>WBZM01000810.1_pt1 | contig 36978 bp, 25 predicted proteins | sample 5204271 | NCBI WGS metagenome assembly WBZM01 (sample SAMN12344346, study PRJNA552823) | activated sludge metagenome | biome: Activated sludge suspended growth; feature: Nitrification reactor; material: Wastewater; isolation source: activated sludge from nitrification reactor of wastewater... | reverse complement strand
GTTCCAGTCGCCAAGCAGCCGCACCGCGCCGCTGGTGCCCGAGGCGTCGACGATCTCGATGCCGTTCGCCGGCCCGAACGCCGCCAGACCGATATCGACCTTGCCGCCGTAGGCGACGATGCGGTCCCGCCCGGCGCCGCCATCGTAACGGTCGTAGCCCTCGAAAGCGCTGCCGACGTTGCCGGTGACCCGGAAGGTGTCGCCGCCACCACCGCCCGCGAGCCTGTCGGTGCCCGTCCCGCCGTGCAGCACGTCGTTGCCTTCGCCACCCGACAGCGTCTGGTCGCCCCAACTGCCACCTTCGATGCTGTCGTCGCCGGCGCTGCCGATGATCGTGTCCCGGCCGCCACCGCCATCGATGCCCAGCCTGCCGATGAAGGACGTGGCGCTGAAGTCGAGCAGGTTGTCGTTCCAGTCGCCAAGCAGCCGCACCGCGCCGCCGGTGCCCGAGGCATCGACGATCTCGATGCCGTTTGCCGGCCCGAAGGCCGCCAGACCGATATCGACCTTGCCGCCGTAGGCGACGATGCGGTCCTTCCCGGCGCCGCCATCGTAACGGTCGTAGCCTTCGAAACCACAACCAGCGATTCCGGCGACGCGGAAGGTATCGTCACCAAAGCCACCCTCCAGGTTGTCGTTGCCTGAACCGCCGTAGATCAGGTCGTTGCCCTCGCCTCCCCGGACGCTGTCGCTTCCCCAGCCTCCATAGACGAGATCGTTGCCGCCGCCGGCCGAGATGCTGTCGTTTCCACCGCCGGCGTTGAGCTGCTCGGCGCGTTCGTCGCCATTGATCGTGTTGGCTGCCTCGTCACCGAGAACGATCGGCGCCTGTCCGTAGAAGAAATTGAGCCAGGTGGCGACATCCGACAGCGACGCATTCGCATCCCCATCCTCGTTCAAGAAGCGACCGTCACGGATCTCGAAACCCAGGTGATAGATGCCGTCGCCAACGGTATCGACGAGGTTGTGGCCGAAGAACCTGGTCGTGGCGCCGTTGCCCTGGACAAAGTGATAGCCACTCACCTGGTCGCCTTCGTCATCGCCGTGCAGATCGGTCCAGCGCTTGAGCAGGGCCGCATTGCCACGAATCAGGCGGTTGATCTCGGTCAGTTCCTCTACCGTGATCCAGCCGTCGGCGTGGGCCCCGGTTCGGCCAATCAGGTCGACGATCATCTGGTTCAGCGCGTCGGCGGTCTTCGCCCCCTGGTTGATGTCACCTGCTTCCGTTTGGCGCGACAGGCCGTGATCGCTCTTGATGATATCGACGATGCGGTCGAGGCCGGTTCCGGTACGGGATGCATCCGTGAGGAAATAGTTGAGCCAGTCGGCGACGTCCGACAAAGAAGCGTTTCGATCGCCGTCCTCGTTGAGCAGATGACCCTCCCTGATCCTGAAACCAAGGTGATAGATGCCGTCAGCAACGGTGTTTACCAGGTTCTCGCCGAAAAAGGTCGCTGCCGCGCCGTCGTTCTGGACCTTGTGGAAACCAGTTTCCAGGCACCTCTCGTCGTCCCCGTGCAGACGCGTCCATTCGGCAAGACGCCCGGAATCCGCCCGCAGGTACTTGTTCAGGGTGACGACATCCTGGACGGAAATCCAGTCATCGCGGGCGACACCGGTCGCCGACAAGGCGTCACGCAGCATCAGGTTGAGGCCATTGGCCGCATCGGCACCGGCAGCGATCTGTGCGTCACCGATGCGGCGATCGAGTCCGGCATCCGCCATGACCAGGTCCGTGATCCGGTCCAGCCCGGTACCGCTCGTCGAATGGTCCGTATAGAACTGCGTCAGCCATTCGGCCACCCGCCCGACCGATGCATTGGGATCGCCGTCCTCGTTGAGGAAACGCGCGTCGCGAATTTCGAACCCCATGTGGTAGATGCCGTCGGCCACCGTGTCGATCAGCTTCTCGCCACGATACCTGATGCTTCCACCATCGTCCTGTACCCGGTGAAAACCGGTCTCCGAACCCGCCTCGTCATCACCATGCAGCAGTGTCCATTCCGTCTGGAAGTTGCTGCGGAGGTAGGCGTTCATCGCGTTGACTTCGGCAACCGTGAACACCTTGTCGGCAGCCGCACCCGTCGCCTTGGCTGCCTGCACGATCAACTGGTTCAAGCCGCTGGCTGCCTGGGCACCGGCCCGGATGTCCTTCCCGTCGATCGCCCCGGCAAGACCTGGGTCGCGATGGATGTACTCGACGATCTGGTCGAGACCGGTCCCGGTGACGCCGTAAGCGGGAGCAGTGACCAGGCTGTACGACCTGACACCTGAGCTGGTGGGCATTGTGGACTCCTCGAATGGACAGGTTGGCGGGAAGGATGGGTACGCTCCGACCACGACGCCGGATTGCCCGTGGCATCGCGAAAGTTTTGCATGCCATTATAGCCAACAGGGCAAGCGCCGGCGGCGGACGAATTCACATTTGGTCGCGTCAGACGCCCCCTTCGTCGGCAGGGCGTGTTCACCGGCACGGCAGTGCGGCCGGCATCGCCAGCCGCGTGCCGAGTGGCAACGGCCGCGGCGCGAGGCTCGTGGTGGCGATCGCGCCGGACTGGTGCAGGCAGCTGCTCCCGTCGGCGGCAGTTGCCCTTAAGTCGGCCTTAAGTCTTGCCCAGGCATGCTTCTCCAGTCGGCGGGCATCGTGCCTGCCCGGAACTCACCCAGGAGAACGCCATGAACCCAAACAAGCTCAAGCTGACCGCGGGCGCAGCCGCGGTCGTCGCGGCACTGACCGGTGCCTACACGATCGGACATGCCAACGCCCCCGCATCGCCGGCCCCCGCGGCGCAGGTCACGCTTCCCGCCGCGATCAACCAGCCGGTCGCGGTTGCCGGCGCCGCATTGCCCGACATGAGTGGCATCGTTGCGCGCAACAGTGCGTCCGTGGTCAATATCAGCGTATCCGGCACGCGCAAGGCAGGCGCGCGCGGACCCGGATCGCCGCAATTTGACGAGGACGACTCGATCCCGGACTTCCTCCGCCGCTTCGGCGCCCCGCACAACCGGGGCGATGCACCCGCTCGCGGCCTCGGTTCAGGCTTCATCGTCAGTCCGGATGGCACGATTCTCACCAATGCCCACGTCGTCGATGGCGCCGAGGAGGTCATCGTCAAGCTGACCGACAAGCGCGAATTCAAGGCCAAGGTGCTTGGCCTCGATACCGCCAGCGACGTCGCCGTTCTCAAGATCGACGCCAGCGATCTGCCGGCAGTCCGCATCGGCTCGGCCAGCAACACCCGCGTCGGAGAATGGGTCCTCGCCATCGGTTCGCCCTTCGGCTTCGAGAGCAGCGCCAGTGCCGGCATCGTCTCGGCTTTCTCGCGATCCCTGCCCGACGGCAGCTACGTGCCGTTCATCCAGACCGACGTCGCGGTGAATCCGGGCAACTCGGGCGGGCCGCTGTTCAACATGGCGGGCGAGGTGATCGGCATCAACTCGCAGATCTACTCGCGCAGTGGCGGCTATCAGGGACTCTCGTTCGCGATCCCGATCGAGGTTGCGATGAACGTCGAAAGACAGATCGTCACCCATGGCAAGGTACAGCGCGGCCGGCTTGGCGTTGCGATCCAGGAGGTCAATCAGTCGCTCGCCGACTCCTTCGGCCTCAAGAAACCCGCCGGAGCCCTGGTCGGGTCGGTGGAAAAGGGCAGTCCTGCGGCGAAGGCCGGTCTCGAGCCGGGCGACGTCATCCTGTCGATCAACGGCAAGGAGATTGCTTCCTCGAATGAGCTGCCGGCGATCGTCTCGTCGATGAAGCCCGGCGAGCAGGCGAAGCTGCAGGTCTGGCGCAAGGGCGAAACGCGTCCGTTCGATGTCGAGGTCGGCAAGTTCGCCGATGAGCAGGTGGCCAGCAACGACACCCCCGAAGCCGGCAAGGGTCGCCTCGGTGTGGCGGTACGTCCGCTCACCCCGGAGGAGCAGCGGCGCTCCGATGTCAGCAACGGCGTCGTCGTGCAGAACGTCACCGGTGCAGCCGCCAGGGCAGGCATCAAGCCGGGTGACATCGTCGTCGCGGTCAATGGCGAGGCGATCGCCAGTACGGAACAGTTGCGCGAGCTGATCAACAAGGCCGGCAAGCGCATCGCTGTCCTGGTCGACCGCGGCAACGCCCGGATCTTCATTCCCGTCGAACTGGGCTAGGCCGGATCGCTGAGCCAAGGGGACTGGCGCCGGATCCAGTCCCCTTCGCTGCCCGCTTGCCTGGCGGACCAGCCGGTCGTGCGACCCGACGAGCGGCCAGGAGCACCTCGCGGCCGGTGGCGGCAGGAGCAGGATGCGCGGCCCTTCACGTTCTCCCGAGCGGAATCCGGGCATTGACCGTGGCATGCAAGGCAACGATACTTCGGCTCACTCTGGGTTGTCTTGGGTTGCCGGGTTGAAAATCCTTCTCTTTCCCGGGCGCGTCCTGCGTCGGCATGCGGTGCGCCGGCTTCGATGAGCCGCTGGCGCTGGTTTCTCTTCGCGCTCACGGGCCTCGTCGGTCTCCCGTTCGCCGCGGCGTTCTTCGCCATCGTCGCGTTGCTGGTCACCGGAGCGACGATCGACGCTTCGCGCTGGCGGGACTGGTCAGCAGAGCGGATGTCCATCGCCCTCGGACGCCCGGTCTTCCTGGCCGGGCCGTTCGAGCTTTCGCTGGGCCGTACGGTGGAACTGCACGCCGGCGCGCTGCGCATCCACAACCCGCCCGGTTTCACGGCGCAGGAGTTTCTCGCGCTGGCTGATGCGCGCGTCCGCATCGATCTGTTCGCCGCGCTGTTTGGTGAGCTGCACCTGCGCAGCCTCGAGGCCAGCACCGTTCGCCTGTGGCTCGAACGGGCAAGCGACGGGCGCAGCAACTGGGACCTGGAACGACCGGACGCGCCGGCTTCCTCACCGGGGCGGATCGAGGTCGGGCAGATTGCCCTGCACGGGCTTGCCGTCGACTACCGCGATGCACGCTCGGCGACACACCACGCCCTCGATCTGGACGAGCTGCTGGCGAGTGGCGGGTCGAAGGAAACATTGCGCCTGACGATGCGTGGCCGCATCGGCACGCAGCTTCCGTTCGCTCTCACGGCCGAGGGCGGGCCGTTGCGCCTGATCCGGGAAGCGGCGGAGCCGTGGCCCTTCATCCTTGACATCGAATCCCCCGGCGCGCGGCTGCATGCCAGCGGTGCGGTCGACGCGGGCAAGGGCGAGGCGCGCTTCGCCTTCGGCCCTGATGCCGCAGCGCTTGCCCCCGCTGCTGCAGGCGATGAGTCGCGCGCCGTCGCCACGACGAACGAACTTGCCGGACAACTCAGGCTCGTCTTCGGCGGCGCCCGAGCGCGACTCAGCGGCGCGCTGAGCGTTGCCGCCCTCGACCTGCGCCCGTTCTACGCCAGCCGTCAGGATGCACCGGACGATGCCCCCGATGCCGTCACGCAGCAAGGGCAGATGCTGCTCCTGCGCGACCTCGTGCCCGTCGACATCGACCTCGACTTGCACATCGGCGAGTGGCGCGGCCTGCCGGTCGATGTTGAGGACGCGAAGTTCGACCTGCATGCCGATGCCAGCGGCGTGCGGATGCCGATCAGCGCGACGCTGGCCACCATCCCGTTCTCCGGTCGCGTCGACCTCGATACGGCGGCAGCGACGCCGACACTGACGCTGCGCTTCGCAGCGCAGGACGTCGTGCTCGACGACCTCGTCCGGCAGCTGACGGGTGCTGCCGATGGCGCAGGCAGGCTCGGGCAGATCGACCTTCACCTCGCCGGCCGTGGCGAGACGACCGGCGCACTGTTGAGAGACCTGGAGCTGTCGCTGGCGGCGAGGGACGCCCGCTTGAGCAGTGGCAAGCGGGCCGACGGTCGTTCGCTCGCCAGCACGCTCGCGACACTGGAACTTGCCCTGCCGCGTGGGCAGCGATTGCGTGGCAGTGGGCGCGGGACGCTGCTGGCCGAGCCGCTGAAAGTCTCGCTGCGCGGCGGCACGCTGCCCGAGATGCTGCGCGAGCTGGCCATGCCGGTCGAACTCGAGATCGCTGCCGCGCCGGCGAGGCTGCGCATCGAGGGCATGCTCGCGCACCCCGCGGCGAAGCGCGAAATGGCCCTTGACTTCGCCCTGCAGGCCCGTCGTACGGGTGATCTGGCCCGCTGGCTGGGTGTCGCGCCGGAATCAAGACTGCCCCTGGCCCTGCGCGGCCGCATGCGGATCGCCAGTGACGCGTGGTCCGTCGAGCAGACGACGCTCCGGCTCGGACGCAGCGAGCTGACGGTTGACGCCCGGAGTAGCCGCGGCGACGATCAGCCGGTCGTCGCCGCGGTGCGCAGTCGGCTGATCGATGTTCCGGAACTCGCGACGCTGCGCGTCCGTACCGCCCGCAGCAACGACGCGCCGCTTTCTCCCGACGCCCTCGATCTGCCGGACATCGACGTCGACCTGGCGCTGCAGCGCGTCATTCTCGGCCGCACCGACCTGCTGGGCGTCCACTTCGCCGGCCGCGTCCGCGCCGGCGGTCTGCTGCCCTCGAGCTTCGCCGGCAAGGTCGCCGGCGCACCGTTCAGCGGCCTCGTCGCACTCGATCTGCGCGGCGGGCGGCCTGAAGTCCGGCTCGATCTGGCCACCGGCGAAGTCGACCTCGGCGCCCTGCTGTGTGACCTGGGTGCCGCCGAGGACATCGCCGGCCGTGCTGAAAGGTTGCAGATCAGCCTGCGCGGGCGCGGCAACACGCTGCGCGAGCTTGCCAGCCTGTCGGCCTTCGAGGCGCGTGTGGTCGGCGGCCACATCACTGTCCTCGGCGCCCTGCAGCGCCCGCTCGCCGGGTTCCACCTTGGCGAGGCAGCGATCGCAGCCCGACCGGGCGAACCGATCCGGCTTCGTCTCGACGGAACCTTCGAGCAGACCGCGCTCGATCTCACATTCAGCACCGGGACGCTCGCGGACCTGTTGCGTGATACGGCGCATCTGCCCTTCGCACTGGCGGCGCAGGCGGCTGGAGCGAAGCTGACACTCGACGGCGAGGTGGCGCTGCCGCTCGGGCGCGCCGCTCAGCTCACCCTCGAGATGGGCGGCGAACGGCTCGATACGCTCAGCGGGCTGGCGCGCGTCGAACTCCCGGCGTGGGGCCCCTGGTCGCTGCGCGGCCCGCTGCTCGTGACGGCCAGCGGCTACGAAGTACGGGGGCTCCAGCTGCGCGTCGGCGAGAGCCGGCTCGAGGGCAGCGGCACACTGGACGTGAGCCGGCCACGGCCACGGCTCGACCTGCGGCTGAGCGCCCCCAGCATCCAGCTCGACGATTTCCCGCTGCCGGAGCGCCTTGCCGATCCCTCGCCACCGGTCAGTACTGCCGAAAGCCTGCGCCGGTCTGCAGGCAAGGTCGTCGTGCGCAGCGAGCGCCTGCTCGGTGCCGGGTTCTTGCGCCGCTTCGATTCCTACCTCGCGGTCGAAGTCCAGGAGGTGCTTTCCGGAAGCGACCGCCTGGCCGACGGATCCTTGCGCGTTCAGGTCGTTGACGGGCGCTTCTTCCTTGGTCCAGCCATGGTCAATATTCCTGGGGGAACCCTGCGGGTCGCCGCCGAGTATGACCCGAGCCTAGCCGAGGTCGAGCTCGCCGCTGGCGCTTACGTCGAGCGCTTCGACTATGGAATCATCGCCCGCCGCCTGGGCCAGGCGGAGAACGTCAGAGGACTGTTCAGCCTGGATCTGGCGGTCGCGGGCAAAGCACCGTCGCTGAATACGATCATGCGCCACGCCGACGGCAAAGTGGACTTCGCCGTTTGGCCGACTGAATTGCGTAGCGGCGCCTTGAGTCTTTGGTCGGTGAATCTCCTGCTTGCGCTGGTGCCGATGATCGATCCGGGCGGGAGCGCCGTTCTGAACTGTGTCGTTGGCACTTTCGATCTCCAGGATGGCAAGTTGAGCGACGAGGAGATCGTGATCGATACCACCCGCGTGCGCGTTCGTGGCGTGGGCAGCGCCGATCTGGCGACTGAACGACTGGCATTCGTCTTTCGCCCGCGCGGCAAGGGCTTCGCTGTATTTCGCCTGCAAACCCCGTTGCGCGTCAGCGGAACACTCACCGACTTCCGATTTCACATCGAGCCGCGCGACCTTCTTGAATCGGTTCTGCGTCTGATTGCGTCACCGATCCTCCTGCCGATCGAGTGGTTCACCCTGGGCCCGCTGCCGCGCGACGGCGCCGACGTCTGCAGAAGGCCGCAGCGCGAGAATGATCCCGGCTCCTGAGCTGACAGCGTCCGCAAGGCGCACAACACCCGCTGCTTCCGGTTGGTCTGCCTGTCGGGTCGGCAAGTGGCTGCGGGCGCTTCCAGACGAAACGACATCAGGTCAGGCTAATTCGCCCCATCCGGTATCCCTACGCCTTCGCCGTCCACCCCGGGCGGCAGGATGTTCCAGGGTGGTCCGGCACGTGCGATCGCGTAACCGACGTCGTAGAGTTGCTGCATCACCACTGGATCGAAGGTTTCGTTGCCGGCGAGGTTGATGCCTTCGGGAATGGTGATCCAGTGATATCCCGAGTGTTCGCGCAGCGCCAGCGCGTAGATGCGGAAGAGGTCGCCGACGACGGCTGACTTGCCGGCGGCCTGCAATGTGCGTCGTGCGATGTCCGGAACCGAGCGGCGCGTGGTCGCCGCATCGGCGGCCAACTGGCCGTTGTGGATGACATAGATGTCCTCGCGCAGCGCACCGTAGCCGGCCTGCCGACGCAGTTCGCGCGCGCTGAGCAGCCCGCCGATGTTGAATACCTGCGCCGCCACGCCACCGTCGACATGCATTTCGTCATGGCGTTGTCCGCCGGCTTCCACCTCGAAGAGTACCGGCGAGAAGGCGATCGGAATCGCCGCCGAAGCCAGCATGACCCTGCGGAAGAGTGGCAGCGCATCGGCATGGCCGCTGCTGGCGATCAGCCCCATGTTCCAGATGATGAAGCGCTGCGAATCGAGATCCACGCTGCCGATGTACAGGCGCCGGCCGCCTCGGTGGGCGAGCGCGATCTCGCGCAGCAAGGCCTCATCGACGTGCCGCTCGATCAGCGCGATGAGCGGGCTCGTGTCGGCGATGCTCTCGCCGAACAGCAGTTGCTTGGCCGTCGACAGGAACGCTCCGAGTGCGAAGATGTCCCGCGAGCGCGTCGTGGTATAGAACTCGCGCAGCGCCTCGTCGCGGGATTGCCCGAGAAAGGCGAACGGCGCCATCAGCGCGCCGGTCGACACGCCGGTGACCACCTTGAAGGTCGGGCGCTTGCCGGTGCTCGACCAGCCATTCAGAAAGCCGGCTCCGAACGCGCCATTGGCGCCGCCGCCCGACAGCGCAAGGTGCGGATGGAGCACGTTGCCGTCGGCCATTGCCGGGAAGTCGCTGGCCGATTCCTGGGCAAAGGATTTCACCATGTCGCTTTCCATCACCGCGCTGCGCAGTCCGGCGGGTGCACGCACGTCCGGCATGCCCGGGATCGCGGCGCTGGACATCAACTCGGTGGGCACGCCGTTGCGCGGCAGCGAGCCGCAGCCGACGAGTGCCAGCGCCACTGCCAGCGGCGCGCAGCGCAGCAGCCGGGCGAGTGGTGAAAAGGGTGTCAACGGCGTCCACTGTGTCATCGGGGTTCCCGCACCGCTTGCCGAAGCGGATCAGGCTTGCTGAGCGCTTCTGCTTGCCCCGACGGCGGCGGCCTGCGGGGATTGCAGAAAGCGGTGTCAACGGTGGTCGATCGGGTCGCGGGTTTCTCCGGTCAGGCCGGCCGGCTGAAGAACGGTGCGGTCTCGAACACCGCCTTCGCGAAGCCTTGGCCATCCTTCTTCAGGTTGCGTTTGAGCACGAAATCGTAGAGCAGGACATTGATGTCACGCAGCCGGCGCAGGGTATCGACGGCAGCCGCATCGAGCAACTGCCAATCGACCAGCGCCCGCAGCGAAATCAGCGGCACGACCCCGGGCAGCGGATAGTCCGATCCGTTCAACAGGCGCTCATGCCAGTCGCGACGCTCGAGCAACGCGGCGACGACGCTCATCCGGTTGCCCTGCGTGATCGCCGAGATATCGCCGTAGAGGTTGCTGCGATAGCGCGCATCGTCCATCAGTTGCGCGAACAGTTCGAAGTTGCTGAGTTTGGCCGAGCGCAGATCGTCTATGTGGCCGCTGCCGAGCGACGCACAGTGCGCGACCACCACGTGCACCCCCGCGTCGAGCGGTCGCCGCAGGCGCAGCGGGTTGCCGAGATGCTCGCCGAAGCCATGTACCGCGCGCTCGTCGCCGGCATGCGTGATGAGCGGCATGCGCAGGGCGGCGAGCCTGGCGTAGAAGTGGTCGCAACGTGCGTCAGCCGGGTCGATGTTCTGTGCCGAGGGGAGCCACTTGATGGCCCGCGCGCCGCGCGCCGCCGCCGTGTCGAGCCGGTCGAGGGCGCGCGGGTCGTACGGATGAATCGATGCCGCCCAAAGGAAATGTTCGGGATGGCTGAAGGCCAGACCGGCCACATAGTCGTCCGGGACATGAAAGGTCGAGCGATCGACCATCGGCGCGCCCGTCTCGTCGCGCGCCCAGTCGAAAGCGAAGAGCAGAGCATGAAAACCGGGGGCCATGCTCCGGCACTGCGCCAGCAGGCGCTCGACGAAACTCGTGTCGACCTTGCCCGGCCGCTCATCCACGCAAGAGGCATTGAGATAGAACTCGCGCTGCACGTAGCCGCGCGGATTCCAGATCTGCTCCATGCGCGGATTGAACCAGAGGCCGCTGCCGGAATCGCCATTGCCGAAGACATGGCAATGGGTGTCGCAGACCTTGCCGGCGTCGAGCCCGTCCCACGCGGCCCTGAGCAGCGGATGCTCACGCAGGTCGGCCGGCAGTTCGGCCAGGCAGGCATTGAACACGCCGTCGCGCAACGACAGATCACAGCCCGCGAGCAGCCCGCAGGCGGCGCCGGCGCCGAGCAGCAGGCGGCGGCGCTTCATCCGGAACGGAGTCACGTCAGTCCTGTCGCAACGCGACGGGGATGATCAGTTGGGACCCTATCTGAGCAACTCGATGCCGTTCGCCGTGACGCGCACACGGTCGCCGATGCGCAGGGCTGGCGCGGTCGTCTGCTGGATCGTGGCCAGCGAGCCGTCGTCGTAGCGCACACCGATGCGCCAGACGAGCGTCTGGCGCTGCGCGGCCTGGTTGCCGATGAAGGCGCCACCACCCGCACCGATGATGGTCGCCGCGGTCCGGCCGCTGCCACCGCCGACCTGGTTGCCGAGGATGCCGCCAACCAGCGCACCACCAAGGGCACCTGCGGCGGCGTTGCCGCTCTGCACGGTGTCCTGCACGATCGATTCGACCGTACCGTCACGCCACGCGGGCCCGGAAACCTGGAACGCCGGCGTGGTTTCGCAGCCGGTCAGCAGCAGCGCGAAGGCGGTACTCAATACGGCGGCAAAACGCTGCCATGGCGAAAGCTGGGTCATTTTCATTCTCTCCAGTGCGGATGGATGGGCTCTTCAGTTGGGAATCGAATTCAGCAGGAACATCGCCGCCAGCAAGCCGGTCGGCCGCCCCAGCTTGCCCAACCACCGGGCGAAGATCTGTTCGATGTCGCCGCCCATGTAGACCTGCGTCAGTGCCTTGTTGACCTCGAGACGGAACGCCGAGTCATTGCGTGGCAGGGCCATCGCGTAGGGTTCGATTGAAAGGTCTTCCGCCAGCAACGCCAGCTTGGCGGGTTCCTTGGCCTGCACCGCCAAGCCGACGAGCTTGACCTTGTCGCCGGCGTAGGCCTCGATGTCGCCCGCCTCAAGCATGGCCAGGCCGCTCGTGGCATCCGCGACGGTCACCACCGTGGCGCTGATCTGCAGCAGGCGCAGCATGTCGTTGAGTCGGCTCTCGGTAGTCGTTCCCTTGAGCACCGCGATCCGTTTCCCCGACAGATCGGCGAACTGATTGATCGGTGATCCGTCCTTGACGAGAAACCCGCCGCCATCGATGAAGATGAGATTGGAGAAGTCGACCTTGGCCAGGCGCGATTGCGTCTGCGTCGTGTTGGCGCACTCCAGATCGGCGCGCCCGCTGGCGACCATCTGCAGCCGTTCGCTGACGGAACCGGCGATCCAATGCACCTTCAGGTTCGCGTCGCCAACCGCACGCGCAATCTGCGCAATGACGCGCTTGCACAGATCGATCGAATACCCCGCCGGCTCCTTGTCGGCGCCGACGAACGAGAATGGCAGCGAATCGGGGGAATAGGCGACGTTGATGAGCTTGGCCGACTTGATCCGGGCCAGCGTTGCGGAGCCGGTCTGCGCCGTGGCGGTGCCGCCGATCAGCGCCGTGCTGACGATGAGTGCCGCGAGAAGAGTCTTGATCATGGAGTCCTCGATTTCAGGTCGGAGTGAGAGAAGGAAACGGCGTCGTCCGTTCCCCGTGCCGGATCATTCGCTGCGTAGTCTACTACAGCCTCTCGCCGGTTCATGCGCCGAGGTTCCGACACCACCGCTGAGGGGGGCTGGCGGCAACGTGGGCCGAGTATCCGGACTGGCACGTCCTTGACGCGAGATCGTCGTCCCGAATAGACTCGTCCTGCGACACTCCAAGCGGCGATCCCATCGGTTGCTGCCGGGCGCGTCGGATTTCCCGTTCCGCTACCCTTGCCGTCATCGAAGGAGCTGCCATGAAGAATCTGATCGTCGCCTCAGCCTTGTCGCTCGCCCTGATCGGTGGGCTCGTTCATGCCCAGACGCCACCGGCTGCCGCAGCCGCAACCGGTGCCAAGGCCGGTAGCAGCGACCCGATCGTAGTGATGCGCAACGAGCAGCGTGCGGCACGGAATGCGTTCAATGCAGCCGCCAAACCCATCCGTGCGGAACGTGCCGCGACCGTTCAGGCTGCCGTAGACAAGGCCGTGGCCGATGCCAAAGCGAGCGGCAAGGACCCGGTGGTCGCCGGGCGCGTTGCCAGGCGGCAGGCCACGGAGGCGACCAAGCCCGACTTCGACGCCAAGATGAAGCCCATCATCGAAGCCCGCAATGAAGCCATGGCTGCCGCCAAGGCCAAGCGCGATGCGGCCATGGCCAAACGCTGATCCGGCGGCCTCTGCCGGCAGTGCTCGACGAGAAGCGCCGCAACGCCTGGCGTTGCGGCGGTTTCGTCCAGCCTCTGCGGCGTGCCTGGTCAGCGCGATATGGCGTAGCCGACGCGCACGCTCCACGGCTCGCGCTGGTTGTAGCTGAGCAGGCTCTCGCCGTAGCCGGTGAAATACTGCGCCATCAGGTAACCGGACAGGCCGGGCAAGAACTTGTTGAGCGGGTAGGTGAATTGCAGGTCGGAGCTGAACGCACTCGACTTCGTTCCCTTGCGCAGGATCCACGCCGTCTGCCAGTCGTCGTTCTTGCCGTAGGTGAAGCGGAAGTCGCCGTAGCCCCGGTATTTCTGGATATCGGGGTTTTCGTTCTTTTCGATGTAGGCATAGAGCTTGGGCGAGAACGTCCAGTAGAAATCGCTGGTGTCGCCGAAAGTGAAGTACGGTCGCACGAACAGGGTGTCGATGCTCCGTGACTCCTTGCCGTCCTTGCCGTTGGATTCGTGCTCGTAACCTGCGGCGATGCCGACCGCGTTGCCGCCGACGCGCCAGTCGGTGTTCGGGACGTAGTAGAAGAAGCTGGGGATGTAGTTGGTGTCGAGGAAGGGCTTCGAATCCGCAGTCAGATCCCAGAACGCCGTCTGCGTGTAGGCGAAGTACAGGTTGTCGAGGAAGCGGCGCGAGTTCTTGTCGGCGGGTTCGTAGAGGCGCAGCTTGAAGCTCAACTGAATCTGCGCGTTGGCATCGACGCCGGCGCCGGCAACGAAGAACATGGGCTCGTGAAAACTCAGGCGGCCTTCATCCTGCCGGTTGGGGTCGTTGTCGGAGCGCACGGTCAGGACCGTGGTCGGCGCGCGATCGGGCGTCGCTGCCGCGTCGGCCTGTGCCAGGCGTTCACCGCTGCCGGCTGGCGGCAGCATCGGTTCCGCCGCTGCGGCTTCCCGCGGCGTCGAGAGCTGCACCAGCATTGCCGGAGCGTCCATGTCGACAGCGTCCACGCGAACCCGGCCGCGCAGATTCGGTGGCACCTCGCCGACGTAGTCGATGCGCCTGAATTCGCCCTGGCGCAGATTGATCTGGTCGGGCACCGGCGTCTCGCGGCGCAATTCCACACGGGCCACGGCGCCAAGATCAGGCGTCAGGTTGACGCGCAGCACCTCGGGCAGGGCATAGGAACGCGATTCGGCCTCGCCGGTTACCATCAGCGAGAGCCGGAACGGCACGGCGGGATCGATGGTGCGGCCTGGAGGAACAAGGTTGATGTCGGCCCGAGCGATCGTCGGCGCGAGAGCCGCAGTCAGGCTGAGCATTGCGGCAGCCGTCACGATGGGGAGGGTGCGCCGCGGCGCGCTACGCAGATTGTGGCTCAATGCTATTCCTTTGAATACGTGTTGGTTTGCGGTTTGCCTCGGCCTGTGCGCTGGCCGCGGGGCAGACATGCGGACGGTGCTGGGACGCTACTGTGCGTGCGCGCTCGTCAGGCTCTGCGCCGTCGGCGCCATCGCGGCCGCGAGGTCCACCCAGCCGCCGCCCATCGCCTGATACACATTGACCAGTTGCGCATAGCGATCGGCAAGCAGACGCACCCCTGCCAGCTCGGCTGCGAAGAGCTCGTTCTCCGCGACCAGCACATCGAGATAAGCCGCCACGCCCTTGTCGAAGCGCAGCTTCGACAGGCGGGCGAACTCGCGCAAGGCGTCTACCCGCTTGTTCTGCATCGCGACTTCCTCAATCTTCTTCTGCGACCCGGTCAGCGCATCGTTGGTCTCGCGAAACGCTCCGAGGACGGTCTGTCGATAGGCGAGCAGCGCCTGCTGGTACTGTGCCTCGGCCGAACCGACCTGGCCGGAGATGCCGCCGGCGGTGAAGATCGGCCCGCTGACGCCGGCAGCAATCAGGCCGGCGCTTGCCGGGCCGGTAAAGAGACTGCTGAACGCGGTGCTGACGCTGCCGAGCAGCCCGGTGATCGAGACGCTCGGGTAGTACAGCGCACGCGTGGCGCCGACGTTGGCATTCGCCGCCACCAGGTTCTGCTCGGCCTGCAGGATGTCTGGCCGGCGCTGCAGCAGTGTCGACGGCAGATCGGCCGGGATCAGCGGCGCGACGAGCTGGTCGATGGCCTTGCCGCGCGCAATCGGTCCCGGGTTGCGGCCGAGCAGCGTCGAGATGAGGTTCTCCTGCGCCGCGATCGCCTGTTCGAACGCCGGAATCGCGGCCAGCGCCTGCTGGTACTGCGACTCGATCTGCATCACGTCCGTCCTGGCGACGATGCCGGCCTTGAAGCGCAGCTCGAACAGCCGGGCGGTGGCACCGAAGTTCCTCGCCGTTGCCTGCGCGATTGCCAGCTGGCGGTCGAGTGCGCGCAGCGCGATGTAGCTGGTGGCGACGCCGCTCACCAGCGACAGCACGACGCCGCGCTGCGCCTGTTCGCTGGCATAGACCTGCGCCTGCGCGGCCTCGCTGAGGCGGCGCACGCGCCCGAACAGGTCGACCTGCCAGGAGGCTCCGAGCGATGCCTGGTAGAGCGAAAAATACGGGTCGGCGCCGGGCGGCAGTGGCGGTTGGCCAACCCGACTGGCGCGCGTCCGGCTGGCTTCGGCGCCATAGCCGATCTGTGGGTACAACTGCGAGCGGGTGGCGGTCAGCGCGCCGATGAACTGATCGACTCGCGCCGCTGCGATGCGCACGTCGAGGTTCTCGCGCAGCGCGCCGTCGACCAGATCGTTCAGTGCCGGGTCGCCGAACTGCTCCCACCATCTGGTGTTGGCGACGTCGGCCGCCATCGGATACTCGATGCGCCATGCGGTGGGCGATTCCACCGTCGGGCGCACGTAGTCGGGCCCGACCATGCAGCCGGCAAGGCCGCTGGCCAGCAGTGCCACGAATACGTTGATCCTCATGTCGCTTGCCCTCCTGTGATGCGCAGCCGAGGCCGGCGGCGACGGCGGGTCGAACGCCGTGCCCAGCGAGATGCCCCGACCCGCATTGTAGCAATACTCATCCGCGCCAGCCTGCGCCCGGGCTTCCCTGGGCCGGGCCGGGCGGCAGTCATGTCGCCGGCCCGACGAGCAGCAGGGCGCCGAACAGCGCTGCCAGCGTCAGCAAGCCGATGCTGGCGAACGACCAGCGTCGCACGAGCCGGTCGGCCTGCTCGCAGGCGATGCCCACCGCCAGCCCCGCCTGGCGCAGCCGGCCGGCGGGTGCGGCCGCAGCAGGCCGCGGCGCCGCGAGCAACGGCGCGCGCGACAGTCCCAGTGCCAGCAGCGCGCCGCCAACCAGCACCAGCAGCGTCGTCAGCAGTTCCTTCGGCGCCAGCGGATTCGCAACGAGATGGCCGGGAAGCGGCCCGAGTGCGGCGAGGGCGAGTGCCAGCGAGCCCACGGCGAGCAGCAGTGTGGCGAACTCGGCAAGGCGCGAAACGCGCTTCACTTGGATCAGTGCAGCGGAGCGACGGCGCAGGGCACTGACCAGCACCAGCACCACATAGCCGGCGGTGAATGCGGCGCCGCCTTGCAGCACGATCGTCCACCACCACTGCCCCGAGCCATCGGCGGCGTCGAGCAGGAGCTTCTTCGCCAGATAGGCGCCACTCGGGACGACTCCCATCAGCGCAATGCCGGCGAGCACGAAGGCCAGCACGGTGACCGGCAGCGCACGGGCGATGCCAGCCAGGTCGGCGATGCGGTCGTGGCCGAGCGCCGCATAGACGAGGCCGGCAGCCATGAACATGGCGGCCTTGGCTGTGGCATGCGACACCGCCTGCAGCAGTCCGCCGGTCGATGCCGCGCCGTGTACCAGCGCGTTGCCGGTGGCGTCGAAGGCGAGCGGGAACATCAGGAACAGGTAGCCGATCTGCGCCACCGTCGAATAGGCGACCAGCAACTTCAGGCGCTCCTGGCGCAGCGCGACGACGCTGCCGACGACGATGGCCGTCGCGCCGAGTCCCGCCAGCAGTTGCGCCGAGGCCCAGGTCACCACCCCCGGCATCACGTCGAGCCAGAGCCGCAGGACGAGGAACCACGAGCCCTTGATCACCAGCGCCGAGAGCACCGCGCTGGCTGCCGCCGGAGCGCCGCCATGCGCCGGCGGCAGCCAGATGTGCAACGGGAAGAGCGCGGTCTTCGCCAGCAGGCCGGCGGTCATCAACGCCAGCGCCGTGCGGGCAATCGCTCCGGGTTGCACCGCGCCGGCCAGCAGCGGGATGTCCAGCGTGCCGTAGCCGCCGTACAGCAGTACCGCGCCGAGCAGGTAGAGCACCGAGCCGCACAGTGCAAACAGCATGTAGCGCAGCGCGGCGCGCAGGGTCTCGCCGCTGCCGGCCAGGCACACCAGCGGCACGCCGGCGAAGGTCAACAGCTCCAGCGCGACATAGAGGGTGAACAGGTCGCCACTGACGAAAACCAGGTTGAGCGCGCCCCACACCGCCATCAGCAGCAGCCAGTAGCTGAACGCGGCGCGCGATTCCCTGACGTCCGGCGGCGTCGCGAAGTCGGCGCGCGCGTACATGCCGATGCCGCAGACCACCGCGGCCACCGCCAGCAGCATGGCCACTGCCAGCCCGTCGGCGCGCAGCGCGATGCCCAGAGGCGGTGCCCAGCCGCCGAGCAGGTACACCAACGTCTGGCCTTCGCGCAGCCAGGCGACCGTGATGCCCAGCGCCAGCGCCAGCCCCAAGGGCATGCAGGCAAAGGCCACGCGCTGCACCTGGCGCCCGCCCAGCAGCACACCGAGCAGCATGCCGACGAAGGGCAGGAGCACGGCCGCCGCCAGCAGCGCGCCTGCGTGGGTACCCGTCGAGAGTGCCACCGCCGGTGCGTCCGTTCACTCGCCGGACGGTGGCTCGTTGGCCAGCGACGCGGTAGCGGTGGATTCGATCAGCCGCAGCAGCACGGCCACGGTCACGGCGGTGGCGGCAAAGGCGACGACGATGGCGGTGATCAGCAGCGCCTGCGGCACCGGGTCGGCGGCCATGCCGGCCGCAGCACCGCGCTTGGCCAGCGCGCCGAAGAGGACGAACACGCCCGAACCCATGATGTTGAAGGCGACCAGCTTGCGCAGTGGGTGTGGCTGCACGATCAGGCCGTACAGGCCGATGCCCACCAGCGCGCAGGCGCACAGCGCGAACAGCGTCTCGACGTTCATCGCCCGCCATCCCCGGCTGGCAGGTTTCCGCTGTCGCGCGCCGGTGCGCCGTTCAACAGCAAGGCCAGCACCAGCACCAGGGTCGGCAGCAGTGCCAGCTCGATGACCACGATCATCGGCTTGGCCCAGCCGTCCGCATAGCCAAGGAAGGTGCCCGCCTGCCACGCCCCGAGCAGCCCGACGGCGACGAACGCCAGGGGTCCGACGACGATGCCGGTGCGCAGCCAGCGGCCGTCGATGCGCGGTGCATCGCCCAGACCGGCCATCTGCACGAGCAGCCACATCGCCGCCAGGATGGTGGCGCTCTGGAACTTGCCACCCGGGTGGTCGGCACCGGCCCAGAACAGGTAGAGGCCGACGACGATGCCGATCGGCGGCAGCACGCGCGCCAGGTAGCTGAGGACGCCGTCGGGGTCGGCGGCGTAGCGCGGTCCCGGGCGGCCGCCCCAGAAGCGGTCCGGCGCCAGCGACCATACGGCGAGCAAGGCGATGACCAGCACGATCGCCTCGAGCAGCGTGTCCAGCGCACGGAAGGCGAGCAGCACGCCGGTGATCGGGTTGCCGACGCCGGTGGCCGGCAGGTTGTCGGCCGCCTGCGGCGCCAACGTCGGCGCGGGCTCGGGCAAGGCCAGCACGCACAGCGCCAGTACCATGGTGACGCCGAGCGACAGCAACGCCGCGAATGCGCGCGTACCGGCGCCGCTGCGCTCGGCAGCGGCCGCCGCCTCGGTGCCGCGCAGCCGCCCCACCGCGCCGAGCAGCAGCGCACCGGTCAGGCCGCCGCCAATGGCCGCCTCGGTCAGCGCGACGTCGATGCCGGCCAGACGCACCCACACCAGCGACAGCAGCAAACCATAGACGACGAAACCGGCCACTGCCACGAAGGCATCGCGCGCGACCACGGTCCACAGCGCCAGCCAGAGCAGCAGCAAGGCAACGACCAGGCTGAGCAGCGTAGTCATTCGCCTACCCCGCGCGCTGCGCGATGAGCGCCCGGCAACGGTCCGCCGCGCTCATTCGCCGCATTCCCGGCGCCGCGCCGAGTGCGCGATGAGCTGCGACACCGCCGCGCTCGACAGCATCAGCAGCAGCCACACGAGCAGCAGCTTCAGCGCCGCGAGCAAGCCATCCATCTGCGGCAGCAGACCGGTGACCAGCAGCGCGACGCCGAGGTTGTCTGCCTTGGTCAGCGCATGCAGCCGCGTGTAGGCGTCGGGAAAGCGCAACAGGCCGACCGTGCCGGCGAGAAAGAACACCAGTCCGGCGACGATGGCGACGATGCTGAAGACGTCGAGCACGGTGCTCACCGGCTGCCCTCGGTGGCGTCGCCGTCGGCGACCTTCTCGTCCTGGCGCAGCGCGAACTTGACGAAGGCGATCGACGCGAAGGCCGAGAGCAGTGCCAGCGTCAGCGCCACGTCGAACATCGCCCGCTCGCCGGAGGCCGCGCCGAACAGCAGCAGCGCGCCGATGGCGCCGCTGCCCAACAGCTGCGCGGCCATCATGCGCTCGGCGCGGCCCGGCCCGCGCGCCACGCGCACCAGGCCGACGGCGACCATGAGCACGACGAAGGCCGCCGCCGAGAGCAGAAACTCAGACATCCCGCAGCTCCGGTTGCAGCGCCCTGGCGTAGGCACGCTCCTCGGCGGCCAGTTGCTCGACCACAGCCTGCCCCGTGTCGAGGCAATGGAACTCGATCCGGTCCGCTTGGCCGCCGCTCGCCACCGTGCCCGGCATCAGGCTGGCGATCAGCTCGAAGGCGCTGCGCCCCGCGCCGCGTGGCAGCCCGACGGGATAGTCGACGAAGCCCGGCTGCAAGCGCGGCTGCGCGGCGAAGGCGCGGCGCGCGACATCGGTGCCCGCCAGCAGCGACTGCCACAGGAAGCGCGGCAGCAAGAGCAGCAGTTGGCCGAGGCGGACGCGGTCGTCGGCCGGTGGCAGCAGCCGGGCGCTGGCCCAGGTCGCGGCAGCGCTGGCGAGCAGGCCGAACAGCAGGTTCGCCGGCCTGGCGCTCTGGTCGACGACGATCCACAGCGCAAAATACAACAGCGCGCGCACCGCCAGGGCACGGGTCCGGTTGCCGGCGGGCACTGCGCTCACCGCACGCCCCTCGCTGCCGCGTCCGCCACGATGCGCGCAGCAATGGCCCGGTGATCCGGCGGCGCCGCCCGCCGCGAGCTCATGACGACTGCTCCACGGCCTCGGCCGGCGGCGTCTTCTCGTTGCCGAACACCGTCATGTACAGCGTCGGCAGGAAGACCAGCGTCAGCAGCGTCGCCACCAGCAGGCCGCCCATGATGGCAAAGGCCATCGGCCCCCAGAACACGGTGGGCGCGATCGGCAGCAGGCCAAGCACGGTGGACATTGCGGCCAGCATCATCGGCCGGAAGCGATTCGTCGCGCAACTCAGCACTGCATCGCGCACGCCGCGGCCGGCGGCCCGCTCCTCCTCGATGCTGACGATCAGGATCACTGCGTTCTTGGCGATCATGCCGATCAGCGCCAGGATGCCGAGAATCGCCACGAAGCCCAGTGGCCGGTTGAAGAGCAGCAGCGATGTCACGACGCCGATCAGCCCCAGCGGCATGATCGCCACCACCATCGCCAGGCGGCGGAAGCTGACCAGCATGACCATCATCGCCAACAGCATCAGGACGATCATCAGCGGCACCACCGCGAACACCGAGGCCTGCGAGACCTGGCTTTCCTCGAACAGGCCGCCGGTCTCCACCGTGTAGGGCTTGGGCAGCCTGCCGGCGAACTCGGCGATCTTCGGCGCCAGCGCGCTCACCACATCGTCGGGCAGCACGCCTGGCTTGACGTCGGCGCGCACCGTCAGCGTCGGCACCCGGTTGCGGCGCCAAACCAGCGGGAACTCCTGCTCCTCGACGAAGGTCGCGAACTGCTTGAGCGGCACCATGCGGCCGCTCGGCGTGGGCACCTGCAGCGAGGCGAGCGTCTGGAACGAAGCACGCTCGCCGTCGGCGGCGCGGACCACGGTGTTGACCAGGTAGATGTCGTCGCGCACCTGCGTCACCGGCGTGCCGGAGATGGCGGCGTTGAGCACGCCGGCGATCGCGGCGGAACTCACGCCGAGTTGCCGCGCCTGGTCCTGGTTGATCTTGACGCGCAGCTGCCGTGCCGGCTCCATCCAGTCGAAGTGCACGTGCCGCGTGCGCGTGTCGCTGCCGACCACGTTGGCCAGCTCCAGCGCCAGGCGCCGCACCTCGTCCTTGTCCGGGCCGGAGACGCGGTACTGCAGCGGCCAGCCCACCGGCGGGCCCAGCTCCAGTGGCGAGACGCGCGAGACGACGTCGGGGAATTGCTCGGCCAGCACCTTCTCGAGCTTGGCCTGCAGCCGCTCGCGCGCCTGGAGGTCCTTGGCGACGATGACGAACTGGCCGAAGAAGGGGTTGGCCAGCTGCACGTCCAGCGTCAGGATGAAGCGGATCGCACCGCGACCGACGTAGCTGCTGAAGTGGTCGACGTCAGGGTCGGTCTTCAGGACTTCTTCCAGCCGCTTGACCTCCTGCTCCGTCGCGAAGATCGATGCGTTCTGGCGCAGCGTCAGATTCACCGTCAGCTCGGGCCGGTCGCTGGACGGGAAGAACTGCCGCGACACGTGGCTCGACAGGACCAGCGCGGCAGCGAAAGCGGCCAGCGTGACGCCGATGGTCAGCCACTTCATGCGGATCGCCCCCTGCACGAAGCCGCTGTAGATCTGCAGCAGCTTGCCCGGTTTGGGCTCGGTCTCCTGCTTCTGCGGCGGCTTGAGGAGCGCCTTGCCGATCAGTGGCGCGAAGATCACCGCCACCAGCCAGCTGACGATCAGCGAGATGGCGACCACCGAGAAGATCGAGAAGGTGTACTCGCCGGCCGAGCTCCTGGCGAAGCCGATCGGCACGAAACTCGCGATCGTGACCAGCGTGCCGATCAGCATCGGTGCGGCGAGCGTGCGATAGGCAAAGGTCGCTGCCTGGTCCGGGCTGTCGCCGGCGCCCAGCCGACGCAGCATCGCGTCCACCGTGGTCATCGCATCGTCGACCAGCATCCCGAGGGCGATGATCAGCGCGCCCAGCGAGATGCGGTGCAGGTCGATGTGGGCCACGTCCATGACCGCGAAGACGATCGCCATCGTCAGCGGGATCGCCAGCGCCACCACGGTGCCCGGGCGCACCCCCAGGCTGACGAAGCTGCACGCCAGGATGATGACGATCGCCTGCCACAGCGAGGTCATGAAGTCGCTGATCGCGTGGTCGACGGTGACCGCCTGGTCGGCGACCAGCGTCGTCTCGATGCCGACCGGCAGGTTGGCGACGACCTCGGCAATCACCTGACGCAGGTTGTCGCCGAGGGCGAGGATGTCGCCGGCGTCGCGCATGGCGATCGCCAGGCCGATGGCGGGCTTGCCGTTGACGCGGAACATCGGCTGCGGCGGATCGGTGAAGCCGCGTCGCACGTTGGCGATGTCGCCGAGGCGGAAGATGCGGTCGCCGGCGACGATGTTCACCGCCTCGATGTCGCGTTCGGAGTCGAAAGCGCCGGAAACGCGCAGGAACACCCGTTCCTGCTCACCCTGCATCGTTCCGGCCGGACGCACCAGGTTCTGCGCCTGCAGTGTGGCGATGATCTGGCTCAGGTTCAGGCGCAGGCCGGCGAGTCGCTCGGTGGAGAACTCGATGTAGATCTGCTCGTCCTGCGCGCCGAGGACCTCGATCTTCGACACGTCGGGCACCTGCAGCAGCCGCGAGCGCGCCGCCTCGACATGGTCGCGCAGTTCGCGGAAGCTGAAGCCGTCGGCGGTGAAGGCGTAGATGATGCCGAAGGTGTCGCCGAAGTCGTCGTTGAGGAAGGGGCCGAGCACGCCCTGCGGCAGCGTGTGGCCCATGTCGCCGACGTTCTTGCGCACCTGGTACCAGATGTCGGGCACCTTGGCCGGCGGCGTCGAGGTCTTCAGGTCGACGAAGATCGTCGTCTGGCCGGCGACGGTGTAGCTGCGGAGGCGATCGAGGTAGTCGGTTTCCTGCAGCGTGCGCTCGAGCCGCTCGGTCACCTGCTTCATCGTTTCTTCCGCGGTGGCGCCGGGCCAGACGGCAGCGACGACCATCGTGCGCGTGGTGAAGGCCGGATCCTCGCCACGTCCCAGCTTGAAGAAGGACATGACGCCGGCCACCACCGCCAGGATCATCAGGAAGACGACGAGCGAGCGCTTCTTCAGCGCCCATTCCGACAGGTTCGGTCCGATCACGGGCGGGCCTCCGGCACGCGTACCTTCTGGCCCGGGCGCAGCGCCTGCACGCCGGCGGTGACGACGACGTCGCCCGGGTTCAGCCCCGCCGCCACCTGCACGGTGTTGGCGTCGCCGCCGCCGAGCTGGACGTTGCGCAACGATACGGTGCTTGACGCCTTGTCGACCACCCAGACCGCGACCTTGCCATCGGCACGCACCAGCGCCGATGCCGGTACCTCGATGGCCAGCGCCTCGGGCAGCTGCATCTTGCCGGTAACAGTGCTGCCCAGGCGCATGGCTGGCGGTGGGTCGATCAGGCGTACACGCACGGCGAAGGTGCCGGTCACCGGATCCGCGCGCGGCGCGACTTCCCGTACCCGGCCGGCAGCCGTCACCCGCGGGTCGTCGGCCAGCGCCACGGTGATCTCCGGATTCTTCGGTGCGATGTCCTTGATCCGGCCCGGCACGTCGAACACGGCGTCGCGCGCGCCCTCGCGCGCCACCTGCACGATCATCCGTCCGGCCGAAACGACTTCGCCCGGCTCCGGCCCGCGCGCCGTCACGACGCCGGCCACGTTGGCCATCAGGCGGGTATAACTCAAACGGTTCTCCGCCAGGCTGACCTGTGACTGTACCGCCTCGACCTGCGACTCGCTGGTCTTCAGGACGGCCACGGCCTGGTCGAACGAGGCGCGCGAGACGGCGTCCTCGGCGACCAGCTCGCGCATGCGCGCATGATTGCTGCGCGCCTCGACCAACTGAGCCCGTGCTGCCGCCAACTGCGCACGCGCCGCCTGCAGGCTGCTTTCCTCGTTCTGCGGATCGAGTCGCGCAAGGAGTTGGCCGGGCTTGACGCTGTCGCCGATGTCCACCGTCCGCTCGACCAGCCTGCCGTCGATGCGGAAGGACTCGTTGATCTCGGTCTGCGCCTGCACGACGCCGGTCAGCGAGGCCATCCCGCTCGCGGCACGGCTCTCGATGGTGATTGCACGCACCGGGCGAATCTCCGGCTGCAACGCTTCGTCAGCGCGCTGACAGCCCGCCAGCAGCGCCAGCGCGGCGAGCGGCAGCAAGACCTTCATTCCGGACGGCGGAGGAGTTCTTCGGATGGCGGGGTTCACGAACACGGAGCGGCTCCTTGTCAAAGTCCTGCGGGCCTGGCGGGCAAGCCCGCGACGCGGGATGGCAAACTCGTTCCTACCAGCCGGGCGCGCTCGCGAGCGTGCCCGCGGCGATGGCGCGCGCGAGCTGCGCGTGGTCGCGCTCGTTCTGGTCGGCGTACAGGCGGGCGAAATCGCAAAGGGCAGTGGCAAACTGTGCGCCCTTGCCCAGGTACGCGCTGATCGCCACGGCGTCCCCCGAGCGGGCGTGCGCCCGCGCCAGCGTCTCGCCGCAGGCGGCGGCAAACTCGACCAGGCAGGGCGCGAGCAACTTGATGTCGAGGATGATCTTCATGTCGCGGAACTGCCGCACATAGTAGTCCCTGCCCTGGAAAGAACCCCAACCGACGAAGATGCCGGTTGCCGTCTGCAGAGCGCGCTTGCCGGCGATCACCCGGGCCCCGTGATGGTCGTGCCGGCTGCGGCCGAGGCGGGACTCGTACACCGACGGACCCGCCTGCTTGATCTGCAGGAACAGCGGGTCGCTGCCGCTGCGGCCCTCGAAGAGGGCCAGATAGACGCGCATGCCGACGCTGCCCACCCCCACCACCTGGCGCACCACGTCAACGAGGGTGAAGCGGTCGAACAGGACGCGCCGATCCTCCTGCAGCGTCATCCGGTACCCGGCGAGGAGCTGGTCGGTCAGCGCGTCCTGCTCGTCGTCATCGATGGCGACGCGGAAGGGTGGATCCTCGTCGATCCGCGGCCGGCCGTCGACCATCGAGGTGAGCTTGGCGAAGGCGCCGAGGTGAGTACGGCTCCTGGACTCCTTCTTGATGTGCACCTCGATCGGCCCGCGGTCGTCCGCCGTGAAGTAGCTGATCAGGCTGTCGACATGCGTTCCATCGTACCAGAGGCTGAGTTCGCCCATCTTGGCGCAGCGCGCCATGCGCTCCCGATACGCCTCCACTGCCGTGACCACCGCCTCATCCGCCGTCGCCGCCTTGATCCCGTCCTCGCGAGCCGCCACCACCAGGCTCGCGGCGAGGCGCTGCACATCCCATTCGAAAGGCCCGGGCAAGGTCTCGTCGAAGTCGCGAAGGTCGAACAGGAGGTTCCTTTCAGGGGTTGCCCAGAGGCCGAAGTTGAGCACGTGAGCGTCGCCGCAGAGCTGCACCAGCAGCCCGCTGTGCGGCCGGGAGGCAAGATCGGCAGCCATCACCGCAGCTGCTCCGCGGTAGTAGTTCCACGGCGAGGCGACCATGCGGCCATGCCGGACGGGGAGCAACTCGGGGACCCGGATCGCGTTCTGGGCGACGATCGTGTCGAGGGCATCGTGCCCGCGTACGGCCTCGTCCCAGCGCGCCAGAGCGCTCCGCGGCGCCCGCTTGCGTGCCGCCTTGCCGGCCGCCTTTCGCTCCTCGACGGTTTCCCGGATGTCGTGCCCCGGCGCCGTCGCCGGCGAAGTCGTGCTGGTTTCGGTCTCCGTCATGGAGGCAGTCCTCGAAGCGCGTCCGGCGTACCGCCAGAAGGGTTGCAATGAACAGGATGACCCGATGGCCTCGCTGGCCCGCGGCAGCTGCGGCATGCGGTGCACGGCATCGTTTCAAATCCGGCGAAGGATGCATCCGGGGCAGGGGGTTGTCAACCGGCACGGTGCAGCGGACGGGCGACGGCGGATTGATTTCGTTGCCGCAGGAATGCGACACTCTGCGCCGGCGACTCGGCTGCAGCATCGCGGGTGAAACCTCGCTGCGCCGGAAGCGACAGTGCCTCGCCGCGGGTTGGCCAGCAGCACCTGGCTGCAGAAGCGCTGGCGTTGCCCACCAACGTGCCGATCAGGGAGCACGAGACGCATGCGATTTCCATTCCTGCCGTTCGCACTCTGCCGCTGGTCGACAGGCTGCCGCCAGACGTTTCGCCGGCCGCTGCGCCATGCCTGGTTTGCCCTTGGCACGTCGCTGCTGTGGCTCATGGTCGCGGTGGCAGCCGCTCGCGCGCAGGCGGTCACCGTCGGCGCCGACAGCCCTGCGGCGCCGGCCGACGTCCTGCTGCAGGCGCCGGCCCTCCGGTCGGCCGACATCCCTGCTCGCGCCGATGCCGACGAGCAGGAGATCCAGTCGATCGTGCGCCGTGCGCAGGTGCCGGATGCCGCCCGGCGCTACGAAGAAGCTCTCGCGAGCCACGCCGCAGCCATCCGGCAACTCGAGGAACGCTCCGGCAGGAGCGACCTGGCGGTGTTGTCGGTGCGCCGGCTGGAGAGCCTGCAGCGCCACTGGCTGCTCTACGAGCGATCCCTCGCCCAGACGCGTGCGGACCTGGCGCGCACGATCAACGCCCGCTCCGAGGACCTGTCCGAACTGGCGAGCCGCCGGGCGGTCTGGCAGGCCACCGAGCAGAGCGCGGGTCTGGCGCCCGCTCTGCGCGAACGCGTCGAGGAGATGGTTGCTCACATCGAGGACGCGGAAAAGCTCGTTTCGCTGCCACTCGCCACCCTGCTCGCTCTCGGACGAACCGGTGGCGCGCTGGCCACGCAGGTGCAGCAGGGCGTCGTCGCGCTGTCGGGAATGGTCGAGGACCAGGACCGGCGGCTGGTGAGCATGGATACGCCGCCGCTGTGGCTGGCGCTGCGCGACGCCGGGTCGCGCGAGCCGGTGACCTCTGGTCTGACCCGTAGCCTCGATATCGAGCGTGCCTTCGCCAGCAGTTACGACGCTGCCAACTTGCGCTGGCTGCCGGCCCTCGCGGCCGGCGCCGTGCTGCTGCTGCCGGCGATGGTCTGGCTGCGGCATCGCGCCCGCGCGCTGGTGGCGAGCGGGCAGGCCACCGAGCCATCGATGCGCGCGCTCTCGCGACCGTGGGCGGCATGGCTGCTGCTCGTCCTGATCGGCGCAGTCGTCTATGACATCCAGGGGCCGATCTTCCGCCAGCAGGCGGTGATGCTGCTCGCCTGGATTCCGGTGCTGGCGCTCGTCCAGCGCCGCGTGTTGGCCAGCGTCGGCCCGTGGGCCTATTCCAGCGCGCTGTTCTATTGTCTCAACACCATGGCCTCGATGATGCTCGGCGACCAGTTGCTTTACCGCAGCGTCCTCCTCGCCCTGAACCTGCTGATGTTGCTGACCCTGTCCTGGCGCATGCTGCGCGCGCGCCGCCGTGCTGCCGACGAGGGCGGGCCACTGCCCGTCTGGGCGCTGACTCTGCTTGGCTGCGTCGCCGGCGGCGTGCTGCTCGTATCGGCGGCGTCCAACGTCCTCGGCAACATCTCGTTGGCGACGATGCTCACCGGCGCGCTGCTCGACAGCAGTTATGCCGCGCTGGCGCTGTACGCCGGCAGTACGGTCCTGGTGGCCCTGTTCCAGGTCGTGATTCCCCGCGCGGCGCTGGCGCGCGTCGCCGGGCGCCATTCCGCCTCCCTGATCCCGCTTGCCGCCCGGCTCGGTCGCACACTGATGTTGCTGGCCTGGCTGATCTACGCGTTGCAGTCGTTTCGCCTCTACCGCCCGCTTTCCAGCGCGCTGCTGACGGTGCTCACGCACGAATTCCAGCTGGGCCTGCTGTCGATCAGCCTGGGTAGCCTAGCGGCATTTTCGCTGGCGATCTGGGCTGCCTTCTGGCTGGCCGGGACGATCCGCCTGCTGCTCGCCGAGGACCTGCTGCCGGCTCTGGCCTTGCCGCGCGGGGTGGGTGACAGCATCTCCACGCTGAGCTACTACGGCATCCTGTTCATCGGCCTGCTGCTGGCTCTGGCCATGGCCGGCTTCCAGGTGGGGCAACTCGCCCTCGTCTTCGGCGCCCTCGGTGTCGGTATCGGTTTCGGCCTGCAGGACGTGGTGAAGAACTTCGTCGCCGGGCTGATCCTGATGTTCGAGCGACCGATCCGGCTGGGCGACGTGGTCGATGTCGCCGGGATGAGCGGCAAGGTGCGCGACATCGGCATGCGCGCGACGACCATCACCACCTTCGATGGCGCCGAGGTGGTGGTGCCGAACGGCATGCTGCTGGCCGACAAGCTGGTGAACTGGACGCTCAGCGGCAGCAACCGGCGCATCCACGTCGGGGTCAGCACGGGCTACGGCGTGCGCCCTGCACAGACCATCGAACTGCTGGTGCGCATCGCGCGTGCTGTCGAGGGGATCGCCTCGTCGCCCGCCCCGATCGCCGTCCTGACCGGCCTGACGCCGGGTGCGCTCGAGTACAGCGTACGCGCGTGGACCAAACCCGGTTCCGACTGGGTGGTGGTGCACAGCGACCTGTCCGTGGCGATTCGCGACGGTCTGGCGGAGGCCGGCGTCGAGGTGCCCCTGCCGCAACGCGAACTGCACCTGCGGAGCGCGCCCGGAGCACTCGTGCCGGCGGCGGCTGCGGATCGCTAGCGGCGGCAGAGGGCAGACATCCGGCGCGACACGGACGGGCGATGGACGATCGCCTCGTGCTTGCCATACAATGACTCCATGTGGCGCGATGACGACGTCCGTCCGGCTGGTTGGTCGCGCGACGCGCAAGCCGCACGCGCCTGCCCAAACCGGATGCTCGACCTCAACCTTCTGCTCAAGACACTCTGACCATGGGTCTGCTCGGCATCCTGCTCGGTCTCGGACTGCTCGTCTGGCTGGCTTTTCGCGGCTGGAGCGTGCTCGGGCTGGCGCCCATCGCCGCGCTGGTCGCGGCGGCTTTCGCCGGCGATCCGCTCCTCGCCAACTGGACCCAGACCTTCATGGGGGCGGCCGCGGGTTTCATCGCGCAGTTCTTTCCGCTGTTCCTGCTCGGCGCATTGTTTGGCAAGCTGATGGACGACAGTGGCTCGGTCACCGCCATTGCGCATTGCATGACCGAGCGGCTCGGGCCACACCGTGCCATCCTCGCCGTCGTCCTCGCTGGCGCATTGGTCACCTACGGCGGCGTCAGCGTGTTCGTCGCGATGTTCGTCCTCGCACCCATGGGCCAGGCCCTGTTCCGCGCCGCCCACGTGCCGAACCGGCTGCTGCCGGCGGCCGTGATGCTCGGCACCGCCACCTTCACGATGTCGGCCCTGCCGGGTACGCCGGCGATCCAGAATGCGATCCCGATGCCGTTCTTCGGCACCACGCCGTTCGCGGCGCCCGGCCTCGGCTTCATGGCGGCCGCCATCATGCTGGGCTTCGGCCTTTGGTGGCTGACGCGCGCCGAGTCGGCCGCGCGCCGCGCCGGCGAAGGCTTCGCCAGCGCGATCGGCTCGGCCTCGCAGGCCGCGCATGATCCAGTGGTGCGCGAGCGCGCCACGGCGTCGCACGAATTCGATCCCGCAGAGGTCGAGCACGGCGCGCGCAGTGCGCAATTGCCGGGCTTCGGCGTTGCCCTGTTGCCGCTCGTCGTCGTCATCACGGTCAACCTGACGATGTCGCTGCTGGTGCTGCCGCGCCTCGACACGAGCTACCTGGCGGAACTGCGCTGGGGCGAAACCTCGCTGGCGAGCGTCGGCGGCGTCTGGTCGGTGATCGTCGCGCTGGCGGCGGCGATCGTCGTGCTCTACCTGTGCAACCGCGGTCGTCTGCTGGCGCTGCGCGAGACCGTGGACGCCGGCCTGAATGCTTCGGCGCTGCCGGTGCTGAGTGTTGCCAGTCTGGTCGGCTTCGGCGCGGTGGTGGCGTCGCTGCCCGCCTTCGCGGCCGTGCGTGACTGGGTGCTGGGCATCGAGGGCGGCCCGCTGGTCGGTCTGGCGCTCGCCACCAACGTGCTCTCGGCACTCACCGGTTCGGCCTCGGGGGGCCTGACGATTGCCCTCGGCGCCCTCGGCGAAACCTACATGCAACTCGCGGCGACGCATGGCATCGACCCGGCACTGATGCACCGCGTGGCGGTGATCGGCGCCGCCACGCTCGACAGCCTGCCGCACAACGGCGCCGTCGTGACCTTGCTCGCCGTCTGCGGCGCCACGCACCGGCAAAGCTACCTCGACATCGTCATGGTCGCCATTGTCGGCGCCTTGCTGGCGCTCGCTGCGGTCATTGCCGTGGGCTCGACAGTCGGTTCGTTCTAGCCGTGGCCAGCCTGACGCCGGTATTGGCGGACCGGCCAGCGGGTTGCTCGCGCGCCGGGCAGCGGGACGGATGGCCCGCGACCGGTGACTCGCTTTCCCGGGAGGACGCCGTAGCGTCTTCCATTTTCTTGATGAACGTGAAAGACCCGACATGAACACGAAAAAAGTCGCCATCGCCTGTCAAGGTGGTGGTACGCACGCAGCATTCACCTGGGGCGTCCTGACGCAGATCCTGGCAACCAAGAAGGCGTGGGACGCCGAGGCGGGAGAGCAAGGAAAGTTCGACATCGTTGCCATCAGCGGCACCTCTGCCGGAGCGCTTTGCGCCCTGGCCACCTGGTACGGACTCGTCCCGAACGCCGCCGACGCCGACTGCGGCACGCTCGACAAGGCGATCGAGCGGCTGAATTTCCTCTGGAACAACTTCGCTGCGACGACGCCGGTGGAGATCGCCCACAACCAGATGGTCGGCACGCTGCTGCAGTGGAAGGCGCAGGGCATGCCGTTCCCGGGATCAAATCCCTACTCCGGGCATGGCGATATCGGCCTGTCGGCGCTGGCGATGATGGGTGCGCGCAGCGATTACCTGGGTTTTCCGGAACTGCTCGCCGCGCTCTGTCCGGATTTCGCGACGATCGACTGGGCGGCAGTGGCGCAGGCCGAGCGGCGCGTCCTGGTCGGCGCGATCGAGGTGCTCAGCGGCAACTTCGAGATCTTCGATTCCAACAAGACGCTCGAGGAACTCGGTCTGCTGGCCCACCCACCGAAGTTCGATCAATACGACAGCACGCGCTGGCGCATGCGCCGGGCGTTCTCGCTCGAGGGTGTGGCTGCGTCGGGGACGCTGCCCGAGATCCTGCCGGCGCAAGTCATCGGCAACACGATGTTCCCCACTTGCGAACCGAACAAGGTCGTGACGCGAAACGCCTACTACTGGGACGGCCTGTATTCGCAGAACCCTCCCGTTCGTGACCTCCTGGACGCCGGGACAAAGGCAGCAAAGCCTGACGAAATCTGGGTCGTGCGCATCAACCCGCAGGAGATCTCACCGCAATCGCAGAAGGTCAGCCTCGAGGACATCAAGGATCGGGAGAACGACCTCGCCGGCAATCTCTCGCTGAATCAGGAACTCGACCACATCCTGACGATCAATCGCTGGATCGCGCGACATGGCGATCGCCATCCGCCGCTGCAGGGCCGGAAGATCGTCGACGTGCGGACGATCAAGATGCGGCGCGAAACCGCCTGGGGTCTCCAGCACACGTCGAAATTCGACCGCAGTGCTGGCCATTTCGCCAGGCTGCACGAGGAAGGGCAGGCGGTTGCCGAACAGTGGCTGGAGGACTGGCGCGCACGCGGCAAGGACTTCGCCTCGTATCCGGACGATGCCCGTTACCCGGAGCCCGCCTGATTCCGGCTGCTGTCGGCGCGCGCGCCCCGCTGCTAGAGCCGCATTTGCAGGTGGAGCAGCAGGTAGGTGACGACGACGACCGTCACCAGCGATCCGGCGACCAGCGGGATGCCGAACCTGGCGAACGAGGCCGAGCTGTAGCCGCCGGGCTGCATCACCATCAGGTTCGATTGATGGCTGAACGGGTTGATGAAGGTGAACGAGATGCACGTCCCGATCAGCGCCAGCAGTGCCACCGGGTTGATGTCGAGTTCGCTGGCGATGCCGATCGCCACCGGCGTCAGGATCGACGCAGCAGCGGCATTGGTGACGAGGTTGGTGACGATCGCCGTCGTCAGCGCGAAGACGATGACGACGAGCAGCATGCTGCCTCCCGCGAGGCGTCCGATTACGTCGGCGAGGACGGCGGCCAGTCCGCTCTCGACGACGATGGCGCCGAGCGCCACCGAACCGACGAGAATGAACAACACGTTCCAGTCGAGGGCGCGCACGGCGGACTTCGGCGTCAGGATGCCGGTGACCACCATGAGGACGGCCCCGGTCAGTGAGGCGAGCTCGACCGCAACCAGTCCGAAGGACGCCGAAACGATGACCGCGACGAGGATGGCCAGAGCGAACGCGGTCTTCGCCGGTTGCGGGCTCAGGCCGGCGGCCTTCTCGAAAATCGCCACATCCGGCTGGTCGACCAGCAGGGACTTGCGCGGGGTGGTGACGAAGGCGGTGGCGCCGGGGCGCACCTCGGTGTCGCGCAACGGGATGCTGGTCCGCGCAGCGATCACCCGGATACCGCCGTCGGTCTCGAAGTCGCGCACCGTCCCGTTGGCGCCCGAGCCAACCGACACCCGGTAGAGACGCTGTTCGGCCAGGCCGAAGAGCGGGCTGCCCCACAGGGCGGTGACGCCGCCCTCGGTCGCCGAGAAGACCAGGGTGTCGCCAGCCTCGATCGGCGCCGACGGATCGAGGTCAGTGTCCCAGCGCCGGATCGCATCGAGGGCATATTGCTGCGTCTGGTCGATCCCGAAATCCGCGGCCACGCGACCAATCGCGAGCGCCTTGCCCGAGACCGGGATTTCGACGCGCCAGTCGCGGGCCGCGACGACCGTTTCGCCCTGACCGCGCAGCATCAGCGGCGCGGTCAGATAGACGATCACCGCGCCGACGATGGCAACCGGCAAGGCCACCGGGGCGAACGACAGCATCGTCATGTCGACTCCTGCTGGCGCGGCGATGCCGGCGATGAGCAGGTTCGAACTGGTGCCGATCAACGTCACCGAGCCGGCCAGGGTCGTGATGTGCGCGACGGGCAGCAGCACCTCACGAGCGTTGATGCCGCGGTTCTGCTCGAGTTCCTTGGCCGCCGGAACGAGCATGGCAACGATCGGGGTGGTGTTCATCAGGCCGGATCCGACACTGATCGGCAGCGCAAGGCGACGCACGGCGTGCTGGGCGCTGCTGACGGTCGCCAGCAGTGCCCAGGTGACGCGCGACACCGCCCCGGTATGGACGATGCCCTTGGCGATGACGAGCATCGCCGCCACCGTGATGATGCCGCCGTTGCTCAATCCGGCGAGGAGGTTCGGCACCGGGGCCAAACCGGTGACGCCCGCGACGCAGATCGCCGCAGCCAGGGCAAGGACGGCAGGAACCCGCCCCGAGGCCATGGCGATGAGGGTTGCGAGTACGACCAGAGCGGCAAAGTAGATCATGTGATGCCTCCTTCCTGCAGGACGCCTGGCAGTTCCCTGATGGCTGCCGTCCTGTGCACAACGGCTTTCCCGTCACCTCCACGTGCGGACGCCCAGGCGGGTCGTGCGCTCCCGGATCGCCAGGCCTCATGCTTGCGCCGCCCCGCAGCGACGGGTGGATCCTTGCCCAGGGATCGGTCCATGTCTGCTTGCGCCAGCCCTGGGTCGGCAATCATACAGAACTTCGTGGCGACCGGGGACGTTGGCCGGCTGGAGTGCCGGAGTGGTCGGCAGTGCGCCAGCAGCGACGTCGCAAAATCCGTTCAGCGGCCGGTGGCGGGTCCGCCATCGCTTTCCCGGAGTGCTTCGGCGTGGCTGGACAACGCCTGCCCCTTGCGCGAGCCGAACCGGTGCGAGTAGACCCAGGTGAATTCGGCGCCGAACAGGAAGATCTGGGCGGAATAGTACACCCAGAGCAGCACGACGATCAGCGAGGCCGAAACGCCGAAGTGGGATGAAACGCCGCTTCTCCCGATGTAGGCACCGATCAGCGCCTTGCCGGCGATGAACAGGAGTGATGTGACGATGGCGCCGACCCAGACATCGTTCCAGTGGATCCGGACGCGCGGCATGGTCTTGTAGATCATCGCAAAGACCGCCGTCGCCAGCATGAGGCCGAGTGAGACCTCGCTCGTGTTCTCGATCGTCGCCCAACCTCTGGTATCCGGATCAAGCCATTTGCTCAAGGCGGCCAGGCCCGCACTGAAAGCGAGCGAAACGGTGAGCAGGAAGCCGATTCCGAGAATCATGCCGAAAGACAGCAGACGGGCGCGCAGCAGCCTCCAGATCCCGGACGTTCTTGCCCTTTGCGGCGCGCGCCAGATGCGATCGAGCGCGTCCTGCAACTCGGCGAAGACCGATGTCGCGCCAATGAAGAGAAAGATCAATCCGAAAATTGCTGCCATGGCGCTTTCGGCGGGCCTGCCCGCGCTTTCCAGCAGAGCCTGGACGGCCAGCGCTCCAGGTGTCCCCAGCAATCCCTGGAGTTGCGCAAGGATTTCACCGCGAGCAGCTTGCTCGCCGAAAAAGAACCCGGCGATCGAAATCACGATCAGCAACAGGGGAGCAATCGAAAACATCGTGTAGAAGGCCAGAGCCGCTCCCATGCTTTGGGCGTAGTCATCGACCCAGTTCACGGCAGCCGCCTTGAAGAGATCCAGGATGTCCCGGAACTTCACGCCCCGACGCCTTGCCGGTCAGCGAGACCTCGCGCGCGCGTCGGCCCGCCGTGCAGCGGCCAGCATTTGACGCCGGTCGGAAACGGTCGCGGCGGACGCCCCGCCTCGCCGAGACGCTGCGGCACTGCCCTCACAGACTGCCGTTCCGCGAGAGGAGGACCGCGATCGGGCGCGTACTCGGAAACCCGGAAAAGATGATGACCATGACGGCGGTAATCGGAACCGCCAGGAATGCGCCGGCGATCCCCCACAATTCGGACCAGATCGCCAGGCTGACCAGGATGGCGAATGGACTCAGGTTGAGCGAATTGCCCATGAGGTAGGGGTCGAGAAAGTTGCCAATCAGGAACTGCGCGAGCACCAGGCCGAGCAGCACCCAGAACACCACGTTCGCATCCGGGAACTGCATGATCGCCATGATGCCCGGGAAGAGCACGCCGAGAAAGGAGCCGATGTAGGGAACATAATTCAGAAGGGCGATCAGCACTGCCCAGAACGCGGCGAATTCAAGTCCAGCAAGGGCCATGATCCCCCAGCTGATTGCTCCCAGGAACAGGTTGATGAGCGTCTTCAGTGCCAGATAGGAACCGATCCGCTGGTTGATGTCGGTGGTCATGGCCCGAATCCGCGCCACGCGGCCCGCGTCGCTCGACATGTTTTCGATCTTCCGGGAGAAGAATCGCCGTTCGGCCAACAGGAAGGTGGCATACATGCAGACGACGATGATGCTGAACATCATCGACGACACCGAGGCCAGCATCGAGCCGAGCAGGCGCTGGATGTTGATCTGGGAGAGAAGTTCCTGACGCAGCGTGGTCCACGTGGGTTCAGCCTCGATGCGCAGCAGGACGGCGAATCTCTGGATGGTGGCGAGAAGCGATTGCTGGTATTGCGGGGCAATCGCCAGAAACCGGTCCTTGTTGATCAGGAACAGGTACACGACGACGAGCAGTGACAGCGTGATGACGAGCACCGAGAGCGCGTATCGCGCTTGCAGCGGCAGAATGCGGCCGAGCAACGGAAGTCCCTGCATGGCCTGCGCCAGGCCGACGATCACATAGACGACGAAAAGCCCGAAGAACACCGGAACGAAGATGTCCTTCCCGATGTACAGCAGCCAACCGGTGAGCAGCATCAGGGCGGTGCCATGCACGAACCGCTGAAGTCTATCCATGTCTGAACCCGCCCGCTGCCCTGGCCGTCCCCGTGTCCTCTGGCGCTGCCGATTCAAGCACTGGCGCGCGCTGCATGAGCGACCGGGATGTTCGGCAGTGCCGCCTTGCGCGCAGCTTGCGACAGAGGATCCTCACACCTGAGGACACGCGCTGTCCTGTTGCGGAGGAGGTCACGTATGCCACCGCTCGCGCTGCGACCGGCATCGCGACGGCCGCCAGGCTCTTCGACAGCCTAGCGGACAGCGCGAAACAGGCTTGCCGAAGTGGCGACTCGCGTTGCCACCGGACCGTCGATCATGGCCTGGCGGCCGACGCGGGCGCACGCCATTCGCGCGGCGGCGGGCGGCGGTCCCAGCGCTTCTGCCAATAGGCCTTGCGTCCGAACCAGTGCTGGCGCTGGTAATGGGCGTCCCAGTACTCCCCGAGAGAAAAATCGGCTTGCGGCAGGCCGAGGTCGGGGCCGCCATTGAGAATGGTGACGGCACTGCCATTGAACGGGATGGACAGGAAGCGGGCATACACCCAGCCGCGATCACGACCGGCCGTGACATCGCACCACCGCCAGTTGGCCACACAGCCGTGGACGGTCACCCTGGTTCCGCTCAGGAGCCAAGTGACGGTCGGGAAGTTCTTCTCGGGACCGGCGCGGACATTGACCGAGGTGGTCGTGGTCGCAGTCTGTTCGGCCGCATTGGCCATGCATGACGCACCGGCGATGACCAGTGCGAGCACCAACTTCAGAGGACTGAGCATAAGCATCCTGTCGCAGGTTGATCCAATCCATTCCGAGAACTGCCCTCACCCGCCTTGCCGTCGCGAACTCTTGGCAGGCGAGCCGCCGGTTGCTGGAATGACGGTTGGCGGCAAGTTCATCGGCACATGCAGGCGACAGCGATGGCTTTTCGCGGGTCGTGGGGGATTATCCGTGATCGCCGCGCCACCGGTCAACG
>WBZM01000809.1_pt1 | contig 37070 bp, 45 predicted proteins | sample 5204271 | NCBI WGS metagenome assembly WBZM01 (sample SAMN12344346, study PRJNA552823) | activated sludge metagenome | biome: Activated sludge suspended growth; feature: Nitrification reactor; material: Wastewater; isolation source: activated sludge from nitrification reactor of wastewater... | reverse complement strand
GTCACTGTCGTCAAACAGCGTGTCCTGCGTGGGCACGCGCACCTCGGGGAACATGATCCAGCGCACGCGGTCCAGCTGCGGCAGCGACATCACGCCGCCCATCAGGAAGGGGAACATGTCCCACAGGCGGCTTTGCAGCGCCTCGGGCTCCACCGATTCGAGCATTTCGTCCTGGCAGACCACGCGGTGCGCCTCGATGGCCTGGCCGAGTTCGGCCTTGTCGAACTGCGCGCGGGTGATGTTGGGCAACACCACGCCGTAGCTCCACGGAAACGCCAGCTTGCCCTGGTGACGGCCCTCAGGGTGCACCAGCTGCGGGTCGCGCTCCAGTGCGTGGACCACCTGGTGCGCGTACTGCCGCGCCTGCTCCAGCGGGTTGGGCACGGTCTTGGGGCCGGTTTCGGTGTGGATGTCCCAGGTCTGCTTGTTGGCCTGGATGATGGTGCTGAGGCGAAAGTCCTTCACCTCCAGAATCAGGATGCCGCGGCGGGGGTGCATCACCACGAAGTCGGGGTGCTGGCGCAGCGGGCCCACGGCCACGTCGTACCAGAGCAGGTAATCCGCGTCGAGCTTCTGCTCCAGCCGTTCCGCCACGCGCCTCTCGCCGCTGGTCATGCGCGAAACGCAACTCCCCCAAGCTGGTATCAGTGTGGCCATCGCCTGTCTTTCCTTTTCTCTTCCCCTGGGGTCCATCATGCCAACAAACCGGGCGGGGTTGAGAGCGGCGCATCAGGAGGGTCCAAACGCTTCAAAAAGAATAGCTTCCCGTGGCCATTGGGCGCTGGAAGGTGGTCATTTTGACCTCGAAAACGGGGCAAAAATGCGCATTCGGATGCTTTTCGTGCGGCACGGCAATCTGCGGTGCCGACCTGCCACGCGATGGGTAGCCGGGCGTGCAGCAGGGTCTTCCGAGCGGCTTCGGCGCCCTACCCCGCCGCCACACCCGTTTCCTTCACCACCGAGGCCCACTTGCGGGTTTCGTCGGCGATGAAGCGCTCGAACTGCTCGGGCGTGTTGGCCACCACCACGTTGACCTGCTCCTCGTGGCTGCGCACCACGTCGGGCTGGCGCAGCGCCCGCACGATCTCACGGTTCAGCGCCTCCAGCACCGCGGGCGGCACGCCGCGGCGCGTGACGATGCCTTGCCAGGTGTCGAAGACCATGTCGACATACCCCAGCTCCCGGAAGGTGGGCACCGAGGGCATCTGCGGCATGCGGGCCGCACTGGTCACGGCCAGGGGCACGGCGGTGCCGGCCTTCAGGTGCTCCCAGACGGCCGACGGGGTTTCGACCAGCAGCGGCACGTGGCCGGCGACGAAGTCCTGCACGGCGGGCGCGGTGCCTTTGTACGGCACGTGGGTCAGCTCAAGGTTTGCCCGTTTCTTGTAGATCTCGCCAACCATGTGCCCGATGGTGCCGGTGCCGGTGGACGCATAGGCCAGCGGCTTGCCCGCCCGCGCGGCCGCCTCCAGCTGCGCCAGCGAGGTGATGCCCGTGGCGCGGTGCGCCATGAGCACGCTGACCGAGCGCGAGAACTGCGTCACGGGCTGAAAGTCGCGCAGCACGTCGTAGGGCTGGTTCGGAAACACGGCCGGATTGATGGCCAGCGTGCCGATGGTGCCGAGCAGCAGCGTGTAGCCGTCGGCCGGGGCCTTGGCCACCAGATCGGAGCCGATCATGCCGCTGGCGCCGGGGCGGTTGTCCACCACCACCGTCCAGCCCGCGTCCTGCCGCAGGTGCTCGGCCACCTGCCGCGCGCGCAGGTCCGAGGTGCCCCCCGCCGGAAACGGCACCACCAGCCGGATCGGTCGGCCCGGCTCCGGGAACATGCCCGGCGCCTGTCCCCGCACGGGCGCGAGGTGCAGGCCGGCGATGGCCAGGGGAAGAAGTTGAAGGACGTGACGGCGGCGCATGGGGGTTTCGCTGGTTGTAAGAAGAATTTGCATTCTTTCATACTTCGGCACCACCCTGCCGCACGCGACCCGGGCCCCACGGGCCGTTAGCATCCCGAGCACCCACCCCACACGGAGACACCCCCATGGCCCACCTGAACCCCGTCCCGCTGGCCGACGTGAAGGACGACGACATCCGCGAGCGTTTCGAGCACTACCGCCGCACGCGCGGCTTCACGCCCAACAGCATCATGACCATGGTGCGCCGGCCCGACATCGTGCGCGCCTTCATGGCACTGAACCAGGCCGTGCTGTACGAGGGCACCGTGCCGGTGGAGACCAAGATGCTGGTCAGCCTGGCCTGCAGCTATGCGGCAGGGTGTCGGTACTGCCAATCGCACATGACCAACCTGGCCAGCCTCTACCAGGCGTCGGACGCCAAGATCGCGGCGCTGTGGAAATTTGAGGACAGCGAACTGTTCAACGACGCCGAACGCGCCGCGATCCGCCTGGCGCTCAAGGCCGGCGCGCAGCCGAACGAGGCCGGCGCGGCGGATTTCGACACGCTCAAACAGCACTACGACGAGGGCCAGATCGTCGAGATCGTGGCCAGCATCGCGCTGTTCGGCTACCTGAACCGCTGGAACGACACCATGGCCACCTCGCTGGAGCCGTTGCCCGCGCAGGTGGCCGGGCGCGCCATCGGCCCCGTGGGCTGGACTGCGGGCAAACACGGGTGAGGCCACCGGGGCCTCGCCAACTCAATCCGCGCCGGACTGAATCGGCTTGCGCGCCACCACGAAGGGCCGCACGTCGCGGCCGCGGCTGGCGTGCCGCTCCACGGCCAGCACCTCCAGGCCCTGGCGCTCGCAGGCAGCGGCCAGGTCGGCCGCGCGCAGCACCAGCACCGGCGGTGCCAGTCGAACCAGGCGCATCAGCGGCACGGCCAGTCCGGGGAGCAGCGGGTTCATCTCGCCCAGGCACGCGGTCTTGGAAATGAACAGCCCGCCGGGCCGCAGCACGCGGGCACAGCGCGCGGTGGCAGCGTCCAGATCGTCCAGCAGGTGCAGCAGGTTGAAGGCCAGCACCGCATCGAAGGGCCCAGCGGCCTCGCTGGCCGTGGCGTCGGCATCCTCCACCACAAAGCGCAGGTTGGGCCGCGGGCTCGCCGCCAGCCGCTGCCTGGCCACGGCGATCATCTGCGGGGCGATGTCGGTGGCCCGGTATGGGCCGGTGAACAGCGACAGGGTCAGCGCCGTGGAGCCGGTGCCGCAGCCGATTTCGAGCACCGACGCCCCGGGGCCGAGCAACTCGCGCGTGCGCGCCAGGCTGCGTTCGTAACCGGCCCAGTCGCCGATGGCGCCGCCCGCGTAGCCAAGGGCGAAGCGGTCCCAGAAGCGGGCCTTGAAGGTTGCCGCTTTCAGCGACGGCGGGCTGGCGCTGCTTCGGGGTGTCACGGCGGTCATGTTTGCTCCTACTTTCGGGCGTTTGCGATCACGAAATCGAGCGCCGCGTGCACCGCAGCCACCTGCGCGGCCACGCATTGCTCGGGTGAGGCACGGGGGCTGTCGGGGTAGACCTCGGTGGTGGTGGTGTAGCGCGCGCCGGTGACGCTGGCGCACAGGCCCCAGGCGGTGAGCGGGTAGCGGATCACGCCGGGCGCCACCTCGGGGCAGCCGATGATCTCGCCTTTCTCGTCGGCCGGCGCGATGTGCGTGAGGCGCGCCACGGCCTCGATGATGGCCTGCTGGAAGGCCGGCTGCGGGTTCTCGGTGTCGTCCACCAGGTAGAACCCATCGGGAATGCTGCCGGGCTCGAAGGGCTTGCCGTCGCGCGCGGCCAGCGCGGGGCGGAACTCGGACTCGTCGGTGTCGGTGGTTTCATGCAGGTCGATGTGCGCCGCAAACTGCCCGAGCCATGGCGCTACCAGCCGCATCAGTGCCGCCGACTCGGGCGCCGGGCTGGGCGTGCGGAAGGCGCGATTGGGGTCCACCGCGTCGAAGTTCCAGCGGTGGATGCGCTCCCAGGCCCAGGGGCTCACGCAGGGGGCCACCAGCAGGTTGACCCGTCCGCCCCAGTCGGCCGCATGCCGTTCGAGGAACCGCAGCGCGCCCTGCACGCCGCTGGTCTCGTAGCCGTGCACGCCGCCGGTCACCAGCACCAGCGGACGCCCCTCGCGCCAGGCGCCGGGCCGCACCGCGAACAGCTCGAAATGTTCGCCACCATGGTCGATCGCGCCGTAGGGAATCCGCTCGAAGGTATCGGGCAGCCGGGCCAGCGGCGCCAGCACGTCGTCGGCGTAGCTGCGGTGGCGCACCTGGCGCGTGCGCCACAGCGCGCGCTCGGCCTCGCCCCAAGGCTGGCCGGGGATGCCGATGGCGGCGCAGGCGGATTCGGTCATGGGGCGGCGGCTCCGGTCGGATGGTGGGGAACGGACGCGCATTATGCGCAGCCGCCGCGCCGGCAGCGCGCGGCATTTCGGAATAGACTGTGCCCCTCCCGGGGCGCGGCTTGGCGCTCCACCCTCGCGCCCGACCCACACGACCACCATGAAAAAACTCAACGTCACCATCCAGCTGGAGATGTCCGTCCCCGACGACTGGGAACTGGTCGAGACCTCCGAAGGCACGCCGGTGGTCAAGCTGCCGAACGGCCAGTACCTTGACTTCGCCGTGGAGCCGCTGTTCGCCGAAGACCCCGAAGACCTCTGGAGCACCACCGAGGATGAAGGTGTGCTGAACACCATCATGGACATGGTCGAGGCCGAGGAGGTGATCTTCGAGTTCGTCACCCACTGAGCAAGGGGCCCACCCCACTCCGGTATCCGTCCGCGGCCGCGGCCGCATCCCACCCACCCCTGTCACGAGGTTTGCCCATGCCCACCCTTCGCCTGAGCTATTTCGACTTCCACGGCGGCCGCGCCGAACCCGCCCGCCTGGCGCTGCACATCGGCGGCATCCCGTTCGAGGACCACCGGATGGACTACGCCGCGTTCGGCGCCTTCCGCGGCACCACGCCATTCGGCCAGGTGCCGACGCTGGAGGTGGACGGCGTGATGGTCACGCAGTCCGACGCGATCAACCGCTACGTCGGCAAGCTCGCCGGCCTGTACCCCACTGATCCGTTCCAGGCGCTGCTCTGCGACGAGGTGGCCTACGTCGTGGAAGACGCGGGCGTGAAGATGGGCCCCACCTTCCGCATGACCGGCGAGGCGCAGAAGGAGGCGCGGCTGGCACTGGTCAACGGCTCGATGCCGGTCTACCTGGCCTGGCTGCAGAAGCAGCTGCTGGCGCACGGCGGCGAGTACTTTGCCGACAAGCGCCTCACCGTCGCCGACCTCAAGGTGTTCGTCGACGTGCGCGGCCTGAACTCGGGCCGGCTGGACCACGTGCCCACCGACCTGGTGGAACGCGTGGCGCCCGCGCTCAATGCGCACGCCAAACGCATCGCCGCCCTGCCCGCCGTGGCCGCGTACTACGCGAAATTCGGGCTCTGAGCCTCAGCGGCCTTCGGCGCCACCGAGCCCGAGCAGGCGCTGGTGGGCCGCACTGCCGGTATCCAGCGGCAGGCCCCGCCGCGTCGCCAGGTAGTGGGCGCTGAACACCTCGAACCAGTCCGCCAGCACCTGGGCGGCCGCGACGTCGCCAGCCAGCGCGAGGCAGGCCGCCGCCACCTCGGCGGTGCACAGGTGGTGGCCGTGCACCGAGCGGCGCAGCCGGTACGTCGACGCTTGCTCGGGGTGCAGGCTCAGCACCGGCAGCGCATCGAGGTAAGGGCTCTTGCGGAACATCTTGCGCGCCTCCGACCAGGTGCCGTCCAGCAGCACGAACAGCGGCCGCCGGCCGGGCGTCGGCACGGGCGCGGTCACCACCCGCTGCGGCTGGGCGAACTCGGCCGGAAACACCACATACGGCTGCCATTGCGGATCGGCCAGCAGCGCCAGCAGGGCTGGATCGACCGCGGTGCGCGCCCAGCCGAAGGCAAAGGTGTCGGGCACCACATCGGCCACCAGCCAGCCGGTGTTGGTGGGTTTCAGGGCCTCGATGTCGCCCATGATCAGGCACATGCCCACATCTACCGTCCGGCTGGGGCGCCAGGCGCAGGCGCATGCCACCAGGCGGCACTCCGGACAGCGTCCAGGACCTGCGCCGCGGGCCAGATAGGGCTTGCTGCTGGCAGCCAGGCGGGTGGCGCGCAGGCGGGCCACGGCGTGGTTCACCGTGACCTCCGGGTCGGGACATGACAGGTTGGCATCCCCGCACTGTAGGCCCGCGCGCGGGCGCGCCCGCATGGCGTGGCGCGCAGGCGACAGAACCGCGCCCGACAACTCCTGATTTCATAGCTGCTGGTGGCCATTCCGTGCTGGGAAGGGAGTGTTTTGACCCATATTTATTGGAATTGGAGCCCGTCAGAACACCGTCAGGCGCCATTTTTATGCTGCACTGCACCATGACCACCTCGCATTCGATCCAACTCGCGCTCGAAGACCTGCTGGCCGACCTGCACCACGCACGCCGCCAGGGCGATCTGGGCCGGCTGGCCCTGCTGGCCTATTGCGAAGTGCGGGGCTGGGCCCGTCAAGCCGGCAAGGCCGACATCGCCGATGGTGCCGCGTGCCTGTTCACCGAGAACCCCTGTGTGAGCCGGGACGAGTTCCTGGCCAAGGTCGACACCTTGATCGCCGCGCTGGAACGCCAACGGCAGGCCGGTGCCCAGCCGTCCTGCGCTTACGGCAGCCCCGGGCAGCCGGGCTGTTGCCACCCGCCCCACTGACGCAGCCCGCTGCGCCCGCGCGGCACAATGCCGGCCAGGCCGGGCCAACGCCCGGCACACGCCACGAGGCCGCGCCGTGAACGACACCTTCCCCATCCGCTACATCGAACCCGTGTTCCGCCCGCCCAGCGAGGCGGATTCGCTGATCCTGCCCATCACCAACGGCTGCTCGTGGAACCGCTGCACCTACTGCCAGGCCGGGCCACTGCCCGGCACACCACACAAGGCCGCGCCGTGAACGACACCTTCCCCATCCGCTACATCGAACCCGTGTTCCGCCCCCCCAGCGAGGCGGACTCCCTCATCCTGCCCATCACCAACGGCTGCTCGTGGAACCAGTGCACCTACTGCGAGATGTATACCGCACCGCAAAAGAAGTTCGCGCTGCGGGATGAAGACGAGACCCTGGAGAGCATCCGCCGCCTGGGCGATCTCTACGGCGGCCACGTGCAGCGCGTGTTCCTCGGTGACGGCGACGCGATGGCGCTGTCCACGCGCAGGCTGATGGCGGTGCTGGAGGCCATCCGCAGCCACCTGCCGGGCGTGCGGCGCATCTCCAGCTACTGCCTGCCGCGCAACGTGCGCAGCAAATCGGTGGCCGACCTGACCGGGCTGCGCGAAGCCGGCCTGTCGCTGGCCTACGTGGGTGCCGAATCGGGTGACGACGAGGTGCTGCGCAAGGTGAACAAGGGCGAAACCTTCGAGAGCACCCGCGACGCGCTGGACAAGCTGGGCGCCGCGGGCATCACGCGCTCGGTGATGCTGCTCAACGGCCTGGGCGGGCCGACGCTCTCAAGCGCCCACGCGGAGAATTCCGCCCGGCTGGCCAACGCCACGCAGCCCGAGTTCCTGGCCACGCTGGTGGTGAGCTTCCCGCAGGGCGAGGAACGCTTTCGCGCCGACTTCCCCGAATGGGAGCCGCTGGACCTGCCCGCGCTGTTCCGCGAGATGGAAACCTTTTTGCAGACGCTGGAGCTGCGCCGCACCGTGTTCCGCAGCGACCACGCCTCGAACTGGCTGGTGCTCAAGGGCACATTGGGCGCGGAGAAAGAACGCCTGCTGGCCCAGGTGCGCGCCGCCATCGCCGCGCCCGAGGCGGCCCGCCTGCGCCCGGCCTGGGCGCGCGGCCTGTAGCCGTCAGCCGCCGAGCCGCGCCAGTTCGCCCGCCACCGCAGCCGCCAGCCGGGCGTTGTTCAGGATCAGCGCGATATTCGCGGCCAGGCTGTTGCCGCCCGTCAGCGCGTTCACCCGCGCCAGCAGGAACGGCGTGACCGCCTTGCCGGTAACGCCCTGCGCCGCCGCATCGGCCAGTGCCGCCTCGATGGCCGCGTCGATCACGTCGCGCGGCAGCGCATGGGCCTCGGGCACCGGGTTGGCAATCACCATGCCGCCGCGCAAGCCCATCGCCCACTGGGCCTGGAGCGCGCGGGCGACCTGCGCCGGCGTGTCCAGCCGCGCATCGACGCCAAAGCCGCTGTCGCGCGCGAAGAAAGCCGGCAGCCGGTCGGTGCCATAGCCCACCACGGGTACGCCGTGGGTCTCCAGTACCTCCAGCGTGAGGCCGATGTCCAGGATCGACTTCACGCCCGCGCACACCACCGCCACCGGCGTGCGCGCGAGTTCCAGCAGATCGGCCGAGATGTCGAAACTCTCGCCCGCGCCCCGGTGCACCCCGCCGATGCCGCCGGTGGCAAACACCCGGATGCCCGCCAGCGCCGCGATGATCATCGTCGCCGCCACCGTGGTGGCGCCGGTCTGCCCCGCCGCCACGGCCAGCGGCAGGTCGCGCCGGCTGAGCTTGGGCACGGCTGCCCCGGTACGGCCCAGCATCTCGATCTCCGTCCGGCTCAGCCCCGCCTTCAGCCGCCCGTCCACCACGGCGATGGTGGCCGGCACCACGCCATGGGCCCGCACCGCGTCCTCCACCTGCCGCGCGGTGGCCACGTTCTGCGGCCAGGGCATGCCGTGGGAAATGATGGTCGACTCCAGCGCCACCACCGGCTGGCCGGCGGCCAGCGCGGCGCGGACGTCGGGGGCCACATCCAGCGGCGCGGTGCCGAAGGGGCTGGATGCTGGGTCGATCAATCCTGAATTCATAGCATATATAGGCCATTTGCCGCTGGGTAGTGGCAGAAAATACCAAGAAATACCGATTAGGAACCTGCGCCAAGCCCCAAATCCGATTTGCAGGTCCGCCGGGCACGATTTGCGGCCACACGTAGTGCGCAAAGGCGGCATCATGCAACGACAAATTGGAGTCTGACCCTGATAACTCTATTCCGGGATATGCACTGGCATCACGGCTGGTGCTGTCGCCAGTTGATATTTTGCTATTACTGTTGGAATGCTTTCCGAACAATTTCAAGCACGGCCTTACGGCCTTCCGAGTTTGCAGGCTCGACCCGACCTGCGTAAATCTCCGCAGCTTTGGCACAACCCCGAAAATAAGCTTGTCCCTCCGCTGCCGTATTCAACGGTTGCTTGTTGCCACCCCAGACTCCACCACCGTCCTTCAAAATCCAGCGACAGTCTTCTGAACTTAGGTCTTCGATCCGTATTGGCCGAAAGTCTTCATCCCAGCTATGGTAGGCACCGCGATACACCGTCATCTTTACGGGAGTGCCTGATGCCTTCAGTTTTTCCTCGATCTCAAAACATCCACTGGTACCGGTGAAGTTGTCCTTCTCGCCAAGCAGCATGTGCACTGGTGCTTTGGTCGGCTGAAGGTTTTCTGGGTAGTTCTGACATCCGGGATAGATCGGAACGTGCAACTTGAACATGGATGCTGAACGCGACAGCGAACTAACAAAACGTCGGTCTGTTGCCAAAAGTGTGGTCATGCCACCCTTAGAAAATCCCATGATTCCTATCCGGTCCGGATCGATAGCGGGGTGTGTTCGTAGCATGTCTGCTGCAGCAAATGCATTTGCCGCAAATGTGTAGACGGACACTTCCGTGCTTCCTAACTGGTTGGTGACCCCGACACCTCTTGCGCCGTGGGTATCTACGACCACAGAGGCTATGCCATTTTCTGCCAGCATCTCCGCGTATTCCCAATACGCCCGCTTCTGGCCGTTGCGCATATAGAGTCCGCCGATGCCGTGCATGATGACCATTGCTGGCACCTTTGTCGATGTCGTCTTCGGGAGATAGAGACGCGCAGGTACCCACACTTTTTCAGATCGATCAACGTAGTTTCGCCCTTCATTAACAATCTGCGACCAATAGATACTCTTGACGGAATGAAACTGAAACTTTCCGTCTTTGAAATCGCTAAGCGAGCTTAACTCGGACCCGTTGCTGAAAAGCTGTGCAAAGGCACCTGTTCCACACAAGGTAAAAATCGCCGCGGTCAAAAGTTTGCGAATCATAGAATCTCCTAATAACTTCTTGTCGTACCTGCCTCCGGGCAGTGACGTATCTAACGGTCGATAATCAAGGAGGGGCAAATTCTTTATGCCTTCAGAGATCGGTGCGGCCAATTACATTCCGCTCATTGACTGCGGATGCTAGGAATGGTGTTCAAAACACGTTTTCAGGAGGGCGTTGAGGCGAGATATTCCACATGGTGACGATTTTGGCGGTTTTCGGGTCGCAAACAGGGGCATTTCGCACTTGTAGCTGGCCCTTTGGCCGATTTCTGGCGCACTCATCCCTGCAGCCCCTGCAAAAGCCTGCGCCGCGCCATCCACAGATTGCGCAGCGCAAACAGCGTCACCAGGTTGGCCGTGTTCTTGGCCAGCCCTCGGTACTTGACCTTCACATAGCCAAACTGCCTCTTGATGACCCGAAACGGGTGCTCCACCTTGGCACGTATGCTGGCTTTCACCTGTTCGAGTTTGTCCACGATGGCTCCCAGGGGGTGGCTCTTGTCCAGCGCCCGGCGTTTGCCCGGGCGCATGGCCACATGCCAATTGGCTTCGATGCCTTGAACTTCTTCGCGCTTGGCCACACCCTGGTAGCCGGCATCGGCAAACACATCGGTTTCCTCACCGTGGACCAGCTTGCTGGCCTGCGTCACGTCGTTGACGTTGGCCGCCGTCCCCACCACGGTGTGCACCAGGCCAGAGTCGGCATCGACGCCGATATGAATACGAAGGGACTTCCCGCTTCCAAGTGACGGCGCTGCTGTGCCATGGTTGGTTCTGCGGACAGTCACCCTCAAACCCCAAACGGAAGGAGAAACGTCATGAACACGGTTATCCGAGTTGGTATCGACCTGGCCAAGTATCTGATTCAGGTTCATGCGGTGGATGCTGCGGGCAAAGTGGTCACCAATCGAGCCTTGAAGCGCGAGAAGTTCCTGCTCTGGTGCGCAGATCTGCCGGCGGGTTGTGTGATCGCAATGGAGGCCTGCAGCGGAGCCCATCACTGGAGCCGCAAGCTGATTGATCGTGGGTTCGATGCCCGGATCATTCCGGGCTCCTCGGTGGTTCCCTATCGGATACAAGGGCGCACTGGCAAAAACGATGCGAACGATGCAGCTGCCGTCTGTGAGGCTGCCTCCAGGCCCCACATGAACTTCGTACCACCAAAAACGCTGGCGCAGCAAGGCATGCTCTGTGTGCACAGGCTGCGAGAAGGACTCAAGGAAGAAAGGACCTCCTGTATCAACCGCATTCGTGGCCTGCTGGCAGAGTTCGGGGTCGTTCTTCCTCAAAGCCCGGAAGTATTGCGCCGCCATCTGAGCGATATTGTTGAAGACGCCAGCAACGATATTGCTGGCGTGGCTCGCCTTGTTTTGCAACGGGCGTACGAACACTGGCGCGAGCTGGACGCGCACATCAAGTGGTGCGATCAACGTATTGCCGATCACCAAAAGTTTGATGAACAGGTCCAGCGGGCTGCAGAGCTGATGGGCGTCGGTTCGATCACTGCATCGGCGCTCGTGGCTACAGTGGGTGACTTCAGGCAGTTCAGAAACGGGTCGCAGTTCGCTGCCTGGCTGGGTTTGACACCCAAGCAACGCTCCAGTGGAGGCAAGACCAGTTTGGGGGGTATCACCAAGAGAGGGAGCGTCTACCTGCGCACCCTGCTGATTCAGGGCGCCAAGGCCATTGCCCTCACACGCCAATACGACAACCCCATATTCTTGTGGGCGCAGAAACTGCGGGAGCGCATTGGTTGGCAGAGGGCGGTGGTCGCCCTGGCCAACAAGAACGCCCGAATTCTGTGGGCGGTCATGACCCGAGAGAAACGGTATGACGCGCACCACGTTAGCTGCATTCCATTGCTGGCGCCAGTGACCGTGCCAGCGCAGGTATCGGTTGCGTAGGTTCTCTTGCTCCTTTCTTGTCAGACGCGAAGTTGAAGATGCTTTGAACAGGTCAGACCGGCAGCAGGCAAGCTCGAATGAAGGCGGGTGGATCAATCGGATGCCACGCGATATGAATGGAGCCCTGCTGAGCGGTTGGTATCTGGGGCCGCACGAAGTGCAACAAGCCCGGCTGTAGATGTGCAGTCTGTTCCTCGTTTCAAGCAACTGAAGTCGCGCCTGTTGACAAGAAGAGCTCGCCAACGAAATCAGCATGCCACCACCATTGACTTCGCGGGAAGTCCCTGTAGCGCCTTCATCCCGAAATGCCACTGCTTGCCCTTCTTGGTCTGGTGCATCTCGGGGTCGCGGTGCCCGTCCTTGTTTTTGGTCGAGCTCGGCGCGGCAATCAGGGTGGCGTCCACCACCGTGCCCTCTCTGAGCATCAAGCCCTTGTCGGTGAGGGTGGCGTTGACGGTGGCCAGGATTTGTTGGGCCAACTGGTGCGCTTCAAGCAGATGTCGGAATCGAAGGATGCTGACCCGGTCAGGGATGCGCTGGACGCTGGACAGACCCACAAACTCCCGGTACAGCGCGGTCTCGAACAGGGCTTCTTCCATGGCCAGGTCGGACAGGCCGAACCATTGCTGGACGAAGTGAATGCGCAGCATGGTCTCCAGCTCGAACGGCGGCCGTCCGGTCGTGGCACGTGGTGCGTGAGGCGCAATCAACGCCAGCAGCTCCGTCCACGGCACCGCCAGGTTCATCTCGTCGAGGAACACCGCCTTGCGCGTGCGCCGCTTGTTCAGGTTCAAACCCAAGTCTTGCTGCTTCATCGCGATATTGTCAGGCGACCCGCCCCTGTTCAGACCGTTCGGGCGGCAGAGTTTTGAACACCATCCCTAGAGGGCGACTCGTTATATAGACATCATGCCTGTCGGCATCGACCTCTTGCGTATCCTTACCAACGTTTATCCAACATTTCCATACATCGCTGGTCCCGCCATCGTGACCGCGGACCGCAAATCGAACGCACCGTTCAGGCAATTTTGGTAGTACTGGTCAAATTCGCCTATTTTCCCGTCGGACAAATGAAATTTCCTACGCCCGAAGCTTTACCTGTCAGCCCCGTGAAACCAATGGGTAGGCCTCGGGATCTCGAATGGACGCCACCGCCAGGTCGACGTCCAGGCTGGGCCAGTAGAGGTGATCCGGGGACGGGCGCTCGACGTTGGTGATCTGTTCAACCGTGGCGGACCTGAACCAGGGGAACTGCTCGAACGGGAGCAGCAGTTCCTCGTCGCCGAGCAGCAGCCAGAAACCGTGCCGGGAGATGTTCGTGACTTCAGGGGCCGAAGTGATGGTGCCATGCATCGTGAATCTCCTGGATGTGGGCCTGCACAACCGCTTGTGCGTCCGCGAGTTGGCGCGCGGTCAGTCCCGTTGAGGTCGCGAGCTGAATGGTGGGCGTGATCCAGAACTTCGCCTCGCCGACCGGATGCGCGACATGAACATGGATGCGCGGCTCCTCTCGGGAAAAGAAGAACAGGCGGAACGGGCCGTCTCGTACAACTGTGGGCGCCATGGACTCACTGTAGCCGATCCACCCCGGATCGACCATCCTCGTCCCAGGGTCTGGCGTGGTGGCCTGGTAGAGACCCACTGGCGGTTTCTGACCCCGACCTCACGGCGGGCCCACCTGCGGCTCGCTGAACAACGCGTTGAGCTCCTTGCCCGACGCCGCGTCCGCGAAGCCGTCGAAGCGCCCCTGCTGCGCCAGCAACTGCGCCGAGCGCATGAAGCCGCCCCAGGCCGAACGCGCCAGCGCGCCGCCGACGCTGATGCGCCGCACGCCCAGCGCGGCGACGTCGGCCACGGTCAGTTCGCTGGCCGTGCCCACCAGCAGGTTGAGCGGTTTGGGTGCCACCGCCTCGACCAGCGCGACGATCTGCTCGCGCGTGGTCACGCCGGGCGCGTACAGGCAGTCCGCCCCGGCGTTGGCGTAAGCCTGCAGACGCGCGATGGTCTCGGTCAGGTCCGGGCGACCGACCAGGAAACACTCGGCGCGGCCGACCAGCATCACGCCGCCACCGGCCCGGTCGATCGCGCTGCGGGCGGCACGGATGCGTTGCACCGCCTCGTCCAGTGTGAACAAGGGTCGGGCCGCATCGCCCGTCGAATCTTCGATCGACAGGCCGGCCACGCCGGTGGTCACGGCCCGCCGCACGTTCTCGGCCACGCCGGCGGCGTCGGGCGCAAAGCCGTTTTCGAAGTCGGCGTTGATCGGTACATCGACGGCCGCCACCATCTCGTGCAGATGGGCCAGCGCCATGTCGCGGGTGACGCCGTTGTCGGGGCGTGCGTGCGACCACGCGAAGCCGGCGCTGGTGGTGGCCAGCGCCTGGAAACCCAGGCTTTGCAGGTAACGTGCGCTGCCGGCGTCCCAGGGGTTGGGGATCACAAAGCAGCCGGAGCGGTGCAGCGCAGCGAAGGCGCGGCGTTTAGCGGGGACGTCTGGACGCATGCGGGGCTCCGGGTGGAAGGACGATGAACGTTGACGGCTGGATTGTCGACCCGATTCAGGCAGTGCGTCCGGCGTGCCGGGCGGGCTTCGGATCAGTCCTGAATGTATAGCATGTTGTGGCCATCCGACGCTGGGAAACGCCCGAATCGTATCGTCAAGGCGGCCCGTCAGCATCCCGCGGGCTTGCTGGCTCCGGCTGCGACGCGTTGGCTTGCCGCGCCCGCCATGCCGCCTGCTCCCGGCGGTCGCGCCGGTATTCCACGAAACCCGCCGCGCCGTACAGCGCCAGCACACCGGGTGTGGCCCATGGCGACAGGTGGTGCGCGAGCACCCCGCACGCGAAGCCGATCAGCACCGGCGCCATCGGCAAGGAAAACCGCGTTTCCCCGGACAGCCGGGAAAAGAGCACAAAAACACCCAGCGCCAATCCGGTTCCGGCCAGAAAGTGAAGCGCAAAAACCCCCATGGCGGCTTCAACGCCCTCGTAGTGCCCGCGCGAAAAAGTGGTCCATCGGCCCGCATGGTACGCAAGCAGCCGGCAGGCCGCCCGTGGCGCGTCGGCTTGTCGACGCGTTCAAAGCCGCTATGCTTGTCCGCATCGATCCACTCCTTTGCGACCTCCCGCCATGCAGCACCTCATGCAACACGCCCGCCCCGCAGCCGTTGCCACCGCCCTGGCGCTCGCCGCCTGGGCCGCGCAGGCCGACAGCACCTCGTCGGCGGCCAGCTCCACCTCGGCCTCGCTCGGCAGTTCGTCGACCTCGCTGGGCACGTCCAGCGGCTCCTCGTCGAAGAACACGGTGGCCCAAGGCCCTTACACCATCGTCGAGATGCTGGCCCTGGCCGAACCAGCCGGGCGCGTGCAACTGCGCCTGGCACCCGCGACAGCAGCGGCCCCCGGAGCACCGACGTCGACCGAAATCACGCTCACGCTGCCGCTGGAGACCGCCGAGCGTGCGCGGCTGGCCGTCGGGCAGGTCATCACCGCCGAACACCGACCCTATGGTCTGGCCTTTGCCACCGGCGCCGCGGGTGCGCAGGCGCCGTTCTACCTGGTGCTGGACGACGCCTGGTACCGCGAACTCGCCAGCCGCCCGGTGGGTGCCTGAGGGATAAATGCCGTCATGGCGCTGCGCTGCGCGTTGATGCTGGGCCTGGCGCTGGCGGCCGGCACCTGCCAGGGCGCGGCGCTTGATTTCTGCAACGGCCCGGCCGAGCCCGGCGCGGCCGCGCAGGACCGCCTGATCCAGGTGGCCGCCATCGCCAAGGCGGAACTCGACCGCTCGGGCGAGCGCCTGGCCATCGTGTCGCGCTCGGGGCTGGCGCTGCAGCGGCTGGACCAGCGTTACTCGCACGCGGGCATCAGCCTGAAAACCAGCGACAACACCCCCTGGTCGGTGCGCCAGCTTTACTACGCCTGCGACGCGCAGCGCCCGCGCCTGTTCGACCAAGGCATGAGCGGCTTCGTGATGGGCGCCAACGACCCCGACGAGGGCTACCTGTCCATCGTGCTGCTGCCGGCGAAAGCGGCCGACGCCATCGAACGCGCTGCCCGCGACGACGCGCAATCGCTCGCGCTGCTGGGCGACACCTACAGCGCCAACGCCTACGCCTTCAGCACCCGCTACCAGAACTGCAACCAGTGGCTGGCCGAACTGCTGGCCAGCGCCTGGGCACCGGCCGCCGGCGAGAGCCGGGCAAGCGCCCAGCAGTGGCTGCTGGACGCCGGCTACGCGCCCACGGTGCTCCGAGTCGGCTGGCAGCCGCTGATGTGGCTGGCCGGGCAGATCCGCTGGCTGCACACCGACGACCACCCGGCCGACGACCTGGCCGCGGCGCGCTTTCGCGTGAGCATGCCGGCCTCGATCGAGGGCTTCGTACGCCAGCAGCACCCCGAGGCGCGGCGCATCGAGCTCTGCTACTCACCCACGCACGTCGTGGTGCGCCACGGCTGGACACCCATCGCCGCCGGCTGCCAGCCGGCGCCGGGCGATGCGGTGGTGGCCCTGGCGGGCGCCACCGCGACCCGAACGAACCCGGCACCTGGAGAGATGCCATGACCGCAGCGCCGGGCCGCCCCAAGCCAGCTCGCACCGCAGTGCGAAGCACGAAGGTTTACCCATGAACACCCTCATCACCCGCCTCGAAGACCTGCGCGCGCTCTACGGCCCGGCGCGCGAACGCTCGTTGCTCAAGGAGCTGCCGCAGCTGGATGCGCACGCCACGCGCTTCATCGGCCTGTCGCCGCTGGTGGTGCTGGCCAGCGGTGGCCCCGGCGGCAACCTGGACGCCTCGCCACGCGGCGGCGACCCGGGTTTCGTGAAGGTGGTGGACGCCGGCACCCTGCTGATCCCCGATGCGCCCGGCAACAACCGGCTGGACACGCTGGAGAACATCGTGCAGACCGGCGCGATCGGCCTGTTGTTCCTGCTGCCCGGGGTGGACGAAACCCTGCGCGTCAACGGCCGCGCGGTGCTGTCGACCGACCCGGCGGAGCGCGAGCGCTGCGCCGACGCGCGCCGCGTGCCCGCGCTGGTGATCCGCGTGACGGTGCAGGCCAGCTACCTGCACTGCGCGCGCGCGCTGATGCGTTCGGCCCTGTGGGACGCCAGCCGCCAGGTGGAACGCTCGATCATGCCCAGCATGGGCGAGATGCTGCGCGACCAGATCGGCCACCGCATGAGCCCGGACACGGTGTTCGAAAACCAGGCCCAGGCGCTGGAACGCTACCGGCAGACGCTGTGACGAACCTGCCGACCCTCGCCCTCACCCGCCGCGCCACCCTGCTGGCCGCCGCGGGCGCGCTGGCATCTGGGCTGGAAGCCCGCGCCGCCAAGGCCGTCCAGCCCGCCAAGCTTGCGGATCACCCGCCCACCGTCTGGCCCATGGCCTTGCCGGTGCCCGGCGGCGTGGCCCGCCTGGCCTTGGGGCCGGCATCGACACGCCCGATGGCCTTTGCCGGCGAGGTGCCCCTGTGGGTGGACGGCGACGCCAACGGCTGGACCGCGATCGTCGGCATCGCGCTGTCGGCACCCGTCGGGCCGGCGCAGATCGTCGTGCGTACGCCCGACGGTGCCGAGCGCACGCTGGGTTACACCGTCAAACCCAAACGGTATGTGGAGCAGCGCCTGACGGTCTCGCCGCGCACGGTGGACCTCTCGCCCGAAGACCTGGCGCGCCATGAGCGCGAGCGCGCGCACCAGCAGCGCGTGATGGCCACCTTCAGCGAGCCCTTCGCGCGCGCGGCCGACCTGCCGATGCGCGCGCCGGTGCCGGGGCCGCGTTCCAGCTCCTTCGGGCTGCGGCGCGTGTTCAACGGCCAACCGCGGGCGCCGCACAGTGGCATGGACATTGCCGCGCCCGTCGGCACGCCGGTGGTGGCCCCGATGCCGGCCCGGGTGATCGACACCGGCGACTATTTTTTCAACGGCCAGACCGTCTGGCTGGACCATGGCGGCGGGCTGCTGGGCATGCTGTGCCACCTCAGCGCCATCGAGGTGACGACAGGCGACACCCTCGCCGCCGGCCAGCGCCTGGGCGCGGTGGGCGCCACCGGCCGCGTGACCGGCCCTCATCTGCACTGGGGCGTGATGCTCAACCGCACGATGGTGGACCCGGCGCTGTTTCTGGTCGCCTGACCGCGTTCAAATTTAATAGCATCTTGTGGCCATTGCGCGCTGGGTCAGGGTCAGTTTGACCCTGAAAATGCCCGCTTTGCCCTGCTCGAAGGCCTGCCAGGATGCCCATGGAACACCTGGCGCCCATCGACGGCGCCGGGCCGTCGGCGATCAGGCCGGCCGCTGTGGCTGCAGCAGGCTGACGCGGTTGCCCTCGGTGTCATAGAAGGACACGTAGGGGCCAACGCCGGGGATTTCCATCGGCTCGCCGAGCACGGTGCCGCCGGCCGCCGTCACCTGCTGCATGGCGGCGCGGATGTCGTCCACCGCGATCACCACCGACGGGTGCTGTGCCGGCCAGTCAGGCTTGCGCTCGTAGAAACCGCCGTTGATGGTGCCAGGGGTGCGCACCATGCCGTCCACCGTCTCGGTGGTGTGCGCCAGCACGTAGTTGCCCATCTCCTCGCCCAGCGGATGGGTCTGCCAGCCGAAGGCGGACTGGTAGAACGCGGCCATGCGCTCGCGGTTGTCATAGGGCATTTCAAAGTGGACGACGGGGTTCATGGCAAGGTCTCCTGATGCTCGGGTGGGTGGAAAACGAGGTGGGTTCAGAGGGTGGCGGCCAGTGCGGCGAGCTGGTCGGTGGCGATGCCCCAGCCCTGGTGGAAGCCCATGGCCTCGTGGGCGGAGCAGTCTTCGGCGCGCCAATGGCGGGCGCGCGCGGTGTAGCGGGTCTGGCCCGCTTCGTCCTCGAAGGTGAGGATGCAGGTGAAGAAGGGCTTGGCCGATGGCACCCAGGCTGAGGTGTATGCGTCGGTGAACACGAGGCGCTCGTTCGGCACCACCTCCAGGTACACGCCCCGGTTGGGCATCTGGGTACCGTCCGGGCCCTGCATGACGATCAGGCTGCAGCCGCCGGCGCGTACGTCGGTTTCGGCATGCACCGTCGTCCAGGGCGGCGGCGTGAACCACTGCGTGATGAGGGCTGGCTCGGTCCAGCAGCGGAACAGTTTGTGGCGCGGCACCGGGATCAGGCGGGTGATCACGAGTTCGTGCAGGGCGGCGTCTGACGTCGTATCGGCCATGTTCGTATTCCTTGAAGTTGGCGGGGAGAAAGCGTTTCGGAGGGCGGCCGGGGCGGCGGCGCTCAGGCCTGCAGCAGCACCTCGAAGCCGCCATAGATCAGCCGGCGGCCGTCGAACGGCATGGTGCGTCCGGCGTCGGCCATGTGCGGATCGGCCATCACCGTCGTCCAGCCCGCTTCGCGCACCTCGCGCGACGGCCAGGCGATCCAGGAAAACACCACCGTCTCATCCTGGCGGCACTGCACGGCCAGCGGAAACGAGGTGAGCTTGCCGGGTGGCACGTCGTCGCCCCAGCACTCGACGACGGCGGTGGCCCCCGCCTGCCGGAACAGGGCCGCGACGTCCGCGGCATGCTGGCGGTACGCGTCGCGCTGGGCGGTGGGCACCGGGGTCACGAAGCCATCGACATAACTCATGGGAGGGTCTCCTTCGGGGTTAACGCTGGCGCCGGATCAGCGCCCAGCAGATGGGCCACATGCTGTCGCAGGTGGTCGATGCACGGGAACACGACTTCGGCGCTGCCCTGCGCCTTGGCCAGGATGAAGGCTCCTTGCAAGGTGGCCTGGGTGAACAGCGCCAGGGCCCCGGGGTCCCAGGACGCCTGCGGGGCGTACAAGGCCTTGGCCAGCGCCAGATCGCGCGCCACGGTGTCGGCGTGGGCCTGGATGCCATCGTCGCAGGCCTGGCGCAGGCCAGGCCAGGTGTCGAAAACTTCCTGCGCCATCGTGCCGAGCAGGCAGGTGAATTCCGGCGCCGTGCCGCGAACCAGCGCACGGCGGAAATCGAGGTAGGCCAGCACGCGGTCGCGCGGGTCGTCCAGCGCCTGAAACGGCGCCTGTGCGAACAGGCCGCCGGTGACGCGGTTCCAGTGCTCCACGGCGGCCAGCGCCATGGCCTCCTTGCTCTTGAAATGGTGGAAGAAACTGCCTTTGGTCACACCCGCTGCGGCACAGACCTCGTCCACCGTGGTGGCGGTATAGCCTTTGGCGCGGATCACCTGAACCGCGGCGTCGAGCAGGCGGGTGCGCGCATTGGCCACCGCCGGGCTCGCGGGGTCAGGATTGGTGTTTGACGCTGGATTCATACCATACCGACTGGTTGGTATGGATGGTATCCAAGCCTCGAAGACGCGTCAAGCATGCTGGATCGGTGGTCGCTTCCGACGCCGATCGATCCCATTTTCATAGCGCCTTGTGACCATTGGGCGCAGGAATTCTGCGAATCAGGGCCGGATTCGGGAGCTCCAACCTGTCCGGTCGCCATATTTCTGCCGTACCATCGGGTTCCCGATTCAATCTCCAGGAGGCACCATGGCCAAAGGTGATCAGCATTCAGAGAAATTGAAGAAAAAGCCGAAGCAGGACAAGTCGCCGCCGAAGCCGCCGGTGGTATCGGACCGCCCCACCCCGCCGGTCACCGTCGTGGTGCAGGTCCGTGGCAAGCTGAAAAACAAATGAGCCCGCGCCACGCGGTGGGCGCCGGAGCGGCGACATGAGTGTGGCCAAGGCCGACGAGGTGCTGGATTTCTGGTTCAACGAACTGGACAACGCCCGACGATTCGCCAAGGACCCCGCCCTGGACGCTGCCATCGGCCAGCGCTTCGGTGCAACGCTAGGCGCGGCCATTGCCGGTGAACTGGCCGACTGGCGCGACACGGCTGCCGGGCGGCTGGCGGAAATCGTGGTGCTGGACCAGTTCTCACGCAACATCTGGCGCGACACGCCCGCGGCGTTCACGCAAGACCCGCAGGCGCTGACGCTGGCCCAGGAACTCGTGCGCTCGCGCCTGGACCAGGCCCTCGCGCCGGCGCAGCGCGCGTTTGCCTACATGCCGTACATGCACAGCGAGTCGGCACAGGTCCACGAACAGGCGGTGGTGCTCTTCTCGCAGCCGGGGCTGGAAGGCTCGCTCGACTACGAGCTGCGCCACCAGGCGATCATTGCGCGCTTCGGGCGCTACCCGCACCGCAACGCCATCCTCGGGCGCGTGTCCACGTCCGAGGAGATCGCCTTCCTCGCCGAGCCCGGCTCGTCGTTCTGACGCGTTCAGGCTGCGCCGCGCGCCAGCCGCTTCTCGTTGGCCCCTTGCACCGCGCCGCTGCCGGGCACCACCTCGCCGGTGCGCTCAAGCACCTCGGCCAGGCGCGCGGCCAGTTGTTCGGGCGCGTCGGCACCGTCGCCGATGTAGACGCCCCGGGTCAACGTGACGTGGGCCGCCTCGAAACCACCGGCACCGGCGCACAGCGTGGTGCGGGTGGGCGCGCCCTCGCTGGCCAGCACCAGCATGGCCGGCACCACGTTGTGGGCGCCGAACGCCGGCAGCATGTCGGCCGGAAAGAGGTTTTCGGTCATGCGTGTGGCCGCCGTCGGTGCCAGGCTGTTGACGCGGATGCCGTGGCGCTGGCCTTCGAGCGCGAGCGTCTGCATCAGGCCCACCAGCGCGAGCTTGGCGGCGCCGTAGTTGGTCTGCCCGAAGTTGCCGTACAGGCCGCTGGACGAGGTGGTCATCACGATGCGGCCGTACTGCTGCGCCACCATGTGCGGCCAGGCGGCCTTGCAGCAGTGCACCGCGCCCATCAGGTGCACATCGACCACGGTGCGGAAATCGGCCACGTCCATCTTGCCGAACGATTTGTCGCGCAGGATGCCGGCGTTGTTGACCAGGATGTCCACCCGCCCCCAGGCGTCGACCGCCTGCTGCACCATCGCCTGCACCGCAGCGAAATCGGTCACCGAGGCGCCATTGGCCAGCGCCTGGCCGCCGGCGGCGCGGATCTCGTCCACCACGGCCTGCGCGGCCGACGCGGAGCCGCCCGTTCCGTCCACGGCGCCGCCGAGGTCGTTGACCAGCACCCGGGCGCCACGCGACGCCAACGCCAGCGCGTGCAAGCGCCCGAGCCCACCGCCGGCGCCGGTGACGATGGCCACGCGGCCTTTGAATTCGATGCTCATTCGTACGTCTCCTTGGTCGTTTTCAACTGCCGGTCATTGTCCCGCACTTGAACCCGATGGCGCTTCCGGTGCGCGACCGGCGGATCCGGGACGCCGGTTCTTGATCGCCGGGCTTGACGCCTGTCACAATTCAACGTGAACCAATGCCCGTTTTCACGAAAGGTCCGACATGAAAGCACGCCCGTCCATGAGACATTCCCTCGCCGCCCTGACCGTTGCCGGCGCGGCCCTGGGCCCGGCCGTCGTCAGTGCCCAGTCGGCGTCGGCGGGCGGCGACGCGTGGCAGACGAGCCTCTCGATCTACGGCTATTTTCCGAGCTTGGGCGGCACCACTTCGTTTCCGACCCTCCCCGGCAATGCCAGTCCCGCCATCAACGTGGACGCGCAGACCATCCTCGAGCACCTGAAAATGACCTTCATGGGTTCGGCGGAGATGCACAACGGTCGCTGGGGCGCCTTCACCGACCTGCTGTACGTGAACGTGGGCGCCTCCAAATCGAAGACCCGCGACTTTTCGGTCGCCGACCAGCCCGCCAGCCTCACCGCCGATCTGAACCTGGACGTCAAGATCACCGGCTGGACCTTGGCCGGTCAGTACCGGCTCGCCACCGGCGATCCGGCGCTCACCGCCGACCTGCTCGGCGGTGCGCGCCTGCTCAACGTCAAGAATTCGCTCGGGTGGTCGTTCAATGGGGCGCCGGGATCGCACCCGCTCGTCGGCCGCAGCGGCTCGACGGTGGTCGAACAAAGCGTCTGGGATGCCATCGTCGGCGTGAAGGGCACCTATGCGTTCGGCTCGGAGCGCAAATGGTTCGTGCCCTATTACTTCGACATTGGTACCGGGCAGTCGAAACTGACCTACCAGTTGGCAGGTGGCCTGGGCTACAAATTCAATTGGGGCGAGGTGGCCGCGGTCTGGCGTTACATCGACTACGACATGAAGTCCGGCAAGCCGATTCAGTCCGTCACCTTCAACGGGCCGCAGATCGGCGCCACCTGGCGCTGGTAACCCCGGGGGCGAATGGGTTCCGGATTCGCGGGCCCTGCCGGGTTGCTTTGACGCCACTGCGCCGAGAGACCTGGCCCGCCCCCGTCATGCAAGGCCTGAACCGATGATCCGCATCGCATCCGTCGCCGCCCTGGTGCTGCTGGCAATCCTGGTTGGCGCCGTCGGCGGCTGGGCCGCGCTGATGCTGAGCGTCTCAGGACCTGGCGGCGACATCACGCGCACCGCGTTGGCAGCCCTGGCCGGCGCAGCCACGCTGGCGGTGATCGCCACGCTGATCCTGGGACGCGGGCGGCTTCCGGCCCTTGGCGTGTGGTCGCTGGTGCTGGCCGGCGCGTTGGCCTGGTGGTTCGCGATGAAACCATCCAACGACCGCGACTGGCTGCCCAACGTGGCGCGCACGCCCTGGGCCACGGTCGATGGTGACCGGGTCACGATCCACAACATCCGCAACTTCAGCTACCGCACCGAGTTCGACTTCACCCCGGCCTGGACTGAGAAGACCTACGACCTGCGCAAGCTCGAAGGTATCGACATCGTCGCCTCCTACTGGATGGGCCCCGACATCGCCCATGTGTTCGTCAGCTTCGCCTTCGAGGGCGGCGACCACCTGGCGATGTCGATTGAGACACGCACCGAAAAGGGCGAAGGCTACTCGGCCATCAAGGGCTTCTTCCGGCAGTTCGAGCTGTACTACGTTGTCGCCGACGAACGTGATCTCATCGGCCTGCGCACCAACTACCGGCGCGATCCTCCCGAAGATGTCTTCGTGTACCGCGTCAAGAGCACGCCCGAGGGCCGTCGCGCGTTTTTCCTCGAGTACATCCGCCAGATCAACGCGCTGAATGAAAAGCCCGAGTTCTACAACAGCCTCACGACCAACTGCACCACCAACATCTGGGTGAACTCGCAGGTCAACCCGGGCCGCCTGCCCATGAGCTGGAAGATCCTGGCCAGCGGCCACGTGCCGCAGTACCTGTTCGAAAACGGACGGCTGGAGGATCACGGCCTGCCTTTCGAGCAGCTTCAGCGGCGCGCCCACGTCAACGCGCGTGCACAGGCCGCGGGCATCGTGCCTGACTTCTCACAACGCATCCGAAAAGACAACCAGCAATGAACTTCTCCATGCGCAACTCCCTTGGCAAAGGCCTGGCGGGCGCGGGCCTGCTGCTGGCTTTGGTGGCCGCCACGAACGCCCAGACCAGCGCCGCGCCCGCGGCTTCGGACGGCGCGGCACCCGCCACCAAACGCCCCAGGATCTGCCTGGCGCTGTCGGGTGGCGGCGCGCGCGGCGCGGCCCACATCGGCGTACTGAAGGTGCTGGAGCAATACCGCGTGCCGATCGACTGTGTCGCCGGAACCAGCATGGGCTCGATCATTGGCGCGGCCTTCGCCGGCGGCATGTCCATCCCCGAGATGGACCAGATCACCCATGCCATCACCACCGAGCTGCTGGTCAAGGAGAACCCGCCGCGTGAAGAGCTGTCGATGCAGCGCAAGCTCGAAGACTACACCCTGCTGTTCGGCCCGGAGATCGGCCTGGTGGGAACCAGCTTCAAGCTGCCCAAGGGCGTGGTGACCGGCGTGCAGCTGGAGACCGTCCTGCGAAAGCTGTCCAGGGTCAAGGGCTATGTGCGATTCGACGAGCTGCCCATCCCGTTCCGCGCCGTGGCCACCGATCTGGTAACCGGCAAGGCGGTGGTGTTCAAGGAGGGGGACCTGGCCAACGTGATGCGGGCCAGCATGTCGGTGCCTGGCGCCGTGGCACCGGCGGAGTTCGGCGGCATGATCCTGGTCGACGGCATGCTCACCGAGAACCTGCCTGTGCAGGTGGCGCGTGCGATGGGCGCCGACGTGGTCATTGCCGTCAACGTCGGCACGCCGCTGCTCACGCGCGACCAGCTGGGCAGCATCTTCGGGGTGGCCGGGCAGATGGTCAGCATCCTGACCGAGCAGAACGTCCAGGCGTCGATCGCGTCGCTCAAACCCACCGACCTGCTGATATCGCCTGAACTGGGCGACTACACCACCGCGGATTTCGACAAGTTGCCCCAGATCGCCAAACTCGGTGTGCCGGCCGCGGAAAAGGTTGCCGCGCGCCTGCAACAGCTGTCGCTGTCGCCCCAGGCCTATGCGGCGCTGCGCGAACGCCAGACCGTCGCGCAGGCGCCTGACCTGCGCAAGATTGACGAGATCCGCATCGATCCGCTCAAGCGGGTCAATCCGCAGACCGTTCTGGCGGACATGGAGACAGCGGTGGGCCAACCGATCAACCAGGACGTGCTGGACAAGGATCTGCGCCGCATCTACGGCACCGGCGATTTCGAGCACGTCAACTACACCCTGATCGACGAACCCGGCAAACGCACCCTGGCGATCGAGGCGGTCGAGAAGACCTGGGGACCGAACTACGTGCGCTTCGGTCTCGGCCTGTCCAGCGACTTCAGCAGCCAGTCGTCGTTCTTCAACCTCGCGGCCAGCTACCGAAAGACCTGGATCAACTCGCTCGGTGCCTCCTGGCGCACGATGGTCCAGTTCGGTTTCAACAACTTCATCGGCACCGAGTTCTACCAGCCGCTGAATGCCGAGGGCACCTATTTCGTGGCGCCGAGCATCAGCTACCTGACCCGCCCGATCTATCTCTTCCAGGGTCAGAACAACATCGCCAGCTACAACGTCAACTCGGGCCAGGTCGGCCTGGCGGTGGGCACCCAGTTCAAGGAGTACGGTGAACTCCGCGTCGGCTTGCTGAGCGGCTCGCTGAAATCCACGCTGGAGACCGGCTCGCCATGGCTGGCGTCCGATTCCGGGCGCATTGCCCAGGGCGCGATCAACACCACGTTGTTGCTGGACCGTCTCGACAACGTGCACTTCCCGCGTTCCGGCTGGCGCGTCGGCGGCAACCTGTTCAACTCCAGCACGGCGTTGGGCGCTGACCGAAACTTCAACCGCTGGAGCGTGGATGGCACTGTGGCGTATTCGATGGGCGACCACACGTTCAACGTGGCCATGAAAGCCGGTGGCAAGCTGGGCAACGACCCGCTGCCGGCCTACAGCTGGTTCCAGTGGGGAGGCTTTCTGCAGCAGTCCGGCTACAAGACCGGCCAGCTCTACGCCAACAGCATGACCTACGGCCGCGTGATGTACTACCACCGCATCATGCGCGGCACGCTGCTGGACGGCGCCTACGGTGGTGTGTCGATGGAATTCGGTCGCTATGGCGTGCCATTGCTGCCGGACGCGCCGACGGGTCTGCTCACGTCCGGTAGCCTGTTCATCGGATCCGACACGCCCATCGGGCCGGCCTACGTGGGCTACGGACGGGCAAAGGACGGCAACCAGAGCTTCTATTTCTTCCTGGGCCGGGCATTCTGAGCCCGCTCGGGAAAAGAAAAAGGGGATGCGTCGCGCATCCCCTTTTTCCTGGGCGGCCGCTGTGCAGCAGATTTTGCCGAAGGCCGCCTTACTTGCCTTACTTGCTTGCAGGCTTCTTGGGCGCCGGGGTCACAGCGATGGCCATCGCTTCAACGTAGACCGCCTGGATCTGGTCGCCCACTTTCACGGCCTTGAAGTGATCGGGGTTCTTCACCTTCAGGTCCACCATGTGGCCGTTGGGGCCGCGGACGGTGATGGTCATGGCCTTGGGATCGACAGCCATCACGTCGGCAGTCACAGTGACCTCGCGGGCGCCGGCCGCACCCGGGCGCTCACCCGGCTTGGCCTGGGCCGTTTGAGACTGGTCGGTGCTTCCGCGCAGGCCGCCGCCCGGCTTGACCTCCAGGCTCAAAGCCTGAATGAACTCCACAACCAGCTCATCGCCCACCTTGACCTGCTCGAAATTCTTGACGTCGGCTCCCGCAGTGACTTCAAAGGTCTTGCCGGCGGCATTCTTCAGCGTGACCTTGCGGGTGGCCTTGTCGATGGCGATCACCGAAGCCGAGGCCTTGACCGTTTCGGCCACAGCCACCTTGCCGGGCTGGTTGGACGTCACGACGGCGGCGGCGGGGGCCTGCTGGGCGAGCACGGGCAGTGCCAGCACGGATGCGGCCACGGCGACAGAAAGGAGAGACTTGCGCATGATGGGTTTCCTGATGAGTTGCATAGAAGGCAAAATGGCCGTCACCTGCGACCGGAGCACGGGCGTTGGCTGTAAAAGAGCATTCTGAGAGCGGCGACAACTGGCGGCGTCGAACACAGAACGCTGCGCATTGTAGAGGTGGCACCGGATCGTTCCAGCCCGTGCGGGTTCTGTGGGCACAGGCTGGAGACAGCGCTCGCGACCGTGCTACAACCGGACTCGTCTTCCCCCCTCCACCGAAAATGGCAATCCATTCCCTGACGATTGACGGCATCGAAGTCCAGATCGAGGGCAATGGCCCCCGCACGGTGGTGATGATCCACGGCTGGCCCGACACGCATCGTTTGTGGGACGGAACCGTGGGCGCACTGCAAGACCGGTACCGCTGCGTGCGTTTCACTTTGCCCGGCTTCGATGCCAGCCTGCAGCCGCGGCCCACGTCGCTGGCCGCCATGGTGACTCTCTTCCGATCGATTGTCGACGCCGTCAGCCCGGCGCACCCGGTCACGCTGTTGCTGCACGACTGGGGCTGCGTGTTCGGCTACGAATTCGCGCATCGACACCCCGCCCGGGTGGAACGCATCATCGCGGTGGACATCGGCGACCACAATTCGCCCGACTTCGCGCGTTCATTGACTGCCAGGGCGCGGTGGTTGATCTTTTCGTACCAGATCTGGCTGGCGATCGCCTGGGGCCTGGGCCACGTGCATGCCGGGCTGGGGCATCGCATGACCCGCGCCATGGCGCGCCGCCTGCGCTGCCCCTCCGACCCTGGCGCAATCGGCTGGCCGATGAACTACCCGTACGCGATGCAATGGTTCGGGTTGCTGGGTGGATTTCGGCGCGCCGCGCCCGTGCGCCCGGCTTGCCCCGTGCTCTACCTGTACGGTAAACGCAAGCCGTTCATGTTCCATTCGCCCCAGTGGTTGCACACGATCGGCGCGCAGACCGGCAGCGAGGCGCAGGGCTTTCGCAGCGGTCACTGGGTGATGGTCGACCAGGCCCAAGCCTTCAACGAGCGGGTGAGGCGCTGGCTGGACAACGTGGGCAACTGATGGCCGAGGCAATGCGGGCGCAAACGTCGATCAAGGAGCGTGTTTGCCTGCCGTCCAGCCCTGGTCACCCAGCGCCCGTTGTGCGACCGCAGCCGCCGGCGCCTCGAGCGGCGTGGCCATCGTGTCGTTCCAGCGGTTCAGGAAAGCGAACATCGCCACCACGCCCAGGATCTCGGTGATCTCGCCGTCGCTCCAATGCTGCTGCAGCTCGGCGAACTGTTCGTCGGTCACCTCATTGGGCTGGCGCGCCGCCGCGAGGGCGAAGTCCAGGGCCAGCCGTTCGCGCGGGCTGTAGTGCGGGCTGCTGGCGTAGGTCCAGATGTCGGCCAGCTTGGCCTCGCTGACACCGAAGTTGTGCGCACCCAGAAGGGTGTGGGCCTGGCAGTACCGGCACCCGGACACCTGGCTGACCACGTGGCCGATCAGGCGGCGAAAGCCCAGGTCCACCTCACCAGCGGGATCCATCACCGCGCCATTGAGCTGCGCCAGTGCCTGCACCAGGCGGGGTTTGCGCTGCATGGTCAGCACGCTGTTGGGCGTGAAGCCCAGGGTGCCCAGGAAGAAGTCGAAATGGGGTTTCAACTCGGGCGTGGTTTCAGGGGGCAGTGGCGGCAGGCGGGGCATGGCAGGTTCTGATGGTGTGATGGGCAGCGCCGGCGCGCTCAGGACAGGGGGCGCGACAGGTACACCCCCTCGCGCCCGACGATGGCGGCACGCGCCGGCATGAGGATGGTGCAGTCGTCGCAGGGCGCGCGGATCTCGTCGGGGCCGTCGGTGGCGATCAGTTCGCCCCGGGCAAACACCTCGAAGCCGATGCAGGTCCGCACAAAGCGGAATTCGGGCGTCTTGATCACATAGGTCTGCAGCAACTCGAATCGGCGCGCCGGCGCCACCGGGGCCGCGGCCGCGTCGGGTTCGATCAGGCCGAAGTGCGCCAGAAAACGCCGGGCCACGTCGATCGCCACCTCACCACTGGCGCGTCGGAAATGCTGGCCGCACTCGGCCACCAGCGCCACTCCCCGGCCGTCGGCCGCGCCGAAATGCGCGTGCTGAATCACGGGTGTGCCCGAACCCAGGCCTTCCGGCATCACCAGGTGCACCGCCGGGCGTCCGATGGCCAGGGCCGCCGCGCTGTTGCGCGCGAAGGCCGGATAGACCCAGAACGGCTCCACGTCCTGGCTGGTCGAATGGATGTCCAGCAGATGGTCGGCCGCCGCCACCACCGGCCGCAGCGCGCGCGCACGTCGCAGTTCGGGGCTGTCCTCGGTGCCGTCGAGCCAGGCGTCAGACCAGACCCGGTTCAGGTTGTGCACCAGTTGGCGGCTCTCAAAGGGTTGCGCCGGGTCGAAGGTTTCATACGCGGCCACGTTCGCAAAGCTGACCGTCAGCGTGCCGATCAGCGGGCGCACGCCGGTGTCCAGCAGGTGCGTGGCCGCGACCATGCCGCAGAACTCGTTGCCGTGGGTCAGCGCATTGATCAGCACGTGTGGCCCGGGCCGCCCGGACGCGAAGCGGTGCACGTAGTCGATGCCCACGTTGCCCTGGCGGTAGGCGCCAAGGTCGCGCGGCAGCAGTTCGAACGCCGTCGGGGCGCCGGCTACGCCGGGCGCGGCAGGTGGGGATGGCGTTGCGGCGGTCGGGTCGGTCATGAGCGGTCCTGTTCGCGCCGTGGCTTCAACCCTGGTCGAACACCGGGTCCACCGGCACCTGCAGGCCGGTGACGAGCTGGTTGGTCTTGGCGGCGAGCGCCACGATGCCCAGCAGCTCGGCGTGTTGCTGCGCGGTCATGCCTTTGGCCTTGGCGGCCGCGGTGTGCGAATGCACGCAGTAGCTGCAGCCGTTGATGATGGACGCGGTGATGTAGAGCATCTCCTTGGTCAGCGGGTCGATCGAGCTCGGTGTAGCCATCACGCGCTTGACTTCGGCCCAGGTTGCCTCCAGCAGTGGCGGGTCGAAGGCCAGGCGTCGCCAGAGGTTGTTGATGAAGTCGGTCTGGCGCGTGGCGCGGATGTCGTCGAAGACGGTCTTCACACGCGGATCGCTCTCGGAGTCGGGCGTTGGCGCAACGGTGCTCATCGGTTCTCCTCAAGGTCAGAAAAGCTTGGGGGTGTCGTCCGGCCTGGCCGGTTCCTCGGGTCGGCGCGGTGCGCGCGGCACGGCGGGCCGCGGGGCTGCCTCGGCGGTCAGCGTCATCGCCGGACGCTGGCGCACCAGCGCGTGGGCGCCGTCGGGTGTCGCGTGCAGCCACGCCTCGAAGGCGTCGGGCATCAGCAGCACCGGCATGCGTTTCTCGTCGCCGGGACGGTGCATGCGGCCCATCAGCGGGTGGCCATCGGCATTGACCGTCAGCAGCGTGAAGCTGGTGGTGAGTTCGCCGTTGACCGGATCGGTCCACCGCTCCCACAGGCCCGCTGCCGCGAACAGGTCGGCCTGTGCCACGGCGATCCGCCAGCGCACGGCACGGCCGCTTTCCCAGCAGGGTTCGAAAAAGCTCTCCATCGGCGCCAACGCCCACCGGCGCTCCCGCCAGGGCGCGCGAAAGCTCGGTTTCACCGATGCGGTCTCGCTGCGCGCGTTGGTGGTGTGGCGCGCCAGTTCGTGGGCATGGGCCGCATCGCGGCACCAGCGCGGCACGAGCCCGAAGCGGGCCAGCACGCAACGAGGCGCCAGATCGTGCTGCCCGGGCGCACCGCCGCGCACCAGGATGGGCGCTTCGTAGCCGGGGTAGACCTCGGGCGGCCACTCGGTCTCGGGCAGATGGTCCACGCCCAGCTTCGCAGCCCGCAGGCGGTCACGCGATGTGGGGGTGTAGTTGGTGCACATGGCGTTATTCTGGCGCGTCGCAGGCGAAGCCGGTCACTGCGGTTTCGGGCACGCGCTTCGTGCCGCCGAAGGGTCAGGGCAGCAGGCGACCATTTCAACCGAACTGCCCGGCGCCGGCCATTGTCCCCATGCGTGCTGATATGGCGTGAAACTCGGCCACCGTGTGCTCGATGATGTGCTGTACCGGTTCCACACTCTGAATCAACCCTGCCGACTGCCCGGCCAACGCCGGCGCCGCATTCAGGTCGCCGCCAAAGTACACCTCACGGATGCCGGTGAAGGTGTCCGGCGGCATCAGCCCGGCCTCGTGAATCGTCTGCGTGAAGGGGGTCTTCAGCGCCCGGATGCAGGGTGTGGATTTCGTGTTCAGCATCCAGGTGCCGGTGACGCCGGCTGACACGATGGCCGCCTTGTAGTGGTCATGCACCGGGCTTTCGGCGCTGGCTACGAAGCGGGTGCCCATCTGAATGCCTTCGGCCCCCAGCGCAAACGCCGCCGCCATGCCCCGGCCATCGACGATGCCGCCTGCGGCGATCAGCGGAACGTCCACCCGCTCTCGGATCGCCTGCAGCAGCACCAGGGTGCTGACCTCCTCGGGGTTCTTGAAGCCGCCGCCCTCGGCGCCCTCCACCACCAGGCCGTCCACGCCGGCTTCGACACACTTCAGCGCCGTCTCCAGCGTGGGCACCGCGTGGTAGACCACGATGCCCGCCGCCTTCAACGGTGCGATGAACTTGGCCGGGCTGCCGGCCGAGGTGGTGACGAAGCGAATGCCGGCCTCGCAGACGAAACGCAGCATCGCATCGTCCTTGAGAAAGCGGATCGGCAGGTTGACGCCGAAGGGCAGTCCGCTGGCCACCATGGCGCGGATTTCCCGCTGGCAGGCCTCGGTCTCGCCCGACGAGGTCTCGATGATCCCCAGCCCACCGGCGCGCGAAACCGCGCTGGCCAAGGTGCTGCGGGCGATCCAGCCCATCGGCGCCTGAACGATGGGATAACGGGCGCCGGTGTGGGCGATGACACGGTTCATGGGCACAACTCCAAGGCTGATGCGGACAGGGATTCCAACCGCCGCAGTGTCAACGCAAACCGCCGCCGGCCCAGTCGCCTTCGCGTCGGCCGCGTGCCAGACACCACACGCCAGACTAGGGAAACTCCGCAGTTTTTCGCGCCGCGACGGCCCCCATTGACGAGCGGATTCGATTACCGTGCACCGACCGGGTGGCATGCCACGCGGCCCCAGGTTCAACCCACGATTCGGAGACACCATGCAGCGCCGTTCCCTGTTCGAGACCACCGCCACGCTGGGCCTGGGCGCCCTGGCCGGTTGCGCCCTGCCCGGCCAGGCGGCCCGCGAAACCCGCACGCCGTTCGAGGTGCCCGCCACCTACGTGCCCATCGTGGGCAGCGACCAGCAGTTCCCAGTGCGCCGCATCTACTGCATCGGCCGCAACTACCGCGCGCACGCCATCGAGATGGGCTCCAACCCCGACCGCGAACCGCCGTTTTTCTTCCAGAAGCCCACCGACGCGATCCAGAACGTGGCGCCCGGCACCGTGGCCGACCACCCGTACCCCACGCTGACGAAAAACTACCACTACGAGGTGGAGCTGGTGGCGGCGCTGAACAAGGGCGGGCGCAACATTCCCAAGGCCAGCGCGCTGGACCATGTGTACGCCTACGCGCTCGGCCTGGACATGACCCGGCGCGACCTGCAACGCGCGATGGGCGACGAAAAGAAACCTTGGGAGATCGGCAAGAGCTTCGACCACAGCGCACCCATCGGCCCGCTGCACCGCGTGGGGCAGACCGGCCATTTCACCCAGGGTGCGATCTGGCTCAAGGTGAACGGCCAGATCAAGCAGAACGCCAACCTGAACCAGATGATCTGGAGCGTGGCCGAACAGATCAGCAAGCTGTCGGAGGCGTTTGAGCTGATGCCGGGCGACATCATCTACTCCGGCACCCCGGAGAACGTCGGCCCGGTGGTGCGCGGCGATGTGATTCTGTGCCACATCGACGGTCTACCCGACCTGAGCGTGAAGATCGTCTGATGCGGCAACCGCCTGCCTGCGCAGGTATTCCCCAGTCCTTCAACCCCAACCGGAGACGCCGATGCCCACACGCTTTTCTTTCCTTCGCTCCCTGCTTCATCGGCGGCATCGGTGTGTCGGGTGTTCTGGCCTCGCAGGACGAGATGGTGGCCAAGGCCAGCCTGGACACGCTCACGGCGCGCTGAGCCCGGTCCGGGCGAGGTATCGCACCGACACGCGTCCGTGTAAAGCTGTGCCCCGCGCAGCGCAGAAACGCTATCAAATGGATAGCTGCTTGTGGCCGTCTGGCGCGGGTAATGCGCGAAAATCGCGTTGAAAAATGGCCTCGGGCCCTTGCCGCGGGCCAGCAGACAAGGTTTTTCGCCCCTCAGGCCGCGCCGCGCCCTTTCTGGCTCTCGAAATACACCACCTTGCGCGCACGCTGCACGTCGCCGAGCGGGCGGTGTTCGGCCAGCGCCTGCCACGGATCGAACACGCCGGCCTCGGCCTCCGCAGCCAGTTCCTGGCCGCGCGCGGAGCCGGTGTCCTGACGCGGCAGGGTCAGGCGGGCGACTGTGGTGTAAGGGGTGGGCCAGTTCACCGAGGCGTCTTCAATGGGGGTCAGCGCCTCGCTCACGAAGGGCTGCAGTTGCAGATCCCATTGCAGGTGGTGTTTTGCCAGCCGCGTGCTGAAGTCGACATTCCAGTCTTCCTTGGCGCCCGGTGTACCCACGCCGTTGGCCCCGGCCGGCACCAGCCGCACCCGCACCGCATAGGGCCCGCACGCGATCGGCACCGCGCTGAACAGGGTTTCGGTGGCAAAACCGCTGAAGGGCTTGCCGACGGACTTGAGCAGTTTGATCAGACGCGCCGGCCCACCGAACAGCCCGTAGCGCTTGAGCAGAAACTTCAACAGGGCCCCTCCACCAGCCGATGCCGCCACTGCGAAATCCACGAATTCGTCGCTCTTCGGGAAAGCGAAGGCCTCCTGGTTGATCAAGGTGAAATCCTGGCTGTGCGCCGGACCCAGGCCCAGCGCCGATTCGCCTTCCACGCCGAGCACGCGGATGGCAAAACCGCGAATGTCCGGCATGCGGTCGGGCGCGCGATCGAATCCCCCGTTCGACAGACGCACCCGCACATCGAAGGTGGCCGGTTGTGCAAACAGGCCCTGGCGAGCAAAGTCGGGGAGATCGTCCAGTACCTGCAGGAAGCCGCTGGCCGCCGTGATCTGCTTGCGGTGCAAGGCCCGTCCGGTGCCGTATTTTCTTGACTTGCGTGCCTGAATGGCCGCGAACTGACGGGCGTAGCCGGCAAAACGCTCGGCCTCGTCCGCCGCGACGCGCTCCGTCCAGTCGGTTCCTGGGGTGAGTTCAGCTGTCATGGGCCTTCATCCGGAGGTGGTTGAGGGCGCGATGCTAGCGCGCATCGGCAAGAACTGCAGCGCGCTCACAACAAGGACCCGCACTTTTCGGGTCGGACCCCTGTCAATCCTGACAGGGGTGCGGCCCCGCGCCGAGCATTCGACGCCTAGACTTGTGCACTGAATTCCGCACCAAGGCAATCAGGGAGTGATGACCCGTGCGAAACCCGCCTTCGGTCCGTCACGACCCGGCGGCATCCGGGCGGCAGTGCCTCCGACAGAGGGGCACGCCGCCCCGCGATGGCTCGACACCGGTGGCGAGGCCAACAGTGCCACCCTGCATCAAGACTCGGGTGGCCCTGAATCACAAGCCCGTTCAGTTCGGCGCCGCTGGCGCGACATACACCGGCGGCGCGCCATAGACGGGTGGCGCCCCCCAATAGGACGGCGGCGGGGTATTGGGGGGTGGGTACAAGGGCGGTGCTGTCACCGGGGGCGGGTATCCCTGCGGCGACACCGCCTGCGGGCGGTACCCGGGCGGCGGTGGCGGGGGTGCCACGACGGTCGCGGAGCGTCGCACCGCCGGCTGGCCCGGAACCTGGTGCCCGGCCTGGTACATGCATTGCACGTAAGCAATGTTGAACTGTTGCTGAAGGGTCAACGAAGACACCTGTGAAGTGCTCCCGGCGGCCGCGCTGCCCACCAACATGCCGGTGCCCGCACCCCAGGCGGCCACCGCGCCGGGGTTGTAGGAGCCTTGTCCCAGCAACGCGCCAGCCGCGGCACCGATAGCGGTTCCCACGACCACGTTGGTGGCGGCCTGGTTATTGGCGGCCTGCGCCATCGGCGCCACCAGGTTCTGCGCCTGTTGCTGGCAGGCCGCCGCGTCGGTCTGGAACTGGCTTGGGGTTTTTTGCGATCCGGGCAGAACGATCACCGTGGGTGTCGTTGGCGTCACGGCGCAACCGGTCAGAACGGCTGCAGCGGTCAACCACAGCAGGGCGGGACGCACCGCGCGACGCGGTTTCAGGGTCAGGTTCATTGCATGCTCCTGGGCACGGCCGGCAGATCGCTCGGGATCTGCGGCACCACCGTCATCCACGGAACGGTGCAACGACGGACGTAAGGGTAATAGCCCGCCGGCTCGGTGCAGTAGTACCAAAAGTGCGTCGGTTGCACCGATTGGACCGCGGGTTCGGGATCGCGCTCGATGAAGGTTTGCGCGGTGACATCGGTTTCGACCAGCACGGCCGAAGGCGTGGACGGGAAACCCCAGGCCCACGGGGACGACCAGCCCCATCCGAGGCCCCAACCCCATCCCCAGCCAACGCCCCATCCCCAGCCCCAGGCCGGCGGAGCGCCCCAACCCCATCCCCAGCCTGGAGGACGTCCCCAGCCCCAACCCGGAGGATGGCCCCAGCCCCAGCCTGGCGGGCGCACCCAACCGGGTGGACGCCCCCACCCGGGTGCTCCTGCGATCGGGGGCCGCACCACAGCTGGCGGGCGAGCGTAATAGCCGCCGCCCGACGGCCGGCCGTAGTACCCGCCACCGGCGGCGCCTCCGGGGTAGGCGCCTGTTGCCGGTCGGCCATGGTAGCCGCTCCCGAAACCGCCGCCTGCATACCCGCCACCCGACGGGCGTCCATAGGAGCCACCACCATAGCCGCCTCCGCCGGCAGACCCACCACCGTAGCCCCCACCTCCCCGTCCACCGCCGCCACCCCCACCGGGGCCCGCGAGAGCGACCTGGGACAGAGCGGCCAGCACCGCCGTGCAGGCCAGCGCAACCAAGGTCTTGTTCATTTCAGTGTTCCTCCATCGCATCATCGGTGGACCGCCCACGAGCCCGGAAGTTCAAACCTGTCGCCCGGCCATTGATCCAGGGCGCCCTGTGGCGACGCGTCTTTTTCACCAATGTAACGCCGCGCACCGCGCCCGGGTAGACAGTCGTTTCAAACACCGCCCAACCCGCGATCACGCCGCCACGCTGAGGGGCTGCAGGCAAACCAGCCCCGGAACGCCCGGGTGAACGAACTTTGCTCCGCATACCCCAGCAACAGCGACACATCCAGCACGCTGAGTGCGGGATCGCGCAAATAAATCACGGCCATGTCTTTTCTGGCCGAATCCAGCACGGACTGGAACCCCAATGAAACCGTCCCCAGACGCCGCTGAAGGGTGCGCGCCGACAGGCCCAGCGCCGAAGCCGCGTGTTCCAGCGTGGCCTCGCACTTGGGCATCAGCGGGATCAGCGCCTGATGCAAACGGTGCACCAGATCGGTCTGACTGAACGCTTTCTCCATGGCTGCGCGCGCCTGTGCGCGCATCGCCAGGTGAAGGTTCTCATCCGCCTGAACCAGCGGCATCGCGAGCAGGGCCTGCGAAAACACCAGTGCGTTCTCGGCGGCGCCGAACCGCACCGGGCATTCGAAAAAATCCTCATAGGGATGCGGATCACCTGGCGCCGGGTGCAGGAACAGCACCTCCTCCAGTGGCAGATCCACGCCGGCCATCCAGCGCCCGAAGTGGTACCAGCTCGCGATCAGCGACTCCGCCAGGCTGCGGCAATAGGGCAGTGCGTTTGATACGACGTGCCAGCTCAGGCGTGCCTGCCGT
>WBZM01000808.1_pt1 | contig 37178 bp, 33 predicted proteins | sample 5204271 | NCBI WGS metagenome assembly WBZM01 (sample SAMN12344346, study PRJNA552823) | activated sludge metagenome | biome: Activated sludge suspended growth; feature: Nitrification reactor; material: Wastewater; isolation source: activated sludge from nitrification reactor of wastewater... | reverse complement strand
TGTCTGAACACATAGGGCAGGTGGAGGGAACGTGGGGAAGTGAAACATCTCAGTACCCACAGGAAGAGAAAGCAACCGCGATTCCGTGAGTAGTGGCGAGCGAAAGCGGAAGAGGCTAAACCGTACGTGTGTAATAGCTGTCAGGCGTTGCATGTACGGGGTCGTGGGACCTCTTGGTCGGCTCTGACAGGCCGGCATGGAGTCAAAAATTCGCGTTATAGTCGAAGGGCATTGAAAGGCCCGGCACAGAGGGTGCTACCCCCGTAGACGAAATGGCGCGAACTCCAGAGAGTCATCCCAAGTAGCACGGGGCCCGAGAAATCCCGTGTGAATCTGGCGGGACCACCCGCTAAGCCTAAATATTCCCTGGTGACCGATAGCGGACAAGTACCGTGAGGGAAAGGTGAAAAGTACCCCGGGAGGGGAGTGAAATAGATCCTGAAACCGTGTGCCTACAATCCGTCGGAGCCTCCTTGTGGGGTGACGGCGTGCCTTTTGAAGAATGAGCCTGCGAGTTAGTGCTCGGTGGCGAGGTTAACCCGTGTGGGGAAGCCGTAGCGAAAGCGAGTCCGAATAGGGCGAATGAGTCGCCGGGTCTAGACCCGAAGCGGAGTGATCTACCCATGGCCAGGTTGAAGCGCAGGTAAGACTGCGTGGAGGACCGAACCCACTTAGGTTGAAAACTGAGGGGATGAGCTGTGGGTAGGGGTGAAAGGCCAATCAAACTCCGTGATAGCTGGTTCTCCCCGAAATGCATTTAGGTGCAGCGTCACGTGTTTCTTACCGGAGGTAGAGCTACTGGATAGCCGATGGGCCCCACCAGGTTACTGACGTTAGCCAAACTCCGAATGCCGGTAAGTGAGAGCGTGGCAGTGAGACTGCGGGGGATAAGCTCCGTAGTCGAGAGGGAAACAGCCCAGATCACCAGCTAAGGTCCCTAAGCGTGTGCTAAGTGGGAAAGGATGTGGAGTTGCATTGACAACCAGGAGGTTGGCTTAGAAGCAGCCACCCTTTAAAGAGTGCGTAATAGCTCACTGGTCAAGTGATTCCGCGCCGACAATGTAGCGGGGCTCAAGCACACCACCGAAGCTGTGGCATTGACACTTTGCCCGGCCGTGAACTCTGAGGACTCACGGTCCAAGCGTGTTGATGGGTAGGGGAGCGTCGTGTGGCCAGGGAAGCGGCGGAGTGATCCAGCCGTGGAGGCTACACGAGTGAGAATGCAGGCATGAGTAGCGAAAGACGGGCGAGAAACCCGTCCGCCGAATAACCAAGGGTTCCAGGGTCAAGCTAATCTGCCCTGGGTAAGTCGGGACCTAAGGCGAGGCCGACAGGCGTAGTCGATGGACATCCGGTTGATATTCCGGAACCGGCGAAGAACCGCCCATACCGAACCACGTAATGCTAAGCGCCTGAAGTGCGGCACGGTCTTCGGACCGTTCCGCATGGAGCGCGCGACCCGAGCGTGTAGTAGGTAAGCAATGGAGAGACGCAGGAAGGTAGCCGAACCGCGGCGATGGTAGACCGCGGGTAAGGATGTAGGGCGAGGTGTAGGCAAATCCGCACCTCATGTGCCTGAGATCTGACACGGACCCGTATAGGGGAAGTCGGTAATCCTATGCTGCCAAGAAAATCTTCTAGCGAGGTTCGAGCCGCCCGTACCCCAAACCGACTCAGGTGGTTAGGTAGAGAATACCAAGGCGATCGAGTGAATCGTGGTTAAGGAATTCGGCAAAATACCCCCGTAACTTCGGGAGAAGGGGGGCCCAGAGGGTGACGGGACTTGCTCCCCGAGCCTGACCGGCCGCAGAGACCAGGGAGAAGCGACTGTTTACTAAAAACACAGGTCCGTGCCAAGTCGCAAGACGATGTATACGGACTGACGCCTGCCCGGTGCTGGAACGTTAAGGGGACCGGTTAGCCTCACGGCGAAGCTGAGAACTTAAGCGCCAGTAAACGGCGGTGGTAACTATAACCATCCTAAGGTAGCGAAATTCCTTGTCGGGTAAGTTCCGACCTGCACGAATGGCGTAACGACTTCTCCACTGTCTCAACCACGAACTCGGCGAAATTGCACTACGAGTAAAGATGCTCGTTACGCGCAGAAGGACGGAAAGACCCCGGGACCTTTACTACAGCTTGGTATTGGTGTTCGGTACGGCTTGTGTAGGATAGGTGGGAGACTGTGAAGCTGACACGCCAGTGTCGGTGGAGTCAACGTTGAAATACCACTCTGGTCGTTCTGGATATCTAACCTAGGTCCGTGATCCGGATCAGGGACAGTGCCTGGTGGGTAGTTTAACTGGGGCGGTTGCCTCCTAAAAGGTAACGGAGGCGCCCAAAGGTTCCCTCAGCCTGGTTGGCAATCAGGTTTTGAGTGTAAGTGCACAAGGGAGCTTGACTGTGAGACTGACAAGTCGAACAGGGACGAAAGTCGGGACTAGTGATCCGGCGGTGGCTTGTGGAAGCGCCGTCGCTCAACGGATAAAAGGTACCCCGGGGATAACAGGCTGATCTTGCCCAAGAGTCCATATCGACGGCATGGTTTGGCACCTCGATGTCGGCTCGTCGCATCCTGGGGCTGGAGTAGGTCCCAAGGGTTGGGCTGTTCGCCCATTAAAGCGGTACGCGAGCTGGGTTTAGAACGTCGTGAGACAGTTCGGTCCCTATCCTCTGCGCGCGCAGGAAACTTGAGAAGGGCTGTCCCTAGTACGAGAGGACCGGGATGGACGAACCTCTGGTGTGTCAGTTGTTCTGCCAAGAGCACCGCTGATTAGCTACGTTCGGAAGTGATAACCGCTGAAAGCATCTAAGCGGGAAGCATGCTTCAAGATGAGGTTTCCATGGGGTTTACCCCGAGAGGCTCCCAGCTAGACTACTGGGTTGATAGGCCGGATGTGGAAGTGCGGTAACGCATGGAGCTGACCGGTACTAATAAGCCGATAACTTGACACAAAGAAGCTACGCGTCCACTGTGTGGTTCCCGAGGTATGGTCGGGAGCGATTGATATCTCCATAGAGTTTCGGCTGTCATAGCGAAGGGGAAACGCCCGGTCCCATTCCGAACCCGGAAGCTAAGCCCTTCAGCGCCGATGGTACTGCACTGGTGACGGTGTGGGAGAGTAGGACGCAGCCGGACATACTTTGAAACAAGACGCCCCGCGGAGCAATCCGGCGGGGCGTTCTTGTTTGTAGCCTGACGTGTATTCGAGCGAGGATAGGGACCATGGACGAGTACCGATCGGAACGGCGTTCCTCAGCACCGCGTGGTGGGGGAACCCCCTCGTCGGGCGCCCGTGGTGGGGCACGCGGAGGTCGTCCTAGGACTCCTTCGTCTGGAGCGGGGGCCCGGGGTGACGCGGCCGGCCGCAGAGCTGGTGGCGGACCGAGCGCTGGGGGAGACCGCAGCGCGCGCCGGGCGCCTGGCCCGGTGGCGTCCCGTGATGATCGCCGGGGTGGGAGCGACCGCGATGCTGAGGAGCGTCGCGGTGGGTCGCGGTTGGCTCCCAAGTCGCCACGCCTTCCTGAGCCGGCCATTGATCCTGATGTCACCGGTAAAGAGCTCGACCGTGCCGTGTGGGCGCAATTGCGGACGCTGTCACAGGAGAACGCTGCCGGTGTCGCTCAGCACTTGGTGATGGTCGCTCGCCTGCTCGAAGACAACGTCGTCGCAGCAGAGGCCCACGCTGAAACAGCTGTCCGTCGGGCTGGTCGGGTGCCGGCTGCTCGGGAGGCACTGGGCATCGTTGCCTATCGACGTGGTGACTGGGCTCGCGCCCTGGCGGAGTTCCGCACTGTTCGTCGGCTTTCGGGGTCGTCTCACTTGCTGCCGTTCATGGTCGACTGTGAGCGCGCCCTCGGCCGGCCGGAGCGAGCGCTCGAGTTGGCCACGGGGCCGGAGTCTCGCGGTCTGACCCAACATGAGCGCGTGGAGCTGGCCATTGTGGTGTCCGGGATTCGACGGGACCTGGGCCAGGCCGCTGCCGCTGCGGCTGGTCTGGAGATTCCGGAACTCGCGGGGTCCGCGTCCTCCCCATGGGCCGCGCGGCTGCGCTATGCCTATGCCGAGGCTCAGTTGGCGCTGGGGAACGAGGCCCGTGCCCGCGACTGGTTCGCTCGGGCGGTGGATGCCGACGTGGATGTGCAGACCGACGCAGCCGAACGCCTCGACGAGCTCGATGGGATCGCCTTCACCGACCTGGACGAGGTGCCAGACGACGACGTGTCTCGCGACGGGGCCGACGCGGAGTGAACCGCCCGGGGGAGGCGCTGGTCGCGGCATACCGGGCGATTGCGTGCGACCTGGACGGAGTCGTCTACCGGGGTGCACGCGCGGTGCCGTTTGCCGTGTCCAGCCTCCAGGCGTCGCAGGCCTACACGCCCGTGGTTTTCGCGACCAACAACGCCTCACGAACGCCGACGGAGGTCGCCGGTCAGCTTGAAGGGCTCGGGCTGACGGGCACGGGTGCAGACGCGGTCGTCACCAGTGCCCAGGCCGGCGCCGCGTTGCTTCGAAGCCGGCTAGGGCCAGGAGCGGTCGTCCTGGCCGTCGGTGGCGACGGGGTGGCTGAGGCGCTTGCGGACGCCGAGTTGCGACCAATGCGGACCCTGGCGGCGCGTCCAGAGGCGGTCCTGCAGGGTTGGGCGCGCACCGTCACGGTGGCAGATCTGGCCGACGCCAGCCTTGCGGTCGCTGACGGTGCCCTGTGGGTCGCGACGAACACCGACCTCACGCTGCCGACGGAGGCCGGTGTGGTGCCTGGGAACGGCACCCTGGTGGCGGCTGTGGCGTCAGCGAGCGGGCGGAGACCGCTGGTGGTGGGCAAACCCGAGCGCGGACTTTACGACACGGTCGCCGCTCGGGTCGGCGTGCCGGTCGAAGGGCTGCTCGCAATAGGGGATCGCCTCAACACCGACGTCCTGGGAGCGATGCGGCTCGGAGTGGATTCAGTCTGGGTTCTCACGGGCGTCGATGGCTTCGCCGAGTTGGCCGCCAGTGACGTCGTGCCCACCTGGGCGCTACCTGATCTACAAGGCTTGCTCTGCCCGCCAGTGGAGGTCTCGGGATCGGCGCCGCAGTGGTCGGCCGGGAGAGTCACGGCCCGGCTCCTCGGCGACGGGCGGGTCACGATCAACGGGGCCGACGAGTATGCCGTCCACGCCCCGGCCGTCGCGGCTCTCGGGCGTGCAGTCGTCCTTGCCTTGCGCGAGGCGGGGGATCGACACGTCGTGCAGGTGGGCGTCACCTTCGACCGGGCACTGGGTGCCCTGCGGGAGGGCGCACCGGGGCAGTACGGTGGGACTGACCCGATTTAGGAGGCACCTCATGTCGTTCGACGGCATTCGCGGATACGTGCAGTTGGCCAGCGGCCTGGGGGAGGCGACCCGTGCACGGGCCACCGAGGTGGCCCAGAGCCTGCTCATGTTGGCCAGCCGGACCAGCCCCGCTGACGTGGCAAGCCAGGTGGCGGCCGTCACCGACGACCTGCTGGCTTCGGCCAAGGCCAACCAGGAGTCGATGCTCACGCTCATGCGTCATGAGTTGGCCTCGCTCTTGGACAGCTCGACGGCGTTGGTCAAGGTCACCGACTTCGACTCGCTCAAGGCGCGGGTGGCAAGCCTCGCGGCGGAGGTAGACGCACTGCGACTGCAGGTGCTGCGCAATGTCGAGGAGCCGACCAGCGTGCCGGAAACGATCGCTGCACGGATCGAGACGGTGAAGCCAAGGGCCAGCAGTGGTGCTCGTCCGAGCCGAGCGTCTTTCGCCGCCGCTGCAACCGCTGCAACTGGTGCGACACCGGCGGCCGCGCCGACCCCGCATACCCCGCCGGCCGTGAAAGCCGCTGCAGAGCCTCCGGCCGAGCCGGCCAGGCCCGCGAGCAAGACGGTTGCCAAGAAGGCTGCGCCCGCCAACGCATCGGCCGCGCCCGCTGCAAAGGCGGCTCCGGCGAAGAAGGCTGCGTCCACGAAGGCTGCACCAGTCGCCAAAGTTGAGCCCGCGAAGACGGCAGCCCCGGCCAAGGCTGCACCAGCCGCCAAGGTTGCGCCCGCGAAGGCGGCGCCCGCGAAGGCGGCGCCCGCGAAGAAGGCAGCTTCAGTCAAGGCGACACCGGCCAAGGCAGCTCCGCCAACGAAGTCGGCTCCGGCGAAGTCGGCTCCGGCGAAGCGGGCACCTGCGAAGAAGGCGGCACCCGCTCCCACAGCACCTGCGGCATCCGCTCCCGCGGCACCTGCCGATTCTGCGCCGGCGGCTCATGGAGCTGATGCATGACGGCAGCTGTTGGCGAGTTCGACGCGGACTCCGCCGCGCGCGCCAGCGACTCGACGTCGGAGGGGACACTGTTCCCTGCGAGCGTGCCAGACCCACCGCGCACGGGCGATCCGACCGTCGACAAGGCACTGGCCGACTTCGCGGTGGCGATGTGCGGCGACATTTCGGGCCATCCCGAAGCGGGTGAGGCGATCGAACGCGCCCTGCAATCTCGGTTGCACGACCTCGCACCGGAGTGACCAGGGCCCGCCTCGACGTCGAACTCGTCCGGCGGGGCCTGGCCCGGTCCAGGGGCCAGGCTCGCGAGTTGCTCGCCGCGGGCCGGGTCCGAGTCGCGGACGCCATCGTCGACAAACCGGCGACGATAGTGCACCCAGACGAGGACGTGGCCCTCGACGGCGAGGTCGACCCCTGGGTGGGCCGCGCGGCATACAAGTTGCTGGCCGCACTGGAGGCGTGGCTGCCGCGGGGACTGGAGGTCACCGGGACCCGCTGCCTCGATGTTGGGGCGAGCACGGGGGGTTTCACTCAGGTGCTGCTCGAGCGCGGAGCCGCACACGTCGTGGCGCTAGACGTCGGGCACGATCAGCTCGCTCCCACCGTTCGCGACGATCCGAGGGTGACCGAGCGATCGGGTACCTCGATCCGAGAGGTGACCGCTGCGGACCTCGGTGGCCCCTTCCATGTCATCGTCGCGGACCTGAGCTTCATCTCGCTGCGCTTGGTCCTGCCGACGATTACAGGGCTCCTGGGCCCATCAGGACAGGTCGTCGTGCTGGTCAAGCCGCAGTTCGAGGTCGGCCGCGAACGGCTGGGTAAGGGCGGGGTGGTGCGCAGCGTCGCTGACCGCCGGGGGGCTGTCGAGGGGGTCGTCACGGCAGCCATGGCAGCGGGGCTGCACCCGCGGGAGTTACTTCCTAGCCCCCTGCCGGGTGAAAGTGGGAATCGGGAGTATCTAGTCTGGATGACAGCACGCTCCGCACCCCCGACAGCGCAGGACCTGGAAAGAGTGATGGCACAGATGGAGTCCCGCCCGTGAAGCGTTCGGTGCTCCTGGTGACCCATCCGCGACGTCCCGACGTCATCGACGTGGTCCGCCAGGTCTCGACCCAATTGCGTGCCGCCGGAATCGAATCCGTCATCAGCGAGAGTGATGCAGCCGCGTTCCACGGTGCCGATCTCGCCGGGGTCGAGGTCGTGTCGGATGAGGACCCGTCGCAGGGTCGCGAGTTGGCCATCGTGCTGGGTGGTGACGGGACGATCCTGCGTGGAGCCGAGATCACCCGGGAGACCGGGGTGCCCCTGGTGGGGATCAACCTCGGCAAGGTCGGCTTCCTCGCGGAGGCCGAGATGGGCGAACTGGACGAGGTCATCCAGCACATCGTGGCTCGTGACTACGCCATCGACGAGCGGATGACGCTCGAGGTGACCGTGAGCGACGGCGGGCAGGTCAGGACGACGACCTGGGCGCTCAACGAGGTGAGCATCGAGAAGGCGGCCCGCGAGCGGATGTTGGAGGTCATCGTCGAGATCGACGGGCGGCCCCTGTCGACCTGGGGCTGTGACGGGGTGATCATCGCGACCCCGACCGGGTCGACGGCATACGCGTTCTCCGCCGGTGGACCGGTGGTGTGGCCGGATGTGGAAGCCATTCTCCTGGTGCCCAATTCGGCGCATGCCCTCTTCGCCAGACCCGTCGTCGTCGGTCCGACCTCGCGGCTGGCCGTCGAGGTCATCCCCCATGCCGAAGGCCTCGGGGTGATGTGGTGCGACGGGCGACGCCCGGTCGACCTGCGCCCCGGCTCGCGCATCGACGTGCGGCGCTCTGCGGTGCCGATGCGCCTGGCTCGGCTCACTCCCGAGCCGTTCACCGACCGGCTGGTCGAGAAGTTCGACCTCTCGGTCGTCGGGTGGCGCGGCAACGGCGCAGCCCGCACCCGCACCCCCTGATCACCTGTCACGGCCTCGCGCTCCACACCCTGTGGGTGCTCGCTGCAGCGTGACGGTGTCGCGGCCTAGGCTGTGGCCGTGTTGCGGGAGATGCGGATCCGGTGCCTGGGCGTCATCGACGACGCCGTGCTGGCGCTGCACCCCGGGTTCACCGTGCTCACCGGCGAGACCGGAGCCGGCAAGACCATGGTGGTGCAGGGGCTGGGGCTGCTGCTCGGCGCCCGCGCCGATTCCGCGCTGGTGCGCTCCGGCGCGCCACGAGCCGCCGTCGAGGGCCTGCTCACCCTCCCACCGGAGCACCCCGCCATCAGCCGGGTTGTCGACGCCGGCGGGGAGATCGACGACGGGGACCTCGTCCTGGCCCGCACGGTCGGGGCGGACGGACGATCCCGGGCTTTCGTCGGCGGCCGGTCAGCGCCGATCGGCGTGCTCGCCGACCTCGGTGAGCAATTGGTTGCCGTTCATGGGCAAGCCGACCAGTGGCGGTTGCGCCGACCTGACCAACACCGCGAATTGCTCGACGTTTTCGGCGGCCCCGCGATCGCCGAGCGACTCACGGCATACCAGCAGGTGTATGCCGCCCTCGGCGCCGCCCGCGCCGAGCGCGACCGGCTCACCAGCGCGGACCGCGACCGCGCGCGGGAGGTCGACACCCTGACGGCCGCCCTCGAACACATCGAGCGCGTCGACCCGCAACCCGGCGAGGACGAGGCGTTGCGCGTCGAGGACGAGCGGCTCGCGCACGCCGAAGGGCTGCGGTATGCCGTCGCAGCGGCCCACAGTGCCCTGGTCGGGTCGGACGACGGCGCCGAGACGGCAAATGCGGTCGAGATGATCAACACGGCGCGCGCCACCTTGGCGGCGGAGACCCGGCACGACCCGCGGGTGGAGGAGTTGCATCGTCGAGTCAGCGAGGCCGGCTATGTCGTCGCGGATCTCGCCGCCGATCTCGCCGGCTATCTCGCCGATCTCGATGCCGATCCCGCTCGGTTGGCCGCCGTGCAGGCTCGCCGCGCCGAACTCGCCGGCCTCACCCGCCGCTATGGCGACACCGTCGACGAGGTCCTGCAGTGGAGCCGCACCGCGGCCGCCCAGCTCACCGAATTGCTCGGTGCTGACGATCGCCTGGCCGTTCTGGAGACGGAAGTCGCCCGTCTCACAGCCGAGCTATCCGACGCCGCAGCCGCACTCCGAGAGCAACGTCGTTCTACGGCAACCGTTTTTGCAGCGGAGGTAGAAGCCGAACTGGCACAACTGTCGATGGCATCGGCCAGGTTGAGCGTCACTGTCACCGAGCGCGAGCCGGGCCCTTACGGCGCAGACGAAGTCGAGATCCTGCTCGCGGCCAACTCCGGAGCAGCGCTGCGCTCGGTGAGCAAGGCCGCCTCTGGGGGTGAGCTATCTCGCGTGATGCTTGCGATCGAGGTCGTGAGCGGGCGTCGCCCCGCTTCCAGAGAGTCGGCCCAGGCCGGGAGCGATCTCACCTTCGTCTTCGACGAGGTGGACGCCGGCGTGGGAGGCCAAGCGGCCCTGGACATCGGGGCACGCCTGGCCGACCTCGCGGCATACGCGCAGGTCGTCGTCGTCACCCACCTGCCGCAAGTGGCCGCCTACGCCGACCGGCACCTCATGGTGCGCAAGGCCGATGACGGCTCGGTGACTGCCAGCTCGGTGATTGAGGTCGGCGGCCAGGCGCGATTGGAAGAACTGGCCCGGATGATGGGTGGGGGTGCGACGTCTGCCGGCCTTGAGCACGCGCGGGAACTCCTGGAGGCCGCGACGCGCCGACGCGGCAGCGCGCGGTCAAAGGACCCGTCCGGTCTGTCATAGACTGGCATCCCGTGGCGATCGAGACGAAGCACATCTTTGTGACCGGGGGTGTCGCCTCCTCGCTGGGCAAGGGCCTCACCGCCTCCAGCCTCGGGCACCTGCTCCGATCCCGCGGATTGCGGGTCACCATGCAGAAGCTCGACCCCTACCTCAACGTCGACCCCGGAACGATGAACCCGTTCCAGCACGGCGAGGTGTTCGTCACCGACGACGGGGCCGAGACCGACCTCGACATTGGGCATTACGAGCGCTTCCTGGACGTCAACCTCACCGGATCGGCCAACGTGACGACCGGCCAGGTCTACTCCAGCGTCATCGCCAAGGAGCGCCGCGGCGAGTACCTCGGTGACACCGTGCAGGTCATCCCGCACATCACCAACGAGATCAAGGCCCGGATGCGCGACCTGGCCACCGGCAAGCCCGACGCGCCGCACATCATCATCACCGAGATCGGCGGCACGGTCGGTGACATCGAGTCGCTGCCGTTCCTGGAAGCCGCCCGCCAGGTGCGTCACGACATCGGCCGGGAGAACTGCTTCTTCCTGCACGTCTCGTTGGTGCCCTATCTCGCCCCGAGCGGCGAGCTGAAGACCAAGCCCACCCAGCACTCGGTCGCGGCGCTGCGCCAGGTCGGCATCCAACCCGACAGCCTGGTGCTGCGCGCCGACCGGCCCATCCCGGACGGCATCAAGCGCAAGATCTCGCTCATGTGCGACGTCGATCGGGAGGCTGTCGCCGCCGCGGTCGATGCCCCGAGCATCTACGACATCCCCAAGGTGCTGCACAGCGAAGGGCTGGACGCCTACGTCATCCGGCGGCTCGGACTGGGCTTCCGCGACGTCAACTGGACCTCGTGGAACGAAATGCTGCGCCGCGTCCACGACCCGGCCCACCGGGTCGAGGTGGCCCTGGTCGGCAAGTACATCGACCTGCCTGACGCCTACCTCTCGGTGACCGAGGCACTGCGTGCCGGTGGCTTCCACCACAACGCCAAGGTGACGGTCCGCTGGGTCGCCAGCGACGAGTGCGCGACCCCTGCGGGCGCTCAGAAGGCCCTCCAGGGCGTCGACGCGGTGCTCGTGCCGGGTGGTTTCGGCGTGCGTGGCATCGAGGGCAAGCTGGGAGCGCTCACCTGGGCCCGCGAGCGCCAGGTGCCGACCCTCGGGTTGTGTCTTGGGCTGCAGTGCATGGTCATCGAATACGCCCGCTCGGTGCTCGGGATCGCCGATGCGTCCTCCAGCGAGTTCGACCCGCATACCACCCACCCGGTCATCGCGACGATGGCCGAGCAGAGGGCCTATGTCGAAGGGGCCGGCGACCTCGGGGGCACGATGCGCCTGGGCCGGTATGCCGCGCACCTCTCCGAGGGCAGCGTCGTGGCCACGGCATACGGGCAGACCGAGGTGTTCGAGCGGCACCGCCACCGTTACGAGGTCAACAACGCCTACCGCGACCAACTGGCGCAGGCCGGGCTGGTCTTCTCCGGCACGTCGCCGGACGGATCGCTGGTCGAGTTCGTCGAGTTGCCGGCCGACGTGCACCCCTACTACGTGTCGACCCAGGCGCATCCCGAGTTCCTTTCCCGCCCCAACCGCGCTCACCCGCTCTTCGCCGGGCTGATCGGGGCGGCCCTGGACCGGCAGCGCGGCGAGCGGCTCGTCGAAGTCGAGGTCGACTGACCGGCATACTGCCGGGATGAGCTGGGACGCGCCGACCGGGACTCTTGCCGATCTTTGCGACGAGGTGGTGACGCTGCCCGTCGAGGCGTCCGAGGTCGTCTTCCGCGGCAAGGTGTGGGATGTCCGCCGCGACCGAGTGGATCTCGGTGCGGCCGGCGTCGTGACCCGAGACCTCGTTGAGCACACCGGCGCCGTGCTGGTCGTCGGCCTGCGCGAGGTCGAAGGGGTGGACCAGATCGTCCTGATCCGCCAGTACCGCCACCCGGTGAGCTCGTTCCTCTGGGAGCTGCCGGCCGGCCTGCTCGACCAGACCGGCGAGCCCCCGTGGGAGGCAGCGGCGCGCGAGCTCGCCGAGGAGGTCGATCTGGTCGCGGCCCGCTGGGACGTGCTCGCGGACGCCTACTCCTCTCCGGGCGGGATGACCGAGGCGGTGCGCATCTACCTCGCGCGCGAGCTGCGCCCCTCGCCGCAGCCGCATGATCGGGAGGGGGAGGAGCTCGACCTGCGCCCGACCTGGGTCTCCTTGGACGACGCGTATGCCGCGGCGCTCGCTGGCCGGATCCACAACAGCGGCGCCGTCATCGGCATTCTCGCGGCCTGGGGGAGTCGGGCCCAAGGCTGGCGCACGCTGCGGCCGTACGACGCCCCGTGGCCCGAGCACTCGGCATACCGGCCGTAGTTGGGTAGGTGTACCCAGGCGCTGCCGACTCCCACTGGGCAGGATGGTCACGCCACGATCGCGCAGGAGGGGAATCGGTGACGACCTACGACGTACAGCTCGACCGCTTGGCGAAGGCCAGCACCGCAGTCGAGGGCATCGAGGCTGGCCTCCGTCAGGAGATGGCGAACCTTGATCGGGTCACCGCTGCCCTGTTGGAGGGCGGCTGGCGAGGTCCGGCGGCTCAGACCTACCGCGACGGTTGGCAAGACTGGACGACGGGGGTCGCAGAGGTACTCGACGGGTTGCGGTCGATGTCGCGGCTGCTCGGGGACGCTCGCGCTGCCTATGGTCTCGCGGAGAACTCTGCGGTCGAGCGCTACTCGGCAACTCGCACGCGGATCCAAAGTCGACTGTCATGAGCATTTCGTATGCCGTCGACCTGGCCGAACTCGACGCGGTGATCGCCGCGATGAGCACCTTCGAGGAGACACTGAGCGCCCGTATCGCCGACCTCGATGCAGAAATCGAGCAACTGCAGGGGGTGTGGCACGGCGCAGCCGCCGATGCTTAAGCGGACGCGCACTCCCGCCTCGTCCACGGAGCCCGCACCATGCATCAGGCATTAGTTGAGATGCGCTCGGCAGCGCGGGTGGCCCACCAGAACTACACCGCAGCCGTAGAGGCCAACGCCACGATGTTCAGGCGGGCCCGAGGGTGAGGGTGGACGTCGATTCGGGCACATACACGTCAGCCTGTGACGACTTCTACGCAGCCAACCGAGGAATCTGCCAAGCGGTGACTCGGCTGTCCCAGGCTCTGGAGAGCTGCGGATCGATGGCCGGCACCGACTCTGGTGGCCGCGAGTGGGCCGCCGCGTACGACGACGCAGCTGGACCGCTCCTGGAGGCGGGCACCGAGCTCGGTCGCGCGCTGGCGCACATGGGCAACCTCCTCAACGCTGCCCTGGCCAACCACGAGGCCGCCGATGGCGGGGCGCGTCTGGATGGTGCGCACCGGTCCGGGTCAACGGAGCCAGGTGCCGGCGCGAGCACGCGGACCTACGACGTCTCTCTGCCGGCGCCCACGTCGGCCTTCGGGGGGAACGCAGCCGAGCCAGATTGGTGGCATTGGATCGCCGAGCATCTCGAAGAGTTCGTCTGGCCCGATGCCGACACCGACCGCCTGCGCCGGGCGGGAACGGCCTGGACAACGGCGGCAGACACGCTGGCCAGCTATGCCAGTAACTGCAGTTCAGCCGCCGACGCGATCGGGATGAACCACGGGCCCGAGGTGGCCGATGCCGTCGGTGCCTGTCTCGACCTTCGGGAGCATGTGGAGGAGATCGCCGCCGCCTACCGAGAGGTCGGCGCGGCGTGCACCGACTACGGCACCCACGTCGACGCCCATCGTGACGAAGTGGTGTCCATCCTGGTGGAGTTGCTGGCGTGGACGGTGGTCGATCAGGTCGCAGGTGTGGTGCTGAGCTTCTTCACCTTCGGGGCGGCCGAAGTGGCAGCCCAACTGGTGGAGGCCGGGATCATGGCCCGGTATGCCGTGCGGATCATCGAGGTCTTGCGCCGCCTACGGGCACTGGCCCGCGTTGCGGTCACGGCCGTCAAGAGTGCGAAGCTACGGGTGGCAGCGCGTCTAGGCCGACTGAAGACCTTTGTCAGCGCGCCCATCCGCCGAGCTGCCCTTGCGGCCGGCCAGGGGGCTGCGCGATCAGAGCGCCGCGCTCTTCTTGATGAGTTGGCGGCAGCGGGGATCAAGCACGACCCGAACGCCGTGATGACAATCTTCCGCTCTGCTGACGGCAAGATCGTGTTCCTCGAACGGGGTTCGAACAACACTGGATTCCAGCACATTTTGTCGCACGAGGGCGAGTTCCTCGCGAAAGGGATACCTCGTGAGCAGATCCCGACGCTGTTGGAGGAAGCCTTGACCAAGGGCAAGCAGATCGGATACCAAGGGAAGGGATTCGGTCGCCCCATATACGAAGTCCCGTTCAACAACACCATCGTCCGGGTCGCGATCACAGTCGGCTCGAACGGTTACATCGTCGGAGCAAACATCAGATGACCCCGAACATCGAGTCTTTGCGGATCAACGCCGAATACCTGTGCTACCCGACCTGGGTCAGGCTGGCGGACGGTGGCGAGGACAACCCTGACCCTTCGACGTTGGGGCTGCCCGTCGACCTGGCGGAACGGCTGAATGAGTGGTCGGACGATTTCGATTCGATCGTCCCTGTCGACGATCCCGGCTCTGCCGCGTTTCCCAGTGCCGCCGACGAGGCCGCCTTTTATGCTCGCGGGCGGGCCCTCGCGGGCCAAGTGGCCGCAGCCAGGCCGGACCTCTTCGTGCGGTTCCACTCTCCGCTGACGGGGTGGGAAGACCTGCCAAGACCGGAGAGTGGCGAACGGGAGAGCATCCAGCGCCCCTAGTCGTCCGTCAGCGCGACGGTTACCGAGTCGAGCCGGTATGCCGTGCCGCCCTAGGATTGGGTGGCCGCGCGGCCCCACGAGGGTGAGCGGACGGCATACCGATCGATCCGAACCGAAGGAACCACCGTGTTGCGCACCCACCAGGCCGGCGCCCTGCGCGCCGACCATGTCGGCCAGACCGTCACCCTCACCGGCTGGGTGGCCAAGCGGCGCGATCACGGTGGGGTTGCTTTCGTGGATCTGCGCGACGCCAGCGGCATTGCCCAGGTCGTCGCTCGCGACGAGGTCCTGACCGGGGCCGCTCATGATCTGCGCAACGAGTACTGCGTCAAGGTCATCGGCGAGGTCGTCGCCCGCACTGCCGAGAACGTCAACCCGGACCTGCCGACCGGCCAGATCGAAGTCGTCGCCTCGGGCATCGAGGTGCTCAACGCGAGCGCCCCGTTGCCCTTCCAGATCGATGAGCGGGTCACGGTCGGTGAAGAGGCTCGCCTGAAGTATCGCTATCTCGACCTGCGCCGTCCGGGGGCCAGCTCGGCCGGGGCCGCCATCCGGCTGCGGTCCAAGGTCAACGCCGCCGCCCGTGAGGTGCTCGGCGCCCGTGATTTCGTCGAGATCGAGACCCCGACGCTGACCCGCTCCACGCCTGAGGGCGCGCGCGACTTCCTTGTGCCCGCGCGGCTGTCACCGGGTGCCTGGTACGCGCTGCCGCAGAGCCCGCAGCTGTTCAAGCAGCTGTTGATGGTCGCGGGGATGGAGCGCTACTTCCAGATCGCCCGCTGCTACCGCGACGAGGACTTCCGCGCCGACCGGCAGCCGGAGTTCACCCAGCTCGACATCGAGATGTCCTTCGTCGAGCAGGACGACATCATCGAGCTCGGTGAGGCCATCGTCGCCAACATCTGGAAGCTCATCGGCGTCGACCTGCCCACGCCGTTCCCGCGGATGTCCTACGCCGAGGCGATGGCTCGGTACGGCTCGGACAAGCCCGACCTACGCTTCGAGCTGGAGTTGACCGACTGCACGGCCTTCTTCGCCGAGACGCCGTTCCGGGTGTTCCAGGCGGACTACGTCGGCGCGGTCGTCATGCCGGGTGGCGGGTCGCAGCCGCGGCGTGCTTTCGACGCCTGGCAGGAGTGGGCCAAGCAGCGCGGCGCTCGGGGGCTGGCCTACGTCACGGTCGGCGAGGACGGCGAGCTCGGCGGACCGGTGGCCAAGAACATCTCCGATGCAGAGAAGGCCGGCCTGGCCGCCCACGTCGGAGCCGAAGCTGGCGACTGCATCTTCTTCGCGGCGGGCCCGGCCAAGACCTCGCGCGCGCTGCTCGGGGCGGCTCGCCTGGAGATCGGGCGCCGGGTCGGGCTCATCGACGAGTCGGCCTGGTCCTTCCTCTGGGTCGTCGACGCGCCGCTGTTCGAGCCGGCCGGTGACGCGGTCGCGGCCGGCGACGTCGCCGTCGGCGGCGGCGCCTGGACCGCCGTCCACCACGCCTTCACCTCACCCAAGCGGGAGTTCCTCGACAGCTTCGACACCGACCCGGGCTCGGCGCTCGCGTACGCCTACGACATGGTGTGCAACGGCAACGAGATCGGCGGCGGCTCCATCCGTATCCACCGTTGCGACATCCAGGAGCGCGTGTTTGCGGTCATGGGGTTGTCCGAGGACGAGGCTCAGGAGAAGTTCGGCTTCCTGCTCGACGCCTTCAAGTACGGCGCCCCGCCGCATGGCGGCATTGCCTTCGGTTGGGACCGGATCGTCTCGCTGCTCGCGCACACCGAGTCGATCCGCGATGTCATCGCCTTCCCCAAGTCCGGCGGCGGGTTCGACCCGCTCACCTCGGCCCCGGCGCCGATCACCGCCGCGCAGCGCAAGGAGGCCGGAGTCGACGCCAAACCGGCATCGGCGGCGCCAGCGACTGAGACTGCCCCGGCCGGCTGACCGGCGAGTACCACGCGACGGAAGCGGGACGGCATACCAGCTCGGTATGCCGTCCCGCTTCCGTTCGGGGGCGGGTGGGACCTACTCCTCGATGCCGTGCAAGGCGTGCCAGCGCCGCAACGGCGCCGGAGCCCACCAGTTCCACCGGCCGAGGATCGACATCGTCGCGGGCACGAGCAGCATCCGCACGATCGTCGCGTCGAGCAGCACCGCCACAGTGAGCGCGACCCCCATCTGCTTGATGACGAGCATCTTCCCCGCGATGAATCCGGCGAAGACGATGACCACCAGCAGGGCCGCCGACGTGATGATCCGTCCGGAGCGCTGCAGCCCGAGTTCGACCGCGCGGTCGTTGTCGTGGCCGTTGTGGTGGTAGAGCTCGGCGATGCGGGAGATGAGGAATAGCTCGTAGTCCATCGACAGCCCGAATCCGAAGGTGAGGGCCAGCGGCGGGATCATCGACTCCAGGGCCCCGGTGGAGGTGAACCCGAGCAAACCTTGCAGGTGACCCTCCTGGAAGATCCATGTCGCCACGCCGAGCGAGGCACCGAGCGACAGCACATTGAGCAGGAGCGCTTTGGTGGGAATGACGACCGACCCGGTCATGAGGAAGAGCAGTACGAAGGTGCCGATGACGATGAGCGCGGCGGCATAGGGGGCGCGGGCAGCGAGTGACGCGGTGAAGTCGATCAGGCCGGCCGCCTGACCGGTCACCCAGGACTGGTAGAGCGGCCGATGTTCCCGCAACTGGGTGACCACATCGCGCGCTGGGTCGCCCAGGGCAGGCCCCGCGGTGCGGACCGACACCGCGGCATACTCCGAGCCGAGCGGGCGCACCGAGACGCCGGTGACCCCCGGCAGGGCTTTGACCTCCTGCGCGTATGCCGTGGCCGCGGCAACGCTGGTGCGGCCCACGACGGTCGCGGCGGGCGCCGACATCAGCGGGTAGTCGGCGGCGAGCCGGTCGAAGAAGTCGCGCTGGCTGGTGCCCACCGGCATGAGTTCGGCGCCGGAGGAGGTGAGCCGCATCGACAGGGTGGGGATGGCGAGGGCCACCAACAGGGCTAGGCACCCGGCAATGACCAGCCAGGGCACCCGGTGCACCCCGCGGGCCAGGCTGGAGAAGACGCCGTCCTCGGGGGCGGTCTCGGTGCCCTTGGCCAGCAGCCGGTGGGCGCCGAGGGCACACAGCGGTGGCACCAGGGTGAGCCCGACGATCATCGCGATGAGCACGACCGACACCCCAGCCGCGCCGATGGCGCGGATGACATGGGCGTCGAAGATGAGCAGACCCGAGAGGGCGATGGCGACGGTCAGCCCGGAGAAGAACACCGTGCGACCGGCCGTCGCGACCGCCTGGCCGATGGCGGCCTGAATCTCGGCCGGGGTGAGCTCGGCGGCCGGTCGGCCCGCCGCCTGTGCGCGCAGTTCCTCGCGGGCCCGGCTGACGATGAGCAGGCCGTAGTCGATACAGAGCGCCAACCCGAGCAGGGTGACGACATTGACGACGCTCGCGTCCAGGTCCATGACGTAGGAGAAGCCGTAGAGCGCGCCGAGCGCGGCGAAGATCGATGCAATCGCCCCGACGATCGGCATCCCCGCCGCGATGAACCCGCCGAAGACGAGCACCATGACGATGAAGCTCAGCGGTAGGGCGATGCCCTCGCCGGCCCGCAGGTCGACCTCGATCTGGTGGAGGATCTCGCCGAGCAGCAGGTTGCCGCCACCGACTGCACCCTGGGCACCAGAGGGCAGCTCGCGCGTCATTCGGTCGTAGACCGCGTTCACGGCCGCCTCGGCCACCTTGGTGTCGGCCTTACTCAACCCCGGATCGAAGGTGGTGACGGTGAGCATGCCGCTGCGGTCGCTCCCGGCCCGCACGAACGGCGCGGCCTGCGGGTCGGTCGGACCGCCGGCGAAGACGAACGGGTTGACAGCCGACTTCACCCCGTCGATCGCCATGATGTCGGCGACCGCCTTCGTGGCGACGCTCGCCACCTGAGGCGAGGTGAGATCGATCCCGGTGAGTTGCAGCATGAGGCTGCTGGAGGACGGTTCGACGCGCTCGACGATGGCGCGCCCGTCGTGCGCCTCACCGCCCACCCCAGGCTCGCCGGAGCCCAGCCGCGAGAAGAGCGAGCCGCCCGCCACCCCGAGCACGGCAACCGCGAAGGTGATCCCCGAGATGAGCGCCCACACCAGCAGGAAGCGCCAGGGGTGCCGAGCACTCGCGCGACCGAGGGTCGCCAGCCGGGTGGTGTGCAGGGTCGGGGGCTTCTTGCTCACCCCGATAGCCTGCCACCGAGGCAGGACGGCTCCTGCACGGAAGGAGTGTGAGATGACCGGCGAGGACCTCTTCGCGGCGGCGCACTCCCGCCCGTCGGCTTCCGGCGCGGTCACCGACTCCACCGACGGGTATGCCGTGCGGCCCCCGCTCGCGGTGCGGATGCGTCCTCGCACCCTGGGCGAGGTGAGGGGACAGGAAGCCGTGCTCCGACCGGGCAGCCCCTTGCGGCGCCTGGTCGAGGGATCTGCCGGCGCGGCGGGTCCGGTGTCGGCGATCCTCTGGGGGCCGCCCGGCACAGGAAAGACCACCCTGGCCCACCTCGTCGCCACGGCGGCCGACCGGCGCTTCGTCGAGTTGTCAGCCGTCACCGCCGGGGTCAAGGACGTCAGGGAGGTCGTCGCGGCGGCGACCCGGGAGCGGGACCTGTACGGACGGCATACCGTGCTCTTCCTTGACGAGATCCATCGGTTCAGCAAGGCCCAGCAGGATGCGCTGCTGCCGGCCGTCGAAAACCGCCTGGTCATCCTCGTGGCGGCGACCACGGAGAACCCGTCGTTCAGCGTCATCGCGCCGCTGCTGTCCCGGTCGGTGCTCGTCACCCTCGTGCCGCTGGGCGACGCCGACGTCGGCGAGGTCATCGAGCGGGCGCTGGCTCACGACGACGGTCTGGCCGGGGAGTTCGCCCTCCAAGAGCAGGCCCGCGACTACCTTGTGCGGATCGCCGGCGGCGACGCTCGCCGGGCGCTGACCTCGCTGGAGGCCGCGGCCGGCGTAGCTCTGGACGACCGGCCGGTCGGAGCCGCTGACGATGGGCCGATCGAGATCTCGCTGGCCGACGTCGAGCGGGCTGTCGCCGTCGCCTCGGTGCGTTATGACCGGGCGGGGGACCAGCACTACGACGTGGCCAGCGCCCTCATCAAGTCGATGCGCGGCTCGGACGTGGATGCCGCATTGCACTATCTGGCGAGGATGCTCGAAGCAGGGGAGGACCCGCGGTTCGTCGCCCGGCGGATCGTCATCGCGGCCAGCGAAGACGTCGGCATGGCCGACCCGACCGCGCTGCAGACCGCCGTCGCCGCGCTGCACGCCGTGGCCCAGATCGGGATGCCCGAGGCCCGCATCATCCTCGGTCAGGCGGTCGTCCACGTCGCGCTCGCGCCAAAATCCAATGCCTCCTATCTCGCCATCAACGCGGCGATCGCCGACGTCCGGGCCGGGTTGGGCGGGCCAGTGCCGTTGCATCTGCGGGGGAGTGGGTATGCCGGTGCGTCGCGCGTCGCGTCAGCGGCGGCGGCCGCGGCGGGTCGTCCGTCCGCCCCGGTCTATCGCTATGCCCATGACGAACCCGATGCCGTGGCCACGCAGGATTACCTGCCTGAGGGCCTGACGACCGCCGACTATTACCACCCCACCGATCGGGGCTTCGAGGCTCGGCTACAGACTCGGTGGGCGTGGCTGCGCGACCGGATCCGGGGCCGCGGAGGCAGCGCGGCGCCACCGTCCTGACCGGTCGTCCTCAGGCGAGCAACCCTCGGTCACCGAGCGCGGTCGGCTATGGTGACCGCGTGACCCTTGCGCCAATCACCCTGGGCGATATCGCCGGTGCCATTGCCGCGCTGGCCTTCGCCTATCTGGTGTGGCGGCTCGGCTCGGTGATCGGCAAGGCCGGCGAGATCCTCGACGAGACCCGGCTGGGCGTCAAGGGCCTCTCGGACGGGAGTATGCCGTTGCTCGGTGAGGTCACGACGACGGTCGCCACGACCAATGAGCAGCTGGCGCGGATCGACACCGTCACCACCAATTTGGCCCACATGTCCAGCAACGTCAACGCGTTGACCTCGTTGTTCGCCGCGACCCTCGGTGGGCCCCTGGTCAAGGTGGCAGCCTTCAGTTACGGGGTTCGAAGCGCCATGGGTGGGCGCTCGGCGCGGGCCGCCGATCGGGCCTCAGGGGAGCGGAAGGGATCGGGCGATGTTCGCTAAGGCAGTGGCTTTCGCTGCAGGTGCTGCGGTGGGCTTCGGCGCGGTCCTCGTCGGCCGCGCGGTGCTGGCCCGCTACGAGCAGGAAGGCGGCCTGCCCACCCCGTTCGAGGCTGCCCGCGCCGATCTGCGCGACTTCGCCCATGACGTGGCCGAGGGCATGGCCGAACGCGAAGAACAGTTGCGGGTCGCTCTGGGGCTTGACGCAGCCCCCGAGGGCACCAGGTTGGACCCCGATGCCACCCGCGCCCTGCTCGACGACCCCGCCCGGTGGCGAGCTCCCACGGGGTGAGCCTCCGGCCCGCCCCCGACACCCCCGACCCGAGGCCGGGTGCCGCTGCACGGCATACCTGACCGCCGACCACCCGCGCCGTGCCCCTCCGGGCTCTAGGCGCTGCGAGACCGACCCGAGGACATCTCATGGAAACCGCCGAGATCAGGCGCCGCTGGTTGTCGTACTTCGAGGGCAAGGGGCACACCGTCGTCCCTAGCGCCCCGCTGCTCTACGACGACCCCAACCTGCTGTTCGTCAATGCCGGCATGGTGCCGTTCAAGCCGTACTTCCTCGGGCAGGAGACCCCGCCCTACGACCGGGCCACCAGCGTCCAGAAGTGCCTGCGCACCGGCGACATCGAGGAGGTCGGGAAGACCTCCCGGCACGGCACCTTCTTCCAGATGAACGGCAACTTCTCGTTCGGCGACTACTTCAAGGCCGGGGCCATCGAGTTCGCCTGGGACTTGCTCACCAGTTCGCTCGAGTCTGGCGGCTATGGACTGGACGGTGACAAGCTCTGGGCCACCGTCTACCACGATGACGACGAGGCGGCCGACCTCTGGGTGCAGCTGACCGGCATACCGGCCGAGCGGGTCGTGCGCCGTGGGATGGCCGACAACTTCTGGTCGATGGGCGTGCCCGGGCCGTGTGGGCCGTGCAGCGAGATCTACTACGACCGCGGGCCGGAGTACGGCCGCGAGGGTGGCCCGGCCGTCGACGAGGATCGCTACCTCGAGGTCTGGAACCTCGTCTTCATGCAGAACATCCGCGGTGAGGGTGGCGGCAAGGAGGGCTACCCCATCCTCGGGGACCTGCCCGCCAAGAACGTCGACACCGGCATGGGCCTGGAACGGATGGCCTCGCTATTGCAGGGCGTCGACAACCTCTACGAGATCGACGAGGTCTTCCCGGTGTTGGCCAAGGCCGCCCAGATGACCGGCAAGGTCTACGGCGAGCAGTCCGGCAAGGATGCCGCGACGAGCCACCCCGACGACGTAGGCCTGCGAGTCGTGGCCGACCACGTGCGCTCCTCGCTCATGCTCATCGGTGACGGTGTCACTCCGGGTAACGAGGGGCGCGGCTATGTGCTGCGTCGGATGCTGCGCCGGGCAGTGCGCTCGATGCGGCTGCTGGGCTACGACCGCCCCGCGCTGCCCGAGCTGCTGCCGGTGAGCATGGAGCGGATGAGCAAGTCCTACCCCGTGCTGCGCACCGACTGGGAGCGAATCTCCTCGATCGCGTATGCCGAGGAAGAGGCATTCCGGCGCACCCTCGTTTCGGGCACGACGATCCTCGACACGGCGGTCGCGCGGCTCAAGAGCGCAGGGTCGACCTCTCTCTCGGGGGCTCAGGCGTTCGCCCTGCACGACACCTACGGTTTCCCCATCGACCTCACCCTGGAGATGGCGGCAGAGCAGGGTGTCGAGGTCGACGAGGCCGGATTCCGGCGGCTCATGGCGCAGCAGCGTGACCGCGCCAAGGCCGACGCCAAGGCGAAGAAGTCGGCGCACGGGGACACCGGGATGTACCGCGAACTGGCCGACGCTCTCGGCCACGCCGTCGAATTCACCGGGTACGACGAGGTCGTCTCGGAGGCCAGAGTCTCGGGCATCCTCCGCGACGGCGTATCGGTGGCTTCGGCTGGGCCGGGTGAGCAGATCGAACTGGTGCTGGACCGCACGCCCTTCTATGCCGAAGGCGGTGGCCAACTCGCCGATGGCGGCCGCATCGAGCTCGAGAACGGTGCGGTCATCGAGGTCCGCGACGTGCAGAGCCCGATCACCGGCCTGCCGGTCCACCGGGCGACTGTCGTGCTCGGCGAGGTCTCGGTGGGGGAGAGTGCCCATGCGCTGGTCGACATCGAGCGCCGTCGGTCGATCTCCCGGGCCCACACCGCCACGCACATGGTCCACAAGGCCATTCGTGAGGCCCTCGGGGACACCGCGACGCAGGCCGGTTCCGAGAACGCGCCCGGCCGATTCCGGTTCGACTTCAATGCTCAGCACGCGGTACCGCTGTCTCTGCTGCGCGACATCGAAGCGCGGGTCAATGCCGTCCTCCTGGAAGACCTGCCGGTCCACGCTGAGGTGATGTCCCAACAGCAGGCCCTCGACTCCGGGGCGATGGCGCTGTTCGGCGAGAAGTACGGCTCCGCCGTGCGGGTCGTGTCCGTCGGTGACTGGGCCCGCGAGCTCTGCGGCGGCACGCACGCCCAGCGCTCCAGCCAGCTCGGCGTCGTCAAGCTGCTTGGCGAGGCGTCGATCGGGTCCGGGGTCCGGCGCGTGGAGGCGCTGGTCGGTGCCGACGCCTACTCGTTCCTCGCGCGCGAGCACGCCATCGTCGGCCAGCTCACCGATGTCCTCAAGGGCCGCCCGGAGGAGCTGCCCGAGCGAATCAACGGCATCCTCACCCGACTGCGCGACGCCGAACGGGAGATCGCGACGATCCGCCAACAGCAAGCTCTCGCCGTCGCGCCGGGATTGGTGGCCGGGGCCCGGCAGATCGGCCCGGTCCGCCTGGTCACTCACGACGCGGGCGGCTCGATCACGGCCGATGACCTGCGCACCCTGGTGCTCGACGTGCGGGCCCGTCTCGGCAACGACCAGGGCACGGTTGTCGCGATGACAGCGGCGCCCGGGGACAAGCCAGTGGTCGTCGTGGCGACCAATGAGTCCGCGCGCGCAGCTGGTGTCAAGGCAGGTCAGCTGGTTCGCCTGGCGGCCCAGGTGCTCGGTGGAGGCGGTGGCGGCAAGGACGACCTCGCCCAAGGCGGAGGCACCGACGCTTCCCGGATGGGCCCGGCGCTGGGTGCGATCGAAGAGTTCCTCCGCGGGCAGGCCTGACCCTTGCCCGTGGGCCGCTGCCTCGGCGTGGACGTGGGGGAGGTCCGCGTCGGGGTCGCGGAAAGCGACCCCGACGGCATCCTCGCCACCCCCGTGGACACCCTGCCTCGCGACCACGAACCCACCAAGACCGACGTGTATGCCGTCGCGCGGCTGGCCGCCGAGCGCGGCGCGCGGGTCGTTTACGTCGGGCTGCCCCGGTCGATGTCCGGCACGGAGGGCGAAGCGGCGCGACGAGCTCGCGGCTACGCCCGCGAGCTTGCGGTGCTGCTGGCGCCTGGCAGCGTACGGTTGGTCGACGAACGGCTCACCACCGTCCAGTCCCACCGGCAGTTGTATGCCAGTGGCCGGGCTGGTCGGCAGCACCGAGCCGTCGTGGACCAGGTCGCTGCCGTCCTGATCCTGCAGGGTGCGCTAGACGCCGAACGCAGTACAGGGGCGCTGCCCGGCGATGTCGTGACAGCAGTGGGCCGGAAGCCCCGAACGAAGGAACGTTCATGAGCGACCACGCCAGCGGCGGTGGAGGCCAGCCCACCGACCCGGCCTCGGTGCCGTACGACCAGGAAGCTCCCTGGGAGGACACCGTTGAGTTTTCCGATGCCCATGACCCGGAGGGGTGGGACGGGGACATCCACGGGCAATGGGCGGACGACTCCGACGATGTGGACGGGTCCGCCGAGCACCATGACGAGTTCCTCGCCAGCGCTCCCGCGGCTGCTGTCGCGGCCACCAGTCGACGTGAACTCAAGGCGCACCGCGGCCGGCGCAAGGGTCGCCGTGGGCTGGTGCTGCTGATCACCCTCGCGCTCCTGGCAGCAGCGGCATACGTCGGCGTCTCTGTTGTCCGCCCGATGTTCACCGGGTCGGCCAACGACTACCCCGGGCCTGGCACCGAAGCGGTGAGCTTCACCGTCAACAGCGGCGATACCGGACGCACCATGGGCGCCAACCTGGAGAAGGCCGGCGTCGTCAAGACGGCCAAGGCCTTCGTCGAGGCATTCACGGCCGAGCCGAAGTCGGCAGCCATCCAGCCGGGCGACTATGCGCTGAAGAAGGAGATGAAGGCTACCGACGTCGTGGCCTTCCTCATCGACTCCAAGAACCGCCAGGTTCCCAAGGTGACCGTGCGAGAAGGTTTGTGGGCCACGGAGATCTACGCGCTGCTAGCCAAGGCGACCGGCAAGCCGGTGGCCGACTACGAGGCCGCAGCCAAGGACGCGGCCGCACTGGGGTTACCGAGCACGGCGAAGGGCAACATCGAGGGCTGGCTCTTCCCGGCGACCTACGAGTTCTCCAGCAAGAACAGCGCCGCCGAGCAGTTGCGCGCCATGGTCGCCAAGACAGTGAGCGAGTTGGCCAAGCTGGGTGTGACGGCCGAGCAGGCGCCCCGGGTGCTGACTATCGCCAGCATCGTCGAAGCCGAGGCCAGCCGGGCCGAGGACCGTCCCAAGGTGGCCCGGGTCATCGATAACCGCTTGGCGGTCCCGATGCGGCTGCAGTTGGACTCGACGGTCAGTTACGGGGTGAAACAGCGGGCCATCACGACGACCGACGCCGAGCGGGCCGACCCGAACAAGTGGAACACCTACGTCAACGACGGCCTGCCGATCGGTCCGATCAGCAACCCTGGCGTGGCCTCGATCCAGGCCGCGCTCAGCCCAGCTGCCGGCAACTGGCTCTTCTTCGTGGCGGTCAACCCGGAGTACGGCGAGACCAAGTTCACCGCGTCGCAGGCCGAGCACGACAAAAACGTCGCGGAGTTCCAGGCGTGGTGTCAGAAGCCGGAGAACCAGGGGAAGTGCACCCGGTGATCCACCATCGCGCCGGCGTGTGTGGCAAGCCGATTGCCCACTCGCTGTCGCCGGTGCTGCACGGAACGGCATACCAGGCCCTGGGGCTGACCGACTGGAGCTATGACCGGGCGGAGGTCGACGAGGACTCGTTCCTGCCCCATGTCGCGAGCTTGGACGAGTCGTGGCGTGGGCTCTCGCTGACCATGCCGCTTAAGGAGGTCGCTTTCCAGGCGTGCGCCGAGGTGAGCGACCTGGCGCGGGTCGTCGGAGCGATCAACACCCTGGTGCGCAGCGCTGCCGACGGGTCGTGGGCGGGTGACAACACCGATGTCCATGGCATCGTCGCGGCGCTGTCCGAAGCCAGCGTGGGTCGTGGCGGTCGAGCTGTTGTCGTCGGCGGCGGCGCCACTGCGCGATCTGCGCTGGCGGCCCTTGCCGAGATCGGCGTGACCGAGGCGGTCCTGCTGGTGCGGCGTGAGATCCGCCACAAGACCGAGGCGGTCGCGCAGCAGCTTGGGATCTCCGTCCAGGCCGCGCCGCTCACGGCGCTGGCCGATGCCGTCGACGTGGTCATCGGGACTGTCCCTCCGGCCGCTTACCCCGCCGATTTCCAGCTTGCTCCGGGCGAGGGCGGGGTCGTGCTCGACTGCGTCTACGGCGGCGGTCCCAGCCCGTTGCTTGCCGCCGCGGTCTTGGCCGGGTATGCCGCCGTGCCGGGCACCGAGATGCTGTTGCACCAGGCGGCAGCGCAGGTGCGTCTGATGACTGGTCATGAGCCGCCGGTTGCCGAAATGCGAGCTGCCCTGCAGGCGGCCTTGCCGGGGCAGTAGGCCGATGCGCGGGCCCGCCTGGCTGGTCCTCGGGGCCACCCTGCTCGGGTATGCCGTGGGGTCCTTCCTCGCGCGTCGGCTCGCCGTGGCGGCATACCGGATCGTCGAGGACGAGACCCATCCGCTGCCCGGCAAGCTCTGGACGGTGCCCGTGGTCGTGACCGCCACGTGGGGACTGCTGGCCTGGGCGATCGGCGGGCGGGCCAGCGGACTGGAGCTACCGGCATACCTGCTCCTGGGGCTGGTGGGGGTGGCTCTGGCTCGCATCGACGCGGACGTGCACCGGCTGCCGCAGGGCCTGACCCATCCCACGGCGGTGCTCGTGCCGGGGTTGCTCGCCGTCTCGACGGTGGCGACCGGACGGTGGGCGGCGCTGGGGTGGGCGTTGGTCATCGGGCTTCTCGTCGGCGTCGTGTTCCTGCTACTGGCGGTGCTCCCTGGCGGCGGCTTCGGACTCGGCGACGCGCTCCTGGGCACGATCCTCGGGGTGGCGCTGGGCTATCTGCATCCCTGGCTCCCGGCCGCAGCAGTGCTCGTTGCGGTTGTCCTGGCGGGGATGTGGACGGTGGTGCAGCTCGTGCGTCGCCGCGTCACGCTGCGCGGTCACATCGCCTTCGGGCCCTTTCTGCTGCTCGGGGCGCTGCTGGCTCTGCTGGCCTGGAGTGCCTCCTGAGCCGGCCGCCACGGCGTCTTGCCATCCGGTGGCCGCGCGGGGTGAGGGAAGGGAGCGTGGGAAGATTCGGGCATGTTGCGCTGGCTCACCGCGGGGGAATCACACGGACCTGCGCTCGTGGCGATCATGGAGGGCCTCCCTGCCGGGGTAGAGGTCACCTCCGCTGACCTGGGGGCGGCCCTGGCCCGGCGTCGGCTGGGCTTCGGCCGCGGAGCGCGGATGGCCTTCGAACGTGACGAGGTCGAGTTCCTGGGCGGTGTGCGGCATGGGCGCAGCCTTGGCTCCCCGGTGGCGATCCGGATCGGCAACTCGGAATGGCCCAAGTGGCAGACCGTCATGAGCCCCGACCCGGTCGACCCGGATGCGTATGCCGCGGCCGACGACGTCAACGCCGACAAGGAGATCGCCCGCAACAAGCCGTTGACCCGGCCCCGTCCCGGTCACGCCGACCTGGCCGGAATGCAGAAGTACGGTTTCGACGACGCCCGCCCAGTGCTGGAGCGGGCCTCGGCTCGCGAGACTGCGGCGCGGGTGGCCCTCGGTGAGGTCGCTGCGCGGTTCCTCCACCAGGCTTATGGCATCCGGCTCGTGTCGCACACGGTGGCCATTGGCGCCGCCGGTGTGACCGATCAAGCCGAGTTGCCCACCCCTGATGACGTCGCCCGGCTCGACGCCGACCCAGTGCGCACCCTCGACACCGACGGATCCGCGGCCATGGTCGCGGAGGTCGAGGCGGCGCGTAAAGACGGCGACACCCTCGGCGGCGTCGTCGAGGTGCTGGCCTACGGTCTGCCGCCGGGCTTGGGCTCCCATGTCCACTGGGACCGTCGGCTCGACGCCCGGCTGGCCGCCGCCCTGATGGGAATCCAGGCGATCAAGGGAGTCGAGGTCGGCGACGGCTTCGAGACCGCCCGCCGGCGGGGGTCGGCCGCTCACGACGAGATGGAGCGTGACGCCGACGGCACCATCCGGCGCCGTTCCGGCCGGGCCGGGGGCACCGAGGGCGGCATGTCGACCGGCCAGCCGCTGCGAGTCCGGGCCGCGATGAAACCCATCTCGACCGTGCCCCGTGCCTTGGACACCGTCGACATCGCTGGCGATGAGCCCGCCAAGGCGATCCACCAGCGCAGCGATGTCTGCGCCGTGCCCGCAGCCGGCGTCGTCGCCGAGGCGATGGTCGCTCTCGTGTTGGCCGAGGCCTGCCTGGAGAAGTTCGGCGGCGACAGCGTGGCCGAGACGGCACGCAACCACACGGCATACCTGGCTGCTGTTCCCGAGCGGATGCGGTCGTGGTGAGTGCTGCCGCCCGACCGGTGGTCGTCCTGGCCGGCCCCCCCGGGTCGGGCAAGACAACCGTCGGCACCGCGCTTGCGACTCTCCTCGGGGTGGCGCTGCACGACACGGATGCGGCGATTGTCGCGGCGACCGGGCGCACGATCTCCGACATTTTCCTCGACGATGGCGAGCCCGCCTTCCGGGCTTTGGAGCGCGACGAGGTGGCGCGGGCGCTGCGCGAGGAAGCCGGCGTTGTCGCGCTCGGTGGTGGCGCGGTGATGGACTCCGCGACGCAGGCCGCCCTTGTCGGGCATCGGGTGGTCTTTCTCGACGTGGGGATCGCAGATGCCGCGCGACGGGTCGGCTTCGACCAGTCCCGGCCGCTCTTGGCGGTCAATCCGCGCGCGTCCTGGGTCGCGATGATGGCCCAGCGCCGCCCTACCTACGAGCGGGTGGCGACCTGGCGGGTCGACACCGCCGGCCGCACGCCGGCCGACATTGCCGTCGAGATCGCCGCGCTGCTGGAGGAAGGCTCATGACCGCGCGCATCGAGGTCGGCGACGGTTCTCCTGCCTCCCCCCGGTATGCCGTGCTCGTGGGTCGCGGGCTGCTCGCCGATGGCGGGTCGGCCGTCCATGGCCTGCTCCCGCCCGGGGTGGCGCGGGTGCTCATCGTCCATCCTGAGTCGATGGAGCAGCGGGCAGCCGTGCTCGCCGCCGGGTTGCGCGAGCGTGGCCTCACCGTGCACCTGGGCCTGGTCCCCGACGCCGAGGCGGCCAAGACCGCCACCGTGGCAGCGCAGCTCTGGCAGCAGCTCGGTCTGGCGGGCTTCACCCGAAGTGACGCCGTCATCGGGCTGGGTGGTGGCACCGTGACCGACCTGGCCGGCTTCGTCGCGGCCACGTGGCTGCGTGGGGTCGCCGTGGTGCAGGTGCCGACGACGCTTCTCGCGATGGTCGATGCTGCCGTGGGCGGCAAGACCGGCATCAACACCGCCGAGGGCAAGAATCTCGTCGGGGCCTTCCATCCGCCGGTCGGGGTCATCTGCGACCTCGACACGCTGACCACCCTGCCCCGCGCCGATCTCGTGGCTGGGATGGCCGAGGTGGTCAAGCACGGGTTCATCCGCGACCAGCGCACCCTCGACCTCATCGCCGCCGACCCCACGACCGCCTGCGATCCCAGTGGCCCGGTGCTGGCCGAGCTCGTGACGCGATCGATCGAGGTCAAGGCGGCGGTGGTCACCGAGGACCTGCGCGAGGCCGGGCTGCGCGAAATCCTTAACTACGGCCACACCTTCGGACACGCCATCGAGCAAGTCGAGGATTACCGCTGGCGGCATGGTGAGGCCGTGTCGGTCGGGATGGTCTATGCGGCTGAATTGGCTTGCCTAGCAGGGCTGTTGACCGAGGCCGAGGTCGCCGAGCACCGGCGGATCCTCGCCGCGGTCGGGCTGCCCACGGCATACCGGATCGGGCCCGAAGTGGATCGGGAGGCGCGCTGGGCGGCTCTGGCTACCGCCATGGGGCGAGACAAGAAGGCGCGGGGGAGCACCCTGCGCTTCGTCGTCCTGGCGGGGCTGGGACAGCCCCAGCGACTGGCCGGACCGAGCGACGACCTACTGCGAGCAGCCTTCGACCGGGTGATCTGACCTCCGACTACGCGCGGCGCATCGGCGAATCGGGGTAGCAGCCCATGCACGGTAGACTCGACCGGAATCCCACCAGGCCTTCGACGGGTGCTGCGCGCCCGGCATACCAGCGAGCAAGAAAGCGACACCCCCGTGGCAACCACCAATGACCTCAAGAACGGGCTCGTTCTCAACATCGACGGGCAGCTGTGGACCGTCGTCGAGTTCCAGCACGTCAAGCCCGGCAAGGGCCCCGCGTTCGTGCGCACCAAGCTGAAGAACGTCATGTCCGGCAAGGTCGTCGACAAGACCTTCAACGCGGGCGTCAAGGTCGAGACGTCCAATGTCGACAAGCGCACCATGCAGTACCTCTACAAGGACGGGTCTGACTTCGTCTTCATGGACATCGACACCTACGACCAGTTGCATGTCTCCGAGACGGTGGTCGGCACGGCGGCCAACTACCTGCTGGAGAACCAGAACGCCATCGTTGCGACCCACGAGGGCGTGCCGCTCTACATCGAGCTCCCGGCGTCCGTCGTGCTCGTCATCTCGCACACCGAGCCGGGCCTGCAGGGCGACCGCTCCACCGGCGGCACCAAGCCGGCCACCCTGGAGACCGGCGCGTCGATCCAGGTGCCGCTCTTTCTCGAGTCCGGCACCAAGGTCAAGGTCGACACCCGCGACGGCTCCTACCTCGGCCGCGTCAACTGACGCGCTGAGGCACTGACGCGCCGCTCGCCGCGGCGCACCCTCCCTCAACCGAACGGCATACCCCATGGGTGCACGTACCAAGTCACGCAAGCGCGCGCTGGACATCCTCTTTGAGGCCGACCAGCGCGGCGTCAACGTGCAAGGACTGCTCGTCGAGCGGCTGGCCCGTCCGATGGCTCAGACCGCGCTGCCCGAGTATGCCGTGACGCTCGTCGAGGGGGTCGTGCGCAACTGGTCGGAGATCAACGACCTGCTCGCGACCTACTCCCAGGGGTGGACGGTCGAGCGGATGCCGGCCGTGGATCGCGCGATCTTGCGGCTGGCCACCTGGGAGATCGTGCACAGCGACGAGGTGCCGGTGGCGGTGGCGATCTCCGAGGCGGTTGCTATGGCCAAGGAGTTGTCCACCGACGACTCGCCGGCGTTCGTCAACGGGTTGCTGGGCCGGATCGCGGAGATCCGCCACACCCTCTAGCGGTTCGCGCCACGATGTCCTCGTGACGGACGATGGGATCCCTGCCGACGGAGGCGGGGCGGGGACGGCATACCCGGTGGTGCTCCACACGGCCATCGACGCGCGTGACTGTCGCGGGCTGGCGGAGTTCTATCGCGAGTTGTTAGGGCTTCACTATCGCCCGGGTGACGAGCCGCCGACCGATGGCTCACCCGATGACGCCGACTGGTTGGTCCTGCTCGACAGCCAGGGGGCCCGCGTGCTCGCGATCCAGCGCAAGCTGGACACCCGCGCTCCGACCTGGCCCTCGGAGCAGGTGCCCATGCAAATGCACCTTGACTTCACCGTGCCGTCGTTCGAGGCGCTGGAGCACCACCGCCAACGCGCCGAGGGCCTCGGCGCCCGGCTGCTGCACGACCGCTCGGCCAATGCTGACGAGCCGCTCTACGTGCTCGCCGACCCTGCGGGCCATCCGTTCTGTCTTCTCGTCCGGTGACGCCGGTGGCGCCGGTGACGCGCGGACGCCCGGGATGCCGCTGCTAGCGGATGAGGCCGCCGAGCAACCCGCCTGCGCCGCTGCCCCCGGACCCCGTCGCGCCCTGGTGCCCGCCGTCAACCACCGACTCGCTGGGTTGCACGAGGACGTAACCCTGGCCGCCGAAGGCCATCTGGAAGGTCTCTCCGGTGCCACCGCGAAGCATCGACCCGAGTCCGCCGGTGTCCACCCGGATGTCCATCGAGACCCCGCTGGTCCACAGCACGACCGCCTGAGCGTCGGCGAAGGTCGGGGCCCCCGCGACATCGAGCGCGACCGGGTCGCCCTTGGTCGTCACGGCGACATAGCCGGTGCCGCGCAGCGCGACGTTGTACATCCCGCCGGCCATCATCCCGCCGCGGGCCTGCAGCCGGTGGATGTCCCATTCCACCGAACCGGAGAACGCCAGCACGTTGTTGCCGTTGACCGAGACCATGTCGTTCTCGAGGTAGAAGAGCTGGATCTCGCTGGCCATATCGGCGACGAACAGCTCGCCCGACCCCGTGCAGCGCATCACCTTGACGCCTTCGCCCGTGACCGCCGACTTGAGCATCTTGTTGAGCCCACCGGCCCCAGTGTTCTCGAAGCGCACATCGCCCTGGTAGGCGACCATCGATCCCGTCCGCGCCCACACTGGTCCGTACTGCATGGAGATCTTCAGCATCTTTTTGTTCTGCAGCACGAACGGATCGACGGAGGGGTTCTCCTGGTACTCGGCAAATAGCGAGCCATGAATGGGCATGAGCTGTGCCTCCTGCTGATGGGCGCGACCCAGGGCCTGCCGCCTCCGGCGGGCCACCTCTGACGCTAGTCCTCGTTGCCGGGCGGTTGGTGCGTTTTGCCCCGAAAGACGCGGCGAAGGGACACGATGGGAGAGGCACCGCCACCGCTGCCCGTGGCGCAGTGCGTCTCGACTGAAAGGCACTGACAATGGGATTCCTCGACAAGGCCCGCGCAGCAGCGACCGAGCTCGCAGCCAAGGCTGACGAAGCGCTCACCACAGCCGGAGCGGCAGGTCCGGGCGTCGCCGCCAAGGCCGCCGATCGGCACTTCCGCGACCTCGGCGTGCTGGCCTATCTACAGGCCACCGGACGCCCGGTCGACGAGTCCGAGCGAGCCCGACTCATGACGGCGCTGCAGGGGTTCGAGACCCAAGGGGCGATCCCCGGTTTCGCGCTGCAGACAGCGCCACCGCCGCCTCCCGGGGCGGTCGCCGCAGGGTATGCCGTCCCGCCGCCTCCGTCCGGCTATGGCACCCCGCCGCCACCTGCGGCCGCACCCCCGCCCCCTCCGGGCGCGGCTGCCGCGCCGCCTCCTCCACCGGCTCAGGCGACTCCCACGGCATACCCCGGTGCTGGTATGCCGTCCGCGCAGCCGAGCGTCCCGCCGCCTCCGCCGCCGCCCCCGGGCTGGGGAACCACTCCCTAGCCCTTTTGGCGCGTGCAGACGCTTGTCAGAGCGCGCAGAGGGTGTCCCACTCGCGGGTCATCGCCGCGAAGAGTTCGTCGATATCGGGCACGATCTCGGCGCAGGCGCTGACCCCGACATCCAGCCGTCCTTGATAGCCCTGAACGGTGACGTTGACCCCCATCCCTTCTCCGATCGGAGGGAAGGGGTAGACGGCGGTGACCCGGCGCTCGCCGACGCCGAAGAGGTCGCCGCCCATGGGGACGTTCGAGATGACCGTGTTGAACGGCAGGTGGACGTAGTCAGGCAGCCGTAGTGCGGTCGCGAGCGTGCTGCCCGGGGAGAGCACCGGAGCGAACGCCCGGAAGACGACGGCCAGGGCCTCCTCGCTCATCGCCGGGTGCGACTTGGCCACCGCCATCGACTCTCGGGCCGCGACGACGCGCTCGGCCGGATCACCGACGTCGGTAGGCAGGGTGCACAAGGTGAGCGCGATCCGATTGGCTCCAGATTGGTCAACGGCTAGGTGGCGCACCGAGATCGGCACCATGGCGACCAGCGGCGCGGCGGGCAGGGCGTCGCGCTCCAGCAGCCAGGTCCGCAGGCCGGCTGCGGCGGCGGCATGCAGTAGATCGTTGACCGTCGCGGCGAGCTTGGCGCGGGCCGGCTTGCTGGCCTGCAGGTCCCACGTGCCGAAGGCCCAGGAGCGCTTGCCGCTGACTGGCTTGTTGAGGATCGTGGCGGGTGCGCCGGGCCAGCCGGAGAAGTCGACGGCCCGCGTCAGACCGCTCGGGTCGGTGACGCTTTGGCGCATGGCGGAGACACCGGCCTCGACCGACCAGCTCATCAGACCCAGGGCGCCCCGAGTGAGCAGCGACGTGAGCGAGGGGCTCGGGTCGGGCTCCCATTCGGGGTCCTTCGGGTCGCGATCCTCGCCGACCTCATCCCCGATACCAAGCAGGGCGTGCAGGATGTCACGCATCCGCGATCCGTCGGCGATGGCGTGATGCACCTTGGTGACCACCGCGCAGCTTCCGTCGAGAGCGGTGACCAAGTGGGCCTCCCACAGCGGCCGGGAGCGATCCAGGGGCCCCATCGCGATCCGGGCGACGGCACCGGCCATCCCGGACTCGCCCGCTCGGTCCTCGAAGACATGGTGACGCACGTCGAACTCGGTGTCATCGACCCACCAGGGCCGGTCCACCCCGAAGGGCATCAGCCGCAGCCGACGCCGCAACTCCGGCAGACGTCCTACCCGGGTCTTCACCTGCGCCAGCAACTCCGTGAAGGTCACCGGACCGTCGAGCGGCAACATGAGGCAGACGTGCCCGACCGTGCGGGGCCCGTCCAAAGCCAGGTATGCCGCGTCGAGGGGCCGCAGTTGTTCGGCCTGCATGTGCCCACCTCCGGTGCGCTGGGGAGCTGCTGTCAGGTGCCGCCCGGGTGACCGCACGGCATACCGGCGGTAGGCAGGCCCGAGCTGACCCTAGACCGCAACAAGTGGCCGCGTCACGGGTCGGAGGTCACCCCAGTGCGCACAGCCGGTCATAGCAGCCGACCATGGCGTCGACGACCTCTTGGACGTCGGGCATGAGTGCGGGGCAACTGGTGACCCCCATGTCGAGGTGGCCGCGGTAGCCCTGGGTCGTGACGAACATGCCCTGGCCGTTGGACAAGGGCGAGAGCGGGTGGACGTGGGTGACCTCGACGCCGGCGATCTCATAGCGGTCGGTGCCCATGCTGACATTGGAGATGACCAGGTTGGTGCCGGTGGGGACGTAGTCCATGACGCGGAACTGCACGGCGAGGTCCGCGGCATACCGGGTGAGCGGTGAGGTGGAGGCGCTGGACATCCGCGCTGCCAGGTCCATGACAGTCTCGGTGAACAGCGGGGCGTCCTTGGCCTGGCGCATCGCGGAGTGAATGGTCTTCAGTCGGGCGACGGGGTCCGAGACGTGCGTCGGCAGGGTGCTCACGCCCATCTCGATGCGGTTGAGGGCGGCTGGGTCTGGCCCGGTGCCCGCGGCCACCTTGGGCACGAGCACGACCAGGGGCGCGGCGGGCAGGGCGCGTCGGGCGAGCATCCAATCCCGGAGCGCCTCGGCGACCATGGCATGGAGCAGGTCGTTGAGGGTGACTCCCAGGCGTCGCCGCACCGCCTGGCTGGCGGCGATCGAGACCGAGGCCACCCCCCACGCGCGGTCTGCGCTGAGCGTCTTGTTGAACGGTGTGACGGGCGCGCTCTGGGTCGAGGCGGTGGCGAGGTTCTGCCAGGCCTGGTGGCCGACCGTGCCGGCGATCGATCCCGCGGCGGCGACCGTGTTGCGCCAGATCCAGTCGATGGACTCGGCCGCGCTGCGGCGCAGCAGTTCGGCGTCGGCTGGGGCGGGGGTGGCGACCCAGGTGTCGCCCTGTGGCGCAGGGTGGGAGTGCGCGTCGAAGAGGGTGCGCAGCACATGCAGGAACTGGGTGCCGTCGGCCATCGCGTGGTGGATGGTGACGCAGAGGAACGCCCGGCGGGATCCGGTGCGGCCCGCGCGGACCAGGTCCAGCCGCCACAACGGATGGCTGCGATCCAGCGGCGTCATGAGCACGCGGGCGGCCGCCTCGCGCACGGCATCGGGGATATGACCGTCGATCGCGTCGTCCGCCTCGCGGCCGCGGGCATTCGGGAGGCGATGCTCGGCCAGATGCTGGCCGAGGTCGAACGAGGAATCGTCGACCCACCAGGGGCGGTCCATGCCCCAAGCCACCTCGTGCAGCACTCGCCGCAACTCGGGCAGCAGGGGGAGCCGGTCCTGGACGTGGGCGCGCAGCGCCGGGAGAGTGAGATCACCGGCGAGCGAGAGCACAAGGGTGACATTGCCGGTCGTGTTGGACGCATCCATCGACAGGTATCCAGCGTCGACTGGGGCGACGTGCACTGGCTCCACGGGGGCTCCTTCGGCGTCATTGCAGAACGAAGAGTCGGTATTGACGATGACTGTAGCGGCGTGACATGAACCACGACGCCCGACACCTGGACCCGGTCCGGGGCATCTCCTTCGCGGGAGTAGGGTGGCCGGGAAGTCGACGTCCTTTAACCACCGTCCAGTGAGGCGGGGAAGGAGGTCCGTGTGGGCAGCGCTACGCCGCCACCCCCGGCCGCACGTGTGGTGATGAGTTCCGGTGACATTTCCCGGGCCCTGCGCCGAGTGGCTCACGAGATCCTCGAACGCAACAAAGGTCCGGCTGACCTGGTCCTGCTCGGCATCCCCTCCCGCGGTGTGCCGCTCGCTCGGCGGCTGGCCGCGGTGCTGCACGATGTCGAAGGGGTCGACATCCCGGTCGGCACGCTCGACGTGACGATGTTCCGCGACGACCTGCGCCGCCAGCCCACCCGGGCGCCCGGTCGCACCGTCGTACCCGCCGGGGGCATCGACGACAAGGTCGTCGTCCTCGTCGACGACGTCCTCTACTCCGGTCGGACCATTCGGGCTGCTCTGGAGGCGATCAATGACCTTGGGCGTCCTCGCGCGGTGCGGCTGGCCGTCCTGGTCGACCGTGGCCACCGTGAGCTGCCGATCCGGGCCGACCATGTCGGCAAGAACCTGCCCACCTCGTCCGCCGAGCGCGTGCATGTGGCGCTCTCCGAGTCCGACGGAGGCGTGGAAGACGTGCGCATCTCGGGGGGAGACCGATGATCGGCAAGCACCTATTGCTTCTTGGCGT
>WBZM01000806.1_pt1 | contig 37326 bp, 33 predicted proteins | sample 5204271 | NCBI WGS metagenome assembly WBZM01 (sample SAMN12344346, study PRJNA552823) | activated sludge metagenome | biome: Activated sludge suspended growth; feature: Nitrification reactor; material: Wastewater; isolation source: activated sludge from nitrification reactor of wastewater... | reverse complement strand
AGTAGGCGATCAGGTCGTCGTCCCGGAACGGCCGGCCATGGACATGGGCCATGTTGGGCAGTTCGTGGTAGGTGTCGTAGGCCGAGACGACGCGGTTCAGCGTGCCGAGGAAGACCGGGTTCTCGGCGGCGGCTTCCAGGCGCTTCTGGTCGGCGCGCTTGAGGAAGGCCTTGGGGTTGTGGTTGGTCGCCTTCCACAGCTGGTTCGAGAGCTGCGCGAAGAGCGAGCGCGTCGGCCGGTCCCAGCTGTACCAGAGGTTGTTGGCAAGTTCCTCCAGGCGCTCCAGGCGGGCCGGAATCTTCGGATTGACTTCGAGTTTGTAGACGGTTCCGGTCATGTTTCGCTCGGTGCGATGGTCAGTTGAAGGCGCAGGGTGCAGTCGTCGGCGGGCACGGTCCAGGTGATGCTCACCTCGACTGCCTGCATGATTTTCTCAAAGCCGGCCTCGCTTTGGGAGACCGTCTGCTGCGGTCGACCGGCGATTCGGGCCGAATTCGGGGTATGCAGCAGCACGTGGCCGCCGAGCACGCCGTCTTCCAGCGTCAGCGCGTTGGCGGCGACGAGGTCGAGCGGCTGGCCGAAGCCGCCGGGAATGCTGCCGTCGGCCAGCACGTAGCGGCCGAGGAAACCGTCGCAGCTGGGCATCGCCAGGTTGAGGCGGGTCGTCATGCGGCGCCCGGCCAGACCGCGGCAGTGCCAGGCGACGGTTGCGGTCGACCCGTCGAGGGCGAAGGTTTTCACCAGGCCGGGGCGCGTGAATTCGGGCGCGGCCGGGGCGGCGCGGTAATCGGCGATGGCTGCGCCGTCGAGTTCGTCCAGCCAGAGGGCGCGCGGCAGGATGTCGGGAACGATGTCGTCGGCGCTCACCGGGTGCTTGAAGCGGACGATGTCGTGCGCCGAGGCGATGCCTTCGCCGTGGTGTTCGCTCGGCGCGTTGCCGATGCGGTCGTGATAGTGCTCGTGGTAGCGGCGCAGGGTGTCGCCGAAATTGTGGGCGAGCGGGTAGCTGAGCAGTTCGTGCGCGGCGCCCAGGCCGTCGTCGCGCAGGGCGACCTGCAGCTGCCCGCTGTGCGTGAGGATTTCGGTTTTGCCGTCGAAATCGAGGTCGACCGCAACCAGTGGCGGGCGCGGCTGCAGGGCGTCGAGTCCGGCTTCCAGGGCGACGAGGTTGCGCCAAACGGCGCGCCGCAGGTGCGGCAGGTAGAGGCCGCCGAACAGGCCGTGCCAGTAGGCGTCGTTGGCCTGGGCGCGGTAGAGGTCGGCGGTCAGTTCGGCCGCCGCCGCCGGCAGCGCCGCGAGGCGGGCGGAGAGCGCCTGCATGCGCTTGTGCATCCAGTTGGCTTCCGGGTAGCGGGTCAGGAAGTTGCGCCAAATGCCGCCGCGCACGAAGGGGCGGTGCAGGTCGCCGCGCCCGGCGGCCTTTTCGCCGGCGAGCAGGTTGGTGTAGGCGGCCGCCGCCGGCATCGGCAGCGTCCATTCGTTCATCTCGCTGTACGAGGTGGTCGGCAGGTAGACGATGCCGCGCGTGTTCTGCCGGGCATGGAAGTCGGCGTAGGTGGCGGTGCGGATCAGCGGGCTGGCCAGCACGCCTTCGATCAGCGCCCTGAGCCAGCCGCGGTTGTAGACCCAGTCGTAGGTTTCCGGCCAGATGCCGAATTTCTCGATGTCGTCGAAATAGACGGCGGCGGCGTGGCCCTGCTCGGCCAGGCCTTCCAGGTAGCCGACGACCTCGTGTGCCGGCGAGAAGGGCAGGCGGTAGCGCAGGGCTTCGGAAATCGGGAAAAGGTCGAGCCGCGTGCCGTCGTCCTCGGTGCTGAAGTAGCCGTCCAGTTCGTCGGCCGTCTTGCCGGTGCAGAAGAAATGGTAGTCGTCGACGGTGACGTAGCGGATGCCGGTGGCGGCCAGCGCCGCCACCACGGACGATTCCCAGACGCGCTCGGTGAGCCAGGCGCCCTGGGGGCGGACACCGGTCCACGCGGCCAGCTTGTCGTTCAGGGTGCGCAGTTGGCCGATCCGGTCGCGCTGCGGAATGGCGGCGAGCACGGGTTCGGTGTCGCCCGAGCTGAACAGTTCGACCTGGCCGCGCCTGACCATCGCCGCCAGCCGGTCCATGTCGGCCGGGTGGCGCTCGCGCAGCCAGTCGAGCAGCCAGCCGGAGAAGTGCGCGGCGAAGCGGAAGTCCGGGTAGGCGTGGAGGGTTTCGATGAAGGGTTTGTAGCAGCGCTGGTGGGCGTCCTCGATGACTTCCGGGAAATTGCCGACCGGCTGGTGGGCGTGGACGCCGAGCAGAAGGGTGACGGGTTGATTCATTGTTCCGGTTTTCAGGTGGCGCGGCGCATTGTGCCGCCGCTTTCGGGCGAGCCGCCGCCGTGGCTGATCGGGTGGTCGAGGCCGACGGGCACCGGCAGGCGGAGCAGGCGATAGAGGGATTTGAGGTTTTCGCGGAAGAGGCCGTCGAAGCAGGCGACCGACTGCGGCGAGTTGTAGTCGCCGAGCCACCAGAACCAGTCGGAGCTCTCGCAGACCGCCAGGCGCCGCTCGACGGCGGCGCGTTCGTCGGGCGTCAGGCGATCGCCCTGCAGGGCGCGGTCGGCGCACTGCTTGACCTCGCACAGCAGATCCCAGGCGCGGTTCTTGTCCGGGTTGCCGATCCAGGTCGACAGCGTGCCATAGACCCAGCTGCCGGCGGTGAGGCGCGGCAAGCGAGTGCGTCGGGTGCGTTGCGTTGCGGCCGCCTGGCTCAGGGTCACGGTGCGGATCGCGCTGTTGTTCTCCAGCGTGTCGTAGAGATCGGAAAAGAAGTACCAGGCGTTGTACGGGTAGTACTCCCAGGCGTTCTCGCCATCGAGGAAGACCGGGATCAGGGCCTCCTTGTCGCGGATATGGATGGCCTTCAGTTCGGTCATGAAGTGCTGGGCGGCGTCGCGGCCGTGCCATCTGGCGTACTCGAAACCGATCAGGTCGGAGAGGTGCTCGTTGCGGAAGAACAGGGTGAGGTCGCCCGGCGTGCCCTCGGGGGGCTGCCACGGGATGGTTGTCGGCGCCTGGTTGCCGGCCGAGTGGCGGAGCACGCCGTGGCTGCTGGCCGTCCAGCGAAAGCCCGCGTCGCCGATCTGGTTGAGGAAGGGGGCCGACAATGCTCCTTCGGCGGGCCACAGGCCGCTCGGCGCCTTGCCGAAGCGCTGCGCGTGGCTGGCGACGGCGGCGGCCAGATGGGCCTGGACGCGGGAACGGCCGCCCGGATATTCCGGCGCCGAGGGCAGGGTGCTTTCGGGCCATGCCTCGCGGGCCGTCCCGAAGTCGATCAGCAGCGGCGCCAGCGGATGGTTGGCCGGCGTGCAGCTGAGCTCGACCTGGCCGCACTCGCCGAGGGCGCGATAGCGCGGGATCAGCCCGGCCAGCACGCCGCCGAGCTCGGCCAGCAGGCGCTGGCGGTCGGCGAGGGTGAAAGCGTCACCCTTGGCCATCAATTCCGGCACGACCTGTCCGTCGCGGCGCAGGCTCTCGCCGGTCCACGCCAGCAGGAACCAGGTTGCGAGATCGGCGTAGTAGTGGCCGGAAAGATAGCTCAGGGCGTTGGCGTCCTGCACCCGGACGAAGGCCAGCAGGTCGCGCAGCCGGCGATAGGGGGCGAAGGGCTCGAGCATGGTCGGCGCATGGCAGCGGAAGGCCATGTCGAGCAGCCAGGCGCGGTCCTCCGGGGTCAGCTCGTCGGGCGCCGGATGGGCAGCAATGCGCAGCAGCGGGTCCCGCCACTGCCGGGTGGCCAGTTGGTCGCAATAATCCTCGATCTGGTCGAGCAGCACCGGCACGAAGTTGACCGTGCACCGGACGCCGGGATGGCGCTCGAGGTGGCTGGCCATGTCGGAATAATCCTTGATGGCGTGTAACAGCACCCAGGGCAGGACGAAATGGCCGCTTTCCGGGTGCCGGTAGTCCGGCTGGTGCATGTGCCAGAGGAAGGCGAGGTCAGCCATGGCCTAGAGGTGGTTGGCGCCCTGGCCGAGCATTTCGGCGGTGACCAGGGTCACCCCCTTGGGGCTGACGAAGAAGCGCTTGCGGTCCTCGACCGGGTCTTCGCCGATGACCATGCCGGGCGGGATGCGGCAGCGCTTGTCGATGACGCAGCGCTTGAGCACCGCGTGGCGGCCGATCTCGACGCCGGGCAGGATGACCGAGTCCTCGACCTGCGCCCAGCTATGGACATGGACGCTGGAGAAGAGCAGCGAACGCTTGACCGCGGCGCCCGAGATGATGCAGCCGCCGGAGATCAGCGAATCGACGGCGGTGCCGCGCCGGTCGTCGTCGTCGAAGACGAACTTGGCGGGCGGCAACTGTTCCTGGTAGGTCCAGATCGGCCAGTCCTTGTCGTAGAGGTTGAGTTCCGGCGTCACCTTGGTCATCTCCATGTTCGCCTCCCAGTAGGCGTCGATGGTGCCGACGTCGCGCCAGTACGGCCTGTGATGGTCGCTGCCGACGCAGGATTCGCCAAAACGGTGGGCGAAGACGCGGTAGCGGTCGACGATGTAGGGAATGATGTCCTTGCCGAAGTCGCGGCTCGAGCCCTGGGTCAGGGCATCGCGCTGCAACTGCTCGAAGAGGAACTTGGCGTTGAAGATGTAGATGCCCATCGAGGCCAGCGCACGCTCGGGGTAGCCGGGAATGTGCGGTGGATGCTGCGGCTTCTCGACGAAATCGACGACGCGGTCGTTCTCGTCGACGCCCATCACCCCGAAGTCCCGCGCCTCGGCGAGCGGCACGTCGATGCAGGCGACCGTCATGTCGGCCTGGTGCTTGGCGTGGAAGGCCAGCATGCGGCCGTAGTCCATCTTGTAAATGTGGTCGCCGGCGACGATCAGCACGTGCTCCGGGTTGTAGCGGCGCAGGAAGTGCATGTTCTGGAACACCGCATCGGCGGTGCCCTGGTACCACTGCGTCTCGTCGATCTGCTGCTGCGCCGGCAGGAGCTGGATGAACTCGTCGAACCGCCCGTCGAGGAAGCTCCAGCCGCGCTGGATGTGGCGGATCAGGCTGTGCGCCTTGTATTGCGTGGCGACGCCGATCTTGCGGATGCCGGAATTGACGCAGTTGGAGAGGGTGAAGTCGAGGATGCGGAACTTGCCGCCGAAGGGCACCGCCGGCTTCGAGCGGAAGTCGGTCAGCTGCTTCAGCCGGCTGCCGCGGCCGCCGGCGAGGATGATGGCGAAGGTGTTGCGCGTCAGGTGGCTGATGAAGCGCATGTCCGTCTGGTCGCGCATCTCGCAGTAGGCCTGATGCGGGCATTGGGTGCTGTTCGGCATGGCGGATCTCCCTGTCCACTGTTTTAAGTCTTATGATACTGCGATAGGGGGAGCAAATGCAGTCATCGGATGCGCTTTATCTGTTCAACGAAGGGCGGAACTTCCAGGCCTGGCGCCTGCTGGGAGCGCACCCTGCCGCCGCCGGCACCGTCTTTCGCGTCTGGGCGCCCAACGCCGGCCGCGTTTCGGTGATCGGCGATTTCAACGGCTGGCATGGCGACGTGCATCCGCTGCATTCGCTGGGCGCCTCCGGCGTCTGGGAGGCGACGGTGGCCGAGGCCGGCCCCGGCAGCCTGTACCGCTTCGAGATCACCAACCGCCACACTGGCGACAAGCTGGTCAAGGCCGACCCCTACGCGCGCGGCTTCGAGCTTCGCCCGGGGTCGGCGGCCTACGTCGTGGCGCCGTCGCGGCACGCCTGGGGCGACGGCGACTGGCTGGCGCGGCGCGCCGGCTGGGACTGGCAGCGGGCGCCGGTAAATATCTATGAAGTGCACGCCGGCTCCTGGATGCGCCACCCGGACGGCCGTTGCTACCTGTGGCGCGAACTGGCCGAGCGCCTGATTCCGTACGCCGTGCAGCAGGGCTACACCCACCTCGAACTGCTGCCGGTCACCGAGCACCCGCTCGACGAGTCCTGGGGCTACCAGACCACCGGCTATTTCGCGCCGACCTCGCGCTACGGCTCGCCGGACGACCTGCGCGCCTTCGTCGACGCCTGCCATCGGGCCGGCCTCGGCGTCCTCCTCGACTGGGTGCCCGGCCATTTTCCGCAGGACGACTGGGCCCTCGCCCGCTACGACGGCACGGCGCTCTACGAGCACGAGGATCCTCGCCTCGGCCTGCATGCCGACTGGGGCACGCACATCTTCAACTACGGCCGCCACGAGGTGCGCAGCTTCCTGCTGTCATCGGCCCACTGGTGGCTGAGCGAATTCCATTTCGACGGCCTGCGCGTCGACGCCGTCGCCTCGATGCTCTACCTCGATTATTCGCGCAAGGAAGGCGAATGGCTGCCCAACCAGTACGGCGGGCGGGAAAATCTCGAAGCCATCGACTTCCTGAAGGAACTGAACGCGATGGTGCATGCCGAGTTTCCCGGCGCGCTGACCATCGCCGAGGAATCGACGGCGTGGCCGCAGGTGTCGCGGCCGACCTACGTCGGCGGCCTCGGCTTCTCGATGAAATGGAACATGGGCTGGATGAACGACAGCCTGCGCTATTTCGCGCGCGACCCGGTGCACCGCCGCTGGCACCACGACGAGCTGACCTTCGGCCAGATCTACGCCTACAGCGAGAATTACGTGCTGCCGCTGTCGCACGACGAGGTGGTGCATGGCAAGGGCTCGCTGCTCGGCAAGATGCCGGGCGACGACTGGCAGCGCCTGGCCAACCTGCGCCTGCTGCTCGCCTGGCAGATGCTGACGCCGGGCAAGAAGCTGATGTTCATGGGCGGCGAGTTCGGCCACGGGCGCGAATGGTCGGAGGCGCGCGAACTCGACTGGGGGATTGCCGGCGCGCCGGGACACGCCGGCGTGCAGCGCCTGTCGGCCGACCTCAACCGCCTCTACCGCGATCTTCCGGCGCTGCACACGCAGGATTTCGCCAGTGGCGGTTTCTCATGGATCGATTGCCACGACAGCGTGCACTCGGTGCTTTCGTGGCTGCGCTGGGGGCGCGACGGCAGTTTCGTGGTGGTTGCGGTCAACTTCACGCCGGCGCCGAAAACCGGCTACCGCATCGGCGTGCCACAGGCCGGCGCCTACCGCGAGATCCTCAACAGCGATTCGGCCTGGTATGGCGGCAGCAATCTCGGCAACGGCGGCGGGCTGGAGGCGTTCGCCGGCGCGTGGATGAACCGCCCTGCCCACCTGGTAATCACGATTCCACCCTTGGGGGCGGTGGTCCTGCAGCTTCAATGACCCGGCCGCCGGTTGCGGTTGATGCTGCTCCGCACAACGCTCCGGAGTCACGGCCGGTGCGGGTTTCACGACACAGACATAATGTTGCAGCAATACCCCTGTGCTAGACTGCCTGCTGTTTCCGGATTTTCATTGGGATGATCTATGTCATTGACTGACCAAACTCGCGTGTCGCGGACCTTCGATTTGCTGCTCGCCGGTTCGGCGCTGATCCTCCTTGCTGCCTGCCAGCCGGCCGAGGAGGTCGCTGCCCCGGAAATCCGTCCGGTGCGGGTGGTCACCATCCAGTCAGGGAACGGTGGCGATTCGGTGTCGCTCACCGGCAGGGTGCAGGCGGAATCGGAAGTCAATCTGGCGTTTCGCATCGACGGGCGCATGATCAGCCGGGCGGTGAATGTCGGCGACACGGTCACCGCCGGCCAGGAAATCGCGCGACTAAATCCGGAAAACGAGGAAGACGGTCTGCGTGCGGCGGAAGCCACCCTGCAGGGTGCCCGCGGACAACTCATCGAGGCGCGCGCCAACGAAGAACGCAACCGTTCGCTTCTGGCCCAGAACTTCATCTCCAAGGCAGCGTTCGATCGGATCACGCAGGTCGCGAACAGCGCCCAGGCGCAGGTCGATGCGGCCCAGGCGCAGGTCGGCATCGCCCGCAACCGCCTCGGTTACACGCGACTGCTGGCCGATGCCGGCGGTGTGGTGACGGCGGTTGGCGCCGAACCCGGCGAGGTTGTCCAGGGGGGGCGCATGGTTGTTCAGGTGGCGCGCAAGGATGGTCGCGATGCCGTTTTTGACGTGTCCGCGCGGATCAAGGACACTGCGCCGGCCAATCCGGAAATCACCGTAACCCTGGCAACCGATCCCGCGGTGACGGCCAAGGGGCGGGTGCGCGAGGTTTCGCCGCGCGCCGATCCGGTGACCGGAACCTTCGCGGTCCGCGTCGGACTGATCGACCCGCCGGCCGCAATGCGACTGGGAACTACCGTGACCGGCCGCATGCCGCTCGGTGCTCCGCAGGGGATCGAGATTCCTGCGTCGGCGCTGGTCCGCGCCGAAGGCCGCTCGGCGGTGTGGGTCGTCGACCCGCAGGCCTTGACGGTTTCGTTGCGCACGATCGAAGTGCAGGCTTCGGACCCGGAGAACGTCAGGGTGGCGGCAGGCCTGAACCCGGGTGAGATCGTCGTCGCCGCGGGCGTGCAGGCCTTGCGCCCGGGTCAGAAGGTCCGCCTGCTCGGGTCGCAGCCATGATTGGCCCGAATCTCTCGGAATGGGCGCTCGCCAACCGCTCGCTGGTCATCTTCCTGATGATCGTCGCGGTGGTCGCCGGGACGTTCTCCTTCCAGCGTCTCGGACGTGGCGAGGACCCTGCCTTCACCTTCCGGACCATGGTGGTCAGTGCCGCCTGGCCGGGCGCGACGGTCGAGGAAACCCTGAATCAGGTCACCGAACGTCTTGAGCGAACGATTCAGGAAACCGACTATCTCAACCGGGTGCGCAGCTACACTACGGCCGGCCAGACAACGATCTTTGTCGATCTGAAGCAGTCGACGCCGCCGCACAAGGTGCCCGACATCTGGTATCAGGTGCGCAAGAATATCGGCGACATGCGCGGCTCGCTGCCGGCCGGTGTCATCGGGCCGGGTTTCAACGACGACTTCGGCAGCACCTTCGGCATCATCTATGCCTTTACCGCCGACGGCTTCAGCTTCCGCGAGCTGCGCGATTATGTCGAAGCGGCGCGTTCGCGCCTGCTGCACGTCCCCGATGTGTCGAAAATCGAAGTGCTCGGGGCGCAGGAGGAGCGAATCTTCATCGAGTTCTCCACCGAGCGCCTGGCTGCCCTGCGCCTCGACTACCCGACCATTCTCGCGTCGCTGCAGGCGCAGAATCTGGTGCGGCCGGCGGGCACCATCCAGACTGGGCAGGAGCGTGTGTTCCTGCGCGTCAGCGGTTCCTTCGATTCGGAACGCGACATCGAGTCCGTCAATCTCGTTGCCGGCGACCGCATCTTCCGGCTTGGCGACATTGCCACGGTGCGGCGCGGTTTTTCCGATCCGCCGCAGCCGATGTTCCGTGTCAATGGCAAGCCCGCGATCGGCCTCGCCATCGCCATGCGCGATGCCGGCGACATTCTGGCGCTGGGTCGCAACGTCCGCAGCGAAATGGCGGACATCAGCGCCAACCTGCCGCACGGCATCGAGCCGACGCTGGTCGCGGATCAGGCCGTCAGTGTCGACGTCGCGATCAACGACTTCATGACCTCGCTCTGGCAGGCGATCATCATCATCCTTGTCTGCAGCTTCGTGAGCCTCGGCGGACGCCCAGGCGCCGTCGTCGCGCTGGCCATTCCGCTGACGCTGGCGGTCGTGTTCGCCGTGATGAACATCGCCAACATCGACCTCCACCGCATCTCGCTCGGCGCGCTGATCATCGCGCTGGGGCTTTTGGTCGACGATGCGATGACGACCGTCGATGCCATGCTCCGCCGCCTCGGCGCCGGCGACAGCATGGATGAAGCGGCTACCTTCGCCTATCGCACGCTGGCGGCGCCGATGCTGATCGGCGCGCTGGTCACGATCGCGAGCTTCGTGCCGATCGGCTTCGCGAAAAGCAACGCCGGAGAATACACCTTCGACATCTTTTCGGTGGTGGCCATTTCGCTGATCGCGTCGTGGCTGGTCGCGGTGGTTTTCGGACCGCTGCTCGGCAAGGCCGTCCTGAAGCCGCCCAAGGTCGAAGCGGAGCCCAAGCCGAGCAAGATGGTCGCTGTCTACAGCACCTTCCTGCAAGGCGCGATCCGTGCCAGATGGCTAACCATCGCCCTGACGCTGGCCGCTTTCGTTGCCGCCATGTTTTTGCTGCGCTATGTACCGCAGCAGTTCTTTCCGGCCTCCGACCGCAGCGAATTGACCGTGAGCATGACGCTGCGGCAGAACGCCTCGATCTACGCCACCGAGGCGCAGGCCCTGCGCCTCGAAGCGCTCCTCAAGGACGATCCCGACATCGACCACTACAGCACCTATGTCGGCCGCGGCGCGATACGTTTCATCCTGACGCTCGATGTGCAGCTGCCCAACCCGTTCTTCGCCCAGTTCGTGATCGTCACCAAGGATCTCGAAGCGCGCGAGCGGGTGCAGGCCAAGCTGGAGAAAGTGCTCGCCGAGGAGTTCCCGGAAGTCGTCGCGCGCGTCTCGCCACTCGAACTGGGGCCACCGGTTGGCTGGCCGCTGCAGTACCGGGTGACCGGCCCGGACAAGGACGAGGTGCGCAGAATCGCGCTCGAACTGGCTCAGGTGATGGGTTCAGACACACGCACCCGCTACATCAACTACGACTGGATGGAGCCGGCCCGGCAAATGCGCGTCCGCGTCAATCAGGATCAGGCGCGGCAGCTTGGCATCAGCTCCGCGGCGCTGGCCACCGTGCTCAACGCCAAAGTGACCGGCTCGACGGTCACGCAGGTGCGCGATGATATCTACCTGGTCAATGTCGTGGCGCGCGCGGTTGACGAAGAGCGAGCCTCGTTCGGGAGTCTCGCTTCGCTGCAGGTGCCGACATCAAGCGGGCGCATGGTGCCCTTGAGCCAGTTTGCGACGGTGGTCGAGGAGCAGGAATTCCCGCTCGTCTGGCGTCGCAATCGGTTGCCTACCCTTACCGTGCGTGCCGATGTCGACCACAGCGTCCTGCCCGATACGGTCGTCGGCGCGCTGGCGCCGAAGATTGCCGAATTGAACGCCCGGCTCCCCGCGCAGTACAAGATCGAAACCGGCGGGATCTATGAGGAAAGCGCCATCTCGAGAGCATCGGTGTTCGCGGTTGTGCCCCTGATGATCGTGCTGATGCTGACAACGATGATGGTGATGCTGGGGAGCTTCCGCCGCCTCGCGATCGTGGTCGCCGTGCTGCCGCTCGGCTTGATCGGCGTCGTCCTCTCGCTGCTGCTGTTCAACCGGCCACTCGGTTTCGTGGCCATTCTCGGCATCCTTGCGCTGATCGGCATGATCGCCAAGAACACGGTGATCCTGATCGTGCAGATCGAGACCGACCGCGCGGAAGGCCGGAACGTTCTCGAGGCGGTCCTCGCCTCGGCGACCTCGCGGTTGCGGCCGATGGTCCTGACGGCGATCTCGACCGTGCTCGGCCTGATCCCGATCGCGCCAACCGTGTTCTGGGGGCCGATGGCCTTCGCCATCATGGGCGGTCTGCTGGTGGCGACGTTGCTGACGCTGATCTTCCTGCCAGCGCTTTACGTGACGGTATTCGGCGGCAAATCGTCGGCAGGGGCGGTGGCGGCGCAGTGAGCCCGCTGTTCACCGCCGCGCTGGTGCGCGGGGCGCTTTTTCTGCTGTTCTGGAGCGCCCTTATCGGCATCTCCTGGTCTTCGCTGGCGGTCGGTCTGGTGACCACGGTCGGCGCCACGTGGACGAGCCTGCACCTGTTGCCGCCCGGGCCGCAGCGGGTGCGCCTGTGGCCGCTGGTGGCGCTGCTGCCGCGCTTCCTGTGGCAGTCGCTGCTGGCCGGCTGGGATGTCGCGCGCCGCGCCTTCGATCCGCGCCTGCCCCTTCGTCCCGGTTTCGTCGTTTTTCCCAGCGCGCACGCGCCGGGCCATCTGCGCAACACCTTCGCCACCATCGCCAGCCTGCTGCCCGGTACCCTGCCGTGCGGCGAAAGCGAGGGCGGGATCGTCTTCCACTGTCTCGACGTCGGGCAACCCGTCGTCGCGCAGCTGGCGGCCGAGGAGGCGGCGCTGGCGCGCGTGCTGGAGAGGGCGCCCGGGCATGGCTGAGTTCCTTGTCGCCGCCGCCTGCCTGGTGCTCCTGTCGACGGCCCTCGGCCTGGTCCGTCTCCTGCGCGGCCACGGTGACGCCGAGTACATGATGGCGGCGCAGCTGCTCGGTACCGGCGGCATCGCGGCGCTGCTGCTGGGCGCGACGATTTCCGATCCGGCCATCGCTGATGCCGCGCTGACGCTGGCGCTGCTCGCCGCCTTCGCCTCGATTGCCTTCGTCAAGTACGCTGCCGGCCGCCTGGGCACGCCGCCGGCTGCGGGGTCGAAGGAGGGCGAATGAGCCTGCTGCTCGACCTGTGGACCATCGTCGCGGTGACGGCCGGCGTCTTCTTCTTCCTCGCCGGCACGGTCGGGCTGCTGCGTTTTCCCGACACACTGACCCGCCTGCATGCGCTGACCAAGGCCGACAACCTCGGGCTGGGGCTGGTCGTGCTCGGCCTGCTGCCACGCGTCGGCAGCCCGCTGGCCGGCCTCAAGCTGATCTGCGTCTGGCTGCTCGTGCTGCTTGCCGGGGCGACGGCGTCGCAACTGATCGCGCGCGCCGTCCGCCGTTCGGGGCCGCCGGTATGAATATGGCGCTGCTTTTCGACGGCAGCCTGATCGTGCTGATCCTGGCGGTCGCCGTGTGGACGATGGCGGTGCGCAACTCGTTCGCCGCCGTCATCGGCTATGCCACCTACGGCCTGCTGCTGGCGCTCGCCTGGGTGCGGCTGGCGGCGGTCGACGCCGCGCTCACCGAGGCGGCGATTGGCGGCGGCCTGACCAGCGTCCTGCTGATTCGCGCGGTGGTTCGCCTGCGCTCGTCCGAGTCCGCCGCCCGTGCCGAGACGCCCGGCCGGGTGTCGCGGTTGCTGGCGGCCGTGCTGGCGGGCAGCGTCACCGCAGCGCTGGCGCTGGTCGTGCTGACCCTGCCCGAACCGGCGCCGACGCTGGCGCCGCAGGTGGCGGCGAACATTGCCAGCACCAGCCTCGGCAACGCGGTGACCGGCGTGCTGCTCTCCTTCCGCGCGATCGACACGCTGCTCGAGGCGGTGGTCCTGGTCTTCGCCCTGATCGCGGTGTGGACGCTGACGCCGGACCCGCTCTGGGGCGGGCGTCCCGGGCCGCGTTACGAACTCGACGAGAACGGAATGCTGGCCTACCTGGCGCGTCTGCTGCCGCCGCTCGGCATCGTCGTCGCGGTCTACGTCCTGTGGGTCGGCGCCGACCTGCCGGGCGGCAAGTTCCAGGCCGGCACCCTGCTGGCGGCGATGTGGCTGCTGGCGATCATGGCCGGGCTGGTCGAGGCGCCGCCGATCAGCCAGCGCTGGCTGCGCGGCGCGCTGGTGCTCGGCACCGTCGTCTTCCTGGCGATCGGCTTCGCCGGCGTGCCGCTGGCTGGTGCCTTCCTCGCCTACCCCGAGGGCCATGCCAAACCGCTGATCATCGCCATCGAAGCAGCGTCGATGCTCTCCATCGCCCTGACCCTCGGCCTGCTGGTGCTCGGGCCGCCGGAACGGGGGGCGTGAGCGTGGCGGAATCCACCTTCTACGGCCTCTGCGCCGCCGCGCTGGTCGGGATCGGCCTCTACGGCCTGATCGTCAATCCGCAGCCCTTGCGCAAGATCCTTTCCTTCAACCTGGTCGGCAGCGGCGTCTTCCTGATCTTCGGCGTCGTTGCCCGGCGTGGCGCGGCACTCGGCATGGGCGGCGACCCGGTACCGCAGGCGCTGGTCATCACCGGCATCGTCGTCGCCTTCTCCGCGACGGCGCTCGCCGTCGCCCTCGTGGTGCGCCTGCACGAAACGACCGGCGCCGCCACGCTGATGCCGGCCGATGCCGGCGAACCGCCCACCCCATGAACACGTTGCCGACCCTGCTTCCCGAGGCGACGAGCGCCGGCGGCTACCTGCTCGTGCTAGCGCTCGTCCTGCCCTTCGTCGGCGTGCTCGCCGCGCTCACGCTGGGCGGGCGCCACGCGCGGGCGGTGGCCATGCTGGCGCTGCCGCTCGGTCTCGTGCTGTCCCTGGCGATCGTCGTCGAGGCGGTGCGTTCCGGGCAGACGCTGGTCTATCTGCTCGGCGGCTGGGCGCCGCCGCTCGGCATCGCCTTGCGCGCCGACGGCCTGTCGGCGGTCATGCTGCTGACGACTGCGGTCATCCTGCTCGCGGTGGCCTGCTTCGCCCATGCCGATTTCGCGGCGCCGGCGGCGGGCGGCGAGGCGCGCCGGCCGTTCATGTTCTGGACGCTGCTGCTCGCCATGTGGGGGTCACTCAATACGGTATTCCTCGCCGGCGACCTGTTCACGCTGTACGTCGCGCTCGAACTGCTGGGCTTCGCCGGGGTGCCGCTGGTCTGCCTCGAGGAACGCCCGGAAACGCTGCAGGCGGCGCTGCGCTACCTGCTCTTCGCGCTGATCGGCTCGGTGCTCTACATGCTGGGCGCGGTGCTGCTCTACGGCGCCTACGGCACGCTCGACATCGCCCGGCTCGCCACGCTGGTGCGGCCCGAGCCGGCGGCGTTCGCGGCTGCCGCGCTGATGACCGTCGGCCTGCTCGCCAAGACCGCGCTCTTTCCGCTCCACCTGTGGCTGCCGCCGGCGCACGCCGGGGCGCCGGCGGCAGCCAGCGCGGTGCTCTCGGCGCTGACGGTCAAGGGCTCGTTCTTCCTCGTCATCCGGCTCTGGCTCGACGTCATGCCCGGCATCGTCACGCCGGCCGCCGGGCAGTTGCTGGCGGCGTGCGGTGCCGCGGCGATCTTCGTCGGCAACGTCGTGGCCCTGCGCCAGAAGCGCCTCAAGCTGCTGATCGCCTATTCGACGGTCGCCCAGATCGGCTACCTGTTCCTGATGTTCCCGCTCGCTGCCGGGTTGTCGGCGCTGCAGCTGCCGACCGCGCCGGCGGTGACCGGCGGCATGCTGCAGGCGATTTCGCACGCGACGGCCAAGGCTGCGATGTTCATGGGGGCCGGTCTGATCTACAGCACCCTCGGCCATGACCGCATCGCCGACCTGCGCGGGGTCGGCCGCCAGCTGCCGATGACGATGCTCGCCTTCGCGCTCGGTGGCGTCGCGCTGATCGGGCTGCCGCCGTCGGGCGGCTTCATGGCCAAGTGGCTGCTGCTGGCGGCGGCGCTGACCACCGGCCAGTGGTGGTGGGTCGTCGTGCTGGTGCTCGGCGGCCTGCTGACCAGCTTTTACGTGTTCATCGTGCTGGTCAGGGCGATGGCTGCGGTCGACGTGCCGTTGACCCCGAAAATCGTCGTGCCGCGCCATCGCGAGGCGGTGGTGCTGGCCCTCGCCGGTCTCTCCTTCCTGCTCGGCTGCGTGGCGCTGCTGCCGCTCGACGTCGTACAGATCGGGCGCCCGGCCCTGCTGCCGGCGGGGCTGCAATGAGTTTCACGGCGCTGCTGCTCACGGCCACCGTCGGCCTGCCGCTGGCGATGCTGCTGGCCTGCCTGTGGCAGCCGCTGCGCGAGCGCATGCTGCCGTGGCTGGCGCTCGGCGCCGTTCCCGGCCTGGCGGCGGCCTTCCTGTCCGTGCGTGGCGAGCTGCTGGTGCTCGGCAGCGCGCGCTTCCCGCTCGCCTTCGCGCTCGACCGGCCGGGCGCCGTCCTGCTCGGCGTCGCCGCGCTGCTGTGGCTCGCCGGCGGCTGGTACGCCGCCGAGTATCAGCGGCAGGCGCCCGATCGCGGGCGTTTCGCGGTCTGCTGGCTGATGACGCTGAGCGGCTGCCTCGGCATCTTCGTCGCCGCCGACATGGTTTCGGTCTATCTGCTGCTGGCGCTCCTCAGCGTCGGCACTACCGGCCTCGTGCTGCAGACCGGCACGCCGCCTGCGCTGCGCGCCGGCGCCATCTACATCGGCATGGCCCTGCTGGCGGAATCGCTGCTGCTGGTCGGCTTCGTGCTGATCGTCAACAGCGCACCCGGCAACACCCTGCTGGTCGCCGACGCGCCCGCCGCCATCGTCGCCTCGCCGTGGCGCGACGCGATCTTCGCGTTGCTGATCGCCGGCTTCGGCATCAAGGTCGGTCTCGTCCCGCTGCATTTCTGGATTCCCCTCGCGCACGGGGCAGCGCCGGTGCCGGCTTCGGCGCTGTTGAGCGGCGCCGTCGTCAAGGCCAGCGTCATCGGCCTGATCCGTTTCCTGCCGCTCGACCACTCGCCGTGGGCGGCGGGGGCGGCGCTCGCCGCCGTCGGCCTGTTCGGTGCCCTCTACGCGGTGGCGGTCGGCGTCACCCAGCGGCATCCGAAGACGGTGCTGGCCTATTCCAGCGTCAGCCAGCTCGGGGTCATCGTCGCCATCATCGGCATGGGCATGGCCTCCGGCGACCCCAACGCCGGTCTCATCGCCGCCTTCTATGCGTCGAACCATGTCCTCTCCAAGGGGGCGCTGTTCATGGCGGTCGGTGTCGTGAGTGCCACCGGCAGCCGGCGCCTGTGGACCATCATGCTGCCGGCCGCGGTGCTCGCCGTCGGCCTCGGCGGCCTGCCCCTGAGCGGCGGCGCGCTGACCAAGGCGGTGGCCAAGGAGGTGCTGGGCGATGGTCCGTCCGGCGCGCTGGCGACCCTGTCGGCCATCGGCACGACCCTGCTGATGCTGCATTTCCTGCGCCGCCTGCGGGCTTTCGCGGCGGAAGATCCGGCGGCCACGGCCAGCTGCGGACTGCGCCGGCCGTGGCTGCTCATGGCGGTCGCCTCGCTGGTCGTGCCGTGGGCGCTGTTCCTGCTGTCGCCGAGGTACTCGCTGCCCGACGCGCTGGCGCCGTATGCCCTGTGGGCGGCGTTGTGGCCCATCGCCGTCGGCGGCGCCCTGGCGTACCTGCTGGCACGCTGGCAGCGGCTTCCCGAGCTGCCGGAAGGCGATGTCGTCGTCGCCCTGGAGCGGGCGGGACTGGCGCTTTCGGCCATGGCCGGTGCGGCCTGCGTCCGGCTCGACGGCGCCCTGCGCCAGTGGCCGCTGGCCAGCGTCGCGTTGCTGGGCCTGGCGCTGGCGTTCGCCGTGGCGACGCTGGCGGGGCGCTGAATGGAGATGCGGCAGTCATTCCCATTCCCGGTCGGCAGGGGCGCTGCATGACGTCGGGTTGCGGTTTTCTTGTTATGATCATGTCCTCTGCTGCCGTGCACCATCCGTCGCCGGGCGCGCGCGACCAAATTTCCGTTTTCGCCAACAAAAAGGGTTTCTCATGAAAAAAATTCTCATCGGGGCGCTTGTCGCGGGCAGTCTGTTCGCCACCGGCGCCATCGCCGAGCAGGCGCCCAACACGCTCGCCAGGATCAAGGCCGCGAAGGCCATCAACGTCGCCTACGCAGCCGATGCCCTGCCGTTTTCCTTCGTCGACGGCAACAAGGAGCCGGCCGGCTATTCGATCGACCTCTGCAAGCGCGTGATCGCCCGCATCGGGGAAACGGTGGGCGTTCCCAACCTCAAGGTGAACTGGCTGGCCGGGGCGACGCCCGAGCGCCTGCAGATGGTGCGCAGCGGCAAGGCCGACCTCGATTGCGCCACCACCACGCAGACCCTCGCCCGCCTGGCCAACGTCGATTTCTCCAGCCTGATCTTCGTCGACGCCGGCGGCGTCATCCTGCGCGCCGATTCGCCGGTCAACAGCATCGCCGAACTGGCGGGCAAGAAGATTGCGGTGCTCAAGGGCACGACGACCGAGAAGCGCCTCAACGCCATCATCGCCGACGGCCTGCCGGGAACCCGGGTCATCGGCGTGACCGATGCCCAGGAGGGTCTGAAGATGCTGGAGGCGGGCAGCGTCGACGCCTATGCCGGCGACCGCATCAAGCTGGTCGGTGCCGCCGTGCAGGGCAGCAATGCCGGGAAGTTCGTGCTGCTGACCGAGGAACTGTCCTTCGAGCCTTACGCGATGGCACTGCCGCGCGGCGATTCCGCGCTGCGCCTGGAGGTCAACCGGGCGCTGACGCAGGTCTACCAGAGCGGCGAGATCGAAACCATCTTCGCCCAGTGGCTGGGCAAGCTCGGTCGTCCGACCGGCCTGCTGGCCGCCATGTATCTGCTGAATTCGATTCCCGAATAAACGGGGCCTGTCATCTCCAATAAGGATCAGTCATGAAATTGAAGCATCTCGGGCGCGCCTTCGCGCTCAGTCTGTGTCTGGCGCTGCCGATGCTGAGCGGCTGCCAGACCCAGCCGGCCTTCCAGGTCTCGCAACCGGCCTCGCGCGTCGGCACCGTCGAATCCATCCGTTCGCAGACCGTGCAGAATTCCAATCAGACGCTCGGCACCATCGGCGGCGCGCTGGTCGGCGGCATCCTCGGCAACCAGGTCGGCCAGGGCTCCGGGCGGACGGCGGCGACGGTGGTCGGCGCCGCCGGCGGCGCCTACGCCGGCAACCGCATGACCAGCGGCAGCTCGCTGGTGTGGATCATCGGCATCCGCTACGACGACGGTTCGCTGGCGACCATCCAGCAAACGTCGTCGCCGGCGGTGCGCATCGGCGATCGGGTTATCGTGTCCAACAACGGCATGGAAATCCTGCCGTCCCGTTGAGCGAAGGGCTTTCGCGGCGGGCAGGCACCTCGGCGCCGGCCCGCCGGCGATGAATGCTGAAATGCTGGCGACAGCGAACTTGAATGGATTCGGATTTTTGACAGGAGTTGGCACATGGGCAGCTTGAGAATGCTGGCGACGCTGGTCGCCCTGGCGCTACCGGCGCTTCCCGCGCTGGCCGGCGAAGCGGCGGCGACGATCGAGGGGCCGACCTGGCTGCTCAGCGGCCTGCCCGGCCATGACCTCGGCCCGTTGAACGGCGCCGGACGCCCGGTCACGGCGCGTTTCGAGGGCGGTCGCCTGTCCGGCTTTTCCGGTTGCAACCGTTTTGTCGGCGGTTACAGCGTCGACCGCGACCAGGTTTCGGTGAACGTCGGTTCGCTCGCCGGCACGATGATGGCATGCCCGGCCGACGCCATGACCATCGAAGGCGCCTTCAAGGGGGCGCTGACTGGCCCGTTGCGCTACACGATCACCGGCGACCGCCTCGTCCTGACGCCGTCGTCCGGCGCGCCGCTCGTCTTCGTGCGCGAGGTCGCGGTCCTCGAAGGCGCCAAATGGGAGATCACCGGCTTCAACAACGGCCGCCAGGCCGTCGTCAGCCCGCTCATCGGGACGCAGCTGACGCTGTCGTTCGCCAACGGCACGCTGTCGGGCAGCAGCGGCTGCAACACCTTCCATGCCGCCTACCAGGCCGAGGGCGGGCGCATCGCCATCCAGGCGCCGGCCACCACGCGCAAGCTGTGCGCCGGCAAGGGCGTCATGGAGCAGGAGCGGCAGTTCCTGACGGCGCTTGAAACCGCGACCGTGTGGGCGATCAGCGGCGGCATGCTCGACGTCCATCGCGCCGACGGCGAGCGCGTGCTGACCGCCAACCGGCGCGCCCGATGAAGGATTCGCAAGATTTCCATTCGTCACCCCTGCCGTCGCTGCGGGGGCGGGCAATGAACATCCGCTTTGCCGCGGTGATCGCCCTGACCGTCGTCGCGCTGGTGGCGGCCTTCCTGCTGCCGGCGGTCCGGCAGCCGCTGGAATACCATGACTTCGCCGACCATCGCCATCTGCTCGGGGTCGACAACTTTCTCGACGTCGTTTCCAACATCGGTTTCCTCGTCTTCGGCGTCCTCGGGCTGGCCATCGTCGCCAGTCGCCGTACCTGCTTCGCATCGTCGGGCGAGCGCTGGCCCTACGCCGTATTCTTCGTCGGCGTGCTGCTGACGGCGCTTGGCTCCGGCTACTACCACCTGGCGCCCGACAACGAAACCCTGTTCTGGGATCGCCTGCCGATGACCATCGCCTTCATGGGGCTGGTGGCGAGCCAGATTGTCGATCGCATCAATGTGCGATTCGGGCTGGCGCTGCTGTTGCCGATGTTGCTCGTCGGCGCGGCATCGGTTGTCTATTGGCGCATCAGCGAGCGCATGGGTACCGGCAACGTGCTCCCCTACGGTATCCTCCAGGGCTATTCGGTAATCATTTTGCTGCTGCTGGCGGTGCTGCATCCTTCCCGCTATACGCGCGGCAACGACATCTACTGGGTTTTCGGCTGGTATGTCCTGAGCAAGGTGCTCGAAACCTTCGACGGCGAAGTCCTGGCGTTCGCCCACGTCGTCAGCGGCCACACGCTCAAGCACCTGGCGGCCGCCGCTGCGGCGTTCGCGGTGTGCCTCATGCTGATGCGGCGGACGCTGAAGGATGATGGCCTGTCGCATTGATACGCCGGTGGCGCCAACCGAGTTTTTTCCATTGAAAGGGTAGTCATGAGCAATTTTTGGGATTTCATCTGGCTGATTCTGTCGACCTTCGTCTTCGTCGCCTATCTGCTGATCCTCTTCCAGATCGTCGCCGATCTCTTCCGCGACCCGGACCTCGGCGGCGGCTCCAAGGCGCTGTGGCTGATCAGCCTGATCTTCGTGCCGATGCTGACCGCGCTCGTGTATGTGATCGTGCGCGGCACCGGCATGGCGACCCGGCAGCGGGCGGCCATCGAACGCTCGAAGGCCGAGGCCGAGACCTACATCCGGCAGGTCGCCGGCAAGTCGCCGGCCGAGCAGATCGCCGATGCCAAGGCCCTGCTCGACGCCGGGACCATCACCCAGGACGAGTTCGCCAGGCTGAAGGCGAAGGCGCTGGACTGATTGCGGCCATTCATGGGCGTGTCGGGCGAAAATGACGTCTTTCGGGGCGTCGACCGCAGCAGGCGCGGCGGGCCCGGCCTACAGGTTTTTATTCTTGCGATGAGGTTGTGAACATGGCGACTGCCAAGGAAAAGAAGGGCGCTGGCCGCCCGCAACGCGACACGGTGCTGGTCGATCTCGCCCTGCAGGGCGGCGGCGCGCACGGTGCCTACACCTGGGGCGTGCTCGACCGCCTGCTGGAGGAACCCTGGCTGCAGTACGACGGGATTTCCGGAACCTCGGCCGGCGCCATGAACGCGGCGGTGATGGCGTATGGCCTGGAAGAGGGCGGCCCCGCCGGCGCCAAGGCCGCGCTCGAGAGCTTCTGGCGGCGCGTCGCCGATGCGGCGGTGCTCAGCCCCTTCCGCCGCGGCCCGCTCGAGATCCTGACCGGAAAATGGACGCTCGACTATTCGCCGGCCTTCGTCGCCGCCGATATCGCCGCCCGGCTCTATTCGCCGTACACCATCAATATGGGTGGCGGCAACCCGCTGCAGAAGGTGCTCGAGGAAAGCGTCGATTTCGGCAAGCTGGCCAAGGCCAGGACCAAGCTCTTCGTCACCGCCACCAACGTCCATACCGGGCGCGGCCGCATTTTTCGCAACGCCGACATGACCCCCGAGGTGCTGATGGCCTCGGCCTGCCTGCCGACCATGTTCCAGGCCGTCGAGATCGACGGCGAACCCTACTGGGACGGCGGCTTCACCGGCAACCCGACGATTACGCCGCTGGTCCGCGAGTGCGATTCGACCGACACGATCCTGGTGTCGATCAACCCGATCGAGCGGCCGGGAACGCCACGCACCGCGATGGAAATCCAGAACCGCCTGAACGAGATTTCCTTCAATTCGCCGCTCATCAAGGAACTGCGCATGGCGGCCCTGCTGCGCAAGGTGGCCGACCCGGGCAGCGGCGAGGGCGCCGTCTGGGCGAAGATGCGCATCCACCGCGTGGCCGGCGAGGAGATCATGCTGCAGCTCGGCTATTCCTCGAAGCTGCTGGCCGAATGGCCCTTCTTCGAAATGCTGCGCAGCGAAGGGCGGCGCGCCGCCGAAACCTTCCTCGCGACCTTTGGCGACGATATCGGGGTGCGGTCGACCCTCAATATCGACCATCTTTTGACGGAGGTCTGACGCCATGGGACTGCTTGGTATTCTTCTCGGCCTCGCCGTGCTGGTCGGCCTCTCGTTCCGCAGCTGGACCGTGCTGGTGCTGGCGCCGCTGGCGGCCATGGTCGCCGCGCTGTTCGCCGGCGACCCGCTGCTGGCACACTGGACGCAGACCTTCATGGGGGCGGCGGCCGGATTCGTTGCACAATTCTTCCCGCTCTTCCTGCTCGGCGCCATCTTCGGCAAGCTGATGGACGACAGCGGTTCGGTGAATACGATCGCCCAGTTCATGACCGACAAGCTCGGGGCCAAGCGGGCCATCCTGGCGGTCGTCCTGGCCGGCGCCATCGTTACCTACGGCGGCGTCAGTCTTTTCGTTGCGCTGTTCGTCATCGTGCCGATGGCGCAGGGGCTGTTCCGGGCGGCCAACATCCCGAACCGCTTGACGCCGGGGGCGGTCGCGCTGGGCACCATGACCTTCACGATGTCGGCGATGCCGGGTACGCCGGCCGTCCAGAACGCCATCCCGATGCCCTTTTTCGGCACCACGCCGTTCGCGGCGCCCGGGCTGGGTCTCGTCGCCTCGGGCATCATGTTCGGCTTCGGCATGTGGTGGCTGCTGCGCGCCGAGCGCAAGGCGCGCCTGGCCGGGGAGGGTTATGGCGAGAGCGGCAGCACGGTCGAGGTGGCGTGCGAGAACCCGGACGTTCGCGAACGCGCGACGAGTACCAGCGCCTTCGATCCGGCCGAGCTCAAGCGCGGTCACCACAGCCCGGAGCAGCCCGGCGTCCTGGTCGCGGCCTTGCCGCTGATCGCCGTCGTCCTCGTCAACCTGACGATGTCGATGCTGGTGATTCCGCGCCTCGATACCAGCTTCCTTGCCGAGCCCCAATGGGGTGGCATCTCGATCGCCTCGGTCAGCGGCATCTGGTCGGTCATCGTCGCCCTGATTGTCGCCATCCTGGTGCTCGTGGCGCTCAACCGGAAGCGCCTGAGCGAGCTGCGCGCCTCGGTCGATGCCGGCGCCAACGCCTCGGTGCTGCCCATCATCAGCGTCGCCAGCCTGGTCGGTTTCGGTGCGGTGGTCGCATCCTTGCCAGCCTTCGCAGCGGTGGCCGATTGGGTGCTGTCGATCGACGGCGGACCGCTGGTTTCGCTGGCCGTTTCGACCAACGTGCTCGCCGCGCTGACCGGCTCGGCCTCGGGCGGCATGACCATCGCCCTCGAGGCGCTGGGCCCGGTCTATCTGGCGATCGCCGAGCAACAGGGAATCGACCCGGCTCTGCTGCATCGCATCGCGGTGATCGGCGCCGGTACCCTGGACAGCCTGCCGCACAACGGCGCGGTCATCACCTTGCTCGCCGTCTGCGGCTCGACCCACAGCAAGAGCTACATCGACATCGTGATGTGCTGCGTCGTCAGCGCCTTGCTTGCCTTGGTCGCAGTCATCGTCCTCGGCGGGATGTTCGGTTCGTTCTAGCGCAACTCTCCTGGTAGAAACAAGAACGGCCCCGATTTCCGGGGCCGTTTTTCATTGGGCGACTCCTCAGGGCGTTGCCTGCGCCTCGGGCACCAGTTCGGTCAGATAGGCCTCGATTTCCGCCGCGTCCGGTTGCGGCACCTTCTTGTAGGCGGTGCTTGGCTGGACGGTCACTACCTTAGGTCGCGGGTCGCGGATGCCTTCCTCGATGCGCTCGATCATGAACGGGAAGAAGGGGTTGGAGGCGACGCGCGAGAGGAAATCCATGTTGACCACCAGCGCGCCGCGTTCGCCGCGCGGTGCCAGGGTGCCGAGCTGGACGCCGAAATCCTCCTGCGAGGTATCGGGATGCAGCCCGTAGAGCGGGTCGGTCAGCGGGAACGGGATCGATACGTGCGACATCGAGAAGATTTCCGGCGGGTAGCGCACGGCCAGCGGCTGGACCCGCTCGGTCGTGCTGCCGGCGTCGACGATGCGGGCGAAGGTGGTCATCGGGTCGGCGCGCTCATTGCCGACTACGGTGATCCGGTAGGGCTGCGGCAGTTCCGGCATGATGCGGGCGAGCGCAGTTTCGGCCGAACGGCGCAGCAGGGGGCCGAACTCGACCGAGCGGTTGACGTCGAACAGCACCAGTTCGCTGCCGTTGGCCGGCAGGTAGGCGTAGAGCGAGGCGATGATCGCCCGCGTGCTGACGGTGAAATCCATGACCGACTGGAAGGTCAGGACCGGCGCCAGCGTCGTCATGCCGTCCTTGCCTGCCATGCGGACGATCTGCTCCTGCAGCGCCTGGGTCAGGCGGAAGGACTGGCGGCCGCCGTTGACCGGGAAGGAGTTGTACTTGAACGGGTTGAATTCCGGGACGATGCTCAGCCATGCCGCCTTGGCGAACGAGGGCAGCACCGCCGGCAGGCCGGCGATGCCGGTCAGGCGGGCGAAACGGGTGATGCCGATCATCGGCGAGAGGAGGATCAGGCGGTCAGGGCGCGCCAGCTGGTCGTTCTCGGCGGCGTCGAGGGCATACTTGACGGCCAGCGCGCCGCCGTTGGAAAAGCCGACAAGATGCAGCGGCGCCGCCGGGTCGGTGAGCCGCCTGGCTTCGCGGACCGCCAGGCGGGTGGCGGCCATCCAGTCCTCCCAGCGGACATTGCTGAGGCCGGCCGGCACGGTGCCGTGGCCGGGCAGGCGGATGGCGATGACGACGAAGCCGTCGGCGGCATAGCGGCGGGCGATGTGCCGCAGGCTGTAGGGCGAGTCGGTCAGGCCGTGCAGCAGGACGGCGGCGCCGACCGGCTTGCCGGCCGGCGCCATCACGTAGGAACGGTTCCAGTCCTGGGCGTAGCGCGGCGGGTAGATGACGCTCTCGGGGTAGTAGCGGTTGAACGGCGTTTGCGCTTCCGGCGAAATCCTGTCGCTGACTTCGCTGCGCACCGCCTTGAAGAGCGCGTCCTCGGTCTTCAGGTAGGCGGCCCAGTCGCCGGCGTCCATCGCCTTGGCGCTCATTTCACTGGGCACGTAGGTGTGCCAGCTGTCCAGCGGCGGCATCTGGCGTGAATCGTAGATGCGCACGGCGAAGAAGGTGCCGACGGCGACGGCGATCAGGAGCAAGAAGATCTTGGCGCTTTTTTTCAGCTTGGACATGGTTTGTGGTGGTTCGCGGAGTGTTGGCTGGCGGTGCGGCGCGCACGAAATGCCCGGCGCATTGTTTTCTGGTCAGCGGATGATAGCAGGACGCCTTGCCCTGCGGCGCGTACCGGGCGCCTACGTGGCGCTCGCCAGCGCCAGCGCGCCGCGCAGGCCGAGATCCTCGGCGGTCAGCAGATGAACCGGCATGTCCTGCACCAGCCCGCGATGCTCGCGCTTGGCGAGGAAGGCAGTCATGAAGGGTGCGCAATCGGTGTGCGGCAGCAGCTTGCCGGCGATGCCGCCGGCGAGGTAGACGCCGCCGCGCGCCAGCCAGTGCAGCGCGAGGTCGCCGGCGAAGGCGCCGTAGCAGGCGAGCCAGAGTTCGAGCGCCTGCCGGGCCAGCGGATCGCTGCCGGCGAGGGCGGCCCGGCCGATAGCGGCCGGCAGTTGCGGTCGACCGCCCAGAAAGGCATGAATTCGCGCCAGCCCGGGGCCGGACACGACGTCCTCGGTCGTCACGCGGCCGTTGCGTTCCAGCAGCCAGGCCCAGAGTTCGCCCTGCTGCGGCGTTTGCGGCGCGAAGCCGAGGTGGCCGCCTTCGCCGGGGATGACGCGGTAGCAGTCGGCTTCCCAGACCAGCCCGGCGACGCCGAGGCCGGTGCCGGCGCCGAGGATGACGCGCGGTGCCCGGGCGAGCGGCCGGCCAGCATGCAAAGTGAGCACCTGCTTCTCTTCCACCAACGGCAGACCATGGGCGGCGGCAGCGAAATCGTTGGCCAGCGTGACCCGGCCGATGCCGAAGCGGCGGCATAGCTCGTCGGCGTCGAGCTGCCACGGCAGGTAGGTGAGCTGAACGCTGCGACCGTCGGTCGGGCCGGCGACGCCGAAACACGCGGCGGCGATCGCCGGGGCGTCGGCGAGGAACTCGCCGAGCAGCGCGTCGAAACTCGGGTAGTCGGCGCTGGCGTAGCGCTGCTGGCGGACGATGCGAATACCGCCGTCATCCGGCTCGGCGAGCGCCAGCAGGGTCTTGGTGCCGCCGAGATCGCCGCCGAGGATCATTGCCGCGTTGCCGCCCGCTTGTGCGGATCACAGCACCGCGCGACCGGCGTCTTGCGCTGCCTCCGCGCCAGTCCCTTGCGCAGCCCGTCGCTTGCTGTGAACATGCCCTAGACTGCGACGGGGGCGGCGATGTGCGGGTGCGGGTCGTAGCCGTCGAGGCGGAAGTCCTCGAATCTGAAGGCGAAAACGTCATCGACCGCGGGATTGATCCACATCGTCGGCAGCGCGCGCGGTGTGCGCGACAGTTGCAGCCGGGCCTGCTCGAAGTGGTTGGAATAGAGATGGGCGTCGCCGAAGGTGTGCACGAACTCGCCGGGCCGATAGCCGCAGACCTGGGCCAGCATCAGGGTCAGCAGCGCATAGGAGGCAATGTTGAAGGGCACGCCGAGGAAGATGTCGGCGCTGCGCTGGTAGAGCTGGCAGGAGAGCCGGCCGCCGGCGACGTAGAACTGGAACAGGCAGTGACAGGGCGGCAGGGCCATGTGGTCGACGTCGCCCGGGTTCCAGGCGGAAACGATATGGCGACGCGAGTCCGGGTTGTTCCTGAGGCTCTGCACGAGTTGCGCAATCTGGTCGACGACGCGGCCGTCCGGCGTTTCCCAGCGCCGCCACTGCTTGCCGTAGACCGGCCCGAGGTCGCCGTTCTCGTCGGCCCATTCGTCCCAGATGCGGACGCCGTTTTCCTTGAGGTAGGCGATATTGGTGTCGCCCTGCAGGAACCACAGCAGTTCGTGGATGATCGACTTGAGGTGCAGCTTCTTGGTCGTCACCATCGGGAAACCCTGCGCCAGGTCGAAGCGCATCTGCCAACCGAAAACGGAGCGGGTGCCGGTACCGGTGCGGTCGGCTTTGTCGTGGCCGTGCTCCAGCACGTGGCGCATCAGGTCGAGGTATTGCTGCATGGTTCCCGGGGCGGCGAAGAGAATGGGAAGGGAATTCTACAGGTTGCCGGTGTCGGTGCGGGACTATAATGCCCCGGGCAGCGTGGCCGGCTACGGCTGTAATGGCTCGGGAGGGGAGCATGGATGCCTGGATGATAGCGATTCTCGCCCTGTGTGGCAGTTGCGGCGGCATGCTGCTGACCATGATGTGGCGCCACCGGCTACCGCCACATCACGAACAGGAGGAAACCCGGGACCTCCTGAAGATCGCCGTCGGCGTCATGGCGACGCTGGTCGCGCTGATTCTCGGCATGCTCGTCGGTTCGGCGAAGGGTACCTTCGATACCGCCAACGCCGCCATCGCCGTCGAGGGCGCGAAGGTCATCGAACTCAACCGTGTCCTGCTCGACTACGGTCCCGAGACGCAGCCGGTGCGTGCCGCCGTGCGCGACAAGGTGGTGGCGATGGAGGCGCGGATCTGGCCGGCGAGCGGGCGGCCGGACACGGCGAGCCTGCTCCGGGACGCGGACGGCGAGCGCTCCTGGGACGATGTCCTGCAGGGCATCCGCCGCCTGGAGCCGGGGAATGCTATTCAGGAGCACCTGAAAAGCCGCGCCCTGCAACTGGCGGGCGACATTTCGGTGGAGCGCTGGCTGCTGTTCGAGCAGATGCAGGCCGGGCTGCCGCTCATCCTGTTGCTGGTGCTGATTACCTGGGTATTCCTGCTGTTCATCGGCCTCGGCCTCATCGCCCCGCGCAATTCGACCGCCGCCATCGCCCTGCTTGCCTGCGCGCTTTCGATGTCGGGCGCCATCTTCCTGATTGTCGAGCTGACGCGCCCGCTGGATGGCTGGATCCAGGTTTCGAAGCTGCCGGTCGTGCGCGCGCTGCAGATGATCAGCAAGTAATCCGCTGGACGGCAGTGCGCCGCTTCGCGATAGAATTCACAAAAAACGGTCAGCCAATTCCGATCAATCAGTGTCCGGGGGAGAAATGCTGGAAAGGTTGCTCAGCCTGCGCCGGATCGGCGGGACGAAGACGGATCACCCGCTGGCGGATTCCCGCGAATTGCGGCGCATCATCGGCGACATCCCGGCCGACAACACCTTCAAGGCGATCGACGAGATCATCGGCTGGCTGGAGTCGCTGCAGGGCACCCGGGACTTTCCCGAGGACCGTCTCTACGAGGCGCTCAGCCGCCTCGACGACGCGGCGCAGCCGCATCTCCGGCGCCAGGCGCGCGACTATCTCCACGCCCCGCGCCTTTCCCGCGCCGAGGAAAAGCGCCTGTGGACCATCCATCACGGTTTCTGGAGCCTGCTGGCTTCCGGCTACGAGCGCTGCCTGCAGGCGCTCGGCCAGAAGACGCGGGTCGGCGAGCAGATTCGCCAGGTCCTGCCGGCCCTGACCGCGCGCCTCATCTCGGCGCTCGCCGGCGTGCTCAAGTGGGAACAGTTCCATTACGGGCCGGCGGCCGGCGGCCTCTGGCAGCGCCTCGGGGCGGCCCTGCTGGCGGCCGAGGGCGCCGGCGTGGCCGGACGCAGCCTGCAGTTGCGCGAGGGCGTTTCCGGGGTGAGCAGCCCGCAGCAGGAGTTCGTCAAGGCCGTCGCCTTCCAGGCGGCGTCGATGGGCAGCCTGCTGCCGCTGGAGATCGAACTGGCCGAGCGGCTCATCGCCCATTTCCTGCCCGGCTTCGTCTTTTCCGCGACCGCCCAGGCGGACAGCGTCTATTGGGTCGACCTGGCGCAACCGGCGCCGCCGATGCGGCTGGCGCGCATGCCGTCCTGCGCCACGCCCACCCAGCGCTTCTTCAAGCCGGGAACGGCGCATGCCGCGATCGAAAAGCTGCTGCACGACCTCGAACTGGGGCACGACGTGCCGGGCGACCTCGCCCTGGGCGGGCAATACCATGCACGGGCGCTGCTGCCGGCGCTGCGCCATCTCGCCGCCTACCTGGCGCCGGTCCCGCCGCAGCGGCGCCATGACCGGCACAACGTCAAGCAGCGGGCGCTGGTCGTGCACGGGCTGAACGACGTGCGCCTGGCCCTCGCCGGGAAACTGGCGGGACAGCCAGGACAGGCGGGCGAGCCGCCGGTGGAGAGTTGGATCGTCGAGAACGTCAGCCGCGGCGGCTTCGGGGCGCTGGTCAACAATATTCCGGGCGAGTGGCTCAGGATCGGCGCCCTTTTGGCGCTGCAGCCGGAAGGCGGCGCCACCTGGCTGGTCGGCATTGTGCGCCGCTATCAGCGCATGGGCGACGCCGGGGTCCAGGTCGGCGTCGAGTTGCTGGCCCTGCAGGTGACGCCGATCGAACTGAAGACGCGTGCCGCGTCGACCTATGCGGCGGCCGCCGGCATGCCGGCCCTGCTGTTGCGCGACGGCAATGCTCCGGGCGAAGTGCGCATCGTCATGCCGTTCGCGTCGTTCAGCCTGCGCGAAACCCTGGAGTACGAACAGGACGGCCGGCGCATCCCGTTGAGCCCGGTGGCCATCGGCGAACAGGCGGCCGATTACGAGCTGGCGCGTTTCCGTCCGCTGGCGCCGGCCTGAACCGTCACTTGCGGAGCGCCGTTTTCGGGCGCCAGGCCTTGATCACCGCTTCGTTGGTTTCGGCGTAGGGGCCGCCGATCAGGTCGATGCAGTAGGGCACGGCAGCGAAGATGCCGACGTGGGTCACCTGGCCGTCGGCGCCGCGCACGCCTTCCAGGGTTTCCCGGATCGACTTCGGCTGGCCGGGCAGGTTGATGATCAGGGCCTGCCTGCGGATGACGGCGACCTGCCGCGAGAGGATGGCGGTCGGCACGAAATTCAGGCTGATGCGCCGCATCTCCTCGCCGAAGCCGGGCATTTCCTTGTCGGCAACGGCCAGCGTCGCTTCCGGCGTGACGTCACGTGGCGCCGGGCCGGTGCCGCCGGTGGTCAGCACCAGGTGGCACCGGCTGCGGTCGACCAGTTCCACGAGGGTGTTTTCAATGGTCGGCCGGTCGTCGGCGATCAGCCGCGTTTCAGCCCGCCACGGGCTGGTCAGCGCGCCGGCCAGCCATTCCTGCAGGGCCGGGATGCCCTTGTCTTCATAAACGCCGGTCGAGGCGCGGTCGCTGATCGACACCAGGCCGATGACCAGTTCTTCATTCTGCGGCATGCGCGGCTCCCTGTTGATCGAGTTCCTGGAGAACCTGGAAAATGGCGCGGAAGCTCTTCGGCGGCTTGCCGGCTTCCTGCTCCTTGAGCGCGTTGCGGCGCAGCTGGCGCAGCTGCTGGAGATCGGCGCCGGGCCAGGTGGCGGTGATTTCGGCGAGCACCGTTTCATCTTCCAGCAGGCGCGCGCGGAAGCGCTCCAGACGGTGCAGGCGGGCGGTTTCGGCGGATGATTCGCCGCGCAGCAGGGCCAGGCCGGCGCGGATCGGCGCGTCGTCGGCGCTGCGCATCAGCTTGCCGAGATACTGGATCTGCCGGCGGCGGGCACCGTGGGCGGTGATCTTCTGGCACTCCCGCACGGCGTCGAAGATGTTTTCGGGCAGGTTGATGCGCTTCAACTGCCCGACCGAAAGCTCGACCAGTTCGGCGCCGAGATCCTGCAGTTCGTGCATCGCCTCCTTCTTCTTGGTCTTGGACGGGCGGCCGGTGTCTTCGGTGAAATCTTCGTCTTGCATGGATGGCGGGCGGGGGCGGGCAATATCGGCCTGCTATGATAACGATTTTCCCGCCCGGACGCCCCTTTCATGCCAGACGTCGCAAGCTTTTCCTATCCTTTCGCCACCCTGCAGCAACTGGCCGAGGATGTTCTCAAACATGCCCGGGAGAAGGGCGCGACCGCCTGCGAGGTCGACGTTTCCGAAGGCTTCGGGCAGTCGGTCGGCGTCCGCTGCGACGAGGTCGAGACCATCGAGTTCAACCGCGACAAGGGCATCGGCATCACCATCTACGCCGGCCAGCGCAAGGGCTACGCCAGTACCTCCGATTTCTCGCCGCAGGCGTTGCGCGAAACGGTCGAGGCGGCGCTCGACATCGCCCGCTTCACGGCCGTGGACGACTGCGCCGGGCTGGCCGACGCGGCCCTGATGGCCGGCACTTGCCCGGATCTGGATTTGTACCATCCGTGGGCGTTGACCGTGGAGGATGCGATCGCGACGGCGCGGCGCTGCGAGCAGGCGGCCTTCGACGCCAGCCCGCTGGTCAGCAATTCGGAAGGCGCCTCGGTGTCCACCCAGCAGGCGCATTTCGTTTCCGCCAACAGCCTCGGCTTCATGGGCGGCTACCCGACCTCGCGCCACTATATTTCGTGCTCGGTGATCGCCGGCGAGCAGGAGGCGATGCAGCGCGACGACTGGTACACCACCCGCCGCTGCGCCGACGAGCTGGACGACGCGGCCAGCGTCGGCCGCATCGCCGCCGAACGGGCGGTCGCACGGCTCGGCGGGCGCAAGGTCAGGACCGGCGACTGCCCCGTGCTGTTCGAGGCGCCGCTGGCCGCCGGCCTGCTCGGCAGCCTGGTGCATGCGGCGAGCGGCGGCGCGCTGTACCGCAAGTCCTCGTTCCTTCTCGAACAGCTCGGCAAGCGCGTGATGCCGGACTTCGTCAATATCAGCGAACGGCCGCACATCCGGCGCGGCCTCGGCAGCGCGGCCTTCGACAGCGACGGCGTGGCGACGCGCGACCGCGAGGTGGTCGCCGGCGGCATCCTGCAAGGCTATTTCCTCAGCGCCTACACGGCGCGCAAGCTGGGCATGCAGACCACCGGCAACGCCGGCGGCAGCCACAACCTGATCATCGAGCCGGGCACCCTCGACCGCGCCGGCCTGCTGGCGCACATGGGGCGCGGCCTGCTGGTCACCGAACTGCTCGGCCAGGGCATCAACTACGTGACCGGCGACTACTCGCGCGGCGCCGCCGGCTTCTGGATCGAAGACGGCCGGATCGCCTACCCGGTCGAGGAAATCACCATCGCCGGCAACCTCAGGGCGATGCTGGCCGGCATCGTCGCCGTCGGCAACGACGTCCACGTGCGCGGTTCGAAGCAATCCGGCTCGATCCTGGTCGAGCGCATGACGGTGGCCGGCGAGTAGGGCGGGTTAGGGTTTTCCGCAACTCGCCAAAAGCGTTGCTTTGGCTAGAATCGGGGGGCAATTTGCCTGACGTTCCCAATTACCCCCGAAGGAGACAATATGCAACGTCGTGATTTTCTGAAGAAAGCATCCGTAGGCGCCGCTGCCGGCGCCGCCACCACGCTGGCCGCGCCGGCGATCGCCCAGTCCCAGCCCACCGTCAAGTGGCGCCTGACCTCGAGCTTCCCGAAGAGCCTTGACACCATCTACGGCGGCGCCGACGTGCTCGCCAACCGCCTGCGCGCGATGACCGGCGGCAAGTTCGACATTCGCGTCTTCCCGGGCGGCGAGATCGTTCCCGGCCTGCAGGCGCTGGATGCTGTGCAGCAGGGCACCGTCGAGTGCTGCCACACCTGCTCGTACTACTACGTCGGCAAGGACAAGACCTTCGGCTTCGGCACCGCCGTGCCGTTCGGCATGAACGCCCGTCAGATGAACGCCTGGATCTACTACGGCGGCGGTCAGAAGCTGCTCGACGAGTTCTACAGCAACTACAACGTCCTCTCCTTCGCCGGCGGCAACACCGGCGTCCAGATGGGCGGCTGGTTCCGCAAGGAAGTCAAGTCGCTGAAGGACGTCGAGGGCCTGAAGATCCGCATCGCCGGTCTCGGCGGCAACGTTTTCGCGGCGCTGGGCGCCGTGCCGCAGCAGATCGCCGGCGGCGACATCTACCCGGCGCTGGAAAAGGGCACCATCGACGCCGCCGAGTGGGTCGGCCCCTACGACGACGAAAAGCTCGGCTTCTTCAAGGTCGCCAAGAACTACTACTACCCGGGCTGGTGGGAACCGGGCCCGGTCATCCACTTCTTCGTGAACAAGAAGGAATGGGACAAGCTGCCCAAGGAATACCAGGAAGCCTTCCAGGCGGCCGCCTACGAGGCCAACGTGACGATGATGGCCGAATACGACCACAAGAACCCGGGTGCCCTGTCGCGTCTGCTGCAGAACGGCGTCAAGCTGCAGGCCTATCCGAACGACATCATGGAAGGCGCCTACAAGGCGGCACAGCAGCTGTACGCCGACGAATCGGCGAAGAACCCGGCGTTCAAGAAGATCTACACCGAGTTCGACAAGTACCGGAAAACGCAGAATGCCTGGTTCAGTGTCGCCGAAATGCGGATGGACAGCTTCAACCAGACGCACAAATAGACCGCTGCGGTCGACCACAAAAAACCCGCGAATTTCGCGGGTTTTTTATTTCAGGCCGGCGCGGCGCTCAGCTTTCGAGCAGGCTGCGCAGCATCCAGGCGTTCTTTTCGTGGATCTGCATGCGCTGCGTCAGCAGGTCGGCGGTCGGCTCGTCGCCGGCCTTGTCGACGATCGGGAAGATGCTGCGCGCCGTCTTGGTCACGGCTTCCTGGCCGGCGACCAGTTGCTTGATCATCTCGGTGGCGTTGGGCGTGCCTTCGCTTTCCTTGATGACCGTCAGCTTGGCGAACTCGCTGAAGGAGCCGGGCGCGGCGACGCCAAGGGCACGGATGCGCTCGGCGATCATGTCGAGCGCGTTCCACAACTCGGTGTATTGCTCCATGAACATCACGTGCAGGGTGTTGAACATCGGCCCGGTCACGTTCCAGTGGTAGTTGTGCGTCTTCAGGTAGAGGGTGAACGAATCGGCGAGCAGGTGCGACAGGCCGTCGGCGATCTTTTCGCGATCCTTCTTGGAAATGCCGATATCCATGACAGTCTCCCTTGCGGTTATTTGGGTGACTTCATTCTGACAGCCCGACCGCCAATTTTCAAATTGGGATGGCATATGGGGGCGATTGGCTGCGCCTATGCCCGAAAAGAAAAACGGGGCCGCAGCCCCGTTTGATCCGTCTTGCCGGTAGATTCTATTTTTCGTTCTGCTGCAACTGCTTCAGGAAGTCGGCGCCGGTATCCTTCTGCTCGCCGCCGGCAGCTTCGCCCCCCGACTGCTGCATCAGGGTGTCGAGGTCGACCGACTCGCTCTGCTCCATCCGCGCCTTGGCTTCCGGGTCGCCGTAGCTGACGATGTTGGGGAAGATGATGATCAGCGCGACCATGATGATCTGGATGCAGACGAAGGGGATGGCGCCCCAGTAGATGTCCGTCGTCTTGATCGAGGCCGGGGCCACCGAGCGCAGGTAGAACAGCGCGAAGCCGAAAGGCGGGTGCATGAATGAGGTTTGCATGTTGACCGCGAGCAGCACGCCGAACCAGATCAGGTCGATGCCCAGCTTGTCCGCCACCGGCGCCAGCAGCGGCACGATGATGAAGGACAGCTCGAAGAAGTCGAGGAAGAAGGCGAGCAGGAAAACCAGGATGTTGACCACGATCAGGAAGCCCATCTGGCCGCCCGGCAGCGAGAGCAGCAGATGCTCGACCCAGAGGTCGCCGTTGACCGCGCGGAAGACGAGGCCGAACACGGTCGAGCCGACGAGGATGAAGACGACGAAGGACGACAGCTTGCCGGTGGTTGCCATCGCCTGCTTGAGCAGCTTCCAGGACAGTCGCTTGCGGCCGATGGCGAGGATCAGCGCGCCGGCCGCGCCCATGGCGCCACCTTCGGTCGGCGTCGCGATGCCGAGGAAGATGGTGCCGAGAACGAGGAAGATCAGCAGCAGCGGCGGCACCATCGTCGTGATGACGCGGACGAAAAGCTTGATGCCGCGCAGGGTGCGCGCTTCCGGTGGCAGGGCCGGGGCGGCGTTGGGTTTGATCAGCGTCAGCAGGACGACGTAACCGACGTAGAGGCCAGTCAGCACCAGGCCGGGAATCATCGCGCCTTCGTACATGTCGCCGACCGACTTGCCGAGCTGGTCGGCCATGATGATCAGTACCAGCGAGGGCGGAATGATCTGCGCCAGCGTGCCGGAAGCGGCGATGACGCCGGAAGCCAGCCGCTTGTCGTAGCCGTAGCGCAGCATGATCGGCAGCGAGATGAGGCCCATCGAAATCACCGAGGCGGCCACCACGCCGGTCGTCGCGGCGAGCAGGGCGCCGACGAAGATCACTGCGAAGGCCAGGCCGCCGCGCAGCGGACCGAACAACTGGCCGATGGTGTCCAGGAGGTCCTCGGCCATGCCGGATCGTTCGAGGATCAGGCCCATGAAGGTGAAGAAGGGAATGGCCAGCAGCGTGTCGTTGGCCATGATGCCGAAGATGCGTTCCGGCAGCGCCTGGAAAAGTGCTGGCTGGAGCAGCCCGAGTTCGATGCCGATGAGGCCGAAGACGATGCCGTTGGCGGCCAGGGCGAAAGCGACCGGGTAGCCGAACAGCAGGAACAGCACGAGGGCGCCGAACATCAGCGGCGCCATGTTGGCGATGATGAACTCAGCCATTATTTGGCCTCCTTGGCTTTGGCGGCGGCAATGGCGGCGGCCAGTTCTTCTTCGGCGCTCGGCGCTTTCTCCTTGGCGTTCGGGTCGTCGATCATGCCGGCCAGGAAGGCGATGCGCTTGATCAGCTCGGAAATACCCTGGATGGCGAGCAGCGTAAAGCCGATCGGCAGCAGGATCTTCACCGGCCAGCGGATCAGGCCGCCGGCGTTGGCCGACATCTCGCTGATCTTGTACGACTCGGCGACCAGCGGAATCGACAGCCAGAGGACGAGGACGACCATCGGCAGCAGGAAGAACAGGGTGCCGATGATGTCGATCACCGCCAGACCGCGTGGCGAGAGTTTGCCGGAGAGCACGTCGATGCGCACGTGCTCGTTCTTCTGCAGCGTGTACGGGGAGCACAGCAGGAAGACGGCGGCGAACAGGTACCACTGGATTTCCAGCAGGCCGTTCGAACTGTAGTTGAAGGTGAAGCGAACGACGGCGTTGCCGGCGCTGATGACGGTCATCACCAGCACCAGCCAGAACGCGCCTTTGCCGACCCGCTCGATGAGCCAGTCGATCAGCTGCGAGAGCTTGAGCAGAAGGGTCACGAAAAGTCCTCCTCGGTTGATAAAATGCCCGGCTTCTAGATGCGTCCGGGGTAAATGGAAAATCCCACCGGGCAGAATTTACAGCGAAGGTCATAGGTCGAACATGGTGGAAATCCCTACAACCCGCATCTGCCTGGTGCGCCACGGCGAAACGGAATGGAATGCCGAGCGCCGCATCCAGGGCCAGATCGACATCGGGCTCAACGATACCGGCCGGCGCCAGGCGGCCGCTGCCGGTCGCTGGTTGCAGACGGCCGGCATCGCGGCGCTCTACGGCAGCGACCTCAAGCGGGCGTGGCACACCGCCGAGGCCATCGGCCGGGCCCTCGGGCTGGCGCCGCAGCCGGTGCCGGAACTGCGCGAGCGCCGCTACGGGGTGTTCGAGGGACTGACCTACGACGAGGCGCGGGCGCGCCATCCGGACGGCTATGCCGCCTTCGAGGGGCGCAATGCCGACTACGATTTCGAGAATGGCGAGAGCCTGACCGCGATGTATGCGCGCGTCACCGGGAAGATCCGGGAAATCGCCGCCGCGCATCGCGGCCGCAATGTCGTCGTCGTCGTCCATGGCGGCGTCCTCGACATCGTCAACCGCTTCGTGCGTGGCAACCCGCTCGAGATGCCGCGCGACTTCCTGATTCCAAACGCCGGGCTGAACTGGATTGCTGCGGTTGACGGCGCCTGGCGCATCGAAACCTGGGGCGAAACCGCGCACCTGGATGACGGCGCCCTCGACGAGTTGCCTTCGTGATAAAATTTCCGCCCTTTTCAATGGCTTGAGGCATTCCCCATGTTTTCCGCGAAAGATACCCTGGCAAAAGTTGATCCCGAACTCTGGCAAGCCATCCAGGCCGAAGTCCAGCGTCAGGAAGACCACATCGAACTGATCGCGTCCGAAAACTACGTGAGCAAGGCCGTCATGGAAGCCCAGGGCTCTCAGCTCACCAACAAATATGCCGAAGGCTACCCGGGCAAGCGCTACTACGGCGGTTGCGAGCACGTCGATGTCGCCGAACAGCTGGCCATCGACCGCCTCAAGAAACTGTTCGGCGCCGAAGCCGCCAACGTCCAGCCGAACTCGGGCTCGCAGGCCAACCAGGCGGTGCTGATGGCCTTCTGCAAGCCGGGCGACACCATCATGGGCATGAGCCTCGCCGAAGGCGGCCACCTGACGCACGGCATGGCGCTCAACATGTCCGGCAAGTGGTTCAACGTCGTCTCCTACGGCCTCAACGACAAGGAAGAGATCGACTACCCGCGCATGGAAGCGCTGGCCCGCGAGCACAAGCCGCGCCTGATCATCGCCGGCGCCTCGGCCTACGCCCTGCGCATCGACTTCGAGCGCTTCGCCAGGGTGGCCAAGGAAGTCGGCGCCATCTTCATGGTCGACATGGCTCACTACGCCGGCCTGATCGCCGCCGGCTTCTACCCGAACCCGGTGCCGCATGCCGACGTCGTCACCTCGACCACGCACAAGACCCTG
>WBZM01000803.1_pt1 | contig 37365 bp, 32 predicted proteins | sample 5204271 | NCBI WGS metagenome assembly WBZM01 (sample SAMN12344346, study PRJNA552823) | activated sludge metagenome | biome: Activated sludge suspended growth; feature: Nitrification reactor; material: Wastewater; isolation source: activated sludge from nitrification reactor of wastewater... | reverse complement strand
ACGGGAAGAGGCTGGAAACCTACCTACGATTTGGTTAATAAGTCACTCCGCAATCGAAAGAGCGGAGCAACAGGATACCAAGTCTACGAGGCAAGGCACCAGTCTTTTACCCTACTGGCTGTCTTGGCTGAAATTTTAGCCCAGGCTATCCAACAACTAGCACAACTTAAAGCCATTCTTCAAAATGGTAGCGACACTCTTGGACTTCTTCAAGACATCAATCGCGGTATCAATGATTCACTTGGTCTCATGAGGACGATCAGTCCCTATGTGAGTCCTGGTGTCTATGGTGATCTCAAAAAAGTGGAGGATGTTTTAAGAAAATTTTCAGATATTTACGGCATTGTTGTTTCCTCGCCCGATGCCAAGGCTCAAGCCAGTGTAGATCAGTCTGTTGCTGAAGCGGTCACCATGAATAGCTCCATTCATGATTACACCCAACAGATTGACCAAATTGGCGAAGATATAAAATCTTTTTCTCATTCTGTCTCTCCTGGCGGAGCCCAGAAACTCACCGCTGAATCATTAGGTGTTGTCATTCATGTGCTCACTCAAAGCCTTCGGGCACAAGGGACACTTTTAAAACTTCAGGCGCAGAGTATTGCCATTACCAACAAACATGAAAAGGATTCTTCGGCTCAGTATTTATCAGCCGCAGGAGCTTTGTCGAATGTAATGCAAAAAAATAATTCTCAATTTGAAAGACCGAGGTTTTAAATGATGAATTTAACTTGGCTTGCCGCTGAAGCTCAGAAACTTCATGCCATTTTTCAAAATGCCTTTTTTGGAGTCATTACAGTTTTACTACTCTTCGCTGTAGTTCTAGATTTTTTCAAAATCCCTTTGGGAAACACTCCAGGGATTTCGACACTTCTTGGACGTTGCCTGATCGCAACACTTTTGTTGATAGCACTTCCTGAAATCATGAACGCTGTTGCAAGCATCACGGATGCTATTGCTCGTGATGTTGGAGACCTCAATAACTTTAAAACAGTTTTAGCGAGAATGGGCGAAAAGCTTCAGTCCCTTGCCTGGTCATGGACATCCGTCAAAGACATGGTGATTTTAGTAGTTTCGTTTTTATCGTTTTTTATTCTCTATATCACCGTTTACTTTGCAGACGCGGCCTTTTTATACGCTTGGACTTTGATCTATGTGTTTTCACCGATTGTGCTCGCTCTTTTTGTTCTACCCACAACCGCTGGAGCCACTTCAGCCATGTTTAGATCCATGATTGAAGTAAGCCTCTGGAAAGTGGTGTGGGCGTCGATGTCGGCTCTATTATGGAGTACGGCCCTTTCAGACATCAATAACCCTGAATACCATGTGGATTTTTTAACGGCCATTGTTTTAAACCTGATGCTGGCACTTTCTATTTTGATGACCCCAACGTTGGTGAGAGGACTCTTTAGCACGGGAGTTTCAGGGGTAGCCTCGGGGCTTCAAAATACACTTATGGCCGCAGCAGCAATGACTCCCGTGGGAGTTGCTGGAAAGGCAAAAGCTGTTGCCACACTGCCAGTCTCTAAAATCACTTCCAAGTTTAATAACCAAGACTCTCCAGCAAGTAAACCAAACCAGTCTCAACCTTGGAAAGCCCCTGTAAGAAGAAAATAGCAAAAAAAGGAATTGCCTATGAAATCGTTCCAACAAACAGCCCTTAATATGATCCAAAAAAGTTCGTTGCAAATTGCGCTCACCATTATGTCAGTTACAGCTTCCGCCTTTGGAATTATGAATATTTTCTTAAACATGAAAGACCCGATTATCATAGAGCGAGGTTGTGATTCTAAAATTGCAGAGGTTCAAAGTTCAAATCAAACAAAAGATGAAATCGAGAATTTTATTAAAACTGCTATCTCTGCAAGATTTGACTCATTTCAGAAAAATGATCCAGCTATTTACCTCACTGAAAATCTTCAGCTTGTGAGAAATAAAGAGCAGTCGGATCTTAAAAATAAAAATATTGATCAGCGTGTGATCGTCAGATCCATTAGACTTGATCAAGATAAATATTTTATCGAGGCTGATCGGCTTATCAGTATCGGAAAAATCAGAACCGCAGTGCCTCTTGATTTGATTTTAAGTATTTCAAGTAAGGTCAGGTCAGTCTCAAATCCTTATGGCCTCATTTTAACTTCAGTCGAACAAGTAAAGGAGGATTCCAATGGGAACAAGTAGATATTATTTTTTAGTTTTTATATTCCTGGCACAAATTTGTGCTGAAGCCAAATCAAAGCAAAAAATCATTCCCTGTGATGAAGTTCATTCACAAACTGTGATTATTCCTTACGGGAGAGTCACGGCCTTAAACTTTCCAGCTAGCCCCAAAGAGGTCATTCCAGGAGAGGTTGGTTTTGATTTTAAAACCATCAGAAGTGATTTGGTTATAAAAGCACTTCGTCCAGGAGCTAAGACAAACTTGCTAGTTTACCTTGAGGGACGGCGCTGCTCTTTTCATTTAGTCAGTGGCGCTGTGGGTGATGAAATCATTTTAATTAGAGACCAAAAAGAAAAAACATTTGAGGTAAAGTTTCATGACATATGAAAATAAGCTACCACAAATCATTAGTGAAAAATCTATTTCAAAACCTTTTGGCAAACGGTTTTTTGATAGAGTCATTCACACTAAGAAATTTAAAAAACGCCTCGTGCTGGGGATTTCACTTTCACTATTGAGTGTGGTGATCATTATTCTTTGGAAGAAACTGCCAAAGAATTTTATTTCATCTCATAAAGTCAGTGAAATCTCCTTGAGTTTTGAGAAGCTGACAGGACAAGTGGTTGTAGTGCCACCACTGGTGCTAAAAATCAAAATCGAGTCCTCGCCCTTTGGAAATGGCAAATATAAGCCATCCAAAATCAGCGTTGTCAGTTTTGTGGGGGCTAGTGCGATTCCTCCAGGTGCCGAGGCCCGTGCAGTTTTGCTCAGTGGTGCAACCAACGGCATGATTAAGGCCCAATTAACAGAACCCCTGAAAGTTGATGGGGTCAGCCTTTTAGACACAGGAACTTTGCTTATTGGTGAGGGGCAATCGTCCGAGGAAAGACTTTTTGTTAGGTTCAACAAAGCTGTTTTTAAAAATGGTAAATTTATCAGGATTTCAGCTCAAGGCTATGACTTAAGTGACAGCATTCTGGGGCTAAAGGGTTCCCGTGTTGGTGATTACACCATGAAACTTGCGGCCAGTTCTGGCTTGTACTTCTTATCAGGTCTTGCCTCAGGAATGAAAACCGAAGAATTGCAACTTCCAGGACAAGTAAGACGACCTCAAGTCAGTGATGCGGCCCTTCAAGGAGTGTCAACGGCTGCCAGTGAGCAGGCCAAGCAATATTTAGAGCAAATGAAAAATAAAGCCCCCCTCATCGAAGTTAAATCAGGCACAAGTTTTATTGTGACTTTTGAAGGGAGTGAACAATGAGTTTTGAAACAAAATCAAATCATAGCTGGCTAATGGATAGATTTTTATTAACGGTGCAGTTTTTGGCCCGAGTGGTCTATGAACCCTTTCGTGGTTCTTGGAGTGGCGAACCTATTGCCATTTGGTGTTTTGCCGCCACTTGTTTGATGTTTACTTTTTATATTTTAGGTCTTGATGGAAAATTGCTATTTTACTATGGCAAGGAAAATATCTATGTCCACCATCTCTACACAACACTCCAGTTTGTTGTCGGGATTTTCCCACTGCTTTGTTATGGATTTTACCACGCGACACTTCGGACGATGTTTATTTTGGAGCTGAGAAAATCATTTGATAGATCAGGTTTGCAAAATGCATTGAAGGAATATCCCAGTTTTATCAGTCTTGAGGCTAAAGATGATGAGTCATTGAAACTCAGGCTGACTAACAATGGAATGAGTCTGAACGATTGGCGGTCAAAAAAGGAACGTATTGAGGCAAACCTGCAAGTTTTTATCGACGCGATTGATATGGTTCAGGATAAGGGAATTATTGAGATTGTCTTTTCAACAAAACCTATGCCAACGCTTTTCCCGTTAACGTATCTTGAGAAATTTCGTGGCTATAGGTTTTCTGTCGGACAAAACAGAACAACTCAATTTGAGATTGATTTTACAGAAGATCCACATCTCTTAATTGCTGGAGAAAGTGGTGGTGGTAAAACATATTTCATCAGGCAAATGCTTGCCACGATTAAAGTAAATCATCCCGAATCATTTTTAAATATTGCCGATCTAAAAAATGGTGGTGATTTTAAGTGCTTTGATCAGGTCCGCAGAGTGGATCTTGTATTCGATCCACGTCAGGCACTGAAGATGGTTGAAAACGCTGTGAAGCAAATTCAAATGCGTATGGAGAAATTAAAAAATCTTGGGCATGGAAATTTGGCCGAATACCATAGAAGTGAAACATTTTTGTCAAAATCAAAAACTGAAAGACTAAAGGATGAGTGTGGACACCGATATTTTATCATCATTGATGAATTTGCGGAACTTGTTTTAAACGGCGGAATGCTTGACTCAAGTGAAGTAAAATCAGCCAAAGAAGCTCTTTCTAAAATTTCCAGACTTGGTAGATCTTGTGGTGTTCATCTTATTCTTGCAACCCAGAGACCAGACAGAAATATCGTGGATGTTCAGGTGAGGTCCAATTTAACATCAACAGTTTGCTTTCGGTTGAATGATCTTGGCGGAAGCCTTGCGGTCCTTGGATCAAAAACAGCCTGCGAATTACCACAAATTAAAGGACGAGCGATATACCTTCGCGGTGCTGATGAATATGAAATCCAGACACCGTTCTTATTGCCGCAAAAAATTGATGAGCTTCTAGTTTCACAACGAAAGGAAGTGAGTGATGACGACGGAATCTAGATATACTGTTCGTGGGAATAGAAAAGCAGTGATGCCTTCGGCTCGAGATCGAGCCATGATTGAATTTTTATGGAATCACCGAGTGGCTTCGTTTAGGACACTTTATAAATTGTTCTACCAGGATTCAAATCCAAGAACCTGTTACAACAGGCTTTACAGGTTTAGAAAATATGGTTTTATTTCTGTTGAAACAGATGATGGGACGAAAGGGAGATATTACACACTCGATAGAAGGGGGCTTGTATTTTTCGCCAAAGAAAATGGTCGTGATTTACAGGCCATCAGCAGTCGCCCTCAAAGTTTCAAGCATGATCATTTATCATCAGTTGTTTTACTTGGAGAGTGGTGCTTAAAAACTCCCTACGGGGCAACTATAATTACGGAGCAGGAGATTTTATCTTCGAGTCAGGACGTTGCTGGTTTTCTGAAAACCGATAGCAGACGGCCCGATGGCATTTGGCAGTTTGAAATTGGCACGGCAAAAAAGTTTGTGGCACTCGAAGTGGAAATCCATGCCAAGACTGAGGCGGACTATGTCGAGATCATAAAATCCTATGACAACTACTACGCCATTGATAAGATTGTTTGGGTCGTCCGTGGAAAAGGCTTGATGGAAAAAATCCATAAGCTTGCAATAAAACACTCATCATTCAAAGTGGCTGATCATTTATTTTTGTCCGTTGATGATGTCTTGAAAGACCTCTGGCTTGCAAAGTTCAAAAACAAAACGATGCAGGATGTGAGTTTGTCTGAATTTTTAAATAGCTACCTTGTAAATGCAGCCCCCTCCCCCATGAAGTCCCTAGGTAACTCCCTGGGTAAGTCATGCCAAACTGATGGCAAACGATTCATAACTTCAGATCTTTTGAATTTATCATTTCCTCTTCTAAATTCAAGGACTTACTCCAAACAAAAAGGAGTACCCAAACCTTAAGTATATATGCCCCCATATCTGCCAAGTCTCATCTCTATTATAGCCTCATTCTATCAGTCTCGATTCCTTATCCATTCAGAATAGGAGTCAAAAATGGATTTCAAAATTAAATATCTAATAATGGCTGTCATATATTTCACAACAGCTTGCTCAAGTATTCCTAAAGGAACATTACTTGGAGCCAGTGTCGGTCTTGGAGTTGGTAGCATGGTCGCTCACAACCAAGAGGACAATTCACAAAAGAATATGTCCTTAGCAGCTGGTGCTTTAATTGGCGGTGCCATTGGATATTTTCTAAGTGATGAAAAAATTAAAAAGGAGCGCGAACTAAAATCGGGTCAACATGCAATGGATTTTACTCCAAAGCTAAACCGTCCAGAAGTTCGTAGGGTTTGGGTTCCAGATCAAATCTCAGGAGATGAGTATATTTCAGGTCACTGGAAATTTTTAATTGATAAAAATGCCGTCTGGTCAAAATCGGAGGAATAACATGAGTGAACAAAATGAAGTTTTAACTAAAAAAGCAAAAGTGAAATCAAGCGCAAAGCCTCTTGAGCGAGTAACCATTGAAGATAGTGTGAAGGAAAAGCTCAATCTACTTACAAACCTTGCCAATGAATCCCTTAATGGGATGGCAACGATTTCAAAAAGTGATGTTGTAAATATGATTTTAGAACTGCACTCAAATGAACTAACAAAACTTGAGGTTGATCTTTTAAGAAAAACTCACCTGGATGTTTTCAAGCATCTGTCTTGGCTGCAAATGCAGGCCAAGCTTGCTAAAGAGCGTGGGGACGATCTGTCACTGTCGGAGTTAATGAAAAAATCAAATGAGTTCATGGCTTATGAAGTTGTAAAGCAAGTACGAAAACCACGAAAATTGAAAAGTAAAACTGAAGCAAATTTAATTACAACGGATCGGTCTGAAGACAAAAATGCTGAGTAATTGATTTCTTCAAAACAGAGCCCCTAATTTTAGCCCCGTTTCTCCACAGCATGATTGTAAGGATCAAATATGGCGAAACGCAGTAAATGGTCGATTCAAAAGACAAAAGTTATTCCTAAGAGTGTCAGGGATTCAGAGTTTGCAGAAATACTTGCAGACCTTGGGCGGCTTATATATGATGAGTTCAGTAGTCCGCCAGACTCTAGATTAGATTTAGACAAATTCCATTCTCACAGCTCTCGTGAAATTGCATCTGCAACACCTGGAAAGAAGGTTGCAAATGCATCGTAAAAACTCATACACAAAATCACAAAATTTATTTTCTTCTAGAGGTGAAAAATGAAAACCTCAAGATCAAGACGAATTTCATTCTACATTAGGGTTTCTACAGAAGAACAAGCCTCAAACCCTGAAGGCAGTATCAAGAACCAAGAAGAACGTCTTCGCATGGCTGTAAAGTTAAAAAACATGGAAGGTCACTTTGGTGATATTGTAGCGGTCTATATTGATCGTGCGAAATCAGGGAAAGACACTAATCGCCCTGAGCTTCAAAAGTTACTTATGGCTATTCGTAAACATGAAACAAATCTCGTGATGGTCAGTGAGCTTTCAAGGATCTCAAGGTCCATTAAAGATTTTTCTGAAATCTGGCAATTGATGAAAGATAATGATTGCGGGTTTCAATCGCTCAGGGAAAATTTTGATACGACCACTGCCGCAGGTGAAATGGTTCTGTTTACGGTTGCAAATATCGCCCAATTTGAAAGACGCCAAATTTCAGAAAGGGTCTCTGCAAATTTTCATGTAAGATCTCAGCGCGGACTTTTTAACGGTGGTGCTATCCCTTTTGGTTACAAAAAAATTCAAGATAAGCCTGGATATTTAGAAATTGACGAAGAGTGGGCACCCTCTGTGCGAGCAGCTTTTAGGGCTGTCATTTCAGAGGGAACACTTGCAGGCGCAGCAAAATGGCTGAATGTTCAAGGATTCAAAGTAAAGCCAGCGCGCGAAGGTGGCGGATTAAGAACGAGGATGGGATTTTATACAGTTAGAAATCTAGGAGAGATTATCAGGTCAAAGTTTTATATTGGAATAAAGGTCTATACTCAAAATGGTGAGAAAAAAGAAACCGAAGCTGTATGGACTCCCATTGTGGACCGTGATTTATTTGATCGCGCCAACGAAGTTTTGAATAAAAATCATCGTCGTCATAAGGAGACAATGACAGATCGCTATCCTTATATGTTGTCAGGTCTTGTGTTTTGTAAAAAATGTGGTGATCGAATGGTTGGAAAATCGGCTCACGGGAATTCTGGAAAAGTTGGATATTATGAACATGCCTCTAATACAGTGCCAGGGGCTCATGTTCCTGAACTTCAAAGAACCTGTGAGCATGTCAGAGTTCAGGCAAAGCTTTTAGAACCTGCTCTTTGGAGTGAGATTCTTGGCTTATTTAATGAAGAAAAATTTGCCAGAGAATTGTTATCCCAAGCCAAGCGCGTTCATCAAATAAATCCAGGATCAAAAGAAGCTGAAAAATGTAATCACATTATTTTCAACGTCGATAGACAGCTTGAGGTTATGGCAGAAAGACTTGCAACACTTCCAGAGTCAATTTCGCCGACACCGATCTACAAACAAATGGAAAAACTAGAAGAGAAGAAAAAGGAAGCTCAAAACAAAATCACGCAAATGCAATCAACGGGTTTCATCAAGGATGAACCTTGTGAACTTCAGGACTTTCAAAAGTTTTTAAGATCAGTGAGGGAGCTTTTGAAGAAAGAAGATAATCTGAAAGTCAGGATGAAGATCATTAGATTATTGGTTTATAAAATCCATATTATCCCAGACGGATTTGAGGCTCATTTCAAAGTTGGTGAATCCTATGTGAAAATATTTTTGATTAATTTTGGAAAAACAGAGAGACAGAGCGATCAAGGTGAAAATCAATTTACAGATTTACAAAAAAGAAACGCGTTACCTGAAATTTCTTCAGGTAACGCGTCGCAATTTTTTTGGCATTTTAGTTCGAATACTTGTCAGAATGGTGCCCCGCGAGGGACTTGAACCCCCACGCCTTACGGCACTAGATCCTAAGTCTAGCGTGTCTGCCAATTTCACCAGCGGGGCAAAAAAATTAAATTTACTATAATCTTAAAACTATTTATCTGCAATGAGTTTTTTATATTCAGGGGCTCTCATTAAATTCGCTAATTCTTTTTCGCTGTCCATTTCGATTCGAACTAACCAGCCATCATTCATGGGGTCATCGTTTAAGGCGGCTGGATCATCAGTTAGGGTGTTATTCACTTCAATAACTGTTCCTGAAACGGGAGAAAATAAATCACTAACGGCCTTAACACTTTCGACAACTCCAAAAGATTGATTCTGAGAAACTTTTTGTCCTTCTTCTGGAAGTTCCACATAAACGACTTCACCTAGTTGACTTTGAGCAAACTCAGTAACACCAACAGTAACGATGTTTTCATCGACTTGAGCCCATTCGTGTTCTTTAGTGTAATAATAATCTTCTGGAATTCTATATGCCATAGCCACCTCTAAGTTAATTGAAAGAGTTTATATGCTTAAATCAAATTTTCGACAACAATTTTTTTGTGTTAACTGAAAGTCAAACTTGAACACAAAATTTTGCTATTTTTCGACGAAAGGTGTTTTAACGACTTGAGCCAGCACTTTTCTGCCTCTAATGTCGACATAAAATTCTTGGCCAAGCTGTGAAAATTCAGTTCTCACATAACCTATGCCAATGGGCTCATCTAAACTTGGAGAGTGAGTGCCACTAGTGACTTTTCCTATGGGCTCACTTTTGGGAGAGTATAATACATATCCCTGTCTGGGAATACCTTTATCTTTCATTTTAAAACCCACAAGTTTCTCTCCTAGGCCCTTTTCTTTTTCCTCAAGAAGGAGATTTTTTCCAATAAAATCCTTTGCCTGTGGTTTAATAACCCATCCCAGTTCCGCCGCATAAGGGTTCGTTTGATAATCTATCTCATGTCCATAGAGGGAGTACTTCATTTCCGTTCTAAGGGTGTCTCGGGCTCCTAGGCCAATGGGTAGAACACCGTACTTTTCTCCTTTGTTCAAAAGCTCCAACCAAAGTTGAGAAGTGAGGCTTGCAGGGACAAAAATTTCAGCCCCTTTTTCACCTGTATACCCAGTGGTGGCCAGTATCAGTGGCGTGGAGTGGTAATCTAAAATTCTAAACTTGAATGCTCCCAGGGACGAAACATCAAAACGGAAGACTTCAGTTAATAGGGAAATGGCTTTTGGTCCTTGAACAGCAATTTGCCCCCATAGGTAACTTTCATCAGTGATGTCCGCACCTTTATTATTCTTTATCATCCAAGAAAAATCTTTATCTTTATTGGAGGCGTTCACGCAGACTAGATAATTCGCATTTTTTTCAAGACAATAAATGATAATATCATCAACTAAGCCTCCTTCAAAATTAGGAAGTAAGGAGTATTGGGCTTCTCCAGGATTTAATTTGGAAACGTCATTGGTGGTTAACCATTGGAGGGTTTCCAGGGAATTTGAACCCTTGACTCTGATTTCCCCCATATGTGAAACATCAAAAAGGCCTACATTTTTTCGTACATTAAGATGTTCTTCTTTTAATTGAGAATACTGAATGGGCATTTCCCAGCCAGCAAACTCAACCATTTTTGCCTTGAGAGATAAATGTTCTTTATACAAGGGGGTTCTTTGGCATTTTACTTCAGATGTATTTGTCATATTTCCTCATTGTGTCAAATTCTATGACAGAGATTAATTATTTTGTCAAAATGATGTCAATCTTTATAACAAATGATTTTTTGCTATATCATTTTGATCGAGTTTATCTGAGAAAGATTCCTAAAAAACAAATTGATGTTAATATTTAGCTGTAAGGAATTGGGGACAAATATGAAATTAAAAATACAGCTAATGGTCTGGATGGTTTTAAGTATTGCGAGCATCATATTCTTTCAGAACTGTGGTCAGCAAGGAAGTATCTCTCTTGAGGCCGACCCCGCCAATATCGTCGGAGAAACAGACGATATCTGTCAAGTCAATCCAAGTCATCCAATTTGCAATAACACTGCCGCCGATGGAAGAGTTGAGGAGTATAGGTATATTGATGTCAAGCAACCTCAAGTTCCAGATTTGAAAATATTTTTAGTACTTGATAATTCAGATTCAATGAGGGTTAGCCAAGTTAATTTAGTTAGTAATATAGAAAAAATGTTTTCTGAAAATGGTGAGGGGTTAAGAGATTACAATTCTGAGATTTTTATTTTAACAACTGCCCAATTAAATAACATTGATAATAAACTTTTTAAAACATCTATTGATTTCAAAAATGACTATCAAAAAATTTTGGAAAATCTTTATTCCGTTCAGAACTCTAATGCCATAAATTCTTTGTTGTCTTTCCTGAGGCCGCTTCAAAGTGGCGTCGTCAAAACCAATGGTTTGCTTGCTGGCGATATGGTTGGATTTTATTCAAAACAGGTAAGAACTCCGTCTTCTGTGGCTCCCATTTATGATACTTTTGAAGTTAATTTTTACCCTGCTTTTCTTTCTCAATTTAATCAGCCTTCTATTTTATCTGTTAAATTCAACAAGGGTGGATCTGTTGCGGAGCTTGTGAGTCGTTTAAAGGAACGTGTTGAATTGCTTAATCCTGACAATCAAATTCTAGCTAAATCCATTGCCATTGATGGTAAGAGTTTGGACAACACTCCTTTGTCTGATGTTGTCGAAAAAGAAAGTGGTATGTGCGCCTTAGGCCGTATTATTCATGAAGCAAAAAATAACCCAAAGGATTCTCTTATAAAAAAAGGAGAATTAGCCACCTTCATTTTGGTTTCTGATGAAGAAGAACACGATCTTGTGGGTGCAGAATGCATCAAGAAATTTAAATATCAACAACCCTTGCCTGGAACTTATTATAGAGGAATTTGTGCAGATAATGAGGCCAATGTTAGCTATGAGACACCTGATAAAAGAGATTGGAAGCTTCAAGTTCAAAAACCCTATGTTAAAAATATCCGGCAAGCACAAGAGCACATCAATGGTGAGATCTTGAAAATAGATGGTAAGTGTGGAGTTAAGTTCAAACAGACCCATGCTCGATTGAAGGTAAACAAAAATTCGCACAAAGTTATTTTTTCTCGTAAAGTGGTTGATGGTGGTGGAAGTACAGTTGTTCGATCTTGGTCTCATAATTTAAAATTTAATCGTATTAATAAACAACACACTTATACCTTTGATAGAGTTTCACTTAAGCATAAATTTGTTTTTGACAGAACCAATTTAAAACATCGGGTGACAGCAAATAGAAAATTCGTCACTCCTATTTTCAACGTATCGGCAGCAAGAAGACTGATTTCAAAATATCAAAGGGTTAATTATATCAGAAAAACAATGCTTACAAAAGAAGGCAATAAAATTATAGAAACAGGACGAACAGGGCCATTGACCATCGATATACCAGGAGTGAATTTCGAAGCTTCTGCCTGCACACCAAGTTGGCTAGCTGCAAGAAGTGAAATTATATCTTTAGAGCCAGTCTTAGCTAGTGCTTCTGAAAGTTATGAATACGAAATTTCATCTTGTGCGATAGCTAACGTAACTAAAAATGAAAGCTTCAACCAAGATTACTCTGGCAGGGCTCCCGCAACCTGCGATATTAATTTTGTGGAATCTGTTTTTCCGAAGTCTGTGATGAAAATAAATGATTCCTATGTTTATGATTCATATCTTTGTTCACAAAAAGCAGATAATATCGTTAACTTTTCCTTTGTGTCTGCTGATATTGCAGGCGATGTGACTACGGTTCCCAGTTGTGATGCGAGCTATGCGAATTCAAACGATTCTACAAAACCCAGTGTGAATATCTCGTTAGGGCAGGCTTTGATTTATGAAAATCCAATTTGCAGCGCTGCGAACACGACGGATATCGGCGCGCAAATCTTGAATTTAGCAGGAGGCTGCAGCGATGTTTCTAATTTGGATTCTGAAATCGCCACGCAGGATGGCAATCGAACAAGCACAACCTATGCTCATAAAAGCTGTGTCGACACAAATTCTACAGCTTTAGCTCAGACAAGAACAGAATTGGGTGTTTATGGCGGTATTCTTTGTGAATCCAGTATCGCAAGTCTTGAGTCAAATCCAGCCTATACAAGTTATGCAAATTGTTCTGTAGTTGCTACAAATATTACAAATTCAAACCAAAATATTTCCAACATTTCAGGTAAATACAGTTACACTAATGAGCCCACCTTATTAAGTTATATCAGAGTTAAAGATGGTAATAGATCAGTAGCAACGACGGACTATACTCTAGTTGGTGCTGGTTATATAAATAACCCTACTTATGAAGACTCTATAGGTTTACAAAGTGCTTCGATTGATGGAAAAAAACCTGGAGTTTGTGGCAGTGCGTATGCGGCTGCAAAAGATCCGTCTCCTCCGTCTTTAGCAGCTGGGACAAGTTTGGTTTATTATAATGTTTCTTGTTCTGATAATTCCCCAGTCACCTATCAATTGACAAGAAGTGGAAAAACAATCAAGTACGATGGTTCTTTTGGGAATTTATTATTAAATTATGATTCTTCACTTTTAGCATCAAGAGTTTGTACTGCTACTGAGCAAAATATCATTTTAAGTAATGAATCGGCAGCCAGCCCTTCGATGATTCCTGATGGGAATATTCTAGAAGTAAGCGCTTGTATTGTTTCAAATGCCGATCTTGTCTCGGCAACAGTTGAAAGTAATAATATCGTTTCTCTTGTCAATGCAGAAGCCGCTGTTAAGATTGGTACGACTAGCGCTACTTGTGAGGCTCCCATTGCTTCTTACTGCGCGGTAGGGGCATCTAATAATCCAACGGGAAAACTTGGGTGTCTGAATAATCTCGTCGCCTTTGTTCCTTATGTGGCCTACAAGGCAGAAACCAGAAAATATGTATTAAGAGCTCCCGAGTTTGATTCCTTAAAAAATGAATTACACTGGTTTGGGTTCGAACCCATTCAGGTTACAATCGGTGGAATGAGCACCACATTAAACTTATTAAGCTTAACCTGCGAGGAGGTTTATCAGGCTTGCGGTGTGGATCCTTCAAACAATGCATTGACAGTGGAAGCTTATTTTAAGAAAACCTACGCAGGCAATGACAATACACTTTGGGCAAACGTTAAAAAAATATCCTATTCGGATAAAACGATTTCTGATCCCAATGCCTTAACTATTGCCTGCGCTCCAGATAAACTTATTGACTATGTTGGTCCATCAAATTCAAGAAAAGATTATGAAATTTGCAATAACAAATCAGTGAATGCTTCAAAATCATTTGATATTGTTTACGATAGTGTTTTATCAGATATTGTCATTACAAAAAATATCAACGATCCCATTTCATGCAATGAAGTTTGTACTGATGATAAATGCCAAGCCAAAGCAGGATCAAGGGATGTTGTTCCTATGACAGTTACCGAGAGCGGCGTCACCAGGCCTCTGACGATGAATGAGTATTATGGAACTAAATGCTCTGTCAATCCGACATACACAGTAAGCAAGCAGTTATCAACAAGATCATTGGCTAAAATTAATTTGGGTGAGACAGTAAGAGATTTAGCTGCCTACAATAACAATGCCGACGTTTGCGACCTAACCTGTAAACAGACCGGATTATGTAAGGCGCTGGTAAATAGCCCTGTTGATGTTTCGGATAAAACCATCAAACAATTTGTCGCTGACTTAAATGGTTTAGATGCTGCCGGGGTTTCTAGTTGTAAAGTGGTACGAGCCACTGAAGATAATATTGAAGGTAAGGCCTCAAAAGCAGAAGTGGATACGGCTTGTACGAATCCTTTTGGTCCCTTACTTGTAAATAAATATATCAAGAATAAATACTATGAAGCCTATTACAGTGCAACCATGCCCAATGGAAAAAATGAAGTGGTTCACATAAAAGAAAATCAATCAGGACTAGATACTTATATAGCGAATTCATTTAATGATGTTTTTGGAGATGGTTTCGTTTCCATGGCCTCATTTAGCTCTCAAGAGCTAAACAACCAAGGGAAACCTAAGGGAAATGATTATGATAACTTAGCCAGATCTGTGAACGGGGTAGTGAGGGATGTCAAAGCTTCAAGCAAAGAATATGGAGATGCTCTTAAGTTTCTTGGTGAGAAAGTAACGGCACAATTAAAAAGCACTTTTCTCGTCTCGGATGTAGCGCCAGGAAAGGAGATTACCAGAGTTTGGTTTTCATCCTGGGCGACTAAAGGAAAGTATGTCCCATTGAGTCCAACAGACTACAGTGCAAGTGCTGCGACGATAGTTATCACCAATCCAGAAATAATTGAAAAAATGAAAACCGAGACTAATTTTAAGTTCTTTGTTGAAATTTATTAAGAGTGTGTTTGAAGTATTTTCCAAACTCACACGTTAAACACTAAGGAAGTAGTTTTTTCGATTCGTCAGGCGAAGGTAGCCGACAATGAGTTCTTTTCTTAAAAAAGCGATAACGATTTTTTGCAATGAAAATGTAAATCCAATCTCGAAAGGTCCTTGGAATTATAAGAAGTATTCCCATGGTTCTCCACAGACCTCCTAAATCAATAAGAATCATGAGGATGGCTGTAGACTTTTCAAGTGGCACTTGATTTCTTAAATAGATAAGGGTGTCCTTTTCGATAAAGTCAGATCTGTAAATTCCTGCTAAGTGTTTTTGGGCCGTCTGTCCTTGAAGTGAAGCAAAAAAGAAATGATTTTTCTTATCTCTTCTCAAAAGCCAGTCAATGGCATAATTACAAAGTTGGCAATAGCCATCAAAGAAAATAATTTTTGTAGATTCAACATTTTTTTCAATCGGGGCATGGGTCATCAGGCATCCTTGGAAATTGGTATTCTCAAGAGGAGGTTCAATTGGAAATTTAATTAATTCTTCAATTTACTATTGAGAGTCGTCAATTTTTTAATGTAATTTAGAATCCGGCGGGATTTAACTTCTCGCTGCCCTAAAATGAGGAGAGTCTCTTGAATTAAGTTTTTGGCTTCGGAAAATCTATTTAGCTTTACAAGGACATCAATCACATGAGAGGACACTTTAAGCTTGTTGTCACCATAGGATAACTGAAGTGCTTTCTGCCCTTGCACTAAAGCCTCTTGGAAATTTCCTTCGCTAAATAAAGATCGTGAATAATTGTGATAAAAAGTAAATTCCTCTGGAAATTTGGAAATCAGGTCTTTATAAATCTGATGAGCCTCAGTAAATCGTCCCAACTTTTGTAGGGCATAGGCTTTTTCCAAATTATACCCACGATTATACCTAGAATCTAAAGTGGATTTCTTAATTTTTGAATCAATCCAAATCAGAGTCTCTAAATAAACTTTTTTTGATTCTTCAATTTTTTCAAGACCAACCAATGATTCCGCTTTTAAAAAATAAAAATCACTCGTGGATGAATGAGTCTTTAAATTTAAATCACTGATGACAAGGCCATACTCATGGGTCCATTTTTTTAAAGCGAGATTATTTGTCGTCTCTGCAAAATCACCAAGAGTTTCGAGTTTCATTAAAACGGTGCTTTCTTTAGGGAAAGTGATAATCGAGTTTTTAAAGGCAGAGATTAAATTTTCATTTACCAAGTCTTGTTCGTAAAGATTTAATAAGGGTATCAAGCTTATTAAATCTCGTTGCTGTGTTGTCAGATGGGGTGTTAAAATAGCTGTGGGAAAATATTTTAAAGTGTTTTCATATTCATTCTTTGAATAATAGTAATTTATAAGTTTCCAAGCAATTTCTGTTGTCGGTTTCTTATCGAATTTGGCAAGGGATTCTATTAAGGATATTTGTTTATTTTCTATTAAAGAAGAGAGAGTATTGAAGAAAAGTTCCTTCGAAGACAGACCGTTTATTCTGCTGACTTCATCGCCTTGACTGTTCGTGAAAATTAAAGTCGGGTACTCTTTGATTTTGAAATTCAATTTGAGTTTGCTTGATGCTTCAAGATCGCTATCCATTTCGAGCAGTACTATCTTTTTACTGAACTCAAGAAACCGAGTGCTTGTAAAATAAGTCTCTTTTAAAATATTACATGGGGGACACCAGATACCATAAAAGTAGATCATCAGTGGCTTATTTTCAGACTTAGCCCGACCAAGGGCGAGGTTGAAATCATTTTGAATAAACTCTGGAGACGAAACAACTTTGGCCTCCGTGTTCCAGAAAGAGAAAAGAATAAGAAAGGAAAAAGAAGAAAGAAAAGAATATTTTTTTATCAAATCCATAAGAGTATTGTAAGTGAGAATATAAAAATTTTGAAAGACGCAGTGGGTCTCAAAGTTTTCTTTGAAAATTAATACTCAGAGCCCGTACTATTAGCAGATGGGTATGTCTATTCCTATAACTATAGAAAGCATTTTGATAGCACTTTGTATAAGTGTTAGCTCCTTTGCTGCGTTGAACATAGACGAAAAAAATTTGTTAAATGGTGAGCGTGTGACTTTGCAAGTTGAAAATCAGAGCAAAGGAATAGTCATTCTTTTTCTAAGTGCTTCCTGTGGCTGCACAGAGTCGCATCTGGCACATCTTGAAAAATTAAATGCAGAGTATAAGCAGAATTTTAAGTTTATTGGGATCCTTGCAAATGAAGAGGAAGATTTAGGTGAGGCCGTATCTTTTTTCAAAAAGAAAAATATTTCTTTTCCAATTGTTAGAAATGAAAAAATTGCGTTGGATTTAAATGCAACAAAGACTCCGAGCGTTTATGTTTTAGATAAAAAATTGCAACTTCTTTACAGTGGGGGAATTAGTAATAATGTGGATTTTAATAAATCAAATAAGTTATATTTAAAAGAGGTTCTTTCTGAAATTGCGAACAATCAACCAATAAAAATTAAAAATCAAAAGGTTCTAGGTTGTTCCATATGAGTAAAGAATTTCTCAATAAGAATGGCCATTATTTTTATAAGTTAATATTAGTCATCACTTTTTTAGTTTTCATACTATTATTAGTTAAAGATGTTATCCCATTCGCGAGCCAAAATGCTTACTATCATTCGGTTTTTGGCTCAAATCTATTTAGTAATTTTTTAGACCATTCTGGGATTTTACAACAAAGTCAATTTCACGATGGGTATGTGGATCAACACATTGGCTTTCATTTTTTAGTTTGGATCTCAAATTTGGTTTACTCCCCTGAATGGGCGATCAAGATGCTAACCTGTCTTTTTTTAAGTCTTACCTTGTTCCAATTGATTCGTTCTGAAAAATTTTCTAATTCAATGTTGATTTTTTCTTCTTTTCTTTTTTTCCTTTTTTTTCAATTTAATTCCTTTCAACGTCTTTTTTGGGAACGCCCTCAGTTTCTGAATTTATTTGTTTTTGTATATTATTTCTATAATTTAGGGAAAAGTAAAAACAAAGCAGTTTTGTTTTTTGCTTCCCTTGGGTTCAGTCTTGTTTCTTTTGAAACCGGAATATGGGTTATAGGATTGAGTTTTGTTGATTATTTTTTTGGAGCTAAACGTAAAGATTATTTAATTGTAAGTTTAAGCGCTGTCCTTATTTCTTTATTCATATTCCCATTCGGATTTGCAAAGGCAGAATATGTGATCACACTTCTAAAAAACAATTTAGTTGATGAACAGTTTATAACAGAGTGGGCTGGCGCTAAAGAGTGGAAGTATCAACATTTGATTTTAACGGCTTTTCTATTTATGTCGTTGTTTGTCCCAGAGCGTTGGCAAACGACAAAATTACGAATTTTCCAGATGAGCAGTTTATTGTTGTTACTCTTAAGTATTAAAATTGTTCGATTTGAGTATGTTTATTTCTTTTTAATATTTCTTTGTTTTATTGAATTTTTAACTCATAATTTGAGGTCAAAAAGTAAATATTTTGTTTCTTTCTTGCTACTTTTAGGGTTTGCTTACTATTACCCAAAATCAGCTGAGTCATTTAAGGGCAATTCACAAACTATTTTTAATCCAACCAAATTTATTGAATGGTATCAGCAATCAAAATACAGTGAACAAAGGTTCGTTAATTTTAGGTGGGAATACTGGAGTTCTCTGTTTTATTATGACCAGTTTACAAAATCAGAACCTGGTTTTTCTATGTTCATTTACAGAAAAAATCAAGATATTGTAAAATCATATAATTACTTGAGATACCATTTGGATGAAGTGGATATGACTCACCTAACTTATTTTTTTTCAAGTTTTAATTCACGATTTATATTAGTTGATAATAAAGCCAGATTTTTAAAAATATACAAAGAAAAAAAGTGGCCATTAGTCCCGCTCTATACTGATGAATATTTTACTTTTCTGGAGTTTCGAGATCCAAGGAGTTCTTTTAATGGCTATGATCAGAAAAAGTTTCTAGCCGAAGACTGTCTTTTATTAAATCGTTGTTCAAACTCATTCTTAAAAAGAACAAACAACAAGAATCAAGTCGATGTTTTTATTCCCATCCCAGAGGAGGACAGCACCTTTCCACTGATTCCATTCAGTCTAGGCCATTTTGCGCTTTTTGATAAAGTTAATAAATCTATTGTTGGTAGTGAGAATTTTTTTTTTAAGTCGAAAGCAGCTGAATTCGAACCTAAATCCGAATATTTTTATGAATATCCTTTTTATAGGATAGAGAATAAATGGATCTTAGCTGAGAAGAATCTTCTTTATACAAGACCCACTGATTTTTTAAACCAAATCGATCAGTTGTTTGAGCGGGAATTAAAAAAAAATCCAAGTGAGTTATTTTACATTATTGATGAGCCAATACCAAAAGAAAATGTTGGTCGGCCTCGGAGGCTTCTTGGTGTTTTATATCTTTGTATGATCCCACAAAATCATCACTACTGTTTTAGTATTTTAGAAAAATATGATTTTTCAGAAATAGAGAAATGGGATTTAGGGAGTAAATCAATACTTGGACTAATTGAGGAGCAATTGAGTAGTTCTGAAATTGACAAAATTAATACTAAACATAATAAACTTTTTTCAAGACTCCCTGGGTTGGTTTCAGAACACTATGATGTGCATTTCCGGTTTTGGTATGGGAGTGCCCAAAAGAAAGATGAAATTTTAACAGAACGTGACTATGTTTTTGCAGTTGGAGAGGCTCTTTCATATCTATCATATAAAAAATCAAACATTAGGTTATCGTGGTTGAATGAAGAGATAGATAAATATTTTTTCTACTTTGATAAGAAACATGAAGTTTATAGCATTAGATGGCTTCTCTCTATATTAGCCAATGAGTTAAAAAATCCTTTGGATAGGAATACTCAATTAGAAATAGAAAATAAAGTAAAACACGTATTAAACATTATTTTGGCTGAATTTTATTACCCATTTGAAACTCCTCTTTTTTTTAGGGGTTGTTTTTACAATAAATCAATGGAAGGAAAAGGGAGTTCATTTAATTTTGATCATCATTCTGGTTTAATATTAGAGGGATTATCATTTTTTTCTAAATTTGAATCAATTTCTGATAGTCCTGTTTTTAAAAGGTTGGTTTATGGGTTTTCTAAGTGCACTCTCAAGCAGCAAATTCGGTCAGAAAATTTTAGTAAAATTGGTGCAAATAAAAGAGAAATGGGAGGGGTAAGAATTCAACCAGGGATAAAACAAATTAGAATTGATGTGCTAGCGCATCTAGGCATTGGTCTTAATCAGACAATTTCAAATGAAAAATTAAGAAAACTAATTTCAAATGATGAATGATACTAAGGAATTCCTCATTCAATGCTTCTCGTCTGGACTTTGCTCGTGATTGATACTTTCAGCCTTTTCTTTATCGATTTTAATTATGGTGTGCTTTATTCTCATCTTTTTAGCGCTGTATCCTGAATCCAATCTAAGCTCAACAACCCTCATCCAGTATTTTTTTGGTTCAACTTTAAATGCGTGATTTACGCATAAACATTTAAATCTCAATCCTAAAGAAAGTTCTTCTGGCGTTGTTGAATGTGGTGCTGCAAAGAAATAAATTGGTTTATCAGTGTTATTAAAAGTAACCAATGCAAATTTCTTTCTTCGATTTGGTTCAATGATAATTGTATTGTCTTTATTTATGTCTTTTAGTCCTGTTTCATTTAGAGACGAAATATTCTTCGTATCCCATAGTCTTACCTTGCTTTCATCTACATTGAATATTTGCATTTTTAGATCTTTTGTATCTTTATAGGACCAAGAAATAGTAATCTGCGCAGGTTCAGCAAAACTAAATCTAGAAACAAAAAAAAGCAGCATAAATATAGTGCACATTATAGCCTCTTTAGGTATAATCAGAGTGAGGGGTATTGAGTGTCAATATTAATTAAAAATATCATAAGAAAATTTCCTAAGAGTGGTTTTGCTTTGATGGAATTTGTTGTTTCGCTGGGTGTTTCTTTTGTTATATTGTTGGCTGGCAGTGCACTTCTAAAATTAACTTCAGAAACGAATAAGAATATTGAATCAGCCAATTCTATGAAGGAACTTAAGAATGAGTTGGCAAGTTTTCTTAATAACAGGCAAGCAATTATAAATACTCTGGCAAATAATGCATCTATGCTTTGTCTTTATACTGTTTCGAATTGTACGGCCGGTGTATATTCTTTTGACGTTTTTGATTCCTCAACAAGTCCAGCTACACCACAAGTGATTTCAAAATTTCAACAGACTGCAGGTCGCGGATTTACGAAGAATGGCAGATCTTGCAATTCTTACCCTTCGTCAGATTGTCCATTAAGATATTCTCTTAGCTGGTCGCCAAGGTGTGGGATCGATGCTTCGCGGTGTCGTTCTCCAGATTATGAAATTAATGCTGATTTTCAAGTTTCCTCTTTTTATAAAGGCCCGCCTTTAAATTCAAGGCTATTGAATTTAAAAATTGTAAAAACTTCTGAAGGTGAACAGACACAATTCTTGTGTACTTCCATGAGCGGAGTTTGGGATCCATCTACAAAACAATGTACTGTTGGAATGGCAAATGATTGTCCGATGGGAACTTTTTTTGTTGGAATTAATTCTGTAAATACAAAAATATGTGTAGGTATTGCGGGGAATATCAAATGTCCATTAGGATCAGTTCTTTATAAAGTGGATTCCTCTGGAAATTTTTATTGTCGAAGTGGCTGCTATTTGGCTGGTTTAAATTGTTTCTATAATATGTGGACTGGTGCGACTAATTGTCCAACATCTGTGGGCTGGAGTAGTGGGCAAGGTATTGTTGCTGTGGGAGCTATTTCTGGTTTTAGTATACTCCCTGGAGCAAGTCTTCCTCCGCCGCCACCGCCACCTCCGCCACCACCACCTCCTCCGCCACCACCACCTCCTCCGCCTCCGCCGCCTCCTTTGCCACCGCCATTACCATTACCATTACCGATGGATGGAGGAAATTAATTATGAGCTATTTGCGTTTAAATTCTCGAGGGTCGATTTTAGTTTATGTTATGGGTCTTGTTGTAGTAATTTCAGTTATCACAGGGGGGATTTTTTATAATTTAACACGATTAAATAATAGAAGTGAGGGGGTCGTTTTTGATGGCGCCACTTTATCATTGATAGCAGAGCAAGTTTCATCAGTTACCGAAAACGAGGCTTCTTGGTATAAAACGGTTGTTAACGATGCTAATTTAAATTGTTTATTAGTTAATGGGGGGAACTGTTCGTCAGCCTATCAACCATTAACTTTATATTTACCAGATAACACTATTTTCACGCAGAATAGTGGAAGTTTGGGTTTTGATCGTTATGGGTTTAGATGCTCCAATTATAGTTCAACTGTACCAGATTCAAAATGCGTTTATAAGGTAAAATTATTCTGGAAATGTGATAGCGGAAGTTGTGTTTCTGTTAAAGCACCTACCGATTTGATTGCCAAAAGTCCAAAAATAAAAATAAAAATTGAATATGTATTTAATTCTTCAACTGATTTAAATTCAGGAGAAAAGAATCTAAATCATAAAGATTTGGACTTTGAAAGAGGAGGAAATCAAAAGGGACTAAAGGCATTTTGCGAGAGTATTTCTGCAGAAATGCATGCCGGCGGTTTACATTGTAGATTTAATCCGCCTTCCGCAGAAAATTGTCGATCTTTGCATTCTCGTCATATGGTTAAAAAACTTAAGGGTGGCCATGTTGAGTGTGAAAATCCAACAACATTTGGGGATGGAACATTTCCATTTAAGTGTAATTCAGGTTCAGCTATGACTGGTTTTTTTAATGATCATCCCATTTGTGATGTTTTTTAGTTATAGGAGGTTAATTTGATTGGCAAGTTGTTAAATAAGAAAGGAGCAACCTTAGTTGAGGCTCTAGTTGCAGCAGTATTGATAGCTGTTGCTTCATCTGGTCTTCTTTCTGCGCTTAGCGCATTTTACACGCAGAAAACAGTTAAAAGTATAGACAGCTCAATAGTGAGTCAAAAAGAAAAAATAATTGAGCTATTAAATGCAAGGAACTCTTGGACTAGGATTATTGCCAATAATAGTATAACTTGTTTACAATCTGCTGGGATTTCTTGTGCAAGTGGAACGCATGAGATTGCTGTATATGATTCCAATAATATTAAATTAACTGATTCTAGTGCAAATGATTTTGGTACTGATAGATATTTGAATTCTTGTGCTTTTTCAGGTTCTAATTGTGATTTTAGATTTTTAATATCATGGAGTCCAATTTGTGAATCAGCTGCTACCTGTATGAGCCCACTAATTAAAGTAATGGGAACATTGCAAGTTAATTCTGGCGTATCAAACTTAGTGCCGAACCCTAATAAATATGATTTTAATTTTATTAGGGGAACTATTTCAAATAATGCTGTAATGAATTGTCAAAGTTTAGGTGGCTCTTATGATAGTGCTACAAACCACTGTTTTTTGCCAAGTGCAAATCAAACCTGCCCTCAAGGAAATATAGTTGTTGGAATTAATGCAAATGGTACCATTATCTGCGAACCGCTTATAGATTTTGAATGTCCGGCTAACACATATGCAAAGGGAGTTAATCCCGATGGGACTCTTCTTTGTTTAGCATTTGCTGGGGCGTGTCCTGAAGATGGAAGTGGAAATCGAACTCCTCCTGATGGATTTAATCTTGATCCAAATGCAGGATATACAACTTCCGTACCTAGCGGTGGTGGCGATTGTGGTGATGGCGGCGGAGACTGCAACTGATTTAAACTAATGGTAGCAAATGCAGAGTGGATCTTCTAATATTAAAATTAAAGAGCGAATATTTGCACTGTGTAGTCTTTTTATATTTTTATTTGATTTCAGGAGCTATTCCTTATCTATAAAGGCAGATTCAAGAATTTGCTGGCCTCATTGGGAACAATGTCGCGCATTTTTTAAATTAAATACTTTACCAGATTCTTATGATACCAATATTTTATTTGCAATTTTATTTGCAGTAATTATTTTTGGAATTTTTGGAGTTTTGAAAGGTAAAGAAAAATATTATTTTGGTTCTTTATGGATTTTAACGTTATTTAAATTTTTTTACCAATTTGTTTGGCATTTTTCAGGAATGCATAATTTTGAGTTATTTCATCTTATTCCTACTTTTGCTTTTTTAATAAATAAAAAAGATAGAATATGGGGTGCGCAAGTATCTTGGGCCATTTGTTACTTTTTAGCGGCATTTGTAAAGATTCATGAATCATGGATTGTTGGAAGTTATTTTTCTTCTCTTTCTCTTGGGCTTCCACTGGTGCCTAAAATTTTTATTCCATTTTTAACTCAATCTGTAATTATTTTTGAAATTTTTCTAAGTTGGGGACTATTAAGCGAAAAGTATCGAAAATTGAGTTTAGTTTTATGGACTTTTTTTCATGTCTATTCTGTAGTTTTGGTTGGGTATTATTATCCTACACGTTGTATTCTAATTTTGTATTCTTTATTCCTAGGCAAACTATCAGACGAAAAGAAATTTTTGAAAATTTCACCCTTATCCCTTCTCTTCTTTGGGATAGTCATATTTTTTCAGGTGGTCCCATTATTTTACAGCGAAGATCAAAAAAGGACGTTAAGATTTGAAGGTTATGCATATAACATGATTGATGCAAATTTTCAATGCGTTAATAAAACAACTAAAGTAATTAATGGTCTTCGGCAAGAACAAATAGAGCAAAATACGAGCTCAATGCATAGATGTAGCCCTCGATTAATGCTTGAAAGAATAAAGATACAGTGCGAGAAAAATGCAAATACTCAAATTGAATGGATATTGTATCAATCTATTAATGGAAATCCATTTTATGAAATTGTAAATGAAGTTAATGCATGTGAATTAAAGTTTTCTTTATTTGGTGAAAATAAATGGATAAATCTTCAAAGTGACAAATTAGTTGGTTATCCAAAGTATAATGCAGTAACTGGCAATCAAACCCTAATGCAAGGCATGAATAATATCATATTTAAAGATTCGGTCATTGAGAATACCTCAATTCAAAACTTCATTCTAAGCAGATACAATTATTTTTATAGTTTTTATCTGCTTCTTTGGGTTGGAATGTTCGCGTGGGTTTGTTTTTCAAATTTAAGGTCTAAAAAGTAAATAGGGTGCTATTTTTTCTTCATTAAGAAAAATATTGTCATCGTCTTTATTTAAGAAATATTTTGGTCTAAAAAAATAATTTCTCAAAATTAAATCGAAATATCCTTCTTTTAAAACATAAGCATTTGATTTTTGAAAATCAGATAAGAGTTCATAAAATAACTCAACTAAAGGATCATTTTCAGTTAGTCCAATCAATACTAAATACTTTGTATTAAAAAGATCTAAATTCTCTTGAATGTTTTTCAAGAAGAACTCCTTTGTTTCTTTCTTGATTTCAGGATTTCGTTCCAGTTTGTACAATACTGCCCCGTAATAAGCCGCTCCATTTAACTTTGCATTGATTTTTATTTGATTTGATAAATTGAAATTTTTAGCTGCCTTTAAGGGTCTTAAGTCTACGAAAAGGTAATTTGAGTTTGCATTTAAAATAAAATTCGCATGAATTTCTTTCAATGAACTATTTATTTTTTTTGTTTTTTTATTTCTAAAATATAAAAATGGACGTTTCTTAAATTTGAAAAAGTAAGCAATCTCTAAGTTCAAAATACTAAGATCACTAGGAGAATCACTTATAAAAACATTGGTACTTTCATTCCAGGCGTTTATTTTTTCAAGCATATGAATATTAGTTGGGGAAACATAAGTATCTCTAGTCGTAGAGTTTGGGACATTTTTATCATCCACAAGAACACCATTTGACCCAGGATCCTCTTTTAAAGCCGTTCCAAATAAAACAAAACTATTATTAAGAGTGAAGTTTTTCTTAGTGACTGTTGGTTCTGAAATTTTAAATTTTGATATTGACTTCAAATTAATATGTGGAAAAAGAGAATTTAAGATATTGAGTTTTGTTTCAATAAATGCATTGTTTTCATAATCATCATTCTCTTTATATATAGTTACCTCATTGATAATTGCGTCCATCTCAAAGTAAAATCTATATGGAAATTGGGAGTGTGTATCATATTCAATAACCCAAAATTTTATATTCCCTGGCTTAAGACATTTAGAGTATTCGGTAGGTAAGAAAAAAATGTAATTTCTATCTCTTGTAATAGCGGGGGCAAATTGTCTTGGGAGAAAGAAAATGTTGTCTTTAATATTTAAACATAAAGAGTCATTTTCTTTATAAAAAATGGGTGATTTTAAACCAGAGTTTTGATCAAAAAACTTAGTTTCAACTGGTGGTGCGCTAAGTTGAAATTTTTCTTTTGCCTGGATCGGTTGCTTAATAAAATTTTTAATTGGTGGTTTTGATACGACCTGATTTCTTTTTTCTCTTTTGGCTAAATAGTTATAGAAAAAAACGACTAATAAAAAAACAGAAATGCCACCAATAAGTAATTCTATTTTTGAAAAGGCAGAAAGCAAACGTAAAAATTTATTCTGTAAATTTCTCATTTAAGGTAATATACTGAACATCAGTTTAATTACACAACAAAAAACGTCTTCATAGCTAAGATATTCACAATGTTGATCTATTAAGGAAGAATTTAAATTTCTAAATATTTTAATTTAAAGATATGGGCGCCCCAGTTATATTCGTATTCATTTAATTTTTTAGGCGCTATTGTCAAAGGTAGCTGTTCGAAACTAACAGAATTGAAATTATAAAGTTCAGAATGATTTTCAACGGAGGATACCATCAGAATTGATCTATCATCCGAAAGAGAAAGCCCTTGGGCAGCTTTAATATTTAGACGTTTTATAAATTTACCTGTCAAATAATTAAAAGCAAATACAGAATCAGAAGAAGGTAAGGATGCATAAGCAATATTGTTGGGTTCATTAGCTATTAGACTTAAAGCCTCACCATAAAAATAAGACTTCATTTCTTGTGGAACAGCCAAAGGGACTATTTTTTTTTCAGGAGTGACTACTCCCAAAATGGCCTCTAATTTTTCGCCACCTGGTAGACTTGCTCCACCACCGTATATAAAATAGCCATCAGTTGTTTGATAGAAGTGAGTAGGTCCAAAAGTTTCAAAATAAAGTTGAGTTTCAATTTTATTGGTTTTAATATCAATCCATGCAAGTGAAGGTTTTATTTTTGAATCTAGACTGTGTGAAGAATTTGCTGCGATAATATATTTTCCATCTAAGGAAAGTTGACAATCGTGAACTCGTAGTCCTCCTGTTTTAATGTTCTTTATTCTTTTTGCAGTGCTGGCATCTAACTTCCATTGGCTTATGTATGATTCTGAGGTAGACTCGTTATGTTCGCTTAAATAAAGACTATTTCCATCAGGATTGTAAAAACCATGTCCAAAAAAAAGTGAATATTTTTCAAGTACGCATGTTGATGTTATTTTTTTTGTAAATAGATTATATTGAACAGCTTTATGCCCCCATTTTGGAACAATAGTTAAAATATTGGGTTTTTTGAGATTCTGAACAATAGAGTGAGGTAAAAAGGAGACTTTTATAGAATAGTATTTTTGTTGATTGGTAATTAGGACTATTTCAGAAGTATGGAAAATAAGTTCAGGTTGAGGTCTATTATAATTATAACTTGGCTTTCTGCCAAAACCAACGGCATTAAAACTGCTATTATTATCTTTAGTATTTTTTTTCAGTACAAGTTTAGATAGTTTTTCAAAGGCCAGAAGAGGTTTTGAAATGCTAAGAACCAATGCCAAACTAATTTTTTTCTTGGCTTCAAATAAAACTTTTCTTCGACTCAGATGATTCGAGAGATCCTTTTTCATTTCCATTTAGCCTATCTTAAGAGATATTAAAATTTTTTTTAATGATTTACAATCAGCCATTGTCTTGTTTCTGTTGGGTAAGGCGCTGTTAAATCGGAGACCGAATAGTTGAGAGCCATGAGGTTTGTAGGGTAAAAAGATGTCATTGTGATTGGAGATAAGGCAGGTGCAAAAGACTGAACAGACGAATGAAAACGATTTCTTCCAATTAAACTCAAGGCGGCTTTAACTGCGGCAAAAGCGTTGACTCGGCCGAATCCGTAGGCTGCATCCCATTTGGGAAGGGATATTGGATTTCCAGAGCTGTCCACATAACGAAGAGTTTTCATTAAAATTTCCTTTATCTGCCCAGGAGTGAAGTTTTTATTTACTTGGTACAACAGGGCTGCAACACCTGAAACATGAGGGCAGGCCATGGAGGTTCCTGAAAAAGAAGCCATGCCTCCTCCTGGAATCGAGGATACTATTTCAACACCTGGGGCTGTAAAATCAGGTTTTTCAATTAACTTACCTTGAAATTTTGCAGGTCCCCTTGAAGAAAATCTGGCAATTTTTTGATCTTTACCTGTAGCTCCTACGGCAAGGACAGAGGGGTGTTCATGGGGTGTCGTGATAGAGCCTGCCCCAGGGCCAGCATTGCCAGCAGAAAACACAGGTAGGATGCCTGCAGCTTCCCAAGCATTGATAGCACGGTAAAAGAGTTCAATATCGGGAGCACCGCCTGCATTCCAAGAGTTGCTGACCAAACGTGGTGAATCTTGCGTGTCGGGGTTACCATCTGGATCCAACATGAACTGCATGGATTCCAACATATTATCATAGCCATCTAGCGCGGCAGCGCCAATTATTTTAGCTCCTGGTGCAATGCCAATTTTTTTAGCGGCTCGATCCCCACCAGCAATAGTGCCAGAAACGTGGGTTCCATGTTTATCTCGGTCAATAGGAGGAGCGATTTTTTTTAAGACTGAGTCATAGAAAAGAGCTACTTTTCCAGCAAGAATGGGGTGTGTCCCATCAACCCCTGTGTCGATCACTCCTACAGAAACGCCCTGTCCTTGGATTTCTGGATTTGTTTTCATCAACTCATCGATACCAAGATCTACAAGGTCATAAGGGTAACCAGCATCACCACGAGTTGGAGCGAGTCTTCCAACGACGGGATTGACATAGTTTACACTTCTATTGGCGTATATTTTTTCTATCTCTGGAAGTTCAGTGAGCTTTCTTAATCCAAGAGGAGTTACAATCAAACCTAAAGAATTATTAATCCAAAATTGATTTTCAATTCGAATATCTTGAGGGTATTGGGAAATAACCTGGAACACATTTTTGGCTGACTGTTTGTACAAAGACATTAAATATCTTTTGACTCCAGCAGCTTGATATCTTGAAGGAGCAGGGAGGCCCCTTTGATCATATTTAAGCAAGGTCACAATCTTAGTGTTTTGGGTGCTGCGACTATTTATAAAGTTAAGTAAAATGGGATCTACAAAAGTAGCGCTGAGTGAATAAGAACCAATAGTGAGTATAAGAAGTTTTATTATTTGACGATTCATTTAAAATCCTTTTTTGATTTAGATATTGCATTTGGTACATTTAATTCCATTAATGTCTAACCCATCTAGATTGATTGATTGTGTGAACTCTTGAAATATAGGTGAGCAACGCTTTTCTATTTTGTTGATAATAGTATGGTGTTTTTGAAGGATCGGGATACTTTACATTTGAAAGTTCAACTGTCACCTGCATGTCTTTGTGCCAGTACCACGACCAGTCCTGCATTCCCCCATTGATCTCGTACCACTCGTAACCATTAGTGATTCCTTGCTTGAAAGATTTCGAGGCTGCGATATAGGGTGCATTCAGAGCATATTCAGTGCTGATATTTTTAATAAGGTCATAAAATGGAAATTTATCAGGAATGGTATCCCAGGGATAGCTGATGACCTCTGCGCCTCCATGAAAGTTAGCGGATAATACAAATTTTCTTTGAGCTTGCCATTTCATCACGGCCTGAGTTTCGATGGCTCTGCCATCAAGCTTATTCTGATTGTCATCAGTTGAAAAATCTGGGAAGTCTCTGTTTAAATCAACATAATTGGCATTTCCTCTAGTCACATTTTTAGCTCCATCTGGATTCATTGAGGGCATAATATAAATTTGTGTTTTATTCATCAGTTCTGTAATGAAAGGGTCTTTCCCGTAGTTTTGCGCCAAGTCTTCAATAAGAAGCACCATCAATTCTCTTCCAACAATTTCATCTCCGTGCATATTCGCAATAAATTTAAATTCAGGCCGCTGATCATCATTTTGAACATTCTGAGCCAATTTTAAAACCCAAAGGTCTCGTCCTTTAACAGACTTTCCTATGGAAAACATCTTAACTAAATTGGGGTAATTCGTAGCTACTGTTTTTAGGCGATCTCCTACTTGTTCAGGTGTGGCATAGGGAGTTCTAAAGGGAGGGGCTCCCGTCGGCAAAACCACAAATCTAACTTGAATGCGTTGGAGGTAATTTCCTAATCCCGGAGGGCCATAGACTTCAAATCCATAGGCCGAGACGTGATCAATAGAGAGAGTGTTGTAGGGTGAAAGGTATTTTATATTTTCTTTACCATAGACAAAATAGCCTTCATGGGTTCGCTTGGAATTATAGTTAGCAAAAACCAAGATCGAAGAAAAAAACACAAATAAAAAAATTTTTTTCATTTTATTTCAGTGGTTATAATTTCACTGCCCCTTTTATTTAAGCTATAGATACTCCTTATCCTAACAAGAAAAGGCAAGGTTAATTTCGAAAATAATTTGTATAACAACGGCATGCAAAAATAAGAAATTGTTTAGGGAGATATCAATATTAATTTTGGAAGCTCAAGGGAATTCAATTTCTGAGTCTGGATGAAGCCTCAGTTCATTTGATAGGAATGTCACATTCCTTGGGATAGAAACTAAAGTCCCACGACCAAGTTCCTTAGGTTTGATTTGTTTGTGAAGCCAAGTGAGAAACATTCGATCTGAATTGTAGCACACCAGCTGCTTGCTTTTCCCTTTTTCATTAAGCAAATCACCAGTTAATCTGGCAAGTTGTAAGTTTGAAAGATCATTTTTTATCCCAGAAGGAGGAAGTGATTGAGCCGAAGGGGTGAGTGACTTTGCAATTTTTCCTCCTTGATTTTTTTTATAGGCAATAAGATAGGAAAAAGTAATGGTTTCGTTTTTAATTGGAAGCTGGTTCTCTAGCTTTTGGAACCAATCTGGTTTTTGAAAATGAATTCGATCATGACACCAATCTTTTTTAGATTTCTCTAATAGTGGGCAATCCTCTTGATGCACGCAGGGAGCTGCTATATGATAACCCTTTTGAATCAGTTCCTTTCTTAGTTGCATCAATTTGCGTCCATCACTTTGGGTTGAGGGTTCCAGGATCATTAAGTAATTAAATTTCTGAAGTAAGGGAAGACTATCGTTCACTTCAGTTAAGGAATAGGAAAAAACCCCGAGTGTATTTCGATCGATTTTTTGAAGCATAGATTCACTGTTTGGTAACCAATAAAAAGGCGCAGTAGCCCAATAGTTTTTAAGTTTCAACTCCGTTTCAAATTGATAGATGGGTGAATTCAGTTTTTCATTTTGAAAGCACCAGGAGCTAGTTCCCAAGCCAGAGCCATAATCAATAATTTTTGAAAAGTTTTGAATATGGAAGTGTCTTTTCATTTCTTGAATGACAGCATGATTTCGTAAGTAATTCAGTGGAAAATAATAAGCTAATTGAGCGATCCAAGTAAATCTCTCATTCCAGGGGGTTGCCGATTGGGGATTGTTAATATAAAAATCTGACATAAAAAGCACTGCATCGGCAATTTTTTTTGAATTCGATAGGCTTAAATTATATCTCTGTAATTTTTCTTCAATCAATGTGGTAAAGGATTCGGGGAGGCCGTAGATTCGTTTTTCCATCAGATGGTTTTCATTCATTCTCGGTCAAAACTCAACAGAATAGTAAGCCATTTCCGTCCCAAAAAACGACTTTCTGAAAAAGTTTGATAGCGCTCCAAATGTGTGACATGTAATATAAAATTTTATTTATTTTTTCGTGTCTACTGTTGTCTTATTAAGACTCACAGATATATAGTTCTGAAATGTCGGAAAATAAAATTAATAAAAAATCTTTTATTATAGAATCAAATATAGAAATTGAACCCCTACTAAATGCTTATGAACAGTTTAATGAGGCTCTTAAAATTGCCAAAACTGATTTGGAAAAAGCTGGAACAATTCAATACTTTGAGTTTACTTATGAATTAGCCTGGAAAGCCTTAAAAAGAATTTTAAGCGCTAGAGGCAAAGAACTAAATAGTCCCAAACCTATTTTTCGCGAGGCTGCTTTGGAGAAATTGATTGATGATCCTGAGTTGTGGTTTGATTTTACAAAGGACAGAAATGAAACTGTTCACACTTATAATAAAGCCATCGCAAATTCTATCTTTAATGACCTGCATTTGTTTGATAAAGAAATGGGTAAACTTATTTCCAAATTAAAAGCACTTAAATGAAAGAAATTCAAATAGATCCCAAACATTTAGAGATTATCAAAGGCATTTTGGGCCCTCACTTGAATTTTACCTACGTATTTGGGTCGAGAGCAAAAGGAACTGCAAAGAAATATTCTGATTTAGATTTAGTCATTAAAACGACAATCGATAAGACTAGTTTAAGGAAAATTCAGGATAATTTTGAGGAGTCTGATTTGCCTTACAAAGTAGATCTCATCATTTGGTCAGAGACTGATGACACTTTTAAAAATCATATAGAAAAAGATTTGATTAAATTTGCTTAAGTTTTTTCAAAAACGCTTTAAGGAGTTTTTACATGAGAGAGAAGCTCTCTAAATTGCGAATCGTAATACGGGTTAGTGAAAGTAAGGAGGGCAAATTCAATGGCCTCCTTAGCTGTTGGCAGTTGTTGAAATGTTGGCACTTGAATGCTTGAAAACACCTGAGCTTGAAGCGTAAATTTACTTAAATTTTCAGTAAATTTAAAATAGCTAATTTTGTTTTGAGCTGCATTTCTTAAATCAGAAGACAAAATATTGTTTTTACTGATTGTCTCTAAAGCGAGCCATTGTAGTTCTTCGGTTGAAAAACCTTCAAGAATGCTTTCTTGAAAGAAAAAATTATCTTTACGCAAGTTAGCTTTGGATGAATCCAATCGCATCTGTAGCCGCGTTCTAAATAAATAATGAGCGTTTTTTATTACTTCAGAAATATTCATTGATGATCTTTTATTTATTGCATCTTCAGAGCTTGTTTGAGCGTAGGCTAAATCAAAAACATAGGGTCTACCACTTTTTGAGAACAGATATTGAAGATCTATATCAGCAATTGCTAACCGGTACATGACTTCATCCACCCTATCTAATCTGGCTATAATTTTTTTAGAGTCCCAGTTCTTTGCAAACCAGGGAATTTCAGGAATCCTATCTAATCGGTTTCCTTCTGGTTTAGGATTCCATCCTTCAGGAATCCAATCCATAACGATGGCCCAATCCGCAGAGAGGTATTGATTTTGCTTTGAATGATTCATATGAGGAAATCGAGAATAAATTTCTTGAATTCCCTTTTTATCCAAAATGCCTGATACAGGGATGGAAACCCCAAGCTCTCCCAAATGAAGTTGATACACAGCTTGATCATAGGATTTTTTCTGTTGAAAAGAGTTGGAAATAATTTTTATTACCTTTTTTCCTAATTTTGTATTCACGACATAAATTCCTAAGGTCTCAATCGAGTTTTTATGTATTGGGTTATCAACGCTGAGAATCGTTGATGGATCCAATAGAAGATTTTGAATTAAAACATCTTTGTAGGCCAAACGGTATCTTAAGAGCCGATACTCATGCTTCCAATCGATATCATTTTTTAATAACCTATTCCTAACTTGCAGGGCTTTATCAATGGGTAAATTATTGTTTTTAGGAATAGCCATTATTTTAAAAATATCTCTAACATTCAAAGAAATATAGTTTGAAGGGTATTTAGTTAGTGACTTAAACTCGATAGAGGAAGGTTTAAAATTTAAACTTTTTCCGCTTTCAACAGATAAATTCCCTATATCTGTTATCGTACCAGAACTCGTCTGATATTGTATAACCACTCGTTCACCGGCAGAGATAGAGCCAATGAGTCTGGAGTTGCTTCCATTGACAGTAACTTTACCATCGAAGATGACAGGATCTCCATAAGCTAATATTTTTTCTACAAAACTGGGGTGTTCAAAATTTTTCCAGATAAGGGGGTCATTTAAATATTCCATTTCTGAAATAAGATGATTCATTAATTTAGAATCCATTCTATTCTGATCATAAAAAGAACTACATTCAAAAGCCAAAGCTGAATCTGAATCTGCAAAGCAATAAATCATTAGGAATAAAGGTAATAAAAATTTGTTTTTTGCCATAAATTAGTTCGCAGTATACCTTTTCCTGAGTGGTGAGATTAAATATCCGATGATAATATATCGAATTAATGGTGGAATTTCATCTGTAGAAAGTTGTACAGATTGAGCCTTAATTGTTACTTATTGAGGGACGAAAATTGTGCTTTGAATTTTGCTTTTGAATAATTCCTTTGACTAAAACTAGAAAAACCGCAATGCCTGTGGCTGCGCTTACAAAATTTTGGACTGTCAGACCTAACATCTGAGTCAGATAACTCATTGTGGATTCAATGGCAGTGCCTTTTGGGAAATTTGACTTAGAAAAAGAAAAACGAACCCTAAAAAATCAAAAGCTAAGAGGGATTTTACATATTCTTTTCAATTCATTGCTGAACTGGGGTTTATACCGCATATTTTATAAAAAAGCTTTTCGAGCCAACACATAAATGGAGTTACGAACTTCTTTCCACCTGACCACAGCTGCGGCTGAAAGGATAAATTATAAAATAAAGACTCTTAAACGAGTAGCGTATTCCTACACAAACGAAATTTCCTTCCAAAATAAGATCTTACAGCGCTGTGGGCTACTTATTCCACCCCATCTGAGACTTCTTCAACTAATTTATTATCGTCCCTTTTACAGGGTCTTACTGTTTGAACTTAAAGTTTGAAGTGCACAGATATTTTGGTGACTTACGGTCGAGTATTTAAAAGAACTGTTCCTTTGGGATTCCCAAAGTAACAAAAAATAAAAGAGGGACTGAAATTACTTTCCACCTTCGCTGACTTCTCTGACGAAAACTATTTTCCATTAAATTTTTGAAAAACATATTGCTAATATAGTCCCGTACCTAATAAACCTATTCTCAATGGGTAGGAAAAAATGATTCAAAGGAAAATGCAATACTTCAGCAAGGAATAAAGAACGTTTGACAATCTTCAATTAAGAAGAAATCCCTCACTATGGGATTTCTTCTTAATTGAACGTATTTCATTTATTATATTTCACTTAATCGAATTATTTAACTTTGGTGCAGTTTAAATCACTTGCAGCTACATATGTCTTCCATGATTGAAATGAAAGAACTTCTTTACGTTGTTCAAGGTAACTTGCCTTTTTATTTTGTTTATCTAGAACGAATTTAGATCTTATTGCATAAGAATCTATGATGGCTGCAGGGCTTGGATAATAATTAAGTGTAAGGAATCCATTAATATCCTCGAATTTTCCTTCTTTAGAATGAGAGGACCAACCCAATCCGCTTATTCTGTGTGATCCATAAGGCGTTTGAATGGCGCCTTCCGTTTTAACATAAACAGAATTATCTGATCCAAAAACAGCTTTTGATACACAAATACTTGTTACCGAGCTACCACACTCAAATTGTTCCAAAACTTTATCGTTGTTCCACAAAAGCTTAGTTGATTGACAAACCCCAGCCATAGAATTTAAACAAGTAAATAAAGTGAAAATACTAATTAAGTTTTTAATTAAAGTCATACGAACTCCTTCTTTAAGTTGTTATATCTAAAATTTGTTATAGATATAGTTAAATAGATCATAGTAAAAATGTAAATCACATCGCTTATAGATATACAGATGTTGCCTGTATCTGCGTTCGTAATTACACATTGTACTTTGTAGTAGATACTTTGTAAGTAATATCTACTTTGTGATCACCATTTCGATGAGAGTTTTTAATAGATTTTAAATAAAGAAACTGTCTTATTTTATAAGGTAAAAATTACAATGGATTTTTAATTTTAGCTTAATTCCCATTTTATCAATGGCCATTTTGAAAACAGGATAGTTTTTCATATCAAAAACCTATTTAGAAAGTGTAGCAATTTTAAACAGAATCGTGGTGAGCGCGGAACATAAGGCCTGGTGTTGATTTGTTAATACAGGGGCCCACCCGCCGGGGAATACTTAGGAGCGGAAGGTGAAACAGCTTTTAAACTCCCTGGCCCTTAGCCTAAAGGTTCTTCCTTATTCTTCAGCTATTGAGTCATTTGTTATGTTTGAAGTCACTAAAGAGGAAATTCTTTCTAGCAATGTCATTCCCGACACTCTTTTAGAAAACACTTTTTATGAAATGAACTTGTGTACTTTGATCAAAGAAGGGGGGCCTTATTTTACTGAAAGTAGTTCTGTCACATCCATGGGTTTAATGGAATCCATGCAATTAAAATGTGGACATTTCTCATTAAGGCAGTGGAATGTTGCTGGACAATTTACAATGGGGAGAAATATTTTCGCCAAAGGACCTCTGGCTTTCCATCGAGTTGGGTGTTGAACGAGGATAGGAGAGTAGATCCCGTAGACAGGAATTCCAAGGCTGGAGCCAAGATGAAGAACTCCTGTGCTTGGTGCCACGAGCGCTTTCGCATTTTGAAGCAAAGTTAGAAGCTCCGACTGGGAAAGCTTATTTTGTAAGATAAGGACCTGTGGGTGATTGCTAAAATGGTCTTTGATTTGGTTTAAGTAGCTCTCATCGGAGTTAGTTCCTGTAAGAACTACTTTTTTTTCACTTGTGTTTGAGTCAGGTAGGTTCAAATAACGTTCAATAAATTCAATATATTGAATTTGTTTCCAGTTTAGGGCGCTTCCAAACATTCCGGGATGAACCACTAAATATCCTTTTTTGATTAAATCAAATTTTTCAAATAGCGAATCATTGTTAGGTGCTGTTAATTTTAAAGTAGGTGTTTGAAAGTGACGATCTTTATCAACAATGTCCCTAGTTAATGCCGTTTTATTTTTTTTTTGGTAGTCTAAAATTAATTCTTTTTTTAAGGCGCTATTTATAATTTCAAAATTATAATCAGCTTCGTGTTTTTCGGCGAGGCTTCTTTTTTGTCTGGTTCCTTTGTTTAAAAATATAAAAGAGTGCCATTGGCTTAACACACCAAAACGAAATGGAATCGAAGAATT
>WBZM01000801.1_pt1 | contig 37567 bp, 33 predicted proteins | sample 5204271 | NCBI WGS metagenome assembly WBZM01 (sample SAMN12344346, study PRJNA552823) | activated sludge metagenome | biome: Activated sludge suspended growth; feature: Nitrification reactor; material: Wastewater; isolation source: activated sludge from nitrification reactor of wastewater... | reverse complement strand
GGCATTTCTGGATCACCTTGAACATGACCGAGTCGCCCTTCTTGCCGTAAAGTCTGGCTGTGAAGGGGACCGCCAGGGTCTGGTCGTCGGGGAGCGGTCCTCCGGTCCAGGTCAAAGTGGCGGGAGTCGTGTTTGCCCTCCAGCCCTTGATCGGTTTGGCCTTTACGTCGGTGGCGCTGTCGGGAATCTGCACGACCAGCGAGGTTGTCGCCGCACCGTCACATCCGTGTGGAATCTCGAAGCTGAGGTCGACCGGCTTGCCGGCGGCAGCGTCCGAGGGGGTCATCTCGACATGAGCCATCGCTCCGGCCGGGAATAGAAATGCGGCCAGCAGGACGGCCGCGCTGATGATTATCCGGGTTGCTTTCACAATTTCCTTTCTTTTCTGATCACTTGATCTCGAACTCGAATTCGGCCAGAGGTTCCTCGAATCTCGAAAGCCTGATCGCGGCGGAACCCAGCCACTCGCCCCTCACCCCGAGCATCGCGCCCGGAACAACGAAGTGGCCGGGGCCGGCCCTGCGTGCTTCAACTTCGATTGGAGCGATGTCAGCCTCCGGCAACGAGAAGGAAATCTCCATGCTCCGGACCTTGACTGGCGCACCGGTCTTCTCGTCGAAGACATAGAGGTGCACTTCGTTGCTTCCGACCTTGGCCGGATCCACTGTGTATTCAATCTGCTTGCCCTCGACGATGACCGATCCCGAGGCGGGTCCGCTCTGGATCGCATCCGGCGGCGGGTAGCTGACCAGGGCGGCCGACACGGCAAGGACGACCGCAACCAGGACCACCTCGACCCGGAGTGCCCGTTTGAGTCTGTTGCCGGGCTCTCCCGGTGACTGCGAACGCTCCATTCGTTTCACCAGCCCGGGAATGATTCGTTTCCGGTTCGCTGCGCCGAGACCGATCAGTACCGCGAATAGCACGACCTTGATCGACACCGCCCGTCCGAACTGGGTGTCAATGAGTGCGCTCACCGAACCGACGTCGATGATCGCCTGGATCGTTCCGGATACAGCGATCAATGCGACAGCAACCAGGGCGATCGACGAGAAGCGAAGTGAAGCATCGGTGAGCAGACGGGTTCGCTCGGCGTTGCCGGCGAGTTCTCTGGTGCCGGCGGGCAGCAACCAGAGCATCGCGGCGAGACCGCCAGCCCAGACCGCCATCGCGGCAACGTGGACGATGTCGCTCGGGACCATCAGCCAGCTCGGATCCCGGGTCGAGGCATGGCCTGCGAAGGCCGGAGTGATCGCCAGCAGTGCCGCAAGCGCGAGCCCGGCGACAGAGACGGGGCCGGTGCGCGAGAACCGGTTGCCGCCCCAGAGGACCAGGCCCAGCAGAGCGAGCCAGATGCCAGCCCGGATCAGCATCACCGTTCCGAACCGGGTGTGAATCACCTCGTCCGGTATCCCGGACCCGAAAGCACCCCAGAAGCTCGTGCCGGCACCGATCGCCCCCTGGAAGAAAATGGCCGCAAGGGTGGCAAGCAAACCTGCGACCCCCACCGCGATCATCAGTTTCCGGAACCGCCTGAAGACCGGGATGTCGCCGGGTTCGCGCTCGCGCCTGGAAGGACCCCACACAGCGAACATCCAGATCAGGGCGCCGATCGCGAGGCTCATGGCCATGTAGCCGATCCAGCGGTCGGCCCAGAAGGCGACCTCGGTTACTTTGCCAGCCTCGTTCTGGGCGAGTAGTTCGGAAATTGTCTTCCCCTGGACGAAGGCCGCGCCGCCGCTCTCGGGGTTGCCGACGGTGAATGTGATCCCTCCGGAAATCGGGTGCGAATCGGCCGACACGACCTGATAGGTCGCCGTGTAGAGGCCATCCGGAAGTTCGGCCGGCAGCGCCGCACCAACTGCCTCCGTGCTACCCCCTGGGCGTTCCAGTTCCCCCTCCTGGACCTCGCTGCCTTCGGTGTCGAAAACCCTGACGGCCCCCAGCGAGGCCTCTACGGGTTCATTGAATGAGAAGTTGACCTCGGAGGGTGCCTCGGCTAGTTCGGCCCCTCGGGGTGGCGAGCTTCCCTCCAGAACCGCGTGGCCGGAAGCGGGTCCGGCAGATACTGCGAGAAAGGCAGCCAGCAGCAGGCCGGCCGCGAAGAGTCGTTTCACCAGGATTCCCTGTCGGGTCCGCCGTCGGTGCTTTCCTCGTCGGTTTCGTCCGTCCCGTTTCGCCGGCGGATAGCCCAGAAAGCAATTGCTGCGATCACGACGATCGCGAGAATCACGAACGGGATGACCGGAACGCTCGAATCATTGCCGACCCAGGTGAGCGTTCCCATGGCCTTGACCGGCTTGCCGTCCACCTCAAGCGGAACCACATAGTCGAAGACCTTTGTTTCTTTAGATTCGTCCTTGATCTGGGGAGGAAGCCCCTCGCCCATGAAATGGGAGCGATGGTCATGCCAGGCGTACTGCCCGGTGTCGTCGACTTCCTTCCATTCCGGTTCGGCCTTTGCGTCGGCACGGTCCGGGACCGTAACTTCGGCCTTCCGGTCCTCGTTCAGGTAATAGGAGGGCGAATTGAGGTTCACCTCGACGAGGCCATTCGCGGAGATACGCACGTAGGGCTCCCCGTCGTAGCCGATGACCACGACTTCCTTGCCGGTGTCGTTCTGCAGTCTGACTCCATCATCGAAGTTGTAGGTCTGGAACGACAGACCGTCCACGGACGGGCTGATGGTCGTGATCTCGGACCTGTAGTTGGGGTCGCCCTGATGGGCCTGTGCGAAAGATGGCAGGGCCACCAGCAGGGCCAGCACGAGAATGCCTGTGAAGCGCTTCATTGTTACTCCATAACCGCAGAAAGCGGATCGTTGCGGCGAAAAGCCGCGGGTCGGGAACGGTTGTGGGCGCCGCAAGCCACCGAAGTGACTCAGGCGGCAACGGCAGGTGGACTCCGTCCCGGGAGAAGCAGACCCTCCGAACGACCCGGACCCGGCAGGGCCTCAGGCCAGGTCGCGATCAGGCCCGGGCTCATGCGAGCGAGGACGCGCTTGCGGCTCAGGGCCAGCAGCAACTCCTCTCCGGCATAACGGCCGAAGGCCAGCGGCGCAGCCAGAAGAAATACGGGCAGCGTGAACAGAACCGCTTCGGGTGAACCGGTCACCGACAGGAAAAGCGCCCAGACGGCAGCCACCAGGATCAGCCCGGCGGTGCGTGGAACGGACAGTGTTTGCTGCTTTTCCATCCGGTTCAGTGTAGCCGGGAAGCCGGGAGTGCCGACCATCTAGGCTTCCGCTCATGTCGCAGATCAAGGCACTCCTGTTCAATGACCCGTCCTGCCCTTGGGGGTATTCGGCCAGTCCGGCCCTCCGGACTCTCGAGTGGCGATATCGGGAGCAGATCGAGTGGCACCTCGCGGTCATTGGTCTCTCGGATGAGGCCAATCCGGTGCCTTTCACCCCGGCGGTGGCCTCCGACCTGTATTTCGAGTTTCGGGAGCGTTTCGGGATGCCGTTCGCGATCGAGACGAAGTTGCGCGCGACGACGAGTGCCCGCGCCTGCCAGGTGATCACCGCTGCCCGCCTTCTGTTTCCCGGCTCGGAGTGGCGAGCATTGCGCACTTTCCAGCTGCTCAACTTCAACACCCCCCTGCTGCTGGACGATGAGTCCCAGCTGGAGGAAGCCCTGGGGACGGTTCCCGGCATGGATGCCAGCCAGGTGATGGCCGCGCTGGACTCGCCCGAGGTAATCGAGGCCTACACAGAGGATTACGAGCACGCCCGCAGCGCCACTGGTGGCGCGACCCATCTTCAGTCCAAGACGGCATCAGTCGACGGTGGCGGACAGCGGTACACCGCTCCCTCGGTGATCTTCGAAGAGGGCGACCGGCGCATCGAGGTTGGCGGGTTCCAGCCGGTCGAGGCTTACGACGTCGTGATCGCAAACCTTGACCCGACCCTGAAGCGGATGGAGCCTGCCGAGGACCCGCTGGATGCGCTTCACCTCTATCCGGCCGGCCTGACCACCCAGGAAGTGGCGGCCATCATGGCTGAGGGCATGGCCCCGCCGGACCGGACCGAAACCGAGCGCAAGCTCGTGCACCTGCTTGGTGAGCAGAAGGTCCAGAGAGTGCCGCTCGGCAACGATGCTCTCTGGGTCGCCAGCTAGCGCGACCCGCCCCCGGATCGAACCCGCCTGAAGCCTGTGTCTGACTCAGCGAACCGGTAGCCTGCCCCGATGGCTCTTGGCGGTGCCGAGGTCGCCGCCAGAGAAGGCGGTTCCCCCACGGCAAAACAAGCGGGCTCGAATTTCCGGCCCGACATTCAGGGAATCCGTGCGATCGCGGTCACCCTCGTGCTTGCATGCCACGCCTCGATTCCATGGGCCAAGGGCGGCTACATCGGCGTCGACGTCTTCTACGTGCTGTCCGGCTTCCTGATCACCGGACTGGTCGTCAGGGAGATCGAAAAGACCGGCAGGGTCTCGATCCGGAACTTCTACGCCAGGCGGGCCAAGCGGCTCCTCCCCCTGGCGGCCCTGGTCCTCGTCTTCATCTGTATCGGCTCGCTGATCATCTTCCCTCTCGCCCAGCAGGTGACGATCGGTGGTGACGTTTTCGCCGCAGCGCTCTACTTCGTCAACTGGCACTTCATAGTCCAGGGTGTCGACTACTTTGCGGCCGCTGACGGACTTCACAGTCCCGTCCAGCACTACTGGTCGCTGTCAGTCGAGGAGCAGTTCTACGTGGTCTGGCCCCTGTTGCTGCTGGCTGCGGGTGTCATCGCGACCAGGGCGAAGCGGAACCTGAAGACGATCATCCTGCTGATCACGGTGCCGGTCGCGATCGCTTCGCTGATCTACAGCATCCAGTTCACCCAGCAGAACCCGGAGGCTGCTTTCTTCTCGACCATCGCCCGTGCCTGGCAGCTGGCTTTCGGTGCCGTGCTGGCGATGCTTCTGCCGAAGAAACTGAACATGCCCGGCTGGCTTGCCACCGTGCTCGGTGCGGGTGCCGTGGGCGTCCTGCTCTGGGCCACGTTCACGATGGACGCCACCACCCCGTTCCCCGGCTCGAACGGCCTTTACCCGGTGATGGCAACGATCGTGCTGCTCGTGGTCGGCGCGTCCGGCGCCGGCATCACGACCCGGATCCTTTCGACGCGACCGTTCCAGTACGTCGGAAACATCTCCTACTCCTGGTACCTGTGGCACTGGCCCTTCGTCGTCTTCGCGCTCGGGATATTCGGCAACCTGAGCTGGCAGTGGCTCGTCGTTGTGACGCTCTCCTCCTGGATACCGACCCAGATCAGCCATACCTTGCTCGAGGATCCGGTGCGCCGTTCGAAGATCCTGAAGCTCCGCCCCAATCGTGCTCTGGTGATCGGTGCTGCCTGCTCGATCGCCGCTGCCGCCTTCGGTCTCTGGCTCGGTTCGAACCGGATCAACGTGAACGAGTTGAGCCAGGAGCAGGTCGCCGGCGCAGCCGCCATCAAGAACGGCGAGGTGCCGCTGGTCAATTCTGTCGACGCGATCAAGCCGAACCCGCTTCACGCCCGTGAGGACCGTGGGCAGATGTACCTGGATGGCTGTCTGCTGCTCGGGCCCCGGACGGAGTCGGGCGAGTGCGCTTACGGCGACCCGGATGGGGACAAGACGGTGGTCCTGTTCGGCGACTCCCACTCGATGATGTACATGCCGACCCTTGACGAGATCGGCAAGGAACGCGGATGGAGGATCATCGGTCTTTCGCGGGCGAACTGCGCGATCGCCGAGGTGAAGCTGAACAAGTACTGCGACGAGTGGCGGGCAAACTCGCTCGAACGGATCGCCGAGGAGCAGCCGGATCTCGTGGTGGTCGCAACTTCGACCCGGGCGGTCTACTCCCTGACGATCGACGGCAAGAAGCTGGATCGTGGCGCCAGTGAGCCGTACCTGGTCGAGGGGATGGAAGAAACGTTCGACCAGCTCAAGCAGGATGCCGACAAGGTGATCCTGATCCGCGACCAGGCCCAGGCTCCGCGCGAGCCCTGGTTGCCGCACGAATGCGTGGCCGAGAACCTGGACAACCTGAAGATCTGTGCCTTCGAGCCGAAGAGGAACATGGCGATCTCATTCGATGTGAAGGCGGCGGAAGCAACCGGTGTCGACATCATCGATCCGATGCCGATCCTCTGCAGCAACGGCCGCTGCCCGGCCGTGATCGGCAACGCCCTCGTCTACCGCGATAGCTACCACGTGTCGGCCACCTACGCGGTAACAATGGCTCCCTGGCTGGAAAAAGAGCTGGCCAAACTGAACTTCCCCAACGAGACGGAGTGAGATCCAGGTTGTCGGTCACTATGGCCAACTGAGCGGATCTCGGTGAATCGCGGGATGGGATCTATGGGCCAGGAAGGACTCGAACCTTCGACCTACGGATTATGAGTCCGCTGCTCTAACCAACTGAGCTACTGGCCCTCGCAGAGGGAGACTATTTCGACTACATCGTTCAGCGCTTCGACCCTCGCCGAACTTCAGCGGGTGGATGCCAGGGGCCTCCAGCCGTTCGCTGGCGAGGAGCAAAGGCCGGAAATGGCCGCGATAGTACGCGGGTACATGAGCTGCCGTTTCCGGCCGTCGACGAAGCCAGCGGGCGGCTGGTGGTTCCTGGCGCCGCCCGGGCTAGAGGGCAAACAGCTGGGAAAGGGAACGGCCCACGTCGGGCGGCTCCTCTTCGCCGTCTGCCTCGGCCTTGACGCCAGAGGCGAGGGCTTCAGCGGCCTCGGATATTTGGGCGGCCCTGTTCGGCCTTATCTCCCCCGCCTTGGCGGCGTCAGAGAGGTCCGACTCCATCAGCCCGGCGAGTTCGCCCAAGCGGCGAAGGCCCAGTGTTGATGCGGTTCCGTGAAGCGCGTGGGCTTCCTGGCGGAGGGTCTCGAAGTCAGTCGTACCTGTGTCCAGACCGGCCGAAATCACGTCGCAGCGCTGCCGGGCCTCCTTGGCGAAGGCGCTGATCAGTTCGCTGTCTGACTTCTCCTCACTCACGGCTCACCTCGATCTGTCTCGGACGAAAACATCGGTAGCGCGCCCCCATTGTTGCCGTTTGCCGAAAACGATGCATGCTCACCGTCCCTCCCGGCCTGATCTGGCATAGGCTCCCGCTGGTTTTCATCCTACGGAACGGAGCGAGAGTGGCAAAGCGTGCAGCGTTGGTTACTGGTGGTTCGGGCGGTATCGGACTGGCGATCGCCAGGCACTGGCCGAGAACGGCTACGCCGTCACGATCTCGGGACGCCGTGAAGAGAAGCTGCTCAAGGCGGCCGAAAGTCTGGCCGATGACGATCTCAAGGTTGAGGCCGTGGTCGCCGACGTGACCAGCGAGGAAGCGGTGGTCGAACTGGTCGCCGAGCACAAGCGGCAGTGGGGACGGCTCGACTGTCTGGTCAACAACGCCGGAATCGGTATCGGCCAGCCGCTGGATCAGATCCAGGCCAAACATTTCGATCTGCAGATCGCGGTCAACCTTCGGGCACTGGTCGTAGCCACGCGGGAATCAGTAGACATGCTGAAGAAAGCCGGGGGGGAACATGGCAAGGCACTGATCGTGAACCTGGCATCACTGGCAGGGGTCGAGTCGCCACCGTGGCTTTCCGTCTATGGCGCGACCAAGGCCGCCGTGATCGGGTTCTCCAAGTCGACCCAGAAGGAGCTGGTCGGGACCGGCGTTGCGGTCACGGCACTCTGCCCAGGCTTCGTCGCCACCGACATGACCGAGTTCGCTCAGGAGACCGTGCCTGCCGAGGAGATGATGCAGCCGGAGGACATCGCAGAGGCGGTCAGCTTCCTGCTGAAGGTCTCCCCCGCCTGCGCAGTACCCGAGCTGATCATGGCCCGTCCGGTCGCGGGACCCGACACCCAGGGGATGTAGCCCGGCTTGCGTTGTCTGGTCGCCGCTTTCGGCGATCCCGGTCACGTCTTCCCGGCGGTCAGCCTCGCCCGGGCCCTGAAGGGCCGGGGTCACGACGTCGTGGTCGAAACCTGGCCCCAGTGGCAGGAAGCCGTTGAAGGGGTCGGCCTGCGTTTCGTCAGTGCCGACCAGTACCAGGTCTTTCCCCCTCCCCGCTCCGGTTCCCCCGGAGCGGGAGAGGCGGCGGTCGCGCTGATGCCGCTGCTGGAGGAATTCCAGCCTGATGTCGTCGTCAATGACATCCTGACCGTGGCCCCGGCGATCGCGGCTGAAGCGCACGGCTGCGCCTGGGGCACCCTGATCCCGCACATCTATCCGGTCCAGGACCCGGGAATGCCGTTCTTCGCGATCGGGGCGGTCCCGCCGAGGACCCCGATTGGCGGCAGCTTCTGGCGGTTCACCGAGAAAGCTCTCCGGGTTGGTCTCGAGCGGGGTCGCGATGACCTGAACGCCCAGCGTGCGATCGCCGGGCTGCCTCCGACCACGCGCTTCCACGGCGGCATCAGCCCGGACCTGGCGATGGTTGCGACCTACCCCCAACTGGAGTACCCCCGCGACTGGCCCGACTCGGTCCACGTGACGGGCCCGATGCCATTCGAGACGCCCTTCGACGACATCGAACTGCCTCCGGGCGACGACCCGCTGATCCTAATCGCCCCAAGCACCTCACAGGACCCCGACAATCACCTGGTCCGTTCTGCGCTGAACGCTCTCGGTGATCAGCCGGTCCGGATCGTCGCGACAACCAACCGGGTGGTGCCGAGCCACCCGATCGAGGTTCCTCCGAACGCGGTGCTGGTCGACTGGCTGAGCTACTCACAGCTGATGCCCGCGTCCTCGCTGGTGGTCTGCCACGGAGGCCACGGCACCGTGGCGAGAGCGCTCGCGGAAGGGGTCCCCGTCCTGACCTGCCCGGCGGCCGGTGACATGAACGAGACCGCTGCCCGGATCACCTGGGCCGAGGTCGGGAGGTCGATCCGCTGGAGCCTGACCGGAGCTAAATCGCTTCGATGGGCGGTTGCCGAACTACTGGACAATCCGCTCTACCGCGTGCGGGCCGGCCAGATCGCCGCCTGGCACCGGGAACATGACGGTCCGGCCCGGGGCGCCAGCCTGGTTGAGGAACTCGTCGCTCGTTAAAGACCGAGCCCGCGCCGGATCACGGGCGGGCTCATGACACTCGGGGGGGCGGACTCGAACCGCCAACCCTCTGATTAACAGTCAGATGCTCTACCGATTGAGCTACCCCCGAACGGACGGTCAGCCTACCGAATGGCGAGGGAACGCTGGCGGCCGGTCAGCCAACCGGCTCGTCGGCACCCGCCCGCCTGATCTGCTCGACCAGTTCGGATCGCTGGCGGCTCAGCTCGGCGCGCCTTGTGGCATCACCTTCACGGGCCGCAGCGGCAATATCGTCCTCGAGGGCGGCAAGCTCCAGCTCAAGGTAGTTGCGCCGGATCGAGCCTGTTCCGACCAGGTCCGGATCGGCCCGGGCAACAAGCGCTGCAACCATCTTCTGAAGTTCGCGGTCTTCCGGGTCGAGACCACTTGCAGGGTCGTCGAGATGACCCTTCAGCCATTCGACCGTACGCTCGATCAGCGGCGAGGTGAGGTGCCTGGTGTCGAGTTTCTCGAGCCACTGCCTGCCTTCGTCTGGGCGGGCGACACACATCGCCAGCAGCCAGCGCTCGGTCCTTTCGCGACGTGAAAGAACCGGGCGGGTGGCTGTCTCGACAGTTGGCCCGTCAGGTACCTGACTGGAGGCTCGACCAGGAGCCGTTTGCGATGTGGAGGGCTTTCCGGGCATCTGACTGGAAGTCTCGGTCTCCCCCGCCTCCGCGGCTTCCACCCGGCTCAGGACAACGGACGGGTCGATCTGGAGCTTCTCTGTCACCCGCCGGATCAACTCCTGCCGGGTCGCCCCCGGGGGCACCTTGGCCAGAACCGGCGCGGCCTCCGCCAGACCGCGGTCCCGGTCCCGGGGGGATGAGGTGTCCACGCCGGAAAGGATCAGGTTGATCTGGAACTCGGCCAGCTCGATCGCCCCCTCGACCAGTTGGCGGAAGCGGTCGGCCCCGTCGTCCTCGATTGCCATCTCGGCCGGGTCCACTCCGTCAGGCATGGCGGCAACAAGGATCCGGAGTTGCCTGCCCGCCGCCACTTCCTGGGCCCTGAGCATTGCTTTCTGGCCAGCGGCGTCGGCGTCGAGGGCGAGAACCACGGTGCTGACCACCGCGGACAGCTGGGCAACCTGCTGCTCGGTCAGGGCAGTGCCCATGATCCCGACCGACTCGGCAAGCCCGACCTGATGGAGGGCGATGACGTCCGTGTAGCCCTCGACCAGGATCGCGCGGTCCGCCTTCGCCATCGCCGGCCGGGCCTGATCGATCCCGTAGAGGATTTCGCTCTTGTGGAACAGCTCGTTCTCGGCGGTGTTGATGTATTTCGCGCCCTGTTCATCGCGCATCGCACGAGCCCCGAAGCCCAGGGTCCTGCCTCGCGCGTCACGGATCGGAAACGTGATTCGCTCCCGAAAGCGGTCGTAGAAGCCACCGTTCCTGCCTTTTTGAGCCAGTCCTGCCCTTTCGAGTTCACTCACCTTGAACCCGGCCCGCTGGCTGCGGACCAGCAGCGTGTCCCAGGCACTCGGCGCGTAACCCACTCCGAACCGGGCTAGTACTTCCGCATCCAGCCCCCTTCCGGCCAGATACTCGCGGGCCTTTCTTGCTTCGTCGGCAGTCTGGAAGTAGTTGGAGTAGAAGGCACCGGCGCGGTCCATCAGTTCGGTCAGTCGAGCCTTCTCCTGGCGTCGCTTCTCGGCCTGCGGATCTTCTTTTTCCCGGGTTACCTCGACCCCGTAGCGTTCGGCGAGAGTCTCGACCGCGGCCGGGAAGTCCAGATTCTCGGTGCTCATCACGAACTCGAAGAGGTCTCCCCCGACCCCGCAACCGAAGCAGTGGTACAGCTTGTCTGTCGCGTTCACCGAGAACGAAGGTGACCGCTCGTCGTGGAACGGGCACAGGCCCATATACCTGCCGCCCCCGGCACGCTTCAGGTCGGTCTGCGCCGAAACGATCTCGACCATGTCGGCCGCAGCGCGGACCCGGTCGATCGTGTCAGGCGTGAACTTCGACATAACTCCCGAGTCTATGCAAGCGGAGCCGCTCTCAGAAACGGGAGCCTTCGGGAACGTAAATCGCCGTGTAGTTGGCGATGCAGTAGCGATCCGTCATTCCGGCGAGAAGATCTGTCACCCGCTGGACCCGGTCTGCCGCGGGATCGATAACCGGAATCTCCTCGACCCTCTCGAGGTAGTGCTCGAATAGGGCGCGGATCACGCCGTGAACCCGGTCGTGGTCCCGCCGGGCATCGGGCCCCAGGTAGACATTGTCGAACATGAACTTGCGGAGGCGCAACATCGCCATTCCCATGTGCTCGGACTGCCTGATCTCGTCGGCGTCCCTTGACTGATCGACTATGTCCTTTACCAGGGAATCAATGCGGCTTGCGCCGGTCGGTCCGAGCATCTCGATCTCTTCTGCCGGGAGGTCACCCACGCCGAGTATTCCAGCCCTCAAAGCGTCGTCGATGTCGTGGTTTATGTAAGCCACGCGGTCGACCAGACGGACGATCTGACCTTCCAAAGAGGCGCTCTTCTCCGGTCCCGTGTGCTTGAGGATGCCCTCCCTGACCGGCTGGTTCAGGTTCAGTCCGCGGCCTTCCCTCTCGATCACATCGACAACTCTGAGCGAGTGTTCGTTGTGCTTGAAGCCCGGGCCATCGTGTGCTCGACTCGCCTCGTCGAGCGCCTGCTCGCCGATATGACCAAACGGAGGGTGGCCGAGATCGTGGGCGAGCCCGATCGCCTCGGTCAGGTCCTCGTTCAATCGGAGCGCCCTCGCCACGGTCCGGGCGATCCCGGTTGCCTCCAGGGTGTGGGTCAAGCGCGTCCGGTAGTGATCTCCCTCGGGCGCGATGAAGACTTGGGTCTTGTGCATCAGCCGGCGAAATGACTTGCTGTGGACGATCCGGTCCCGGTCACGCTGAAAAGGAGTACGCCACTGGCTGTCCGTTTCAGGCTCTGCCCGGTCGGCAGGATAGGAACGCACCGCGTGTGGCGAAAGGTACTGCGACTCCCGTTCCATCGACAGGCGCTCGAACTCGCTGTCGGGACCGTCTCCACTCCGGGCTGTGCCCGCTTTTCTCCCCGCCTGGGTCACGCCGCGATCCTTTCCTCCGGGCGGGGCAACCTGACATGAGCGTGATGCTCGAGAGTTTCATTTACCGCACGTCCCGCCTGTTTCACAGCCGGGCCACTCGCTTCCGGAAGTTCGTTGAGCGGGCTGCCCAGAACCCGGACCATGAAGCTGTGACCTTCCTCGGAAAACGGGAAGGAGCCTGCCTCGCAGGTCGGGCAGACCACCCCGCCCGCAGCACCCGAAAAGGCGGTCATGTGGTCCGTCGACCCGCACCTCGCGCAACCAGAAAGTTCGGGAGCGAAACCGGCTGCCAGAGCCAGTTTCAGGCGAAAGGCGACCATTCCGGCCGCCGAGGCGATCGGTCCCTCGGGGTCCTGGTCAACCAGCTCCAGGTAGCGGCAGAGGAGGTTGTAAGCAGGCTCGTTTGGTTCCTCCACCCCGTCGAGCAGTCGCAGCACCCCGCCGCAGGCATCCGCCGCTGCAGCGATCCCGTTGCCGCTCGCCCGGAGACGGGCGTAGCCCTCGATCGTTTCGGCCGAAGTGACCGTATGCAGGTCACCACGGCTGCGGTGAAGCACCAATGAGAGACGAAAGAACGGTTCAAGTCTTCCCCCGAAGCGGGAGCGGGGCTTGCGAACCCCTTTCGCAATGGCGCCGAGCCTTCCGTACTCACGGGTATATAGGTGAAGGATCCGGTCGGCCTCGCCGTACCTGATCGTCCTCAGGACCACTGCTTCTGTCTTGAAAGTTCTGGACATCTCTCACCACCAATGGTGTCGCCCGGGCCGGACGGTCCCTGACATCTAGCGGCGCCTGGGCCGCCGGCGAAGCCGCTTCTGGCAGGTCGGGCAGAAATAGGTTGAGCGGCCACCGACCACGATCCGCTTGATCTCGGTTCCGCAGGTGACGCATTCCTCGCCTTCCCGGCGGTGAACCAGGAACTCGTTCTGCATTCCACCCTGCTCCCCGCGGGCGTCGCGATAATCGTCAATCGAGGCGCCGCCGAGGTCGAGGCCCCTCTCCAGCGCTTCAACCACCCCGTCCCGCAGCGCGACATGATGTTCGTGCTTCATCGAGCCACCGGGCGAAAGCGGGTGTAGTCCGGCCCTGAACAAAGCCTCGTCGGCATAGATGTTTCCGACTCCGACGACGCCTTTCTGATCCAGCAGAAAGGACTTGAGAGGTCCTGTCCGCCCCGCCGTCATGGCCGCCATGGCGTCGACGGTGAAGTCTTCAGACAGTGGTTCCACGCCGAGCCTCGATGCGAAGTACGCATCCAGATCTTCCGCGTTCGCGACGAAACCGCGACCGAAACGACGGGGATCCGAAAATCTCAACTCGCCCCCGTCGTCCAGCACGAAGCGGGCCTTCAGGTGCTTCTCGCTCGTGTCAGCCTCGTAGATCCGCGAATCCCCCGGGTTCTCGCTTCCATCAGGAGCGATCAGAACCAGCGATCCGGTCATTCGAAGGTGGATGACCACGGTCATGCCGTCTTCGAGTTCAAGCATCAGGTACTTGCCCCGTCGTCCCACATCGACGACTTCCCGGCCGTTGACCGCACGCTCGAAGTTGCCCGGCAGCTCCGGTTTCGTGAAGTACTCGTCCAGTACCTCGACGACCTCGATCGTCCGTCCGTTCAGATCCGGTTCCAGCTGACGTCGGATCGTCTCTACTTCGGGAAGCTCGGGCACCCGCCGGTTCTATCAGAGCCAAAGCTCCGGCCGGTCGGCCCCTGAGTCAACCGGTCTGGGCGCGGGGATGGGACGCGTAGTAGACGTCCCTGAGCTGCTGGCCGGTCAGGTGGGTGTACATCTGGGTGGTCGCGACGTCCGCGTGGCCGAGCATTTCCTGGACGGCGCGCAGGTCACAGCCACCGGCAAGCAGATGGGTGGCGAAGGAATGGCGCAGCGTGTGCGGACTCATCCGGTCTTCCAGTCCGGCCGTCTTGGCATGGCCCTGAACGATCTTGTAGAGCCCCTGCCTGGTCAGGCGATGCCCGCGGAAGTTGAGGAAGAGGGCTTTCTCGGAACGGCCCCTGGAAAGTTCGGGCCTGCCGGACCGGAGGTAGCCCTGCAGGGCGGCGATCGCCTGTCGACCAAGGGGAACGATCCTCTCCTTGCTGCCCTTGCCTCTCGCCCTGAGCATTCCTTCGTAAGGGTCGATGTCAGTCATCTCCAGCCCGATCACCTCGGACGCCCTGAGCCCGCAGGCGTACATGACCTCGAGGATCGCCCGGTCACGGTAGGCCTGCGGCGAGTCGCCGGAAGGTGTCGCCAGCAGCCGGCTCACCTCGGCCTGGTTGAGGACGTTCGGAAGCTTCTTCGACCGGCGCGGAGTCGCGAGCCCGGCGGTGGGATCGTCATCGACCAGTTCCTCGCGGCGCAGATGCTTGTAGAAGGAGCGAAGCGCAGCCGTCTTGCGGTGAACGGTCGATGGCGCGAGTCGGTTTCCGTTCCCGCTGGCATCGGTCAGGTCCGCCACATATTCGGACATGCCGGCCGCGTCGATGGACAGCGGATCGATGCCGCGCTCGCGAAGGTAGTCGCCGTACTGAAGGAGATCTGTGCGGTATGCGTTCAGCGTGTTCCGGGAAAGGCCCCGTTCCAGCTCGAGATAGGCAAGGAACTCAAGCAGGAGGCTTTCGAACCTTGCGCCATCGAGTACCTCTGAGGCAGGAACGGACGTGACGGTTGCCGGCGGCATGGGAGCGTTTTCTCCTCGCTTGCCCCCATCCCTCTTGACGCAACGAATCCGCCGCAGCCTTAGGTCAGGTCAGCAGCGCGAGGGCCGTGCCCGCCGCGAGAGGCCCGGCGAAGAACGGACGGTCATCCTCGAGATCGCGGCCCATCGTCCGCCTGGGCAGGCCCGAGTCGCCGTAGCCGGCGAGATCTGCCTCTGCCGGGACAAGGTTTTCCAGGCCCTCCGGAAACAGATCCTCGAACCCGACAGGGACCGGGAGCGCCACCGGTCCGAGCGCCAGGTCTAGAACGGCCCGGCTGTGGTGACTCAGACCCTGATGCCTCGGACGCTCGTCCCCTGAGGAAAGTCTCGGTGAGAGAAGGGCCACTCCTCCCAGGGCAAGAGCGGCGTGGATCACGTCGAGGGCGGCCATCCCGCCATGACCGTAGGCGGTACCCGACCCCAGAATTCCCGGACCGGGACCGGCGATCACGGCATCCCAGCCGAGGGAGCGGGCAGCATCCACGGCACCGATCAGTGAGATTGCCTCTGATTGCCCTCCGTAGGACGGCCCGGCGGTCACGTGCCCCGCCAGAAGTCCCCGGTCGAGAAGGGTCGAGACGTCGCGGGAAAGCGATCCCGGAAGAGCGCCACCGCCGGTCTGGATGTACCCGACCTTGCCGGCACCCTCGCGTGAGGCGGCCCAGGCGGCGGGAGCGAGATGCCCGTGGAGGCTGATTGCCAGAACTGGCACGGGCGGCTCATGCGCGGAACCTTCCGGCTTTTCGATGGTCCCGACAGGGTGCTGAAGCGAGGTGTAGTTCAGCTTCATCACGTGATCCTCGGCGGAACCTTCAGATTCGAGACCACGGGTCAGGTTGACGTGTATGACGTCAAAGCCACCGGAGCCGAGTCGCAGGTCCAGCGCCTCCACGTTCACGACCACCTCGTCACCTTCCTGGCAGGGACCGACCATTGTCGGATCAGCCCAGGCCTTGCGCCGCTCCGTGGATCCATCGAGGATGATCTCGAGCGGATCGGCCCCGACTACTGTGGCGCGGCGCAGTTTCAGCATGGCTGGTTCCCTGCCTGTTGGACGATCTCCTCGCAGACGGCCAGCATCGCTTCGAGATTACGGCGTGGCACCGATTCCTGATGGGTGTGGTTGTCGTAGGTTCCGTTGGCCAGGAGCAGACAGTCCATCCCGCGCTCCCGGAAGACGTTGGCATCCGATCCTCCTCCTGTCGAAATGCGCCGCGGTTCGTGGCCCGTGACGGAAAGCGCAGCCTCCGCCAACCTGAGCGCATCCGAACCACCATCAACCTGGTAGCCGGTGAAGTGTTTCCGGGTCGCGATGTCGACCTCGCATCCGGTTTCGGAGGCCGCCCACACCATCTGGTCGGTCATCCCGGCGATCACCTCTGTCACCCGGACCGGATCAAGCGACCTCGCCTCACCGCCCAGATAGCAGGCACCTGGGATCACGTTGCCGGAGGTGCCTCCGTTGATCACGCCGATGTTTGCGGTAGTCGCTTCGTCGATCCGGCCAGTCTTCATCTCGGCGATGGCCCGTGCCGCAGCGACGATCGACGATCGGCCCGCTTCCGGCATCAGACCGGCGTGAGCCTCGACCCCGGTGAACCGGGCTTCGATTCCGATGTGAGTGGGAGCGGATGTGATCACCTCCCCGACATCGGTGGCGTGATCCAGCACGAAGCCGACTCTCGACAGGAGTTGTGACTGGTCGAAAGCACCGGCACCGATCAGGCCCTGTTCCTCGGCAACTGTGAAGAGCAGCTCGATTCCTACCGGTGGCGGAGTCGAGACTGCCCTTACCGCCAGCTCGATGAGGACTGCCACCGCGGCCTTGTTGTCGGCGCCAAGGATCGTTGGTCCGGCTGACCTGTAGATGCCGTCCTCATCGAGGATCACTTCGATCGGTCCGTCGTGAGGGACCGTGTCGAGGTGGGCACAGAACATCAGGTATCCCGGATCCTCTCCGTCTTCCTTCGGCGCGCCGGGAATCCGGGCGAGAAGATTTCCGGCCCCGGCAACGGTCGTGTCTGCCGCACCGTCTTCGGTCACTTCGAGACCAAGCGCCCGGAGTTCACGAGTCACGAAATCGGCAACTGCGCGTTCTTCCCCGGTCGGGCTGGTGGTCTCGCAGAGGCGAACGAAGCGGCTGGTCTTCTCAGTTTTCATCCGGCGCAGACCGGATGGCGTCCTGGTTCTTCCTTCCGGAAATCAGGTAGAGGACGATCAGGATCGCCGGGTTGATGATGTCGAGCCAGAGAACCAGTCCGGTGTTGTCCGGATCGTGGTTGTCGTACTCGATCATCTGGTGGATGTGACCGTAGGCGTCACCCCAGAACTGGATCGTCGCGATCAGGATCACCGCAAGCCAGAACTTGCGGTCCCGGATCCAGAAGCAGAGGAAGGCTGCGACCCCGATCGCCAGGTCACCCATCGCGTTCTCGAACTGGAAGGCTCCCGTCCCGGTCGCATTCCAGGGTACGAATCCGATCTGCTCGGCGGTCTCCTTCGCGTCGAATACATGAAATGCCGCGCCGAAAATCGATCCGATGCCAACCGCGATACCCAGCCAGAACATGAGAAAGACACCGGCTACCGCAGCGGTGCCGCGCTGGTCCTTGTGCCGCAGCAGGTAGATCCCGGCCCCGCCAAGGGTGACGAGAATCCAGAACAGGAAGGGCACTGGCTCAGGCTTCCTGTGTCTCTACGGCGAGCGAATCGCCGGCGGCCTCCGGCTCCTCTGCAGGCTTGCCCGCCGCGACAGCGGCAGCAGCTTTCATGAACTCGCGGAAAAGTGGTTCCGGGCGGTTCGGCCGCGAATTGAACTCTGGATGGAACTGCGAGGCGACATAGAAAGGATGGTCTTCCAGTTCGACGATCTCGACGAGCCGCTCGTCGGGGGAGGTGCCGGAGCAGACGAGCCCCTGATCCTCGAGCTTGCTGCGGAGAAGGTTGTTGACCTCGTAACGGTGGCGGTGGCGTTTGTAGATGACCGCTTCACCAAAGATCTCGAGGGCCCTGGTTCCGTCGTGGAGCTTGACCGGGTCAGCCCCGAGCCTCATGGTGCCACCCATGTCGGAGACTTCCTTCTGTTCCGGGAGCAGGTCGACTACCGGGAACGGCGTCTCCGGATCGAACTCGGCCGAGTTGGCTCCGTCCATGCCTGCGATGTGCCTGGCGAACTCGATGACGGCGATCTGCATACCCAGGCATATACCCAGATACGGGATTCCATTCTCACGGGCATACCTTGCCGCTTCGATCTTGCCCTCCACCCCGCGCTCACCGAAGCCGCCCGGGATCAGAATTCCGTCAGCATCCTCAAGCCGGGTGATGTCAAAGTCCTCCGAGTCGACCAGATCGATCTCGACATCGACACCGTTGTGAATACCGCCGTGTTCAAGAGCCTCGATCACGGACTTGTAGGAGTCAGCGAGCTGGATGTACTTGCCAACCAGGGCGATCTTGACGGTGCCCTCGGTGTTCTCGGCCATCCTCAGCATTGCTTCCCACTCGGTCAGGTCCGGGGGCGGTGCGTCTTCCATGTGAAAGTGCTCGAGGATGAAGTCGTCAAGACCCTCTGCCCGGTACATCAGCGGGATCTTGTAGACGTTGTCTACGTCCTGACCCGAAATCACCGAATCGGTGGGGAGCGAGGCGAACTGCGCGATCTTCCTGCGGATGTCGCGATCGAGTCCGGATACCGAGCGGCAGATCAGGGCGTCGGGCTGAATGCCGATGCGGCGAAGTTCATTGACCGAGTGCTGGGTCGGCTTGGTCTTCATCTCACCCGCGTGAACGATGTAGGGCACCAGAGTCAGGTGGATGAACATGGCGCGCTTTGAGCCGAGGTCCGTGTACAGCTGGCGGATCGCCTCGAGGAAGGCCAGAGATTCGATGTCACCCACCGTGCCACCGATCTCGGTGATCACGAAATCGACCTGCTTGGTCTCGGCGACGATCAGGATGCGGTTCTTGATCTCGTCGGTGATGTGAGGGATCACCTGGACCGTGCCGCCGAGGTAGTCGCCGCGACGTTCCCTCTTGATCACCGAGTTGTAAACGGCACCAGCGGTCACATTCGAAGCTCTCGAAGTGTTCTCGTCGGTGAACCGTTCGTAGTGACCAAGGTCGAGGTCGGTCTCGGCACCGTCCTCGGTCACGAAGACCTCGCCGTGCTGGAAGGGGCTCATCGTGCCCGGATCGACGTTCAGGTACGGATCGAACTTCTGGATCTGGACCCTGAAACCGCGGGAGACGAGGAGCCGACCGATCGAGGCCGATGCGATGCCTTTACCGAGAGCCGAAAGCACTCCGCCGGTGACGAAGATGAATCGGGTTTCTCCTTGGAACTGGTCGCTCACTTGACTCTCCCTATCGAGTCTATAAACCGCAGCGGCGGCAGCCGGTCGATCGCGCCGGAGATCGAACGGAACTCTCCGTAAATCGTGAGAAGAATCACTGCGGCCAGCGCGATCAGCCGGCCGGTTTCGTCGAGTCCGGTCAGAAGGCAGACCCCCGCGAGAGCCCCGGCGAGATTCGACCCAGTGTCACCGAGCATCGCCCGGTTCCTCAGCGTGAACCAGATTCCGACGATGAACGGCCCGAGGAAGATTCCGGTCAATTCGATCGGGAAGAGCGTCCATCCGCCCAGGCAGAGACCGATCACAAGGAGGAAGAGAACCTTCTCGACTCTCCCGCCCCTCAGGTCGAGCAGGTTGAACAGGTTGGTGGTCAGGATCAGCAGCGCAACGTCCGCAATGTAGGCCGGCCATTCGTTACCGATGCCGGTCACCACATAGGCCGCCAGGGCAAGGGCCCCGATCGCCTTGACCGCACCGGTAGAGAGCTCACCCCGCATGACTGCCTTCGCATGACCACGCCAGCCCCTTGGGGTTCCTTCTGCGTGGCCGAGACCCAGCGAATCGTCGAGCAGTCCGAGGAATGCGACCCCGACGAAGTAAATGATCCAGCGGCGCAGGTCAGGTTCGAGCAAGTCGAGGCCGGCCCGGTCGTTGAGGACCGCCAGTGGTGCCAGTGCGACCAGCGAGGTCGTCACCAGAACCGCGCCCAGCGGAAAGGCCAGCTCGTCGCCACGGAAGTTGACGCGGGTGAGGCCGGCTCCGATCAATCCGCGGATGCCGGCCGGCACGACCAGGAGGCCGATCAGGACCGCTACCGGAAGGCCGATCCAGGTTACGGCTCGGCCCTGCCCTGACCGTTCGGGCTACCGTTGGCTCCCCTGGCCACCGGCGCCAGGAGCTCCGGCAGGAGTCTCGTGGCCCCGCCCTTCACGCCAAAGGCACCCTCTGCCCCATTTAGCGCGTAGGCCAGGCTGACCTTGCCCGCCGGCTGGTCGAGGTTGTCGACCGTAGTCAGGTTGAGATCGCGGAGGTAGGTGACCGTAGAGGGATCGGTACCGGTTACCTCGACTCCGACCAGCCGCGCCCTGGTGGCTTCCGCTCCCTCGATGATGGCGCGGTCGAGCGCTTCGGCTGTGTCCTGAAGCTCGGGGTCGGTCTCCTCCGGTTCGGCACGGTAGAAGACGAGTCCGTCGAGCCCGCGGAACTGTCCGCTTGACTGTGACATCAGGTCTGACCTGGTCTGAGTGAGGATCCGGCCTCCACGCACCAACTGGCGACCTATCGTCTGCCCGTATGCGGTCAGGGTGTCTTCGTTGGTCGCGATCGAACGGAATCTGGTGCCTTCGAGATTGCCAGCCAGGTCCTCGAGCGACGGCGGCTGACGGATCGCCCCGACCGCGACAAGTTCTGCGCCGGCCGGTTCGAGAGCTGATTCGATCGAATCAGTCACATTCGATGGGAGCTGTCCGAGCCCCACAACTCCCACTCTGTCGCCGGCAAGCCGGCCTTCGATGAGAAGCGGGTAGGCGGTGTCACCAAACTCTCCGAGCTGACCCAGTTCACGATTCTGCTCGTCGATCTGGCCTCGTGCGTCGTTGAGGTCACTGGTCAGGCTGGACTCCAGGTCTTCCCGTGTGTTGTTCAGTACGTCGGCACCCCACTGGGTTCCGATCAGGATCCCGATCGCGAGTGCGAGAAAGACAGCGGCAAGTGAGGCCGCGTGGTAGCGAGCGCTGTAACCCATCGCCAGAAGCCTAAAGACCGCGCCTGATCAAAGTCCGAGCCAGATCTTGATCTTGAGCCAGATCAGATCGAAGAGGTCGGCGAGAGCCGGGGAGCTGAAGACGACGATCGTGACCAGAATCAGGAACGCGCCGAGGAAAAGCATCAGGGGACCGACCGTGAGACCGGGGTTGTACAGGCGGCTCACGCCTTTGGCATCGACGAGCACCTCGCCGATCCTCAGCCGGGTCAGGAAGGTCGAGGACATTCCGGCCCGGTCCTTGTCCAGGAACTCGATCAGGTTGAAGTGAGCTCCGACAGTGACGATCAGCGATGCGCCCTTCTCGTATGCCATGAGCATCGCGACGTCCTGGCTGGTCCCGACGAACGGCAGGGCGATGTGCTCGACCCCGAGCTCGTTCATCCGCTCCGAACCGGGTGCACGGCCGTCGGCGTATGCGTGGACGACTACTTCGGGCCCTGACTTCAGGGTGTCGTCGGTAACCGAATCCATGTCACCGAGGATCATGTCGGGCTTCAGCCCCGCCTCCCTGATCGCGTCTGCGCCACCGTCCACACCGATCAGGATGGGCTTCACGTCCCGTATGTAGGCGCGGAGCGCCCTCAGGTCGCTCTTGTAGTTGGGGCCACGGACGACGATCAGCACGTGGCGACCCTCGAATCGGGTTCTCGTTTCAGGCAGATCGATGGCGCCGGAAAGAAGTTCGCTCTCCTGCTGAATGTGGGTGACCGTATTCTCGGCGAAGTCCGCCAGCGCATGGTGGATCTCGGACTGCTGGCGTTCTATCTGCCGGTCGAGGTCAGGCTTCAGCTGTTCGACCCCGGTGGCGACAGTCACGCCGTCCCGGATTATCGAAGCTCCTTCGAGAACCACATGTTCGTTCTCGATCAGGATCTCGAACAGGTCCTCCTCGTGGAAATCGACCAGCCGCACCCCTGCCTCGACCAGAATCAGCGGTCCCCGGTTCGGGTACCGGTCATCCGAGGAGGTGTGGTCGTTGAGGACCACCTTGACCCCGCTGGCGACCAGGTCCTCGGCTGCGATGCGATCGATGTTCCTGTGGCGGATCACCGCGATATCTCCAGGCTGGAGAGTCTTGACGAGGTCCTTTGTCTTCCTCCCCATCCTGATCCGCCCGGCGCTCCGGCGCGCTGCAGGGTCCTGCCCTTGAGGCATGGCTTCGTCGGGCCGCCCTCGCAGCCTTCGGGTGATCGCGTTCACCCCACGAGGGTAATGGCTTCTAGCGGTTCGCGGTGACCAGTTCGCGGGCGTGCAGGGTCGCTGCCTCGTCGCCTTCGCCAGCACCCATCATGCGCCTGATCTCGGCCACAACGGCGTCTTCGTCGAGGGACCGGACCGTCGCTACAACTCCGGAGTCGCCGGTCAGCTTCTCGATACTGAAGTGATTGTCGGCCCGGCTTGCCACCTGCGGAAGGTGTGTGATCGCGAAAACCTGCCGTCCCTCCGCCACAAGGCGAAGCCGGTCGCCCACGGTCCCGGCCGTGGTGCCGCCGATCCCCGCATCGATCTCGTCGAACACGAGAGTCCGGCGGTCTCCGGTACCGCTGGCAGCGAGCGCAAGCATCACCCGTGAGAGTTCGCCGCCGGATGCCGTGTCCCGCAGGGGCTGTGAGGGTACGCCCGGATTCGGGGCAAGCATGAACTCGACGGACTCCGCACCGTGTGGTCCCGGACCGTCAGGCTCGGGCCTGACCTCGATCGTCAAACCGGCACCGTCCATCGCGAGTTCCGCCAGATCAGAAGTGACCGAAGCGGCCAGATCTTCGGCGGCCTTTCGTCGTGCCTTGCCGAGCGAGCCCGCCTCTTCCCCAAGACGAGTACGGACCGTTTCCAGTTCCGCCTCGATCTCGGCTTCCTCGGACTCGCCGCTCTCGAGGCGATCTATCTCCTGCCGGCAACTCTCGGCATGGGCGAGGACCCGCCCGATCGAACCGCCGTGCTTGCGCTCGAGGCGATCGATTACTTCGAGACGCTCCTCCAGCCCGGCCAGGCGCCCCGGGTCAGCCTCGATTCCGGCGAGATACCGGCCCAGCTCGACGCCCACGTCCTCGGCTTCCAGGGCAAGGCTCTCGATTCGCGCCGCCAGTTCGTCCAGAACCGGATCGACTCCGCTCACTCCGCCGATCAGATCCCTGGCTCCGGCGAGCAGGCCGGCCGCCCCGTCAGCGTCCTCGTCCCCCCGTAGTCGTCCGCCCGCACCGGCCGCGGCTTCACGGAGTCCTTCAACGTGACGCAGCCGGTCCCGCTCTTCGACGAGTCCATCCTTCTCACCGTCGACGAGGCGGGCCGACTCGATCTCGTCGAGTTCGAATCGGAGCAGGTCGAGGTCGCGTTCGCGGGCTGTCTCGCGGCCACGGATTTCAGCCAGGCGTCGCGAGAGTTCACGGTGCCGGCTCCAGACCGCCTCGTAGGAGACCAGCCTCTCCTGCTGCTCCAGCCCCGCTGCCGAGTCCACCATGGCCAGTTGGCTCGATCCGATCGTCAGGCGGCGATGCTCATGCTGGCCATAGAAGGCGAGCAGCCTCGACCCGAGCATCTGCAGATCCGCAGCCGACGCGCTGCGTCCACCGACGAAAGCCGAAGTGCGGCCTCCTTCGGATACGCGGCGGCCGAGAACTATCTCGTCTGACCCGGCCGGAATGCGGTCGAGCAGTTCGGAAAGCTCATCGTCCTGGTTCCACTCCGGGGGCAGGTCGAAAACGCCCTCCACCCAGGCTTCGGGCGCACCCGGACGGACGATTCCCTTTCTCGCCTTGCCCCCCATGAGAAGGTCCAGCGAGTAGGCAAGAACCGTTTTTCCGGCCCCGGTCTCGCCGGTCAGGACGTTCAGGCCAGGACCCAGCCGGAGTTCGGCCTTTTCGATCAGCAGGAGGTTCTCGATCCGAAGTTCTCGCAGCATTTCCAGTACTTCTACAACCCGGATCGGACGAACACCTGTTCGTAAACCTCAAACGGTCGGCGGAGCGAAGCTCGCCGACTACTTGTCAAACGGCCAGGTGGCCGAACTTCTCGCGGATCCGGTGGTAGAAGTTTGATCCCGGCAGCTGTGCCAGCCTCGCCAGATTCGGCAGGTAGCTCATCTCCGCTTCGGCAGAAGGGCTCAGTTCGCCGATCTGGACGCCGTCAACTGCGATATCCACCCCGTCCCGGCTGCGGTGGTTGACGACGTGGAGCACGTCACTCGGGGCGACCACAAGCGCGCGGGCGGTCAGTGTGTGAGGAGCGATGTAACTGACCACATAGCCGTCCACGCCCCAGGCGAGGATCGGGCCGTTGTTGGCCAGGTTGTAACCGGTTGACCCGGTCGAGGTGGCGGCGACAAGCCCGTCACAGCGGACGTGACCGACTTCCTCGCCGGCGATCCGGTAGCTCAACTCGGCGACGCCGCCGCGAGGCCTTCGGCTGAAGCTGACGTCGTTCAGGGCGATCTGGGTCTCGCCGTTGGCGGTGATCGCCAACCCGGGAAGGTCCAGGGTCTCGTAATCGCCGGCGAAGGCCCGGTCCAGACCCAGTTCGATCTGGTCGGATTCGACCCCGGCCAGAAAGCCGACCCGTCCGAAGTTGATCCCGAAAACAGGCACCTTGATGTCAAGCGAAGCTCTCAGGGCGTGGAGGATGGTGCCGTCACCACCAAGCACTACAAAAAGCGATGGGTCCAGGCCTTCCCGGTCCTTGCTCGGCACGAGATCCCAGCCGTGCCGTTCAGCAGCTGCATGGGCTACCTCCACCGCGCGATCCATTCCCGCGGCGTGCGAATGGGTGAAAAGGAGTGCGACAGGCCTGCTCACAGATCGACACCTTCGCAGAGCGCAGCACCGTTGTCAGCCCCTCGATGCCTTTCGGGCGTACTTTCCCCTTCACCACCGGGAACCCCGAGTTGAATGAACGTCTCCAGATTGCCTTTCGGCCCGGGCAGTCCGGTGGGTGCGATCCCGTCCAGGCTGAGACCTTCGGCCCGGGCGAAGTCGGCCACGTTCTCGACAGCTTCGCGCCGATCTTCCTGCTTTCGGACGACACCTCCCCGCCCCACCCTGGTCCGACCAAGTTCGAACTGGGGCTTGACCATGGCGAGGATCGTTCCCCCTTTCTCCATCACGTCGATGACCGCGGGCAGGACCTTGGTCAGGGAGATGAACGAGACGTCGATGACCGCGAACTCAGGCCTGTAGTCGAGGTCCGAAGGAAGCAGGTCCCTCGCATTGAGCCTTTCGATGACGGTTACCTCGTCGCGGTCCCGTAGCGAGGCGTCGATCTGGCCATAGGCGACATCGAGGGAGATCACATGTCGGGCACCCCGCTGCAGAAGGCAGTCCGTGAAGCCGCCGGTCGAGGCCCCGACGTCAAGGCAGAGCAGGCCAGCGGGATCGATGCCCAGGGAATCGAGACCGTTCTCGAGCTTCACTCCCCCGCGTGAGACGTACCGCTGGGCCTCGATGACTTCGATCTCCTGATCGGGCGTTACTTCCTGGCTCGGCCGAAGCGCGATCGCGCCGTCCCGCCCCAGTTTGACCTGCCCGGCCCGGATCGCCCTAGCGGCCGCGGTGCGGGAGGTGAAGGTTCCCCGCTCGGCCAGGAGCAGGTCAAGTCGGGTTCGCTTGGCCATCCGGTTGAACGGTATCGCCCAGCGGGAAATCAACGGTTTGGCGCTCCAGAAGGGCAGTTCGGGGCAAACAGACAAGAAACATTGTCAAATGTGACCCGACTCACACACGAAAAGTAAGTGGGGCACTACTTTGCTCTCAGGAGACCGATGACCATGACTGCACGACCAATCGAAATAAGCGTCCACAACGCACTCGTGCTGGCCACAGCGCCGCTTCTCATGATCGTTCCTTACCTGCTTACTTTCAGCCCCGGGATCGGTTACCTGACCTTCTTCCTGGGCGCAACGCTCATGGGTGTGGCACTCGCTGGCGCGAGCCCCAAACGACCTCTTTCCCTCGCAGCCCTCGCCGGTTTTGACTGGGCGATCGGCATCGCGATATTTGCTGTCGGCATTCTCGCCGGCATTTCCGGACAGGACACCATCACCACAATCTTCCTGGTCGGGTTCGGCGCCGCTCACTTGGCACTTACCGCTTCAACGCGGTACAGCGCCCGCGGCGCATGAAGAGCCCACCTACCTCCCACTGATCAAAAACACATATAGAGATCATTGAATCTCTCTCCTCCCTAAGTAACACCAAGAGCCCCGCCCTCCCAGCGGGGCTCTTTCCTTGCAAGGGGCGAAATTTCATCGTCAGGCCCTGTCTCTAGTCTGGGCCGGTGACTACTTCCGCTCTCACATCAGGGCAATTCGGGATCGAGGCCTCGCGGCTGATCGCCGATCTTGAGCGCGAGGGAGAATCGGGTTCGCGTGATCCCGGAATCGATGCCCGGCTCGAAGATCTGCGTAATTCCTGGAAAGCCCTGGATCGCGGCTCTCAGGATGAGTCGCGGACGCTGACCAGCCGTATCGCGGCCCTGGTCGCGTCTCGCCCGGGTGACGGTTCCCAGTCGCCTCCGGCCGCCCAGACCGTCCTGATCGCCGACGAGCAGGAGGAAGCGGCTCTGGCGCTGCAGGGGCTGGAAGGGATTGAGCTGAGGGAAGCCGTTCCGGAACGGACCTTCGCCGGAGAAGCAACCCCGGAAAGCCTGCTTGAACACATGGGGTACGCCAGCTTCCGTCCCGGCCAGCGGGATGCGGTCCAGGCCGCCCTGGAGGGCCGCGACAGTCTCATCGTGATGCCGACCGGGGGCGGAAAGAGTCTCTGTTACCAACTGCCGGGGCTGGCCAGTCCTTCGTTGACCCTGGTCGTGAGTCCGTTGATTGCCCTGATGGCCGATCAGGTCAAGCGGCTTCGCTCCGAAGGCCACCCTGCCGTCATGTTCGCCTCGGGGCTTTCAGAGGAGGATTCTGCAGCTTCCCGGGAAGCCGTTCGAAACGGAACTGCCCGGATCGCCTACTGCTCCCCCGAGCGCTTCGGTTCCTCTTCTTTTCTGAAGCTGATCGCTTCACGGGAGATCGACCTTCTGGCAATTGACGAGGCGCACTGTCTTTCCGAGTGGGGCCATGACTTCCGGCCTGACTATCTCCGCCTGCCAAAGGTCGCCGAACGCCTGGGCCGCCCTCCGGTCATGGCATGCACCGCGACGGCAACACCACAGGTCACTGCCGAGATCGCCGATCGCATGGGGATGAAGGACGCGACGGAGATCCACTCCGGATTCGATCGCCCCAACCTCAGCTTCGACACGATCCCGCTGGAAGGCAAAGGATCCAAGGCACGAAAGCAGGCCTTGCTGGAGACCGGCCTTCGGGATCCGGCCAACCGACCCGCGATCGTCTACTGCGGGACGAGAAAGAGCACCGAGGAGGTGACCGACGACCTTCGGGCTGCCGGACTTTCGGCGGTCGGCTACCACGCAGGAATGCCTCCGGATGAGCGCGCTTCCGCGCAACACCGCTTCATGGAGGGCGACGCCGACGTGGTGGTCGCGACCAACGCCTTCGGGATGGGAATCGACAAGGCGGATGTGAGATCGGTCTGGCACTGGGCCATCCCCTCCAGCGTCGAGGCGTATTACCAGGAGGCCGGGCGTGCCGGAAGGGACGGGGAACCTGCCCGCGCGGTCCTGCTGGCGATGAGGGCGGATCTGGGCCGGCTGGTCAGGTTCAACGAGCAACGGAGGGTTGACCCCCAGGAGGTTCTCTCCTTCGTTGACGATGTGAAAAGGAGCGCCGGACGCGACGCCGAAGGGCACCCGGGTTCGGTGACCATGAACGCTCCACGCTCGGACGAGGAGAGGATCCGGCTTGCGGTGGCCGAGCGGGCTGGAGCGGTCAGGGTCGACCCCGCCCCGGGCGGGCGGCTGCTCGTCTCTCCCGGACCGGAAGTCGGACAGGCACCGATCAGGTCCGCCTGCAGGGTTGCCGAGGATCGGGGCTGGGCTGCCTACCGTGCGGTCGAAGGGTTCAGCTTTTCGAGCACCTGCAGGCGGCGCCAGATACTCGAACACTTCGGAGACAGCTCGCCCGGCGCCCCTGTGGGTCGTTGCTGCGATGTCTGCGACCCGATCGAGTGGCTGCCAGACCCCGATTCGATCGTGATCCGAAAGCGCGGCAGCGGCTCACGCAAGGCCGCTCCGCCGCCGGAGCTGGCGCCGGAGGACAGCCAGCTCTACGAAGAACTTCGCCGCTGGCGACTCGAGGCAGCTGGCGACAGACCCGCCTACCACGTTGCTTCCAACCGCACCCTGACTGCCATAGCCACGGTCAAGCCGCTCGACGAGGACAGCCTCCTCGGGGTATCGGGGGTCGGCCCGTCATTCATGGAGAAGTACGGCAGCGAAGTGCTTCGGATCGTCTCCTCACACGACTGACGAAATCGCCGATCCTTGCGCGATCAGTGACGAGGGGCGACGCCCGAGTCGACTGCCGCCTGGACCTTCGCAGCAACCGCTTCCGGGGTGAAGCCGACTTCCTTGTGAAGGAGGTCCGGCTTGCCATGGGTCACGAACCGGTCGGGCAGACCGATCCGCATGACCCTCGCCCGTTCACCCGGGTTGGCGAAGTTGTCTTCCAGATGCTCGATCACAGCCGAACCGAAGCCGCCCTGAAGGACGCCTTCCTCGATAGTGACGATCAGGTCGTGACTGACCGCGAGGCGTTCGACCATCTCCGTGTCCAGAGGCTTGACGAAACGGGCGTCCGCGACGGTTGGCTTCAGACCTTCCTCCTCGAGGATCCCGGCAGCGCCAAGGGCGATCCCGACACCTGACCCGTATCCGACCAGGGCGACCTTCTCGCCGTTCTGGAGGGTCTCTCCGGATCCGATCGGGAGCATCTCGGCCTCGGCGGGCAGATCGACCCCGACCGCGGCACCGCGGGGGTAGCGGAAGGCCGTGGGGCCGTCGTGTTCGACCGCCGTGCGAAGCATGTGGACCAGCATCGCCTCGTCCCTCGGCGCCATCGCAACCACGTTCGGCAGCGACCGGAAATAGGCGATGTCGAAGGCACCATGATGAGTGGGGCCGTCATCGCCGACCAGTCCGGCCCGGTCCATAGCGAAAGTCACATCCAGGTTCTGGAGACAGACGTCGTGGACGATCTGGTCGTAGGCACGCTGCAGGAAGGTCGAGTAGATGCCGCATACCGGCTTGCCTCCCTGGAGAGCTATGCCGCTGGCCATGAGAACTGCGTTCTGTTCGGCGATGCCGACGTCGTAGTACTGCTCTGGACGCTCATCGGCCAGCCTCTGGAGACCCGCCCCGCCAGCCATCGCAGCGGTAATGCCGATCACCCGGGGGTCACGTTCGGCTTCGGCGACGATCGCATCCGAGAAAACCTGTGTGTACTGGGGCGGCGCCGCGACAGGCTCCGGCTCTTCCAGTATCTCCGGGGCGATCGAGGCAGGAGCGTCGGATTCCTGGACCGGGATCAGCTTCGGCTTCTTCGAATCGGCCGGCGCACCATCGACGATGGAACCGGGCTTCGCCGCATGCCACTTCTCCATGCCTGCGAGCCCACCCTCTTCAGCCGGGGCGAAACCGCGACCCTTGACCGTGTGGACGTGCACCACCACTGGCCGGTCGGCGGCGAATGCCTCGGTCAGGGCACGACGCATTGCTCCGACATCGTGACCATCGATGATCCCCATGTAGGCGAGGTCGAGTTCCTCGAAGAGCAGCCCTGGCGCCCAGTAGGCCTTGATCGCCGTCTTCAGTTCCGGGCCGAGTCGTTCGATTCGCTTGCCAAGACCGAGCGGAAGCTTGGTCAACCGATCCTCGACCTCTTCTCGAGCGTGGAACAGGCCTGGCTTCAGGCGGGCCCTCTGGAAGTAGCTGGAGAGAGCTCCGACGTTCGGGGAGATCGACATGCCGTTGTCGTTGAGCAGGATCACCATCGGGGTCTGGAGTCCGCCGGCGGCGTGCATCGCCTCGTAGGCGACACCCCCGGTCAGGGCTCCGTCACCGATTACCGCGACGACCTTTCCGTCCTGGCCGATGCCCTTGCGCATCGCCTCCTTCAGCCCGACGCCATAGGAGATCGAGGTCGAGGCGTGCCCGGCACCCATGATGTCGTGCTCGGATTCGGGGATCGAACAGAAGGGCGCCAGGCCCTCGTACTGGCGAATGGTCGGTAGCTGTTCACGACGCCCGGTCAGAACCTTGTGCGGATAGGCCTGATGCCCAACGTCCCAGAGGATCTTGTCGCGGGGCGATTCGAGCAGGCTGTGCAGCGCCACGGCGATCTCGCAGGTGCCCAGGTTGGCCCCGAAGTGACCCCCAATTTCACCGATCACGTCGATGATGTAGGCCCGCGTTTCGTCGGCTACCTGCTGGAGCTGTTCGTCGCTGAGTCCCTTCAGGTCCTCGGGCGAATTGATGCCGGGCAGGAGCGGCCTTGGGTTGTTCATCTGTTCGCTCACTGTTCTCTTGAATAAATGTAGTCGGCGATCCGCTTCAGGTCTTCCGTCTGTCCGCCAGCCCCGGCGAGGGCGGCGAGGGCCTGATCATGTGTTTCGGCGGCCAGGGATCGGGCCCGATCCAGTCCATACAGGCTGACATATGTCACTTTTCCGTGACGTTCGTCGCTGCCCTGGGGCTTGCCCAGCTCCTCGTCGGATCCGGTCACGTCGAGGATGTCGTCAACGATCTGGAACAGCAGTCCGATCTGGGTGGCGAACACCTGTATCGGTTCCCGTGTCGCCCCGTCGGTGCCATCGAGGGCAAGGGCGACCTCGACACTGGCCTTGATCAGCCTGCCGGTCTTCAGGGAATGAAGGTGGCGCAACCCTTCGGCGTCCAGGGCAGGGGCGGAAACGTCGATGTACTGGCCGCCGACCATCCCTTCCACTCCCGTGGCCGAGCAAAGCAGGGCGACGGCCTCGAGCACGCGGTCGGGTGGCGCGGGCACCGCGGCGAGGGCAGCGATCGCCTCGGCGAAAAGGCCGTCGCCGGCCAGAATGGCAACCGCTTCGCCGTACTTGACATGCGAAGTCGGTTTGCCCCGGCGGAGGTCGTCGTCATCCATCGCCGGCAGGTCGTCGTGAACCAGCGAGTAGGTGTGAACCATTTCGAGTGCGCCTGCCGTAACGAGGAATTCCTCCGGATCTCTGCCGATCGCTTTCGCGGTGGCCAGGCAGAGCACCGGTCGGATTCTCTTTCCCCCGGCGAGCAGCGAGTAGCGCATGGCCTCGTCGAGCCCGGTGGTGTCAGCACCATCCGGCCCTGCCCCGCGACTGAAGTGGATCGTCTCGAGGTGATCGTCGACGAGTTGGCGGAGGTCTTCGGGGTAGCTCATCGGGCCTCCCCGCTGGGCGGCTTCGCTCTCATGGACTCAGTTCTGGCTGTCGACGCGATCGACTGCGGCTGCGGCTTCGCTGGAAGCCTCGGCGGTCAGCTTCGCGGCCTCCTCGGCAAGCCCGGCGGCCTCTGTGTCGCTGACGTTCTCGTCTCGCAGGGCTGCGGTGATCTCGTCCAGGCGGTCGCGGATCTCTTCAAGGCGGCTCATGCGGGGGCCTCGTCTTCCTTCATTGCGCGGGCCGCGGCTCCGAGGATGCCGTTGACGAAACCCGGTGCCTCGGCACCGCAGAACTTTTTGGCTGACTCGACCGCTTCGTCGATCGCCACTTCGAATGGAACGTCGTCCCGGAAGTTCATTTCGTAAAGCGCCACCCTCATGATGTTCTTCTCAAGCGGGGCGATGCGGTTAATGTCCCAGCCCTGTGAGTACTCGGCGATCACTTCGTCGAGTTCCTCCCGGTGTGCCTCGACACCTTCAGCCAGTTCGATCGTGAACGGCTTCGCGTCGGCGAGGAGAACGGAGAGGGGTCGGTCGGTGACTTCCTGCTGGTAACAGGCAAAAACCGCATCCCGACGCTGATTGGAGCGACGCATCGTCACAGGATATTGGTTCGGGCGAACTACTCCGGGGTGACGTATGCACCGGAGAGGCCGCCATCGACCATGAAAGTGGAAGCGGTCACGAATGAGGAGTCATCCGAGGCCAGAAATAGGGCGCTTTTGGCGATCTCGCGTGCTTCTCCGAAACGGCCCATGGGAATGTGGACGAGGCGTCGGGAAGCCCTCGCCGGGTCTGAAGCGAACAGTTCCTCGAGCAGCGGTGTGTTCACCGGCCCCGGGCACAGCGCGTTCACCCGAACTCCCCGCCTGGCGAACTCCACACCGAGTTCCCTCGAGAGGGCCAGGACCGCGCCCTTTGAGGCGGTGTAGGAGATCTGCGAGGTGGCGGCCCCGAGGATGGCCACGAAAGATGCCGTGTTGATCACCGAACCTCCCCCGGTCTCGATCAGGTGAGGAATGCCGTACTTGCAGCAGAGGAAGACGCTGCGCACGTTCACGTCCTGCACCTTCTGCCACACATCGGTTTCAGTTTCCAGAACCGAGGAGTCAGCCGGCGGATTGATGCCGGCGTTGTTGAAGAGCACGTCGATCCGGCCGTACTTCTCGCGGACCTGCGCGTACATGTCCTTCACGCCGGCTTCATCCGCGACATCGACCTGGAGCGTGAATTCGCCTTCCGCCCCCGCGTCGAGGTCCACCCCGACCACGATCGCTTCTTCCTCGACGAAAAGGCGGGCGGATTCAGCTCCGATGCCGGAGGCGGCACCGGTGATCACGCAGACCTTGCCTGCGAGGCGCCCTGCCATCAGGAACCCTCTTCGGTTGAGTAGTACACGTTCTTCACCTCGGTGTAGTGGTCGAGTGCATCTGGCCCGAGTTCCCGACCGATGCCCGACTGCTTGAAGCCGCCGAACGGGGTTGAAACGCGGACCGAACTGTTTGAGTTGATCGAAAGGACGCCGGTATCGATCGCCCGGGCGACCCGAAGAGCGCGACCGCCATCGCGGGTCCAGATGGAGCCTGAAAGTCCGTACTCGGTGTCGTTGGCGATCCGGACAGCCTCTTCTTCGCCGTCGAAGGGAATCACGCATGCGACCGGCCCGAAGATTTCCTCACGGGCAGCCCGTTCGGTGTTCGACACCGGTGCGAGTACGGTCGGCGGGAACCAGTAGCCCGGCCCCTCCGGTACTCCTCCGCGGAAGGCCACGTTCCGTTCATCGGGGACGAAAGAGGCAACGGCCTCCCGGTGGGAGGCCGAGATGAGCGGGCCCATCTCGGTCGAGGAATCGAGTGGATCCCCGACCCTCATAGCCTTGACTGTCCCCTCCATCACTTCGAGGAAACGGTCGAGTTGCGATCGCTCGACCAGGATCCTCGAGCGGGCGCAGCAATCCTGGCCCGCGTTGCCGAAGACTGCGTAGGGAACGGCTGCGGCAGCCTTGTCGATGTCAGCGTCGGCGAAAACCACCGCGGCTGACTTTCCGCCCAGTTCGAGGGTGACCCGTTTGATGGTTCCGGCCGCGCCCTCAGCGATACTCCGGCCGACTTCAGTTGAACCGGTAAAGGCGATCTTGTTGATATCCGGGTGCTCGACCATTCGCTGACCGCAGGTGCTGCCGGGCCCGACCACAACGTTGAGGACCCCCTCGGGCAGGCCGGCCTCGAGCGCGATCTTCTCGAGTTCCAGGGCCGAGAGCGGCGTGAGCTCAGCTGGCTTCAGGACAACGGTGTTGCCGGCAGCCAGGGCCGGGGCCACCTTCCAGGATGCGATCGCCAGCGGGAAGTTCCAGGGCACGATCAGGCCGACCACTCCCATCGGTTCCCTGAATGTGAAGTCAACCCCGCCCGCGACCGGAATCGTCTTGCCGAGCAGGCGCTCGGGCCCCGCAGCGTAATAGCGGAACGTTTCGACGACCATGCCGATCTCGCCGTTGGCATCGCTGATCGGCTTTCCCGCATTGCGGGCTTCGATCCTCGCAATGGTGTCGAGCTTCGCTTCGATCCCGTCGGCGATCGCCCGCATGATCGCCGCCCGGTCGCCCGGGGCCACGGCCCGCCATGCGGGGAAGGCATCGCGAGCGGCCGCGACGGCTGCGTCGACCTCCCCGGTTCCAGCCCTGGGGACCTCTGCCATGACCTCTTCTGTCGCAGGTTCAACTATCGAAAGCATCAGCGACCCATTCTCTCACGGGCCACCTTGACGAGAGCCGGGATCAGTCGGTCACCTTCCTCTATCTCCGGATGCCATTGAACGCCTATCGCGAAGTTACTTCCTTCCACTTCAATCGCTTCGGCAATGCCGTCAGGGACCGCCAGTCCGGTCACTTCCAGCCCGTCGCCGATCCGCCCCAGGCCCTGATGGTGATGCGAGCTGACCACCAGCCGCCGGCCCCCGCAAATCCCCGCGACCTTCGAACCTTCCGTCAGTTCGACCTCATGCTCGTCGAACGATCCGGGCTCGGTGCGGTGGCCCTCATGCCCGAGCCGGTCCGGCAGGTGCTGGTCGAGGTCACCGCCAGCTGCGACGTTCATCAACTGAAAGCCTCGGCAGATTCCAAGCAGTGGAAGTTCCATCTCCAGTGCCGCTCCGGCCAGAGCGAGCTCGAACCGGTCCCGGTCGGGACGGATGTCAGTCGTAACGGGTGCCGCGACCGCCCCGTACGAAGCCGGATCGACGTCTGCGCCGCCGGCCAGGATCAAGCCATCCAGCCGTTCAAGAAGAGACTCCGGGGCTTCTGTCACCGCCTCGTCGGTCGGCAGCAAAACGGCTACACCCCCCGCCTCCTGCACTGAACGGGCGTAGCCCGCTGGTGCGAGGTCCGCAAACTGGTCCCAGGCCCCCCATCTCGCCTTTTCGTTCGCTCCCGAGATCCCGATCAGACAGGCATCGGACGAGCCCGCGGCACCTGTCAAAGCCGCTCGAACCCGCGGTAGCGTTCCCAGTCCGTGACTGCCGCCTCGAATGTCTCCAGTTCGTACTCGGCCCGCCGCAGGTAGTGACGGACTACTTCCTCACCAAAAGATTCGTTGGCCAGCTGGCTTTCGGCAAAAAGGTCGCGGGCGATGTACATGTTCGTCGGCACCCTCTCCGACCCGGAGGTGTAGGCGTTTCCGTCGATGGCCGGGGGCAATTCGGTCCCGTTGTCGATTCCGTGGAGTCCGGCCGCGATCATGCCGCTGATCGCAAGGTACGGGTTCACGTCGGCCCCGGGCAGCCGGTTCTCCACCCGCAGTCCTTCCCCGTGACCGACCACCCGGAACGAGCAGGTCCGGTTGTCCTTGCCCCAGTTGACCCCGGTGGGCGCAAAAGTCCCTTCGGCGAAGCGCTTGTATGAGTTGATGTTCGGCGCGTAGAAAAGGGTCAGCTCTCGCATGAACTCGAGCTGGCCGGCGATGAAACACTCGAACATCGCCTGGTCCGCAGCGAAGGCGTTCCGGCCTTCCTGGTCGGCGAGCGAGAGGTGCACGTGGCAGGAGCTCCCTTCGCGCTGGTCCCACTTGGCCATGAACGTGATCGAGCACTCCTCCTGGGAGGCGATCTCCTTTGCTCCCGTTTTGAAGATGGCGTGCTGGTCGGCTGTCTTCAGGGCTTCCTCGTAACGGAAATTGATCTCGTGCTGGCCGAGGTTGCACTCGCCCTTGGAGTTCTCGACCACCATCTCGGCGGCTGCCATTTCGTTTCGGATTCGCCGGATCAACGGTTCAACACGGGCACTGCCGAGCAGCGAGTAATCGATGTTGTAGAGGTTGGCCGGTTCGAGGTCCCGGAACCCCCGGCGCCATGCATCCTCGTAGGTGTTTCGGAACACGATGAACTCCAGCTCGGTGGCAGCGTTGGCCACCAGGCCCCTTTCCTCGAGACGCTCCAGCTGGCGTTTGAGGATCTGGCGAGGAGAAGCCACTACCGGTTCGCCGTCGTGCCAGGAAGCATCAGCCATCAGCAGCACGGTCTTCTCGTGCCATGGGATCGGCCTCAGCGTCTCGAGGTCGGGTCGCATCTCGAAATCCCCGTAACCCTTGTCCCACGAGGTCATTTCGTAGCCGCCGACCGTGTTCATGTCGGCGTCGACCGTGAGCAGGTAACTGCAGCCTTCCGATCCGGTCTCGAGGATCTGATCGAGGAAGTGGGTCGCGGTCAGCCTTTTGCCCTGAAGGCGACCCTCCATGTCAGCGATTGCGAGCAGCACGGTGTCGACCTCTCCGGCCGACACCTGTGCTCGCAGTTCATCCAGGTTCACTCGTTTTACCGGGTGTCGCGGTTTTCGTCTGACTCCGGGGGCTCGGGCGGGTCACCCGGCAGGTCGCCGCCGGGGATCTCACCGACGTCGATTACCCGTCCGGTCTCGTCGGTCACCACCTGGCGGACTGGCCCGGTGAAGTGATGCCTCGCCGACAGGAGCCACCAGAGGCCGACGGCAAGGATGACCACCACCACCGTCACCGGTGCGTAGTTCATGTACTTGATGTCAAACGTCGAATCCCAGGGGATCGAGATCGGCGCGGTCGGGAGGCTGAATATGACCACGCAGATCAGTACCCACACGACTGCGATCGGGTTGATCCACTTGTACTTCCTGCCGAGTGTCCACGGCCCGGGTTCGAAGGCGTCTCCCTTCCGCCACCTCAGGTAGATCGGGATCATGTACGCAAGGTAGAGGCCGATAACCGCGATGGACACCACCGCGTTGAAGGCGAAGGCGATTCCCGCATCGTCTCCGATCAGGGCAGGCAGGGTGATGACCAGGGCACAGGTCGCCATGAAGAGGACCGAGAGATGCGGCACACGGTGATGGTTGAGTCTGGTCCAGAGCCGATGCCCGGGCACGGCACGATCACGCGAGAACGCGTAACACATGCGGGAAGAACTGGTCAGGCATGCCATTCCGCAGAAGAGCTGGCCGACGGTGGCGATTATCAGGACCATTTTCGCCGCCCAGGATGACAGGGCCAGGTCGAGGATCGAGAGTGTGGTGCCGACTCCGAACGGAGCGGCTTCGGCGTCGTTGATCTGAGGCACCAGATTCTCCGAGGCCGCAAAGGTGATCGCCAGAAGCACGAGCCAGCCGAAGAGGCCCGCCCAGAAAACCGACCGCCATACTCCCTTGGCGGCGCCCATTGCAGCGCCCTTGGTTTCCTCGGACACGTGGGCCGAGGCGTCGTAACCGGTCTGCGTGTACATCGTCAGCAGGAAACCGAGCGGCAGGATGTAGAACCAGAACGCCGCGGTTGCGGTCGAACCGTCAAAGAGTCCGGTGTTGTTGAAGGTCTGGGTGAAGACGAAGTCCAGACTCGCGTGCTCGGACGGGACGATCACGAGCAGTCCGATGATCACGGCGACGCCGACCACATGCCACCAGACTGAAACGTTGTTGACCGAAGCCACCAGCGGTGACGAGAAGATGTTGACCAGTGAGTGAAGGATGAGAATCACCACGAAGAGCGCGAACGTTTCCTTGAGTGCGTGTTCGCCGTCGGCAAAGTTGATGAAGCCGAGATCAAGGCCGTAGATGCTCAGAACCGTGTTGAGGAAGGCCGCTGACCCGTAGATGACCGATGCGGTCACGCCAACCAGGCCGATCAGGTTGAACCAGCCGGTAAACCAGCCCCAGCCTCTTCCACCCAGGTCGGACGCCCAGTAATAGATGCCGCCGGCGGTCGGATATTTCGACACGAGCTCCGACATCGAGACCGCGATCAGCAGGATCAGCCCGCAGATGATCGGCCAGCCCCAGGAAATCGCGATCGGTCCGCCGGCGTTCCATGCGAACTGGTACGTCGTGAAA
>WBZM01000800.1_pt1 | contig 37590 bp, 22 predicted proteins | sample 5204271 | NCBI WGS metagenome assembly WBZM01 (sample SAMN12344346, study PRJNA552823) | activated sludge metagenome | biome: Activated sludge suspended growth; feature: Nitrification reactor; material: Wastewater; isolation source: activated sludge from nitrification reactor of wastewater... | reverse complement strand
AGGTTAGGTTTTCCGCAACTTGCGTTAGATTATTTGTTGCGAAAGCAATTGAATAAGCTATACCTTCATTTACCTCCATTGCTAAGAAATTTTCTGGGCGATAAAAGGTTGGAGACCAGACCAACACCCAATGTTCTCAACCTCCTAATTTTGCGCCGTCATGTACAAAATCAAGGAAATATATTACACTTTACAAGGCGAAGGTGCCCAAACCGGTCGGCCTGCCGTGTTCTGTCGGTTCACGGGGTGCAACCTTTGGTCGGGCAGGGAAGAGGACAGGTCGAAGGCTGTTTGCCAGTTCTGCGATACTGATTTTTGGGGGATGGATGGGGAAAATGGCGGGAGGTACAGCGCCCAAGATTTGGCCGACTTGGCCGCTAAGCTTTGGGGGGAAATGGACAAAGGCAAGCCATACGTCGTCTGTACAGGGGGGGAACCGCTCTTGCAGTTGGATGAGGCACTTCTGTTGACTTTCCATGAAAAGGGGTTTGAGGTAGGGGTAGAGACCAATGGAACCCAACCTGCACCTGCTGGCCTCGATTGGATTTGCGTTAGCCCAAAGGCCGGTGCGCCGCTAATACTCACCAAAGGCAACGAACTGAAACTGGTTTACCCCCAGCCTGCTGCCATGCCCGAATTGTTCGAGCAGTTGGACTTCGAGCATTTTTACCTGCAACCGATGGACGGCCCAAATCAGGCAGAAAATACCCAAGCGGCCATCGCCTACTGCAAGGCCAACCCGTTTTGGCGGCTGAGCATTCAAACGCATAAGTTGCTGGATATTCCTTGAAAGGTTTGTAAGGTGTGGAGCCTAATTATGTCTAATTCGAAGTCTCCGTATTTTTTGCTGCTGTAAACCGGAAAGGTAGATATGACCAGTTAGTTTGTCGAGTATAAAAGGCGATAAGTCATGGTGGCTTAGGTTCAATCCATTGAATTTCTATCTTTGCCGCCATTAAACAACTGCAACATGCAACAAGACCTGAAAGAGATTTTTGGTGACACATCCGGCCTCGACCCAAGGAGCATCGAATCGCTCGTGATAGCCTTGGATAAAAACAACCTGCCTGGCTTCGATTACCTGGAGTTCAAGCTTTCGTTGGGGAGGCTCGCACAGATGAACCTGCCTGAGGAAATGGCCTATAAATCGGCTTTCGCAACGGCCTCCACGGTGGGCCTTACCAAGGAAAAACTGTTGACCACGGGGCAGCATTACCGCAAAGTGCTTTTTGAGGAGAAAGAGCAGTTCAATCAGGCGCTGCAAGGGCAATTGCAAAAGCGGGTAAACAACAAGCAGGAAGAAGTTCAAAAATTGAAGGCACAGATACTGGCCTGGCAGGAACAGATTGCCAACCTGCAAAACCAGATAGCCAAGTCGCAAGCTACCATTGACGATGCCGGCAACCAGATTGATGCCGAAATGAAGAAAATACAGGCTACAAAAGACAATTTCGAGCATACGCACCAAAGCGTCATGAACCAAATTGAATTGGATTTGCAGAATATCCAACGGTACTTGTAAAGCAAAAGCCTTCCAATCAAACTTAGCCTGTTGACCAATCAGCCAACTAAATTTTTGAAAAATGAACTGTAAGCAAGGCACTGAAATCATCATAGGGCAAATGACCGACCTGCTACAGCGGGTCAATGAGGAAACCTACGCCCGCCCCTTGCCGCTTTTCAACGGCTCGTCCATAGGGCAACATTTCCGCCATATTATTGATTTTTATGGCTGTTTGGCCAATAATGCACAGGAAGGCAGGTTGGACTATGCGCATCGGCAGCGTGACACCAGGGTGGAAACTGAACCTGGTTATGCGGCGGAATTGCTCCAAGCTTTTTATGGCAAGCTGACGGAAATGGATGAAGCCAAGCCCGTAGAGGTTGTCGCCGATTTTTCTTCTGAACTGAACGAAACAAGGCCAGTGGTGGCCTCCTGCATTGGCCGTGAGTTGATGTACGCCTACGACCATGCTGTCCATCATCTTGCCATCATAAAAATGGGCCTGAAATCAGCTGCCCCTGAATTCGTGGTGGACAAAAACCTGGGTGTGGCACCTTCCACGGTTAAACACTGGCAAGGGCAAAAGGCTTGAATTGCACGGTTTTGAATCCACGAGTCACGATTTTCAATGGACTATTTTCAATACACTGTACATACCGACACCGCCCAAAATGAAATCCTTATTGCGATGGTAGGCCATCTGCCTTTCGATACGTTTGAAGAAACGGAGACTGGCTTCAATGCCTTTTTGCCCGCCAACCAATATGCGGAGGAGATTGACGAAGAACTGTTGGATTTGCAGTCCCAGTTCGATTTTCAATTTCAAAAAACGTTGATTCCAGGCCAAAACTGGAATGAAATATGGGAGTCCAATTTCCATCCGGTCATCGTGGGGGAGTTCTGTGGCATCCGGGCCGATTTTCATGCCCCACTCCAAAACGTAGAGCATGAACTGATCATCAACCCGAAAATGGCGTTCGGCACGGGCCATCACGAGACTACCTTTTCGGTCATTGAAATCATGCAAGGCATCCATTTTGAAGGAAAAACTGTCCTTGACTATGGCTGTGGAACTGGGGTGCTTGCTATCCTTGCTTCCAAACTGGGAGCCATTGAAATAGAGGCTGTTGACATTGAAATAGAGTCGTACCGCAACACGGTCGAGAATTCCACAATCAATGGAGTGGCCAATGTTCAAGCCTATCACGGCACCCTGCAAAGCATTCCGGGCACGGATTTCGACATAATATTGGCAAATATCAACCGGAACGTAATTTTGGACTCACTTGGCCCGTTATTCGGGATGCTGAAACCAGAAGGACTTTTGGTCGTTTCGGGATTTGTGCTGGATGACGAACAACTCATGTCAAAAGCCCTTCAAAATCAGGGTTTCAGCATCCAAGAAACAAAACGAAAGAACAACTGGCTCGCAGTGAAAACGAAGAAAAATGGGGCAAGCGGTTGAATTTTGGCCATCGCCCATTAACGTATCAACATGATTTTCAGGTTTAGCATCATACTTGGTTTCCTCGCATTACCTTTTTTGATTTCAGCCCAACAGCTTGAAAAATTCTCAGAAGACCCCGCCACTTTCCTGAAGGAACTGGAAACTTTCCTCACGGCTTCCAAGAACCCCAAGATGGAGGAAATCTACAAGGCATTTGAAAAGTCTTACAAAGGCGGCGCATTTTCGGCGGATGAAATTACCCGAATCCGGCAGACCTGCGATAAGATGTTGGGCCAACGGATGACAGCCAACCCTTATTTCACAGCTTACCTCCAAGGACTATCATTGGTGAAGAAGACGGAGTTGGCAGAAAGCCGCTTCAAGAATTGGCACGATGTGCTCGATGGCATGATTGGCGGCATCGAAAACCGCAAAATGAAGCCCATCGAAGAGTTCCTCGATTTCAGTTACGGTTTTTTTGAAAAAAATGCGCTCCGCAAATCTGACCTCGGCACCACCTGGTTGGCAAGGGCCTCCCGTTACGACCTGGTGTTGGAAGATAAAAAACCCATTGTCAAATACGATAAATTGGACCTCATAGCGGTGCGAGGCAAGGATTCCATAATCATAAAATCAACCGCAGGGTTTTACTCGCCTGTTGATGAAATCTGGAAAGGAAAAGGAGGCACGGTTTCGTGGGAGCGCTTGGGCTTGAAGGACGTCTATGTGGAGCTTTCCGATTATGAGTTTGAGTCCAAGAAAAGCCTTTACGAAGTCAAATCTGCTAAGCTGCATTATCCACTTTATTTTGGCCAAACGCTGATTTCTGGCAAGTTCGAGGACAAATTGATTACCCAAAACGAGGCGACCGAAGGTAGCTACCCACGTTTTGAGTCTGACGAACGGGTGCTCGAAATCAAGAACATTGGGGAGGGTGTGCGCTTCAAGGGTGGATTTAGGTTGCAAGGCACCACGGTCTATGGTTTTGGCAACAGCAAGGAACAGGCAGAGTTGAAGATTTTCAATAAAAAGAATGAGCTAATCTACAAAGGACAGTCCCAGCTTTTCAGTATCAAACAAGAGGAGCGCATCGTTGGGGAGGGTGTCGAGTCATCCGTCTATTTCGGTAAGGACTCTATCTATCACCCTTCGGTCAATATGCGATTCGAGCTGAAGAAAAAGGAGTTGCAGTTGACTCGTGGCAAGCGTGGAAGTGACCGAAACCCATTTTTTAACTCGTTGCATCAAATCAATATTGATGCGGAACTGATTGATTATCAGGTACAAAACGACAGTATATACATTGGCCGAAGGAACGTGGGTATGTCAAAATCAGCTGCTTCGACCACATTCGAGTCATTTAAATTTTTCAACGAAAACGACTACAACCGCCTCCAAAATATCTCCACCACCAATCCGATTTCCATAATGAAGGTGGCCTACCAAGAGTCGGGAGAGAAGACGATCATGGCAGAGTCGCTTGCAAGAAGGTTGAACCCCAAGTTCTCGGTCGAAAACATCAATTCGCTCTTATATGACCTCGTTGCCAAAGGCTTCATCAATTACAATGCGGATGAGGGAATCGTGGAAATGAAAGACAAAGTATTGCACTATGCCGAGGCCAGCCAAAAAAAGGTGGACTACGACAACCTCCGAATCACCTCCGAAACGAACGAGACCAACGGCGTTTTCGACTTGAAGGACAACACGATTTCCGTCAATGGTGTGAAGAATATCGAACTAAGCCAAACACAAAAAGTGGGCTTGGTGCCTTACGGCGAAAACATCCGAATGAAGTCCAACCGTGACATTGATTTTGACGGACGACTGTACGCCGGGTTTGGCCTTTTTGACGGAAAGAGTTTTCATTTCGACTACAACAAGTTCAACGTGAGCCTCGACTCGGTGCGCTATTTCGACATGTACCTGCCGACTGGCAAAGTTGACAAAACGGGCGTGCCAGAAGCCTATTCCATCGCTTCGAGGATTGAGCATTTGGGAGGCGTGCTCTTGGTGGATGCCCCAGCCAATAAATCGGGCAGGGAATCCATCGAGATGTTCCCTTCCATTGAAAGCAAAAGGCCGTGCTTTGTTTTTTACGACTATAAAAAAACACAAGGCGGGGCCTATACCAGGGACTCATTCTACTTCAAATTGAACCCGTTCAGTTTCAATAGCCTTGATAAGTTCACGAAGGATGCCCTGAAATTCAAGGGGAAAATGGTTTCATCTAAGATTTTTCCTGATTTCGATGAAACGCTCGTGCTGAGGGAAGATACTTCGCTCGGTTTCGTGACAAGGACACCAAAGGAAGGCTATCCGAATTACCAAGGCAAAGGAAATTACATCGGTTCGATAGACCTCAGCAACAAAGGGATGGTGGGGAAAGGAACGCTATCTTATTTGGGGGCATTGATTGATTCTGAAGACCTGATATTCAAGCCCAAACAGTTGACGGGGAGTGCCGAGCGTTTTGATTTGGAAGAGGATAGGAAAAGCGAAGTGCAACACCCTCAAGTGCGGGGTTTTGATGTAACCTTGGATTGGCGACCGTACAAAGACAGCATGTATGTGAACTCCAAGGAAGCACCTTTCGAGTTGTTCAAGGAGGGAAGGCATACCCTGAAAGGAACCTTGATTTTGACGCCTGGTGGCTTAAAGGGCAAGGGCCTTTTCGATTGGGACAAGGCCAGCATGACTTCAAAATTGTTGGCGTTCGGAGCCAATTCCGTGAAATCTGATACATCTGACCTGAAAATCAAGGCTTTGGATGCCGACGCAATTGCCCTTTCGACCACCAACTTGAATGCAGATGTGGACTTTGACAAACAAACGGGTAAGTTCAAGGCCAATGCAGAGGTTTTGACAACGACCCTGCCTTATAACCAATACGTCACCACGTTTAACGAATTCGACTGGGACATGGCCAAAGAGACCGTCACGTTCCGGGCGGTAGAGGGGAAAACGGGGGGATTTACCTCCATTCACCCTGAACAGGACTCTTTGTACTTTACTGGAAAAGCTGCGCTTTACGATTTGAAAACCAACCTGCTGAAAGTGGGTGGGGTGCCCTTTATTGTTGCTTCGGACGCCTATATCTACACCGAAACTGGCGATATAGAAGTTGCGGCTGGTGGGGTAATTGGCGAGTTGAAAAATGCCAAAATTGTTGCTGACACGACCAGCAAATACCACGTCATCAACCGTGCGACAGTGAATGTGCTTGGCAAGAAGGAGTACCGGGCAAAGGGATTCTATGAGTACAATATTGGCGACAAAAAACAGGAAATTGAATTTGCTGAAATCGTCGGGACAAGGATAGGGGAGGGCAACCACGCTACTAAAAATTCGGTGACCAGGGCAAAAGGCGAAATCCACGAACGCTCCAATTTTTACATAGACCACAAGACCAAGTTTCAAGGAACCATCAGCCTTAGCGCCGAGAAACCCAAACTTGGTTTTCAGGGCTTTGCCCAAATGGATGCGGACAAGCACCCTTACAAGACCTGGTTCTCGGTGAATTTTGAAGGCGACAAAAATGACCTTGCCATAGCATATGGTATCCCTTTGAACCCAGAAGGAGAACAAGTTTTCACTGGTGTTTTCCTCAGCAAGGAAACGGCAACTTGTTATCCGAGGGTCATGAATGCCCTGTTCTTTCGCAAGGACAGACCGATTATGGCAGTGCAGGGCATGATGCAGTATGATGAAAAAGCTGACAAGTTCATCTTCATGGACTCGCTACGTGCCATGAGTGGGAATACGATTCCACGAGGCAACCAGTTGATTTTTGACAACAAAACGGCCAAAATAGAAATGGATGGCAAGTTCAGTCTTGGCTCTGGTCTCAAAAATGTCAGTGTGGAAGCTACTGGAACCATCAAAACTGCTTTTGGCGAAATGGTGGTTGATTCCACCTTGGGCACCTCCTCCATGAAGTCTGCCATGGACATTGAGGCGCTGATGGGGCTGCGCTTCCCGATACCCTCCAACCTCCTGAAAATCATTGTTGCCGATTTTAAATCAAGCACTTTTGACGCTTCTCCGATTGTGTACGCCAAAGACATTCCGTTCTATCGAAAAGCGGTTTGGCAGCTTTTCCCCGAAAGCCCCGAAATGCAGTCGGCCATTGACGGAATTTCCTTAGGCTCACTTGATTTGCCCAAGAAACCAAACAGCTATACCATGTTGTTCGACAAGGTGCCATTGGCTTGGGATGTGGATTATCAATCTTTTGTTTCTACCAAATCAAAAATAGGTTTGATGAGCATGGATGGGGAGATGATAAACACAATCATCAATGCCTATATTGAAGTAAAAATGCCTACCAACGATGACGATAGGCTGTATGTTTACTTGAAGTCACCAAGCCAGATGTATTATTTCATCGGCTATAAGCAAGGCATCCTGAACTTGGTTTCCAACAATCCCAGCTTTATGGAGAACTTGCTCAAAATCAAGGAAAAGGACCGGATTGTCAAGCTCCCAAATGGCGAACAGTTTGAAATACAACCAGTTGAAGAGTCAACAGCCGCTGCATTTTTAGGCAGGATTGAAGCCGTGAAAAAGGAGTGACCTACCATTAAAAGCCTGACTTTGCTTACATGCCCAAGCCTTGAAGCGTTGCTACCCTTAAAATGGTACAATTTTAGCCTTTGTGCCTGAAGTTTAGTAACGAATTTCAGGATGGATAGACCCGTGCAGATTGTTCTATTATTAGCTGCGTTTTTTTCCCTTAGGCTGGGAATTTTCGACCCCGCCTTTTTCAATGCCATTTCGGGAAGCACTCAGCCGAATTCGTCCATTGCAGCCAATGGTGCGAAATCGCCATCGGAATTCCCGAACCCACCTTTATCTGCCGCCATTCTGAACCCAGGGGTTCAAATTCTTGATTTTCAAATAAATAGAACCACTTTCGGTTTTTCTGACGCTAATTACACCCAACCATTTGACCCGACTTTGGCCAATAAGAAAGTCGCCTTGGCCTGTGATTCCGTCGAAGTTGATTTATTGGCAACCATCAGTGGGATTTCAGTCAGTGATAGTCTCCAATTTCAAATTGATTACGGCAATCCCGATGGTTCGATTAGCCCAGCCGAAGTATTGAGTTATGGGAGCGGTTCGGTTCGTATTGTTAGGGGAAATTCTGTGTTCAATTGCGTGGTGCAACCTGCTAAGGTTGTTTCAACCTCCACGCTGGGCCAAAAAAACGTGAAAATTGACTTGAACGATTGTTTGACTGGGCTTGGCCTGACGCTCCAAAATGGCGATACAGTTTCGTTCAAAGGCAATTTTTCCATCAATCCAGATGGCCCGATTTCGCCGCAATTTGTTCAGTTGCCCAACCTCCAGGCTTTTGGCTATGCCAGCCAAAATGGGGTGCAGCTCGCCTGCGATACCCTTGCTGAGTACTTTACCGTTGCCAAATCTGAGGTGGTCTTCGATTTTCCAAACACTTTGAACGGGTTGCCCATTGGGTGTGAAGAAGGCACTCTGAATTGGCGATTGTTTGTGCCAAACAACGATTTTTCAGATTGGTTCGGAAACGAGTTTAGGCAGGCCACCAAGATTGATTCCTTGGTTTTTGATTTTGACCCAGGGCTGCTCGCTGCGTTTGAAGGAGGGCAGGTGGAGGTTTCCATTCCGGGCCATCCGGTGCATGGAGGCAGCTATTTTCCCATTCGACCGCTTTCCGACTTTCAAAATGGACGATACGTCGCCCGTTTCGACACCTTGTCGAGTATTCCGTCCCTGAACGAGGTTCAGGTTTACACATTCGACCTCAGATTGAAGCTAAAGCCAACTTGTGAAAGCCCCATGGGGAGTATCAATGGGGATAATATTTATGGCATACAATCTTACATCAACTATACGGATAGATACTACGCCAAAAATATCGGGGACGGAACCTGCGTGAGCATCCAGGGAGACCAAGCCGCCAGTTCGGTGGCCTATAACCAGCCTCCAACATTTTCACTGACCCCGCTCACCGTCGCCGCTGCCGTTTTGACAAATGGCTTGGCAACTTGGGATGTGCAAGTCTGCAATACCTCTACCCAATCGGATGCAGGGTTGACTTGGTTGGCCTTGGAGGACCCCAGTGGCCTTTTGAATATTGGCGCCATCGCAAATATTACCAACCCTAACTCGCCCGTACCGCTCTCACTGACGGCCTATGGTCAAAATTATTTTGCCTTTATACCTGCCCTCCAAGCGGGCCAATGCATCACTTACAGGATAGTTGCCACCACAACTACATGCGATGATGTAGCCCTGAATATCCGTACAGGATGGAACTGCTCCAATTACCCGATAGGTTGGAATCCAACCCAAAATGCACCATGCAGCAGCGATTTCTTGCCTTTAACGGTCATCAACAGTGGGGTTTCCCCTTTGCAAATCGGTTTTGATGAAGTAAGTAGCGAATGCAATGGAACTGGCGAGGCAATTAAAGTGAAAGGGAAGCTGAACAGCCTTGCCATGCTGCCATCTGACAACTATACCTTGTTTTTCATCTTTGATGAAAACGGGGATGGTATAGTCCAGCTCACCGAACCAATTGTTGCGCAGCAATTGATTGTTGGGTCTGTCAGCCCATCTTCGCCCTTGCAGTTCAATCAAATGTTGCAGGTGCAAGCAGATGAGGCATGTAAGCTGCTGCTTAAAGTCGAGAGCTTATTGAACAGTGCGTGTAGTTCTGTTTCAACCAGCCTGCCAGCCCCAGATCTCCAGAATGCTGGCAGCGATAGGAGTTTATGTGCCATTTCAGGCACATACACAACTGTGTTGGGCGGGGCTATATGTGATACGATGTTCTATGATTTGGCTTGGAATGCGCTGCCACCTGCCGATAACAGCATGTTGAGCGACACAACATCGGCCAATCCGACCTTGAGTTTCATGGTCAATAATTTTTTGGGCCAAACCCTTTCGTTCACACTGACCACCAATCGGAATGGCTGCGGGGTGGCCAATGTTGACACGGTTTCCATTTTGGTTCCAGCCAATGCAAACGGGGTTTTCGTTGATGAAATATTTTCAATTCAAGTGGCTAACTGCCAATTGGGTGGCCAAGTTTGCACCCAGATACCACCCATATTATTGCCCAATTTTTTGCTAACGGATAACGGGCTTCCATATTCAGGTGGCTTTACACCGTGCCCTGGTGGTACAAACTTGGTACTTCCCCCAGGAAACCATCAAATCATTGCAACTGACACAACAAATGGATGTGCCGACACCATGCAAGTGTTGGTTTCTTGTACTCAAACTGACACCTTGGATATTAATTTGCTGCTAGGCGAGGCGGATACCATTTGCTTTGGCAATAGCGAGTTGTCAGGCGATATAGTTTCGATGACGAATAGCTGTATTGATGGGCAATTTGTTGATTATCAAATACTTAATGATAGCTGCCTGGTTGTTTTGGGCGACCTCGTGGGCCAAGAAACTGCCTGTTTGGTCGTATGTGATGCAGGTGGATTTTGTGATACTACCATTTTGCAAATACAAGTTGCCCACCCGTTCGCCAACGGGATACAGGATACCATCACATTGACCCAAACCCAGCAGTTTTGCTTTGATGCAGGTCAGGTCAACCTTGCAGGCCCCATTGTTTCAATGGTTAACTTATGCCCAGCATCATCTGGAAACAATGTGGCGTTCAACATTGCCCCAAGCGGCAACTGCCTCACCTACACGGGGCTTTCGGTCGGTTCGGAAGCTGCTTGCATCGAGCTATGCGACAACCTTGGCAACTGTGATACCATTGATTACTCGGTGCAGGTTGTGCCTGGCTCGGTCTATTACGACACTGTTTTTCTGCTTTTAGAAACCGATACCTTCGTGCTGCCGAATGGGTGGCTTTCAGGCAGCCCTATCAGCGTGATTGATATTTGTCCTGAAAACAACGGGGACAATGTGGACTTCATGGTGCAGGGAAGCGAAATCCAGTACGAAGGGTTTGCCATTGGCACTGATACTGCCTGTTTCCGGTTTGAGGATGCCTTTGGCAACGTAGCCCTGGTGGAATTGCGGATAACCGTGCGTAAAACCACGCCTGATACCTTTTGCGACACGATTTTTGTTGGTGAACAGACGCTGAAATGTTTGGATACCTCCGAGCTTCCAGGCAATTTTAAGGAAGGTAGCATAGTAGAGATTTGCCCCGATGAGCGGGTTGGGAATGTTGAGTTTCTTACAAACCTTGCCGGACCTTGCGTATATTATGAGGGGCTTGCGGAGGGACGGGATACTGCCTGCGTTATTTTCTGCGATGAATTTGGTTTCTGCGACACTTCGTATTTCTGTTTTTTGGTAAAACCCTATTTCGACCCTCCGACATTAGGTGCGGATGCTGACTCAACCTTGAAAGGCACCCCAGTCGTTATTGATTTTCTTGCCAATGACACCATTTTTGGCGGCATCCAGGACATATATGTTCTGGAACAACCCGTTGGTGAGGTGGTGCTCAACCTCGACAATTCATTCACCTATATCCCCGAAAACAATTCCTGTGATTGGACAGATGTCTTTAGTTATGTGGCGTGCAACCCAAATGGCTGCGATACAACTACTGTGAGTATTTACATTCAATGTGTGGAATTGACCATCTTTACGGCTGTTTCTCCGAACAATGACGATGTGAACGATGTCTTTTACATTGCCAAAATCGAAGAGTTCCCAGAAAACCAGCTTTGGGTTTACAATGTATGGGGCAATTTGGTCTATGAAACAAAGACCTACCGGAACAATTGGCCTGGAACGTGGGGGGACGACACTGATTTGCCGGATGGAACCTACTATTATATCCTTGAATGGATAGACAACGGAACCACCACCGTGCAAAAAGGGTACATGGAATTGTTCAGGTAAACCATGTTGCGGAGCAACAAAGGCACCATTAAAATTAGCTTTTGGAAGCCTTCAGCCCAGTAATCTCAACGTTAGGCACAGAAACAGCCAATACCTGAAGACACGATGAACTATATCATATACGACCTGGAAGCCACCTGCTGGGAAGGGAAGCCGCCCGAAATGGTTCAAGAGATAATTGAAATCGGTGCCTTGAAATTGAACGACTATGGAGAGGTCGAAGGCACCTTCAACAGTTTTATCCGACCCATTTTGCACCCGAACCTGTCACCATTCTGCCGACAACTCACCACGATTGACCAAATCAGCATTAACCGGGCAAGTTTGTTCCCGGAGGTTGTAGAAGACTTCCAGGATTGGGCAGGTGTTTTTGACGAGGAGGAATGCCTATTTTGCTCATGGGGGTCATTTGACAAAAATATGCTTATTCAAGACTCCCTTTTGCACGACATGGACACTGAATGGATAGAGCCTAATCACCTCAATATCAGGAGGCAATACCACGACATGAAGCGTTGGAAAACATACAAAGGCTTGAAAAAAGTAGTAGAAATGGAAGGGTTCGAGTTCACTGGCGTGTACCACAGAGCAATATCGGATGCCGAAAATTTGGCCAAACTTTTCATAAAGCATATAGGCGAATGGCAGTTCTGACCTGTGTTATGGATTCTTTCCTGAAAATGCATCTATTAGGTCGTTCAACCTATCTTTGCAAAACCAATACCCGGCGCAGCCGGTTCTTTCACACATAAAATCAATTCGATGAAAAAAATTTTGAATTCCTGCTTGTTGATTTTGGCCGCTGTTGCTTTGACGACAACGGTGAACGCCCAAAAGAAAATCAAGGAAGGAACGGTCAAGTTTGAAATGCAAGCAGACTCCGAGGCTAACCCGGAAATGGCCATGCTCGCAGGTTCCACGCTCAATTTTTACTTTTCGGAAGAAAAACAGCGAATGGACATGGATATGTTGGGTGGCATGATGAAAATACAGACCATCGTTCCCATCAAGAACCCAGTTGAGTCCGTTGTTTTGATGGACATGTTGGGTCAGAAGATTCAGCTTATAGGGATGAAGGAAGAGGATATGTCGAAGAGCTACAACATCATGAACGTTGACGACATGCAAGATGTGAAGTACGATGAAAACGACAAGAAGGATATCGCTGGCTACCCATGCTACAAGGCAACCGTGACAATGGACAACGGCATGACCATGAAATACTACATCACGGAGAAAATCCAACCACCTACTGGCATGAAGAAGAAAGACAAGAAGCTGACCTTAAAAGGCTATCCGCTTGAAATGGTCATTTCTGCTGGCGAGGGCATGGATATGGTTTTCAAGGCTACAGAAGTGTCCAATAAGTTGCCAGAAGGTGCATTCACTGTCCCTGAAGGCTACCAGAAGATGACAATGGAGGAATTTCAGGAGATGACAGGCGGTATGTTGGGTAAGTAAAAAGTTTGGCTGAAATACTGCTTGAAATCTGAAACGGAAGGCCTCAGCACTGATGTGTTGGGGCCTTCCTTATTTTGCAACACAGGCGACTGATTATGAATAATTAATTGGAAGAACATTATGGTTGGCAGCAGATTGTATAGATATTGTGTTCTCTTAAGTGATGATAATTTTTGGTAAACGGAGGCATTCCATGCGGGGATTCTTCCTTAATCCGCTCACTATTCAATTTTACAGTTATGAAAAGAAAAACTAACTACCTATTAGCATTCCTACTCCTGCCATTGGTTTCCACTGCGAATGTTGCTCAGATTTTTTTCCAGGAGTCGTTTATGAACGGCTTTCCAGGAGGTTGGACAACGGAAGACGCCAGTGGGCAAGGTGTTGTTTGGGAACAATGCCACAACCCGCTGGATTGCCCGCCTTTTACACAACAATTCTTAGCCTGCAATGTGCCCCTGTTCAAATCGCCAGGTTTTCACGATGGGTATATGTTTGTGAACTCCTATGGCCAAGGAGTATTGCCGCAGGCCAGCAAGCCGACCCTGGGGTCACCCGTGATTGACTGTTCCGGGAAAAACGAAGTTTTTATCAGGTTCTACACTTATATTTTTTCCAATGGAAACCTCTCACCTGATGCCAATGCAGTGCTTAGGGTGCGGGCTGGAAACCAACCTTGGCAGACTTTCACGATTTTCCCAAACCTCAATTGGCAAACCGTAAATATCCTGCAAGGATTCAACCCGCAATTGGTACAATTGGACATCTCGTCAGTTGCCGCTAATAAATCAAACGTCCAAATTGAATGGAAATGGACCACTAATTTTGACATTTCCTGGATGATAGATGACGTTGAACTTCTGGACGGGAACCCCCTATTGAATGGGGTATTATGGCATGAAGACAATTTCCCAGTTGGTCAAAACAATTGGTCGGTGCTGCCTGACAATCAGTTTGATACTTGCCATTGGGTATGGGTTGATTCCGCAATGGTGCATTTCCCAGTAGGTTCGTTGGCCAATTCACTTGCCTGTTGGCCCGGAGTTGAAGATGGGGCTATGTTGCTGAATGCCTCTTTCTGCAACAGGTATGGCAACCCTTCACCCAATACCCGCAGTGACCTGCTGTCGCCCGAAATTGATTTGTCTGCCATTCCTGCCAACACGAGGTTGTATTTACGGTTCAATCAATTGGTCGGTTTGGCGAATCCTGCTCAAAATGGTTTGCCCAAAACGTCCATAGCCGTGAGTATTGACAATGGAGTGAGCTATATTGACACAATAGATGCCAACCCCTTGTCCAAATTTTTCCAGGTCGAGTGTGGGGAAGCCAGTTTCCCACTTCCAATCGCAGTGGCGGGTCAATCAAAAATAAGGCTGAAATTTATTTTTTCCTCAGATACGCATTTTTGGCTGATAGATGACGTGCGAATTGCGCATGCGTATGACAATGACATGGAGATGAACCAGCTCTTCTACAATGTGGCACCAGATTTTGAAGTCCCTGCGAGCCAGGTTCGCCCCATTAACCTCTTTGCCCAAATAAGGAACGCAGGTACGGTCAGCAATAACAGCATTGTCTGTCATGTCTCAGTGTTGAATTCAAAGAATATTCTGGTGCATGAAGATGTGGTTCCAATACCGCCAATGCAACCAAGCGATTCTTGGACGAATGTGTATTTCCTTGAAAAATGGACACCTGCGGACAGTGCGGAAAATTACATTATCCACTATTGGTTCTCCTCCAACCAACAGGATGAAAATCAAACAAACGATAGGTTGCAATGGAGGTACAAGGTTACGGAGGACGTTTTTAGCAAAAATGAATTTTGCACCGTTTCAGAAGGCTATTTTTTGCCTACTCAGAACGTCACTTACGAAATTGGGAACTGCTATTATGTGCCTAAAGGCAGCAAGCTGAAGGCTGAGCAAGTGAGTTTTGCTTTCAAGAACACCTATTTATTAGGTTTAAAAAAGGCTCATCTAAGCATAAAACTGTATAAATGGAGCCAAGGCGCCAACAATGGCGATGTAAATAACGATTCAATAGCAAATGTTGACGAGTTTGAAATTGTTGCCTTCAACGATTACGAAGTTACTGGCGAAGAATCCGACAAAGTTGTAACTGTGCCAGTTTCTTTTCAACCTGAAGTTGAGACCATTTTGAAAGATGACACCTATTATTTCATCACCGTGGGCTATCTCGACCCCGTGTTCCACAATGGCCAGCCTGTGGTGTTCCCGATTGCCGCAAGTGAGGAAATCCATTATGCAGCTACATTTTTCAATTCCTATGCGGAAGGAAAGCCCGCCTTTACCTCGATGCTAAGAGAGGGCACTGAAACAGAATTCAGGGCGAATGCCTGGGCGTTAAGGCGGATCCCATTCATGAACCTACATGTTGCTCCGTATGTCAACTCCTTGGATGAACAGCTTGATCGTAGCATTGATTTTAAGGTTTCACCGAACCCTGCCTGCGATTTTGTCTTACTTACTGCTGATTTTGAGGGCAACTACGAACCAATAAGTGTTGAAATTTTTGACCTTTGCGGGCAGAAAGTCTTGGAAAGCCGATTTGCCCATGGAATTGTCAGCCAACAGCCAATATTTGTCGGAAACCTTGGCAACGGAAGCTATACCATTAGGGTCGTTTCCAGCGGGAAGATGATTTCCAAGAAACTGTTGATTTTACGTTAACACTATGATGGAGGAAGTAGGCAGTTGTGAAGCAGATGCCCAACCAATCATTCCAGATTGTTGGTGGTGTTTCATGACCGTTTCTCCCTGTCAATTTTCAATCAATATCCTGTACATGAAAATTGTTACAAAAAAACTTTTTGGCCTCCTGGCCTTGTTGATGGTAGGAGCAATTTCCTTCGCACAAACCGTGCTTTGGGGCGGTGCCGGTGACCCTAACGGAGAATTCGCCAATGGCCTGAACGATTGGACTGTAGCCTCCAACGACCCTGATGCCCTTTGGGTTTGGGATGCGGATGGCGCTGCAGGGTTGGGTGCCTATTCTGGTGGCGGCACACCAATTCAATCTGCATCCGTTGCCAACGGTGCAGCAGTATTTGACTCCGACTACTATGACAATGGCGGAGTTGCTGGCAATTTTGGAAACGGGGTGGCTGCAGCCCCACAAATCGGAGAGTTGATTTCGCCCATAATTGATGTTACGGGTTACAGCTATATCGCTGTGAATTTCACCCAAAGGTTCCGACAGTTTGATAGTGAATGCTTCATTGCGTATTCAAACGATGGTGGAACGACTTGGATGGATACGGTTCTTATCAACGATAAGGTGCTTTCCAATGATGAAGCAGATAAAACAAAATTGTCTGTTCCGCTGCCCGGTGGTGGCAACACGAGCAACTTTCGGTTCAAGTTCATCTTCGATGCCAATTACTATTTCTGGGTAATTGATGATGTTTCCATCATTGAAAGGCCAGAATTTGACCTAATGATAGGTGATTTCTTTTATTCGCCATCAAGCTACGCACAGCCCATTTCCCAGATCAAGACGGACACAATGGGGTTCATCGTTGATTTCAAAAATATCGGAAGAAGCGCCCAAGACGATGTTGTGTTAAAAGTTGAAATAGCAAAGGGGAATGAGATAGTTTATACCGATGAGTTCAACTTAGGAACTTTGATTGCCGATTCACCGGACTCGACCTTCTTTTTTGAAAACACTTTTGTCCCTGACATGCTGTCAACCGGTACTTACCGTTTGAAATACAGCATATCAAGTGCGAACCCGGATTTCGATATGTCCAATAATTCATATCAACAGAATTTCCGAGTAACCAGTGACTTCTATGCCAAAGAAGATGAGAGCTCCAGTAACGAAAGGGCATTTGGTGGTTCAGATGAGAAACACTACATCGGCAACGCATTTATCACAGGAAAAGATTGGGTGGAACAATACCAAGCTACCACTGCTGAGGTGCAATGTAGGGCAGATCAAGGTGATCCAATTGGTGGTAAGGTTTTGACTTTATATTTACTTTCGGTTAATGATGATGAGGTAGCACCAAATTGGGATGGCTTCGAACAAATGACAACAGAAGTGGTATTGCACCCCGACCTTACCTGGGTGGGATACGGTGACCATACGTTTCCAACAGTTTATGGGAATGGTAATGATATAGTTATACCATTGCTTGATTCTGATGAACTTAACCCCGGTGTCATACTTAAACCAGGTACCCGTTATCTATTAATGGTGGAGTATTCAGGAGATGCCAGCACTATTTCACAATATTTCAACACAAAAATTGATTATGTTTTGCAAATATCTACCGTCGCTGTTGATGAAAACAGGTGGTATTTAGGAGGCTATGGGTCAAGGTTTTCTGCGACCATCAGGATGAATATCAGCCTTTACAGCAGCACCGACGATGTCGCCTTGCCAGACAACTCATTGACATTCTATCCAAATCCAGCTAACAGCGAGCTGTCCGTTGACCTGGACTTGGAAGAGCCAACATTGGCCAACGTAACTCTTGCAGACCTGAATGGCCGAGTGATTGAGATAGATGAGATTGAAAATGCCTACAAGCAAACCCGGAAATACGACGTTTCCAATTTGCCAAATGGCACCTACATAGTGCGGATAGCAACTAAAGCTGGAACAAAGACCAAAAAATTTGTCGTTCAGCACTAATTTGCACGAATACAAGTTCAAAACGCTTGGATGTACATTCATCCAAGCGTTTTTTGTTTATTACAATTATTATTCACTACGTTTGGCCATCTGTACCTAATTTTCCGAAAATGCACAACAGAAGAACGTTTATCAACCGCATTGCTGGTGCCGCTGGTCTTTCCGCCATTTCACCCTTCATCAACGAAGCCCAGGGTAAGGATCTGCTCAACCGGCTTCAATTAGCAAAAGAAAGGCCTGACCAGGAAATTGTCACGGACGAGGATTTTTGGAGCGCCATAAGGCAAGCCTACACCGTTTCTCCAACCATGATTAATCTGAATAACGGAGGTGTATGCCCGCAGCCCAAGGTGGTTCAGGATGCGGTTGAACATTACAATCGTTTGAGCAACGAAGGGCCATCCCATTTCATGTGGCGAATTCTGGATACTGGCAGGGAGCCGCTTCGTCAAAAATTGGCAGATTTGGCGGGTTGCGCTGCTTCGGAAGTGGCCATTGTCAGAAATACCACTGAGGCACTGGCCAACGTGATTTTCGGTCTGCGCCTGAAAGCTGGTGACGAAGTGATATTAACCAAGCAAGATTACCCCAATATGATAAATGCCTGGAAACAGCGTGCGCATAGAGAAGGCATTGTGTTGAAATGGCTGAATTTTGAATTTCCAATTGAAGACAATGAAGTGATTGTCAGAGCATTTGAAAATGCCATAACACCTAGGACTAAATTGGTTCATATCACGCACATGATAAATTGGAACGGCCAGTTGCTTCCCGCCAAGGAAATTGCAAGGGTTGCCCATAGGCAAGGCGTGGAGGTACTGGTGGATGGGGCCCATTCCTTTGCGCAAATTAACTATAAAATCAGCGATTTGGAATGCGACTATTTCGGGACGAGCCTCCACAAATGGCTTTGCGCTCCGTTTGGAAGTGGGCTTTTGTATGTAAAGAAAGACAAAATCAAGCAGCTTTATCCGTTGACTGCCGCCAATGACCCCGAAAGCACCGATATCCAAAAATTCGAGAACTTAGGCACAAGGTCTTTTGCCATCGAGCAGGCAATCTCCCATGCCATTGATTTTCACGAAATGATCGGCATTGAGCGCAAGCAGCAACGGTTGTTTTTTTTGAAACAATATTGGACTGAAAAAGTGAGCAAGATACCTGGGGTCACAATCGCAACCCCCAAAACCGCCGCTTTTAGCGGAGCCATTGCCTTGCTACAAATCAAGGATAAAAAACCGCAAGATGTCAGCGAGTTGTTGATGGGTCAACATAAAATCCATACAGTGGCCATAGATTGGGAGAACATCAAGGGTGTGAGGATTACCCCAAATGTTTATACCACGCTCAAAGAACTGGATAAACTGGTAGCGGCAATCAAGGATTGTGCAGGTTCAGCAGAAAGCAATGCTGTCAAAGAGTAAACTTTGAGCGGTACTCCTTATTTTTGTGCGACAAATACACGGATGCCGTTGGTTGAATTCTTGCCGAAATTCTTCGTTTTACATCCATCACTTTTCAACAAAAAACAATGGTTATTGAAAAAGACACTGTCGTTAGCCTTCACTATAGGTTGACACATAATGACGTTCTTGGCGAGCTGGTAGAAGAAACCTTTGGCAGCCAACCGTTGGTATTCCTGTATGGCGCTGGCCAAATGATACCTGAGTTCGAGCGTCAATTGGCAGGAAAATCCGCAGGTGACCAATTCTCGTTTGGTATCAAATCTGAGGAAGCCTATGGCGAGTACGACCCCGATGCAGTGGTAATGTTGCCTATGTCAACCTTCGAGTATGAAGGCCAAGTTGACGAAGGAATGCTGCAAATTGGCAACATCATACCAATGGCCGATGATGAAGGAAACCGCCTGAATGGTGTGGTAAAAAATGTGACCCAAGAAGGTGTGGTCATTGACTTCAATCATCCTATGGCAGGCGTCAACCTGTATTTTACTGGAACAGTCGAGTCGCTGCGCCCAGCTTCTGAATCTGAATTGGCACATGGCCACGTCCATGGGCCAGGTGGCCATCACCACTAAATAATGTGCAAACGGGGCGGATGTTATTCAGTTTTTTGAAAACATTGGCCCGACAGCATTGTTGTGAAAAAACTTGAAAAACGGCTGTGAGGTAACCTTGCAGCCGTTCTCATTTTGGTAGATTTGCCACGAAATGGTGAGGTGGAAACTTCATTTCCAGCTTGCACCTATTCATTATTGAAATATGGACATCGAAAAGAACAAGAACGAAGATTCCATGAAACTTCAGATTTCCTTGTTGAAGCACCGCTTGGTGAAAATCAGGCTGGGTGGCGGTACAAAGAAATTGGAAAAAATTCAGTCGGAAGGACGGCTTACCGTGCGTGAACGCATCAACTATTTGGTTGACAAGGGCACGGATTGGCAGGAAATCGGTGCATTTGCTGGCTTTGAGATGTATGAAGAACATGGAGGATGCCCTGCTGGTGGGGTGGTGGTAGCATTGGGCAGGGTCTGCAACCGGTTATGCATCATCGTGGCCAACGACTCGACCGTAAAGGCAGGGGCTTGGTTCCCAATCACGGGCAAGAAAAACCTGCGGGCACAGGAGATTGCGATGGAGAATCGCATCCCAATCATTTACCTTGTGGATAGCGCCGGGGTTTACCTCCCAATGCAGGATGAGATTTTTCCAGACAAGGAGCATTTTGGGCGGATATTCAGAAACAACGCCAAGATGTCGGCGATGGGCATACCCCAGATTGCGGCCATAATGGGAAGCTGCGTGGCTGGAGGGGCCTATTTGCCCATTATGTCAGATGAGGCGCTGATTGTGGAAGGCAGCGGAAGCATATTTTTGGCTGGACCTTACCTTGTAAAAGCTGCCATTGGCGAAGATGTTGACAAGGAAACGCTTGGCGGGGCAGTTACCCAAACCGAGATTTCAGGCATCTGCGATTACAAGGTGAAAGACGACAAAACCTGTTTGGATACCATCCGTGAATTGGTGGATAAATTGGGAGCCACAGAGAAAGCTGGCTTCGACCGCATCGTCCCATCTATGCCCAAATTTAAACAGGAAGAGATTTTCCAGATTTTTCCCCACGATGCGGGAAAACAATACGACACCGATGAAATACTCAAACGATTGGTGGACGACTCGAAATTGACCTACTACAAAAAGGACTACGGTAAAACGATTACCTGCGCCTATGCTCGGATAGATGGCTGGGCCGTGGGCATCGTCGCCAACAACCGCCAAGTCACCAAGTCTGCTAAAGGGGAAATGCAGTTCGGCGGGGTTATCTACTCTGACTCGGCTGATAAGGCTGCCCGCTTTATCATGAACTGCAACCAGAAGAAAATCCCGCTTGTTTTTTTGCACGACGTGACCGGGTTCATGGTCGGAAGCAGGAGTGAACATGGCGGAATCATCAAGGATGGAGCAAAAATGGTCAACGCAGTGTCAAATTCCACGGTGCCGAAGTTCAGCATCGTAATTGGCAATAGCTTTGGGGCTGGCAATTACGCCATGTGCGGCAAGGCTTATGACCCTCGTTTGATTGTGGCATGGCCAACCGCCAAAATTGCCGTAATGGGTGGGGCGCAGGCAGCAAAAACCTTGCTTCAGATACAGGTGGCCTCCTTGAAAGCCAAAGGGCAGGAAATCACTCCAGAGGAGGAGAAGAAATTGCTCGAAGGAATACAAAACAAGTACGATTCCCATACCACCCCGTATTACGCCGCAGCCCGCCTTTGGGTGGATGCCATCATTGACCCCTTAGAAACCCGAAAATGGATTTCAACAGGCATAGAAATGGCAAACCATTCGCCAGTTGAGCGGTTTAATGTCGGCGTATTTCAAGTCTAAGTATCGTGCGCAAAATAAGATGTCTGTGTTTTCGGCGGCGAAGCCGCCGAAAACACAGACTGAAGTTCTTTTTGAGGCCGTCTCCGACGGCCTCAAAAAGAACTTCTTATTTCGCACACGTTTCTAAAAATCAAAACCTTGCAGGATGGATACCGTGGAAAACAAATCAGATAAGAAAACTTGGTTCAAGCGCCTTGGATGGGCTGGCATTTTGTTTTTCACCATCAAAGGTTGCATCTCGCTTGGCTTGATGATATGGGCAGGCAAGTGTGCACTTGAATAGATTTGCCTATTGCGGTCTTGAATTTACTTTTTAAAATACTGATTTTGAGTGGATTGTGCCTTGGAATGCAATCCAGCCTGTTTTCCCAAAAAGCAGCATTGCGTTTTGACCCAAAATGGTCTATGCTACCATACTCCACACAAAATCATTTCTGGATTCCTCCTGTTTCATCCACTTGCCCGCAAAAACAACCTGCTGCCCATCCCAGCGCATGGCGTTATGCTGACCTCGCCTTTTTTTGCAAAATAGAAGTGAAAATGGAGAAAGCTGCCCGTTTCCCCATCAAATTCCGCCTTGGCGATGTTGGGTATGTTGACTGGATGGAGGGTAAGAGGGGCAAATTTTAGCCATCGTCTTTAAAAAGGTTGAACCGTAGATTTTGCGAAGCAAAAAACTATTTACTGCACCTAATAGTAGTTCCCGCCTTTCGGCGATTCATGGGTTCACCCTTTTTCAAATCCCAATTTGTTTTCCCTTCGATAAAAGTTGTACCATTGATTTACAGCTTGGCAACCCGCATGGTTGCGCTCCCTTCTGCCAATTTTAGGCTAAGGAAATACATGCCTGATACCAATTTTGGCGAAACCTCAACTGATTGCCTACCTGAAGCGCACTGCACCTTTTTTTCTGAAACAAGCCTACCGCAGACATCAATCAATTGAACGGTGACGACCTCTTGCTTGGTTAAATTGAATTCCACGTTTATGGCATCTGAAAAAGGATTAGGATAGGCGTTCATGCCCAACTGGGTCAACAGCGTTTCATTCGTCGGGCTGGGTTCGCAGAGCGTATTGAAGAAAATAGAGGAGGAATAATCGCCGCTAACCCCTGTACAATTGGAACGTACATGAACCTCGTAAGGCTTGCAGGTCTCCAAAGTTGACAAAAGAAGGCTGTTAGTTTCGGATTGCTTGGTTGTCCAACCCGTTATACCCACTTTGCGATACTGAATTGTATAGTTATTTGCATCGGGCACCGCCTCCCAGGACAAAAACCCTGAAGACAAAGTGGTGTCGGAAAGAACCAACGAATTGGGGACAAAGCAATTTGGTGCTGTGCCAGGGTTGATGGAAACGCAATAATCTTCCACTTCGCCAAAATTAAAACTTGGGGCACAAGGGCCAGCCGGGGCCGCATTCCACCGCATGACTACCCGCATTCTTGTTGTACCAATGGCTGCCGTTCCGGGAACCACGATATTGCCAGTGATGGCCTGTGTGGTGGTTCCTCCAGCGTCAAATGCTTTTTCGCCAGCGTCGCTAAAATCGCCATCTTGATTGAAATCAATGTACACCATGAACCATTCTGGAAAAGTGCCAGCACTATAACCCGGCGTAAGCGTGATCGGGTTGGAAGTATAGGTCAATAATTCCGTCGTCTGACCATTTTCACCAGTGAAATCTCCAAACCCGCCATTGTTTCCGCTGGTGTTGTTGATGAACCCGATTTGGACATTTTCAATCCATTCTGTATCAGAATTATCGGCAGAGGTTGAGCAATAGGCCAAATCACGGCATGTGCCACAGCCAAGGGTGGTAAATGCAAGCGGGATAGAATATTCCGTGGCTCCTGTATCGCACACCGTCTGGATTAGAACCTGGTATTGGGTACAAGGGGTCAGCATATCAAGCAGCATGCTGGAATCATTGGTACTCAGGGTTATTGCATCGCCAAGGTTTGAAGTCAACAACAAATTATAGCTGTTGGCAGCAAACACATCGTCCCAACTTATCAGGGCAGATTCGGTGGTTAGCTGACTGACCAGCACCTCCTCCGGCGCAACGCAGCAACCTTCGGTGGTAAAAAACCAAGACCCATTTGAAAATTCACTGGTGTCGCTGGCGCAAATTGCTTGAAGCTGGAACTCATAGCTTGTGCAAGGCATTAAACCATTTAAGCTGAAAGGGCTTGCAACGCTGTCTAATTGTCCCCAAATCGTATCCCCGGCCACCTTGTACCGGAGGTTATTGTAAATGGTGGAATCAGGTGATTGCCATGCGACAACCACTGAAGTGTCTATTATATTGGTGACTTCTATGTCGTATGGTCTTGGACATGGCCCACAGTTTTGGAGGAGGATATTAAGGCTATTGAATGCATTTACCCTACCCCCATATTTCACCTCGTCCAAAAGGTTTGGCTTTACGTCAACGCCAGCAAACAAGGCTTCCCTGATGAGCCTTGCCCCAGCAACAGGGTCGGCTAAGGCTAAATCCTCGATGGATGAACATGGCGCCGAATATAACAGGGCAATTAACCCTGCCGTCAATGGGGAAGAAAAGGAAGTGCCACTGGTAGTGCTTGGGCCACCATTTGTGCTCAAAGTGACGATACTTTCTCCGGGGGCTGCCACATCAACATGCGTAGTGCCATAACCTGAGAACGTGCGCACGTCCTTGTTGTTGGATGCCGTCACGGATATCAAGAACTCACTCGGACATGCCGTTGGCAGGTCGAGGACTTGGTCAATATTGACATTGTTGTTTGCGGTTGAGCCACAGCTTAGGATGCCTTCCACACCAAGCGAATCATAGAAAGCGCACCAAAGCGGCGAATTGGCCGGGTCGCCAAAATCAATCCCCCAAGAACTGTTGGTCGCAACTACAAACGCACCTTCCTGACCACCAGTTTGATTGAACCGCCTCCTTTGAACGAGCGGATAGGTGTAGGCTTCCACAACGTTGGACTCGGTAATGCTGCCAAATTCAACGTGCATGATTTTCACGTTCCAGTTCATCCCGGATGTGTACAATTGGTTGTTTCCCTTGGCTCCTATCATCCCCGAAACCTGCGTTCCATGCTGTTGCGATGGGATATTGTCGGAATTCAAGCCAGTGTTCCAACCGTTGTAGTCGTCAACATAACCGTTGTTGTCATCGTCAATTCCATTGCTGGGGATTTCAGCATTATTCACCCAAAGGTTACCTTGAAGGTCGGGATGGTTGCGGTTCGTTCCCTCGGTAACACAGACTACAATTTCATGGCCATTGGCAGTGCTCCCGCCTGTGGTGATATCCCAAGCCAAGTCGGCGTCCACATCCGCATCAGGTGTGCCGCTGCCCTGGCCCGAATTGACCCATTGCCATTGGGCATTGAAGTTTGTGTCATCTGGAACGGTTTCCCGTAGGGAAATGAAATGGTTGAATTGCGCTATTTCAACGCCTCGAATCGAGCGAATATATGAGAGGAAGGCGTTCTCTTCGATAGTGGTCCAGTCGAAATGGAGCTGCCAAATCCGCAATGGTGCAGAAAGGTTTTCCACAACCTCCAGCTTTGTTGGCCTGCCTTGGAAAGACTGAAGTTGTTGGAGCATTGGCCTTACTTCGTGGCCATATTTCATTTGAACAAGAATATCGCCCTGAACGTGGTCAAGGCTTTGCGCCAGCAACTGGCAATGGACAGTTAGGCATACAACTGCCAACAAGATTGATTTCATAACAGGATACAAATGTGTGAAAACCTAATTTTGGTCAAATTTCAAAAAACAAAGGTAGCCAAGGGGGGACAGCATTTCCGTTTTCCGAGAAAAACAGTCGGAGCAATTGCAATTTCGGCCCAACCGTATTTGCCAGAATTAGTCGCCCAAGAATTACCTTCGCCACAAAACGATTCAAACCAATGTCAAAGCAAGCCCTTTATTTTCAGTTCGCCTTTTCGTTGTTCCTATTGCTTTCATGCAAGCCTGAAAGCGCCAATAATACGGACAAACCTGCGGCTGCCAGTTTCAAGCCGCCTACTTTCAAACTGATTGAAACAGATACCTTCAAGTTCAACAATTTTGTGGACTGCAACATGGCAGAAGCCTGGGTCGGCGACACTTTTCGGATTTTCCCCGGCAAGTATGGCGAAGACCCAGTTTGGGGAGCCGCAAAGGAACTGAAATTCTCAAGTGGCCGCCATGCTGACGAGGCATTTAGCAACCCCGCCACCGCATACATTGCTCCTAAAATGCCGTTGAATGTCCCCAAAGGCACCCCCGGCCTGCATGGGGCAGTATGGTTCGAAACCGTTTACCAAGACCCCAAGGATGTAAGCGGAAGGACGCTCTATGCTGTTTATCACAATGAAAACTATCCAGAAACATTGCCTTTCGATGAAAAAACGGGCGAAGGATATATTGACAAAGACTGGCCTCTCGGCCTTACCGACCGCATCACACCAGCTGCTGTTTGCCGGATCGGCATCATGAAATCCACGGATGGCGGTTGGAGTTGGGACAACAAAGGGCTGTTCATTGAAGACAAGCAACCTCGGATGATACTGAAGCCTCACAACACTTCCAAGACGTTTGCGGGTGGTGTGGGCGACCCTTCAGCCGTGGCTGTCGGCGATTATCTCTACCTATTCTATGGCGAGTATGGCTATCCCGGCACCTATGATGCCAAGACTTATGATGGCAAAACCGAATGGAGCGGCCAGTGCATCAGCGTTGCGAGGATTGCATTGAGCGATTTGGAAAACCCACAAGGCAAGGCCAAACGCTGGGATGGAGAAGGCTTCAATGCTGCATGGGACGGAATTGGGAAGCCAGTCGCCTCGCTTCAAATTCCGATGGAGCAGGGCGGTGGTGGTGCCTCTTCTCCAACCGGCGGTTTTCATTGGGGGCCATCGGTCAGTTGGAACACCTATTTGAATTGCTGGGTGATGCTGATGGGCAAGGTAGTTGGAAAATCCTGGATAGGAAGTGAGTTGTACATTTCGTTCAATCCACACCAAAACCTCGGTGAGGGCAACAATTCACAAGATTGGACGAAGCCACAACTCTTATTGAACAAGCCTGGGCACGTCCTTTGGTATCCTTCCTTGCAGCCGATGAACACGCCAGAGGATATTCAGAACAAGCATACTTGTTTGCGGTTGGGCAAAAAGGCAAGGCTGTTTTTCAAATACTCAGATTTGGGCAAGTATTGCTCCGAGCATATTATAGAGTTTGAAAAATAGTAGTTGTATAACTCAGCCAAGACCCATTTTCGGCGGCGAAGCCGCCGAAAATGGGTCTTAAACTGTGTTTTTGCGGGCCGGAGGCCCGCAAAAACACAGTTTTGAACAGGAGCTATGGTGCTCCGCAACTTGGGTTAGTTGAAGTTCAAATGCCGACATAGTTGCTGGGGCTTATGGCCTTCAATTCCGCTTTTATGGCCTCAGCAACTTGCAGTCCATCAACAAACGCATGGATGTCATTTTGGGTGACCTGTGCTTTGCCCCTTGTTAGTTCCTTTAGTGCCTCATAGGGTTGAGGGTAGCCTTCCCTGCGAAGGATGGTTTGGATGGCTTCCGCCACTACCATCCAATTGTTTTCAAGGTCGGCGATAAGTTTGGTTTCATTCAGCAACAGTTTCCCAAGCCCTTTTTCGATGGATTGCAATGAAATCAGTATGTGGCCAAATGGCACACCTATATTGCGCAGCACCGTGCTATCGGTAAGGTCACGTTGCAAACGAGAAATGGGCAATTTTTCGGCAAGGTGGCCGAAAATGGCATTGGCAAGGCCAAGGTTGCCCTCTGCGTTTTCGAAGTCAATGGGGTTCACCTTGTGCGGCATAGCCGATGACCCAATCTCACCCTTTACCGTTTTTTGCTTGAAATAGTCCATCGAAATATAGGTCCAGATGTCCCTGCACAAGTCTATCAAAATGGTGTTGATGCGGCTCAACACATGGAAAACGGCTGCGAGATTGTCATAATGCTCAATCTGCGTGGTATGCTGGGAGCGAACCAAGCCAAGGTGCCTCGCTAAAAAATCGTTTCCAAATGAAACCCAATCAATGGAGGGGTATGCCACGTGGTGCGCATTGAAATTGCCAGTTGCCCCGCCGAACTTGCCCCGCCAGTCAATCCTTGAAAGTTGTGCAAGTTGTTCATCCAAGCGTTCTACGAACACCATGAACTCCTTGCCTAATCGGGTGGGGGAGGCAGGCTGTCCGTGGGTGCGGGCGAGCATGGGCACTTGTACCCATTGTTGGGCTGCATCAAAAAGCAATGACCTAATTTGCTGGATGGCTGGAAGGTAGATTTGTGCCACGGCATCCTTGGTCAGCATCGGGGTAGCCGTATTGTTGATGTCTTGGGAAGTCAACCCGAAATGGATGAACTCCTTGTAACCGCTCAATACTATTTTGTCGAATTCCTCCTTCAGGAAATACTCTACCGCCTTGACATCGTGGTTGGTGGTCTTTTCGATGTCTTTGATGTATTGGGCTTGTTCAAGACTGAAATTGTCGGCGATTGCTTCGACCAGTGCTATTTGCTCGGTGCTGATTTGCTTTAGCTGGGGCAAAGGCAACTCCCAAATTGCCTTGAAATAGCGCACTTCTACCAGCACCCTGTATTTAATCAAAGCAAATTCAGAGAAATATCCAGAAAGTTCCTTTGTTTTACCCGCATAGCGGCCATCTATTGGCGAAATTGCTGTCAGCATCGGCTTGTTTGTTTTGACCGCAAAGTTAAGTAGGTGGGCAGGTATCCGGTATGAAGCTGCGAAGTGGTGAAAAAAAAAGTGCCATCAACTGATGGCACGACAACATAACCATGAAAATAATTAACCAAACTTTCTTCTCGGTCGCTGGGGGAAGTGTATCACCGGGAGGCTTTACGGAGGGGGGATTCCATGCAGCGCTTCCCGGTGATGAGTGTTTCAAAGTGCGAGGGTACAGCCAGTTTTCGGCATGGCCTCAGCGTGATAATCGCTTGGTAAAGAATACCAATTCAATTTCGTTTTAATGTTTACCAACTACTGTACCAAAATGAAACGGAGCATCATTTTTTCGATATTTTCAATTGTTGTAATTTTAAATTCATGCAAGTTCGGCAAGGCTGCCCCTCCTTATGAAATTGTTCAAAGCGTCGTGGAGGACTCGGCGATGGTCGTTGCGGAGCACCCGCTGGCAGCGATGGTGGGAGAGGAGATTCTCTTGGCGGGTGGCAATGCGGTGGATGCAGCTATTGCTTCGCAATTTGCTTTGGCGGTGGTTTATCCCAGGGCCGGCAATATCGGAGGTGGAGGATTCATGGTGATTCGACTTGCTGACGGCACTTCCGATGCGCTTGACTACCGGGAGAAAGCTCCCGCTGCCGCCCATAGGGACATGTACCTGGACGGAGAGGGAAATGTGGTGGAATCGGTGAGCAAGGAAGGCCACTTATCAGTGGGGGTTCCTGGTTCGGTGGCAGGGATGGAACTTGCTTTTAAAAAATACAGCAAGCTCAAGGACTGGAAGAAACTATTGGCGCCAGCCATCCGGTTGGCGAGGGACGGTTTTGCCATCACCGAATCCGAGGCCCAACGGCTGAACGAATACAAGGAAAAATTTCAAAAACTGAACCCTGATGCAAGGCCGTTTGTGAAAGAAGGTGTATGGAAGATGAACGATTTGTTGAGGCAACTCGACCTCGCACATACGCTCGAAATGATTGCCGAGAAAGGGACCAAAGGTTTTTATGAAGGAGAAACGGCTGAAAAAATCGTGGTAGAGATGAAACGGGGCGGTGGTTTGATTACATTGGAAGACCTCAAAAATTATGAGGCAAAATGGCGTAAACCCATCATTGGTAGTTACCAGGATTACCAGATCATCACAATGCCGCCTCCTTCAAGCGGTGGTATCGTGCTGATGCAATTGTTGACCATGTTGGAGAGATTTCCATTAGCAGAATATGGATTTCAGTCAAGTCAATCGGTCCATGCCATTGTGGAAGCCGAGCGTAGGGCTTATGCTGACCGGGCGAAATATCTTGGAGACAACGATTTTTACCCCGTACCAGTTGACTCCCTGTTGGATACAGATTACATACTTGGGCGTATGCTCGATTTTGATTCATCCAAAGCAACTTCAAGTGGGGCACTTGGCCCACAGGTGAAAATTGGGGTGGAAACTTTTGAAACTACGCATACCTCCATCATTGACCAAGAAGGCAATGCCGTGTCAGTCACGACTACTTTGAACCTGAACTATGGCTCCAAAGTCATTGTGCAGGGGGCTGGTTTTTTCTTGAACGATGAAATGGACGATTTCAGTGCCAAACCCGGCGTACCGAATTACTTCGGGTTGATAGGTGCAGAAGCCAATGCCATCCAACCGGGCAAGCGGATGCTCAGTTCCATGACCCCTACCATCGTGGAGAAGAATGGCGAACTCTTCATGGTGCTCGGAGCGCCAGGAGGCTCTACTATCATCACGGCAGTATTACAGACTTTTTTGGGCATTACCGATTATGGGATGACCTTGGATGAGGCGGTTTGGGCACCCCGCTTTCACCATCAATGGTTGCCCGATGTGATTACTTGTGAACACGAGGCTATTGACACATTGGTAAGAAAGCAACTTTGGGCTATGGGCCATAAACTGGAGAATGTGGACAGGATGGCGCTCATCAAAGCGATTCAAGTTTTGCCTGATGGCAAGCTGCATGGGGTAGGGGATAACCGCAACCCAGATGACCATGCAGAAGGTTACTGAGTATGAAGGATTGAAGAAATGGAGTTGTGGCTTGCCTGGCTGAAGGCAATGAGAGAAATAAAAAAAAAGAGCGTGAAATTTCGGCACGTCGCTGTCAAAAAATGAACAACCGCCGGGTGTAAAATCGGTTTCAGGATGGCCTCTTCACGATGGTCAAGAGTAGTGCATCCATAGTACAAATGGTTGACAATGAGAATGTTGTGGGAAAATAATTTGTCGGTAGGAAATTGAAGACGGGCAAAGGTAAAAACGGTATCCCAAACGCCAAATAAAAACGGGTCATCTTTGAAAAATTTTCAAGATGACCCGTTTTTACTGAAAAAAGTCTGCCCAGATGAGTTGTTAAGATTTGAGTAAATCCCTTGCGATGACGACCTTCTGGATTTCACTGGTGCCTTCACCTATGGTGCAAAGTTTGGCATCACGGTAATATTTTTCGACCGGGAATTCCTTGATATAACCATAGCCGCCAAAAACTTGGACGGCTTCGTTGGCGACTTGTACGGAGATTTCCGAGGCATAGTATTTTGCCATAGCTGCTTGTCTGGTGCATTTTTGCCCAGCGTCCTTCAGCCTTCCAGCTTGCCTTGTCAGCAATTCTGCGGCTTCAATCTTTGTCGCCATATCTGCCAACTTAAAACTGATGGCTTGAAAACTGGAAATTGGTTTGCCAAACTGTTCCCGCTCTTGCGCATAGTTCACTGCTGCCTCATAGGCTCCTTTCGCAATAGCCACTGACAATGCGGCAATGGATATTCGGCCACCATCTAACACTTTCAAAGATTGGATAAACCCATCGCCAACCTCGCCAAGAATCTGGCTCTTGTGGATTCTACAATTGTCGAAAATCATCTCTGCGGTCTCGCTTGCCCTCATGCCGAGCTTGTTTTCCTTTTTGCCACCAGAAAAACCCGGCGTGCCACGTTCAACCACAAAGGCCGTCATACCGTGGCTGTCCAAAGGCTCACCTGTGCGTGCGATAACGACTGCAACATGCCCCGACTTTCCGTGGGTGATGAAATTTTTGGTTCCGTTCAGCACCCAGTAATCTCCATCTTGCTTGGCAACGCATTTCATCCTGCCCGCATCGCTACCAGTGTTTGGCTCCGTGAGGCCCCAAGCTCCTATCCATTTACCCGTAGCAAGAAGTGGCAGGTATTTTTGCTTTTGCTCCTCATTGCCGAAGGTCAGTATGTGATTGGTGCAAAGCGAATTATGTGCAGCCACGGAGAGGCCAATAGAGCCGCAAACTTTGCCAATTTCGGAAAGGATGGAAATATATTCTTGGTAGCCAAGCCCGGAACCGCCATAGGCTTCCGGCACTAAAATGCCGAGGAAGCCGTACTCGCCCATCCAATGGAACATATCCATTGGGAAATATTGGGCTTCGTCCCATTCCATCACATAAGGGCGGATATGCGTTTCGGCAAAATCCTTGGCACTTTGTTCTATCAAAGCTATGTTTTCCTTTCTATCCTGTGTCATCTTGTGGTTTTAATTTGATTAAGGAATTCGATTTGCCCAAAACTGAATTGTTAACGGGCTTGCCTGTAAATGGTTTGGAGGATTCGTTCAGTTTTTTTCAAAGCCAAATGCTTGTTGCATTTTATGGTGTATTTCGGTGTTATCGTAAATGCCTCTGAATAGTTCCGATTTTGGCCCAAAGGCGAACACAGGAACCATCGTTGCGGTGTGTCCATTTGTCGTGAATTTTGGTGCCAACATCCTTGGTGTGCCGGCATTCAGGCCCAAACCGCCAGTTTCGTGGTCGGCAGTGACAACAATGAGTGTATTCCCATCATTTTTGGCAAACTCAAGCAGTTTTTTAAGGGTCAAATCGAAATCAGCCATTTCCGCATAAAGTGCTTCGACCTTGTTCGAATGGCCCGCCCAATCTATTTGTGAGCCTTCCACCATTAGGAAAAACCCATTGGGGCTTCGGTGGCTCAGAAAATTAACTGCCAACTTGGCTGCATCCGGCAGGTAGTCCCGGCCAGAAAATGCAGAGAGCGGTTCCTTGTCAGCGGTGAAGAACCCGAAACGTTTGAGGGTATCCGGTTTTAGCGCATTGAGGTCGTTACTGAAATAGTCATAGATGTCGAACCCTTTTGCCTTGAGTTCTGCTGTTAGGTTCCTGTCATCTTTTTCTCTTCTTTCAAAATGCTGTTTGCCTCCTCCTATGAAAAGATCTACACTTGATTCAACTAAATCGAGTGCAATGTCTTCATACAGGTTCCTGGCAGGCTGATGGGCAATGAAGGAGGCAGGAGTTGCATGCTGTATGGAGGAGGTGACAACCAATCCTGTAGCCAGCCCGTTTCGCTCGGCTTCTTCCAGAATGCTTTCACAGCGGTTCCCCAATGAGTCTATTCCAATGGAGTTGTTCTTGGTTTTGCATCCGCAGGCTATTGCTGTACCTGCCGCAGCCGAATCAGTTACCAGGTTGTTTGCCGAATTGGTTTTCTGGAAACCAACAACAGGGAATTTTTCAAGAATATAATGCCCTCCATTATTGTAGAACGCTGCCGAGATTTGGGAAAGGCCCATTCCATCTCCGATGACGAGAATTATGTTCTTCGGAAAACCATCTTGCTTATCCAAATCGTGTTGCTTGATGCCTGGTCCCGCAGTGGAACCTCCAATGCACAGCAAAAATGTTATTAGGTAAATAAGTTTCACTTGTCAATTAGCTTGGACGAAGTCCTTTCTGAAAATAAGAATGTCGGCTAAGTTAAGTTGATGGCTGGGTCGCTTGTTAGTGTGGCCTAAAATTGGCCCAACCCAAAGTGGGCTAACCCAACCTGGGTATCGCAATTTCAACCAAAATAATACGATGCTCTGAAATGGTTGAAGCGCCGTTTTCTTTACCATCCGCCAATCGAGAATAAAGATTGATTGGCAAAGGTATGGCTTGAAGAGAATATTTTTTTTGAAGGTTTTTTGCTTTGGCAGGACAAATGGAAATTGTTGAATTTTTCGTTGTAATTAATTGATAATTAATTAATTAGACAATTGATTTTTTTTATTTGTTAAGGAAGTGTGGTTTTTACAACAATTGTATCAACATATTTTTGAAAAAATATCAAAAAATGTTTGGTGCATCTGGAATTTTCTTCTTTACTTTGCATCGTTGATTTAATCAATGAATGACAGCCGAAAGGTAGTCTAAACTTGAAAGTAGTAACTTACTAAAAATATTAAGCAAGCTAATTGCTTTAAAGATTTGGTTTTTTGGGGTTAAATAAGCTGGCTTCCTTCACTGGAAGTCGGCTTTTTTGTTTTATCAACTTTCGAATGGCATTCACCAAATTTTCACTTGAATCAGTTTTTGAGGCGTTTTCCCATCAAACCATCCTGGTCATTGGCGACCTCATGCTCGACCAGTACATCGTTGGCAAGGCTACCCGAATCTCGCCAGAGGCTCCAGTACCTGTCCTGGAGTTCGACCACGAATCCAACAATTTGGGTGGTGCCGCAAACGTGGCGATAAACATAAAATCGTTGGGGGCGAATGCCATTCCCTTGGGTGTAGTGGGCACGGATGAGGCTGGGTTGAAATTGCTCGAACTGTTCCGAAGTCATCAGATTTCGACGGATGGAATCCTCGCCTGTGAAAGCCGTGTCACCACTGTGAAAACAAGGATAATGGCGGGTGGGCAGCATGTGTTGCGCTTGGATAGGGAGGTAACTGGACATTTGGACGAAAAGGCCGAAAATGAACTTCTTCAAAAGGCCAAATCACTGATATATAACCATCGAATAGATGGAATCGTGCTACAGGACTACAACAAAGGCGTGTTGAGCGAATCTGTTATTAAATGGATAATTGAAGAAGCCAGGATGGTGGGGATACCCATCATGGTTGACCCTAAATTTCACTCGTTTTGGCATTATAAAGGAGTTCAAATCTTTAAGCCAAACTTGAAGGAAGTTTCCCAAATCATAGGGTATGAGGTCAAGCCAGACTTGGCCAGCCTTTCCGTAGCTTCCAGTCAAATTCGTGAAAAATTGGGGGCAAAGGCAGTGCTGATAACCCTCTCCGAAAAAGGGATTTTTTTCGATGATGGCCAAAGCCAAGGAATTGTCACAACAAAGGCCCGTCTCTTGGCGGATCCTTGTGGTGCGGGTGATTCCGTCATCAGTGTGGCAACTTTGGCGCTCATTGCGGGCCTGTCCATTTTTCAGGTAGCCCAACTGGCCAATTTGGCTGGAGGTCAAGTTGTTGAAAAAAGCGGGGTGGTCGCTGTGGACCGTGAATTGTTGCTTTCAGAGGCTTTGCAGCAGAAAATCCTTGACTGAGTTTGTGAATTTGTCCTCAAGCAATTAATTTTGTGTCCAGTTCATTGAGCCGCAACACTTATCAAGAAAGGCTGAGGGAATGGCCCTACGACGCCTTGACAACCTGTCCTTGCTGATTTTTTTCAGTAGGATAAGGTGTCACTTCCAGCCCTGGAATGTATTCCGGGGGCAGATAAGTCGCTGTGAGTATTTTCTGAATTGGTACTATTTGTCCTTTCCTTAAAAGCTCATCTGGCGACTTGCCAGATGAGCTTTTTCATTTTGGCAAGCTGCAAACTTTCCTCCTTCCTTTTTTGGTGATTGTTTTGACCCATGGACGCTCGTTCATTCAAAAATCAAACATTGGGGGTTGGCACCTCCAGCAATCCAACTGAATTATGTCTTACCAAAAGAAAATGAAGATCGGCCTTTTCGGCTATGGAGTAGTAGGCAGCGCCGTTTACGAAGTCTTGAGCCACACACCATCTTTGATGGCAGCCATTGGCAAGATTTGCATCAAGAACCCCAATAAACAGCGGAACATAGCAGCTGATATGTTCACAGTTGACAAGCGGGAACTGCTCGACGACCCTACCATCAATGTGATAGTGGAAATGACGGATGACGCAGTGGCCGCCTTTGAAATCGTAAAAGAAAGCCTACAAAAGGGCAAAGCGGTCGTCACCGCCAACAAGAAGATGGTGGCTGATAACCTGGCGGAATTGATAGAATTGCAGGGCAAGTACAATACCCCGCTCCTGTACGAGTCGGCGTGTTGTGCAAGTATTCCGGTCATCCGCAACCTTGAGGAATACTATGACAACGACTTGCTGCACGGTGTAGAGGGCATCATCAACGGGAGCACCAACTACATCCTTTCAAAAATATTCAACGAAAAATTGTCCTATCAAGAAGCCCTGAGTCAAGCCCAACAACTCGGCTTTGCTGAAAGCGACCCATCGCTTGACGTGGAAGGTCACGATGCCTTGAACAAACTTTGCCTTTTGTTGGCACATGCATATGGCATCATTACAATACCTTCTGCCTTGCTTTGCCACGGCATACACCGCCTTAATTCCATTGACAGCGAAGTAGCGGTAGCACAAGGTGCGCAGATAAAATTGGTGGCAAGGGCTGTCAAACAGGCAAATGGAGAGGTGGCGGCTTTTGTGTTGCCACAGTTCGTGAGGCCGCCGCATCTTTTGCACACGGTCAGGAACGAGTACAATGGCGTTGTACTGACAAGTGCCCTCGCCGACGAGCAGTTTTTCTATGGAAAAGGTGCTGGTGGTTTCCCAACGGCTTCTGCCATCCTTGCTGACCTTTCCGCTTTGCGATATGATTATCGGTACGAATACAAAAAACTGCTGCTTCAGGAGCCGTCAGTGCTTGCAATGGATTTGAAATTGAACGTTTACGTCAGTTTTCAGGATTGGCAGATGCTGCCCGTTGATGCTTTTGAAGAGATTCATGAGTACTATTCAGGTAAGGCCTTTCATTACCGCAAAGGCATCGTATCCCTAAAGAAACTGAAAGCCAGCGATTGGTGGCAACAACCTGGCGTCTCGCTGATTTTGCAAGAAGAAGCAATAGCGGCCAGCTCTGCCAAATTGCATTTGAACCATACGGCATCTATTTTGGAGTTAGCCTAAAACGAAGCGCCCCAACTGTCGCTGAACAGTTGGGGCGCTACGATTTTAATGTATATTGAATATTATTTCAGCACCCTGCTTCTTGCAATTTTGTCCTTCACAATTGGTTTCAGCAGGTCAGCAGCCTGTAGCACTAATGCCTCGCTGGTGGGGAATGGTCGAGGCTGGTTTCCAATTTTCTTTTTGGATTCTTCCGTCAGCGCTCGTTTGTCGCCATCGTACTTGGCGGCATAATTCTCAAAAATGGCATCAACTGCAAGCGGCTCAGTATGGATGATTTCTCGGTCGTAATTGTCGAAAAACTCCAGTTTGCCGCCAACATGGGCCGCCTTGTTCTGGTAAGATTCGAAGACCCTTGCCTTTATCAACACCTTCTTAGGTATCTTGATGTCGTTTCCAGCTGAATCCTTTACCACGTTGCCTTTTGCGTCAAGCACGTATTCCCAGCCGTCTTCGATGGTTTTGTCGTCAACATACTCCCGCTCCTTCACCAAGTCGGGGGTGACCTCAATGCTGGTAAGGCGCATAATAACGGTGTAATCATATTTCTTGGCAGCATCAGGATTGAGGTGTACAGTCTTCCACTCCGAATCCAAGTCTTTTACGCTGATTCGCTTTATTTCCCGCTCGAAGTCCTTGGGCAGTAGGGTCCGGCTATCGTTCTCCATTTTGAAAAGGACGTAGGTGGTGCCCAGTTCTTTGGCACGCTTCATCAACTTTTCTTCATCCTTGTAAGATTTGTAATAGCGTTCAATGTCCTCAAAGTTCTCGTAAGCCTTCCTTGCAGCTGCCTTATCGCCACGTTCAGCTTCCGACAAAAAGCGTTTTCCCTCCTCATAATAATGTTCAGCGGCTTTTTTCTTTGAGTCCAACTCAAGTTCCTCAATCTTAACGAATTTGAAATCGGCCTTGTAGCCGTCGCTCGCATAAAGCGGAATCAGTGGCTCAATCATTTCCTGCCTCATTTTGATGCGGCGGTGAATGCGGTTGATTTCAACCCAGTTCTCGGTTCTGCCTTCTTTTTCCAACACTTTTATTTCACGCATATCCGTGTTGGTTGCTCTCGCAAATGCGTCTTCCAATGCCTTAACATGCTTCACCTTTTTTTTCTTTTTTTTT
>WBZM01000799.1_pt1 | contig 37683 bp, 35 predicted proteins | sample 5204271 | NCBI WGS metagenome assembly WBZM01 (sample SAMN12344346, study PRJNA552823) | activated sludge metagenome | biome: Activated sludge suspended growth; feature: Nitrification reactor; material: Wastewater; isolation source: activated sludge from nitrification reactor of wastewater... | reverse complement strand
ACGCCGACGCCGACCGCCAAGGTCAGGCAGGCGTTCGCATCGCTGCTTTGACGATGCCTTCCCGGAAAAAAGGAGGAAGCGGCGCATGGACTCCGTCCTGCTGACCCATGCACGCCAGTACGTTGGCCCCGGGGCGGTGCCGGTATTGCTGCGGGAGAAACACCGTCTGCTCTGTCACGATGCCGGCTTCGTCGACGCGGATGTCGCCCGGGATTTCGAGATCGCGCATGCGGGCGCCGTGGCGCTGCGCGGCCAAACACCCGATGCGATTGCTGCCGAGTTGCAGGAACGCGGAATCGCAATCGGCGCCGTCGTTGCCAACGATGTCTTTCCCAACACGCCGTTGCCGATCGAGGAGGTCACGCTCGCAACATTGCGCCAGAGCATCGAGGCCCTGCTGATCTTTCCCTACCGTCTGACGCAATTGTTGCTGCCACCGATGAAACGAGCGCGCCGCGGCGCCTTCGTCTTCATCACCTCGGCGCGCCAACTGCAGCCCGAACCGGGTTTTTCCGTAGCCACCGCGGTACGCGCCGGGACGACGGCCTTCGCCCTGGCGCTGGCGAAGGAGGCGGCGCCTTTCGGCATCCAGGTGAATGTCGTGGCGCCGAACTACCTGTACAGCGAAGCCTATTACCCTCGTGCCCGCTTCATCGATGACCCTGCGGGACAGCAGGAAATCGCCAGCAAGGTGCCGATGGGGCGTCTCGGCGAGCCACGGGAGGTCGGCGAACTGATCGAATTCCTGGTGTCCGGGCGCTCTTCCTTCACCACCGGCCAGGTGCTCAATTTCACCGGTGGATGGCCATAGCAGACAGGCCGTCGCGCTCCCGGCCAGCGAGGGCAACTGCTCGGTCGACGACCGCATCTGGCCTCTGGCACAGCGATGCACTCCTTTTTCATCGGGCAACTCCAGCCGAGAGACCAGGCCCCAACGGCCGCATCGCGCCGGCGACCCGTCGTTGACCTTTCTCAGGCCAGTGGCAGCCAACGACCCGTTGCGGACAATCGAGGCTTGGACAAAGCGGACGCCCAAACAAACGGAGCAGATTGTGGCTGCTCACGATCTATCCCCTTGTTCGTTAGGCATTGCTGAGCTACGGGATATACATGCGACAGCGGCTCGGAGGCTCCGGCACGACATTGCAGACTTCAAACGCCTCCGGCTTGATGCCGCCCCGAACGGTTCTGTATGGGCCGAAGCATTCGATGCTTTCCATGTACAGCCGCTGCCAAGTCACGCAGTCCGTTTGTGCATTCGGCACCTGGACAGGGCGCTTCCTAGAAGGCGCGGACGCCGTCGAGGCTGGTTTAGCACTTTCGGGCGGACTACTGCGACTGATAGAAGGAGAAGGCGCCAAAGCTTTGGATTTCTCACTCTGAGCGCGCTCGATTGCTTCGCGCTGTTGCTCGGGAGTCGGTTCAGCGGCTGTGGCATTCACCGGCTTTGCCATGCTTCGGTACCGTTCGGGTACAACGTCCGAATAATGAACCCTTCCTTGATCGTCAACCCAGCGGTAGACCGTGGAGGCAACTGCTAATGACGCCAGCAACCAAAAGGCTCCGAGAACGGCGGGGCGGAGGAACGGGAGCATTGCGATGCCTAACTCTGTTATGGGGAGACAGCTTTGCGCCCCAACTCAGGCGCGTGCTGTATAACTCCGCGCCACAGGCCCCAAAAGGACCTTGTAGTGTGGCCTTTCGACGTATGTGCTGTAGTTGCATCCAGTACTAAATGAATCGTGAAACACAGCACGGTGTCCCTCCCTCCGAAAGCTACAAGGGTGCTCGACCAGTTGCGCGAGCGCATCCGCTATTTGCATTACATTATACGAACCGAGGGTACCGACGTCAATTTCGCCAACACGCAGCATGTGGCTGCCTCCACGCACAAGCAGGCGCTCTCGGCCTTGTTGTCCTTCTAGGGGAAGGTGGTTGGAGTGGATTTGCCGTGGGTGAAGGAGATAGGCCGACCGCGTACCAAGCGGCGCCTTCCGGTTGTCCTGTCGCCCGATGAGGTAGCCCGGCTTCTCTGTTTCCTGGATGGTGAGCACCGGCTCACCGCTTCGCATGCCGATGTCCGCTATGGATCAAACTCTTGGACGTCCGCTACTGGCCGGTAACGGAATGCCCTGTCCGCGCACGGCAGCGCTCAGGTGGATTGCCCCTTGCCGGCCGTCCCCGCCTGCCCGGCGATCGCCGCATCGGCGGCCAGCAGGCGGATCGCCGACTTCTGCAACTGCAGCGGCACGCACGCGCCGGGGATGATTCCCCGCCGCTGCGCCACCGCGGCGCCGATGGCGAAGTTCAGCGTCGCCTCGCGGCGGCCGTCGACGCGGGCGCTGACGGTGGCGTGTCCGCGCCAGGCGAGGCGCTCGCTGACGACCGCGCTGACGGTGTTCTCGCGTTCGCTCTGGTGCTCGCGGACGAGCACCACCGCCGCTTCCGGGACCAGCCAGGAGACCGTCTCGCCGACCGCGAAAGCCGGCTGGTGCGACGCCGCCAAGGGCCGCCCGAGCCACTCGATGAGCGTCGTGTCGGCTGCCGGCAGGTGCTGCAGCACCTTGCCCTCGAACAGGTTCGGCTGGTCGGTCAGGCGGGCGACGAGGGCGCTCGCCGGCTGCGCCAGCATCGTCTCGGGAGCGGCGGTCTGCAGCGTGCGGCCACGATGCAGGACCGTCATGCGGTCGGCGAGCAGGGCGGCCTCCTCGAGGTCGTGCGTGACGAGGACGATCGGGATGGCGAGCGAGCGCCGCAACTCGATCAACTGGCGCAGCAACTTGCGCCGCGTCACCTGGTCGACCGCCGAGAACGGTTCGTCGAGCAGCAGCACCTGCGGTTCGCGCGCCAGCGCGCGGGCGAGGGCGACGCGCTGCTGCTGCCCGCCGGAGAGTTCGGCCGGGCGACGATCGTCGAAGCCGTCGAGATTGCAGCGCGCCAGCCAGTGGCGCGCGCGCGCGGCCCGTTCCGCCGGTGGCAGGTGGCCGAGCGCCTGCACGACGTTGGCGAGCGCGCTCAGGTGCGGGAAGAGGGCATAGTTCTGGAAGACGAAACCGACGCGGCGTTCCTGCGGCCGGACGTCGATACCGCGCGCGGCATCGAACCAGGTCGCGTCGGCGCAGCGGACGTGGCCGGCTGCCGGCCGGTGCAGGCCGGCGAGGCAGCGCAGGATCGTCGACTTGCCGCTGCCGGAGGGGCCGACGAGGGCCAGCAGCTCGCCGCTGGCGCAGCCGATCTCGGCGGCGAGCGGGATCGGTGCCGTCTGCTCGAGGCGGGCGCTGAGCGTCATCGGCGCGGCAGCGAGCGGCCCAGCCGGCTGACGAGGATCACGGCGACGAAGGACAGCGCCAGCAGCAGCGCCGACATGCCGGCCGCCGCCGCATCGTTGAACGCCTGCGCCTGGTCGTAGATGGCGATGGCGATCGTCCTCGTCTCGCCCGGCAGGCTGCCGCCGACCATCAGCACGACGCCGAACTCGCCGAGCGTGTGGGCGAAGCTCAGCGCCAGCGCGGCGGCGATTCCCGGCCAGGCGAGCGGCAGCTCGATGCGCCGGAAGGTCTGCCAGCGCGACAGGCCGGAAACCCACGCCGCCTCGCGCAGCTCGCGCGGAATCGCGGCGAAGCTGCGCTGCATCGGCTGTACCGCGAACGGCAGGTTGACGATCAGCGAGGCGACGAGCAGGCCGTCGAAGCTGAACACCAGCATGCGCCCGGTCAGCGCCTGGTAGGCCTGGCCGAGCGGCGAGGCGCCGCCGAGGCCGAGCAGCAGGTAGTAGCCGAGGACCGTCGGCGGCAGCACCAGCGGCAGCAGGATCGCCGCTTCCAGCGCCGCACGGCCGCGCCAGGCCGACCACGCGAGCAGGCGCGCCAGCCAGACGCTCGGCGGCAGCAACAGCAGCGCGGTGGCGCTGGCGAGTTGCAGCGACAGCGAGAGCGCCTGCCAGTCCATCGTCGCTCAGTCGGTTGGCAGCGCGAAACCATGGCGCTCGAAGACGGTGCGCGCCGACGGTTGCTGCAGGTAGTCGTAGAAGCGCTGCGCCTCGGCGCCGGCACGCTGCGTCAGTGCCATTCGCTGCCGCAGGGGCGGATGCCAGTCGCCCGGGATCAGCGCTGCGACGCTGCGCGTGGCGAGTTCCGGCGAGCGCGCCAGCGACCAGGCGACGAGGCCGCCCTGCGCCGAGCCGCTGAGCGCGAACTGCGCCGCCTGCGCGACGTTCTCGCCAAACACCAGCCGCCCCTGCAGTGGCTGCCAGAGCCCCGCCCGTTCGAGCGCGGCGCGGGCGGCACGGCCGTAGGGCGCGTGCTCCGGGTTGGCGATCGCCAGCCGCTGCAGCTTGCCGGCGGCGAGCGCACTGGCGAGACCGCGCAGCTCGCCATCGGCCGCCACCGGCGATCCGCGCGGCAGCAGCAGCGCCAGGCGGCCGATCGCGTACAGCCTGCCCTCGTCACGCAGCAGCCCCTGCCGGGCGAGCTGGAAGATGTACTCTTCGTCCGCCGAGAGGAAGAGTTCGTAGGGTGCACCCTGCGGAATCTGCCGCGCGAAAAGGCCCGACGAACCGAAGGTGAGGACGATGCGGCCGCCGCGCTCGCGCTCGAAGCTGGCGGCGATCTCGCTCAGGGCGAACTTGAGGTCGGCGGCGGCGGCGACGCTGGCCGCTGTCGCGCTGCCGGAAAGCAGCAGCAGGCAGAGCAACAGGAGGCGCTGCCAGTTGCCGGTCCGCATCGGCTTCAGGCCACCCGATTCTGCGGCTCGCCGCGGGCGAAGGCCTCGAGGTTGGCGGTGAGCTGGTCGGCGAGTGCCTGCATCGCCGGCTGGCTGGCCCAGGCGACGTGTGGCGTCAGCAGGAAGTTCGGCAGCGCCAGCAGTTCCGCCGTCAGCAGGGGGTTGCCGGCGGTCGGCGGCTCGACGCTGAGGACGTCGAAGCCGGCGCCGGCGATGCGGCCCTGCCGCAGTGCGGCGAGCAGCGCCGCCTCGTCGACCAGGCCGCCGCGGGCGGTGTTGAGCAGCAGCGCCGAGCGCTTCATCGCCCGCAGTTCGTCGGCACCGATCAGGTGGCGCGTGGCGCTGGTCAGCGGGCAGTGCAGCGAGATCACATCGGCCTCGCGCAGGACCTGCGGGAACGGCGTGTAGCCCGGCCGCAGCGTCGCTGCGTCCTTGCGCTCGCTGCGCAGCACGTGCATGCCGAAAGCCTCGGCGAGGCGGGCGACGCCGCTGCCCAGGCTGCCGCTGCCGATGATCGCCAGCGTCATGCCATGGAGGTCGCGAATCGGATGATCGAAGAAGCAGAACTGCTCGGCCTGCTGCCATCTGCCGGCGGCGACGGACTGCCGGTAGGCGGTGAGGTTGCGCGACAGCGCCAGCAGCAGCGCGAAGACATGCTCGGGAACCGTATGCACGGCGTAGCCGCGGATATTGCTGACGACGATGCCGTGTGCCCGGCAGGCGTCGAGGTCGACGTTGTTGGTGCCGGTGGCGGCGACGGCGATCATCCGCAGTGCCGGCAGCGCGGCGATCAATCCGGCGTCGAGCTGCAGCTTGTTGACGATGGCGATCGTTGCCCCGGCCAGCCGTTCGCCGACTTCCGTCTGCAGCGTGCACGGATGCTCGCGCCAGTGATGCGGGAAAGCGGGCCGGCGGACTTCGGCGACGATCGATTCCCGTTCGAGGTAGACGATGCGGTGCATGCCTCAGTCCGCGAGCTGCCGGCCATGGCGGCCGGCGATCTCGGCGACTCGCCTGCCCAGCGCGGCTTCGCCGGAAAACAGCAGCCGGCCGAGCGCCGGCGCTGCACAAAGGCCTTCGATCGCTTCCAGATCGCCGTGCAGGACGTTGAAGGCACCAGCCAGAAAGCCGCTTTGCGCCATCAGTTCGGCCAGCGCGACGGCAACCGAAGGGGCCTTCGGACTCGGCTTGGCGACCACCGTCGAGCCGGCCAGAAGGGTTGGCACGGCGCGCTGCAGCAGGCCCGCCAACGGCGCCCGGTCGTCGCAGACGATGGCGACGACGCCGCCGTCGCTGCTGGCCACCGTCGCTTCGCTGGTGGCGCGGCGCAGCAGGCACAGCGCCGCCTCCACCTCGGCTGTGGCGGCAGCGTCTGGCTGACCGCTCTCTTCGGCGATCAGGCCGGCAAAATGGCTACCGTATCCGGCCAGCGCATCGGCCAGTTTCGCCAGCAACTGCGCGCGCTCAGCGATGGCCAGCGACCGCCACGCTAGCAACGCCGCGGCGGCGGCGTCGACCGCCGTCGCCGCCTGGCCAGCGCCGCACAGCGGCGTCCGCCGCCGGATGAGGCCGCTGCGCGGGTCGCGGACGTCGAAGAAGGCGGGCGCCATGGTCAGGAAGGCATGGCCGTTGATCCACAACGGTACGGCCAGGATGTCGTCGGTTTCTTTCATCGGGTTTCTCGCAAAGAGATCGGTTGGGGTGGCTGTTGCGTCGGGCAACTGTGGCTCAGAGCCCGGCCAGCGCCGCCACCCAGCTTTCGGCTGCTGGTCGCAGCAGTTCGAGGATCGGCATCGGGTACAGCCCGATGGCCAGGACGAGCGTCGCCGGCACGAGCAGCAGCGCCATCTCGCGCGGCAGCAGATCTTCCGCGGCAGCGACCTCCGGCACGTTCGCCGGCCCGAAGAACGCCTGCCGGAAAGGCGACAGGAAGGCCGCCGCGGCGAGCACCATGCCGAACAGCGCGGCGAGGCCGGCGCCGGTGTGGTCATGCAGCGCGGCGACGATGATCAGCAGTTCGCCCGGGAAGCCGCTGGTCCCCGGCAGGCCGATGCCGGCGAGGCCGAAGAGCAGGAACAGGGCGCTGAGGCGCGGCATGCTGCGCAGGGCGCCGCCGAGGCGTGCGACGTCGGTCGATCCGGTGCGCCGCTGCAGGAACGACAGGACCAGGAAGGCGCCGCCACCGGCGAGGGCGAAGTTCAACAGCTGCAGCAGGACGCCCTGCAGCCCGTACACCGAGAACGATGCCAGGCCGAGCAGCACCAGCCCGACATGTGCCAGACCCGAGTAGGCGAGCATGCCGCGCAGATTGCTGTGCACCAGCGCGGCGACGCCGCCGTAGAGGATCGCCACGGTGCCGAAGCCGGCGAGCAGCCAGTGCAGGTCGCGGGCGGCGACCGGCGCCAGCGGGATGGCCAGCCGGATCAGGCCGTAGGCGCCGAGTTTCAGCCCGACGAGGAGCGCGGTGACCGCCGCCGGCGCGTTCATCGCCAGCGGCGGCAGCCAGGTGTGCAGCGGCACCAGCGGTATCTTGGCGCCGAGGCCGAGCAGCAGAAGCAGGAAGACGAGGTACTGCCGCTGCTCGGGCAGCGGCGTGGCGAGCAGTGTCGGCAGATCGAACACCGGGGCAGCGGCGCCGGCGGGCGCGAAGGCGAGCGCCAGGAACGCGAAGAGCAGCGGCACCCCGCCCGCCAGCATGACGAGGAAATAGCGGACGGCGGCGCTCTGGCGGCCCGTCCCGAGACCCCACTGGCTGACGAGGAAGTAGAGTGGCGGCAGGGTGGCCTCCCAGCAGAAGAAGAACAGGATGGTGTCGAGGGCGCAGAAGACGCCGAGGGTCGCCGCCTCGAGGAGCAGCAGCATGGCGAAGTGCAGACCCGGCGAGAGCGGCGAGGTGGCGGCCGCCGGGCGCCAGCCGGCGACGATCGCGCCACAGAAGAGCAGCGCCGTTGCTGGCAGGAAGAGCACCGAAAGCCCGTCCACGCCGACCAGATAACGGATGCCGAGGGCGCCGATCCAGTCGTGCGACTCACGCAACTGGAAGTCCGGGTCGGCGCCATCGAAGACGCCGACGATCAGCAGCGAACAGAGCAGCGTCAGCAGGCTGCTGCCGAGCGCGATGGACGGCGCCAGTGGCGGCTGCCGCAGCAGCGCGCAGCCGAGCGCGCCGAGCAGCGGCAGCGCCAGCAGCGTGCTCAACAGGGGCCAGTGCGCGATCTCACTCATGGTGGACGAAGTGCTCTGCCAGTGCCGCCGTCGCACTGTCGGTCAGCTGCAGCCACGGTTCCGGATAGAAGCCGGCGGCGAGCAGCACGAGCAGCGTGGCGCCACCGACGAGATACTCCATGCGGCTGGTGCGGGCGATGCGTGCCGCCGGCAGGTCGCGCGGCCGCGGCGCGAGAAAGGCGCGCTGGAAGGCCCAGAGCAGGAAACCGGCGGCGGTGACGTTGCCGAGCGCGGTGGCGATCGTCGGCAGGGCGCCGAAGGTCTCGATCGACGCCTCGAGCACCAGATGCACGGCGTCGAAGCCCGGTGTTCCCGGCATGCCGAGGATCGCCAGGCCACCGATCAGGAAGGCGATGGTGATGAAGGGGATGCGGTCGAAGAGGCCGCCGAGCCGTGCCAGCTCGGTGGTGCCGGTGCGGCGGTAGACGTAGCCGATCATCAGCAGCATCAGCGTCGCCGCCAGGCCGAAGTTGATTGCCAGCAGCAGTGCGCCCTGCAGTCCCGCGGGGTGCAGCGTGAACAGGCCAATGACGATCAGGCTGGTGTGGCTGACGACGGCAAAGGCCATCAGCCGCCGCAGATTGATCTGGCGAAAGGCGAGGATGGCGGCGAAGAAGACGCCGACCATGGCGAAGGCGACGACGTACGCTTGCCAGGTGAGGACCGCTTCGGCGGTCAGCGGCAGCAGGAAGCGCGCCATGCCGTAGATGCCGACCTTGACGCCGAGCAGCAGCACCGGGGCGACGGCGATCAGGCCGTGGCCGGCCGAGTTGGGCAGCCAGCCGTGCAGCGGGAACAATGGTGTGCGGATGGCGAGGCCGTAGAACAGGAGATAGAAGGCGACCGACTGGTACTTGCCGATCTGCGGCGTCCGCAGCAGATCGAGAAGGTCGAAACTCCAGCGGCCACCGATCACATCGACGTGGCTCCAGGCGAGGACGAGCGCCCCGGCGACGAACAGGCCGCAGCCGAAGAGCTGATACTGCAGGAAGCGTGACAGCGCGAGGTTCTCCTCGCTGGTCGACGCCCAGCGCCAGAGCAGGTAGGCGACCAACGCCAGCTGCACCGCCGAGGCGGCGGCGAACCACAGCAGGTTCAGCGTCGTCAGCATCGTCATCTGGACGCTTTCGATGAGCAGCAGCACGCTGAGCAGGTGCACCGGCGAGATCTGCTGCCGCGCCATGCCGTAGAACGAGAGCAGAACGCCGAGCAGCGCCGCGAGCAGGATGAACAGCACGCTGATGCCGTCGGCAGCGGCATGATAGGCGAGCAGGTCGACGCGTTCGGCGAACTGCAGCGCGCTGCGCGAGGCATCGATGCGGGCATGCAGGTCGATGGCGACGAGCAGTTCGCCGATCGCGAAGAGGCGACCGAGGATCAGTGCCAGAGCCTGCCCGCGCAGCAGCAGCAGGAGGAGGCCGCCAGCCAGCGGCAGGAATTGCAGCGTCGCCAGCAGCGGGTAGCCGGCCTGCGTGCTCCACAAGACCTCGCTCACAGGATCACCACGAAGGTTGCCATGACCATCAGCATCAGGTAGCGCGGCTGTTCGAGCAGTGCCTCGACGGTGTCGGCGTAATGTCCGAGCTGCCGCAGATGTCTGCCGAGGGTGCCGCCGTCACTGAGCAGCAGGCGGTTCTCGAGCGACTGCAGGCGATTGGCGAAAGCGAACAGTGCGCGGCCGGCGAGGCCGTGGCCGCGGATCAGCTCGTCGCCGGCAGGGCTCGCCGGCGACCGCTCGTCCTCGCGGGGCGCCCCGAGCAAGGGGTCGATGAAGCGCTCGTCGAGTGCCCGCACGTCCCGGCCCAGGGCGAGGGTCGGGCGCGTCAGCAGGCTGCTCGCCAAGGGCTCGATCCAGAAGCGCTGCAGTGCCGCCGTGTAGCCCCAGCGCCAGTTCGCCAGCCAGCGCGGCGGCGGTCGCGCCGGCTGCCGCACGAGATGCATGTACGCCGGTGCGAGCAGGAACTGGTAGGCGCGCCAGCAGGCGTGCAGCCCGGCGTGGCAGGCCGCCAGGGAGAACAGTCCGAGGCCGCAGCAGAAGACCATCAGACCGACCTGGGCGACGGTTGCGAAGACCAACGCCGACTTGACGTCGCTCTGCACCAACCCGCAGAGGCTGCCGTAGGCGGCGGTCAACAAACCGACCGCCGCCAGCAGCGCCATCAGGTCGGGTGCCTGCAGCAGCAGGCCCTGCAGGCGGCAGAGCAGGTAGACCCCGGCGTGGACCAGCAGCGAGCCGTAGAAGAGCGCCGATGACGGAGTCGGGCCTTCGAGCGCGCGGCCGATCCAGGGGGTGAACGGCAACTGCGCCGACTTGACCAGTGCCGCGACGACGAAGCCGGCCGCCAGGAGGCGGATGGTGACCCGCCCCATGCTGCCGTCACCGGCCAGCCAGGCCCACTCGAGGGTGCCCACCGACCACACCGCGAGACCGATGCCGAGCATGAAGCCGGCATCGCCGATGCGGTTGGTGACGAAGGCGAAGAGCGCGTTGCGCGTCGCCGACGGACGTTCCCAGGCGTAGCCGATGAGCAGCCACGAGCTGAAACCGGCGAGCTCCCAGCCGACGAAGCAGAGGACCGCATTGCCGGCGAGGACAATCAGCAGCATGCCGGCGAGGAACAGGCAGAGGCCGAGGAAAAAGCGCTGGAAGCCCGTTTCCCGGTGCAGGTAGGTGGCCGAGAAGCGGATCGTGATGCAGCAGATCAGCGCCACCAGCGTCGCTGCCGGCAGGCTGTAGGCATCGAGGACGAAGGATACGCGGACGGGCACCGCGCCAATGCGCAGCCAGTCGCCGAAGGCGGGATGCGGCGGCAACTCGCCGCCGAGGGCGGCGAGATCGAGCAGCACGAGCAGCAGTAGCGCGGTCAGCGCGGCGCCGCTGGCGATGGCGGCGGTCCGCGGCTCGCCGGCATCGCCGTCGCTGCCGCGCAGCAGCAGGCGCAGGGCGATCAGCAGCGCTGCCAGCAGCGGCAGCAGCGGCACCAGCCAGACGACGCCGCTGATCGCGGCGAGGGGCGCCAGGGCGGTGTCGACCAGGCTCATGAACGTGCCAGCGGACGCCGCAGCAGCGCCGGCGGCAGCGGCTCGCGGTGGCCGGCGAACCAGTCGCGCGAGCGCTCGCATTCCGGCAGCGGCAGGTCGGCGGGGTCGGCGGTCCACGGCTGCCAGCCGCGCGCCGGGTCGAAGAGGTCGATGTCACCACGCAGCGGGTCGAGTACGGCGAGCAGCACCCAGCCGTTGCCGATCAGTTCCTGCAGCGGTGGTTGCCGCTGATAGATGGCGCCGACGATCTCGCGCGTCTGCTCGACGATCACCAGCAGGCGCATCGCTTCGTGGATCTCGACCATCTGCAGCGGCAGGCCGGTCCGCAGATCCGAACTGCTGCCCTGCATGACGCCGAACAACCCGGCAAGATTGTGCATCACCTTGCTGCCACAGCCGTAGCCTTCGTTGTTGACCGTCGAGAAGTAGTACTCGAGGTTGATGCCGGCGCCGACCGGCGCGGCGGCGAGTAGCGTCGCCTCGAGGATGCGGCCGTCGCCGTCGGGCAGCGGATCATAGGAAATCAGGAAGGCGCGGCGATCGAAAAACCCGCCACGGCTCATGCTGCGGCGACCGATGAAGGCGGTCGCGACCGTCGCGTGACCGAGCTCCGGGCGAGCCTGCGCCAGATCGTGGCGGCGGTCCGTGAGGTGCCGTCGCGCCTGCTGCGGCGTCGGGCTGGCGGGCGCCGACGCGAAGCGGCGGCAGCGCTCGACGCCATGCAGCTGGGCGGCTTCGTCGCAGTCGCGGCGCAGGCGGGCGAAGGCGACCTGCTGCTCGTTGGTGAGCGGCTCGTCTGCGTACCATTGGAAGCTCTCGTCGCAGGTATTGTGCTCGGCGGCGATGAAGCGGCAGTCGTCGGCGATGACGATCCCCTGCTCTGCCAGCCGCCGCCGCACCTGCGGCCGGTTGGCGAGGGCGGCGAGGACGCGTGCGTTCGGGCCGCCGTGCCGGCCGGAGCAGGCGCCACAGTCGTAGGCGCTGAGATGCGGGTTGTTGCGACTGTCCGAACCGTGGCCGACGATCACCAGCAGCGGCGCAAAGCCCTCGGTGAGGCCGATGCTGCGCAGGAAGCCGGCAACGCGCGCCGCTTGCTCGTCCTCGCTGAAACCCTGTCGCGGGTTCTCGGCGCTGGCGGTTCGGCTGGCTTCGTCGCCTTCGGCCGTCAGTTGCAGTGTGCCTGGCAGCAGCTGGTCGAAGGCCTCGCGGCAACGCTCGAGCAACCCGCCGAGGCGGCCGGGCGCGAGGCTGCGGCCGAGCAGTGCGAGCAGTGCCGCCGGCGCGGCGACGGCAGTCAACAGCGCCGCCAGCAGGCTGCCGCGGCGGCTCTTCTGGTGCAGCCGCTCCTGCCAGCGCAGGCGCAGCCTGCGCCGCCGCAGGTGCTGCCGGTATGCCGCCTGGGCTGTCGCCGGGGCGGTCTCGCGTACCGCGTTCGTCGGCCGGACGACGACCGGGCAGAGGGCCGTCGGTCGATCGTCGTCGATCCCCTGCCAGAGCATCGGCACGCCGAAGAAACCGGCGGCGCCGAAGGTTTCGTAGGCCGGATCGACCTCCTCGAGGTGGCGGCGGGTTCCCTCCTCACGGTCGTCCATGCAGAAGACGAACTGTGCCGCCGCCTGCGGCACGCGCGCCGGAGAGCGACCGCGGTTGGCCGCCAGGGCAGCGAGGATCCGTTGCCGGTAGTGATGCTCGTAGGCCAGCAGCCAGGCCAGGCCGCGTTCGCTGTCGCACAGCGAGGTGGCACAGGCGAGCAGGGCCTGCGCGCCCGCCGGGCCCAGTTCGCGCAGCTCGCCGGCGCCGAGACCGAGGTGCTGGGCGAGGACGAACAGCGGCCAGGCGGCGCGGGCGTTCTCTTCGCCGCTTGCGCCGCCGGCGGTGGACGCGGCCACGGCGGCGGCCAGCTGCGTCCAGCCCCTGGCGTTACCGGCAACCGGTGCCAGCAGCAGCGGCCTGAGGCTGGCCAGGACCTCTTCCGGCAGGCTGCGGTTGCCATGGGCGTGCCGCAACTGAAGTTCCTGCGGGTGCTCGACGAGATGGGCGGCGAGCGCCTCGAGCTGCATCGGCAGTCCCCAGACCTGGCGCAGCAGCCGCTCGCCGTAAAGGCGATCGAGGACCAGCCGCACGGCCAGCAGATCGCCCAGGCGGACCGGTGGCGCGCCCGCCTGTGGGCGACTCTCCCGCCAGTGGCACATGCCCGCCCAGCCCGGCAGCTGCAGCGCCAGCCTTTGCAGGTAGCCGCACCAGCGCCCGGCGTCGATGCCGAGACGCTGCAGTTCGTCGACGATCGCCTGCAGCGGGTCGTCGGGCAACAGCCGGATCCGTTGCCGGGCGCCGGCGAACTCTTCCAGTTCCCAGGCCCAGTCACTGCCGGCGCTGGCTCGCCAGGCAGTGTAGAAACCTTGCATCCGTGCCGGGTTCCTCCAGGCAGCGAGACCCTCGTCGAGATGCGCGGCGAGATGGCGGATCAGCATCGGCTGCAGGATCTCGCTGGCATCCTCGCCGCTGAGGTGGGCCAGCAGCTCGCCAAGCGTCCAGTCTTCACCGAGCCGGCCGTGCAGTTCCTGCCACAGTTGCGCCGCCGGCTTCGCGGTCGGGGTCGCCGGCATGTCGCCAATCAGGGCGCACGCGGTTGCCCAGAGTTCGGCGACCAGCGCCTGCTCGTCGCCGCTGGTGGCGAGCAGGCGTTGCCGCGCCGGCGCTGCGACGTCCGGCTGCAGTCTGTCACCGGCCGACCGCTCGGCGAACTGCCAGCGCAGGGTGGCAGCCGGGATCGCGGTTACCGGGTGGCGCAATGCCACCTGCAGCACCTCGCCGCGCTGCCACGCCCGGCCGCCGGCAACGAACAGCGTCGCCTCGGTACGTGCTGCCGGCAGTTGCCGCAGTGCCGCCGCCAGGTCGCCGGCATCGATCCGTCCTTGCCGGAAGAGTTCCCGGCAACGTTCCTCGGGCAGCCAGGGGTGGGCGCCGGTGAGGCGTGCCGCGGCGGCCAGCGCGTCGCTGAACGGCAGGTGCTGGAAAGCGTGCAGGGTGTTGTGATGGACGAAGTCACGCAGTGGAGCCTGCGCCGGCAGACGGTGGCCGATGTGCTGCAGGCATGCCAGCACGCGCTGCACCGCTGCGCTCGGCGTGGTTGCGGTGTCGGCAGCGGTCTGGCCCATCGTTGGCTCAGGCGCCAAGGCCGGCTGCCAGCCGGGCCAGCGAGGAGGCCATCAGTTGCAGCAGCGGTTGCGGATGCAAGCCGATGCCGACGACGCCCGTGGTCAGCAGCCAGGCAGCCATGCACTCGACACGACCAAGGTCGGCAAACCAGGCGATGCCGGCCGGCGCAGCACCCATCGCCCGCTCGGGTCCGGTGGACAGGCAGCGGATGGCGCGCAGGGCACAGGCGGCAGTGACCAGCATCGCAGCCGACAGCGGCAACAGCCAGCCACCCCAGCGGCCGTAGGCGCCGACCAGGACCTGCACTTCGGCGACGAAGCCGGCGCTGCCCGGCAGGCCAACGGTAGCCAGCAGGGCGAAGACGATGAAGGCGGCGAAGCGCGGCGCGATCCGGTTCAGCGAGCCATAGGCCGCCAGGTCGCGGCTGTGCGTCCGCTCGTAGAGCAGGCCGATGAGCAGGAAGAGCAGGCCGGCGGTCAGGCCGTGTGCGAGCATCTGGGTGAGGGCGCCGCTAAGGCCGGCCGGGTTGAGGCTGGCAATGCCGAGCAGGACGACGCCCATGTGCGAGATCGACGAGTAGGCGATCATCGCCTTCAGGTCGGTCTGCCGCCAGGCGAGGACGGCGCCGTAGACCAGGCTGAGGAGTGCCAGCAGCGCCAGCCAGTCCTGCAGTGCGAGCGCCGCCGCCGGCAGCGTCGCGATGGCACGGATCAGGCCGTAGGCGCCCATCTTGAGCAGGATGCCGGAGAGCAGGATGGAAATCGGGCTCGGTGCCTCGACGTGCGCCAGCGGCAGCCATCCGTGTACCGGCACGATCGGCATCTTGACGCCGAAACCGAGCAGCAGGCCGAGGAAGACCAGCACCTGCGTGCGCACCGGCAAGTGCGTACCACCGGCTGCCATGTCGGCCATCGCGAAGCTGTGTCCGGGGGCGACGTCGTAGAGCAGCAGCAGGGCGATCAGCATGAACACCGATCCGCCCAGTGTGTAGAGGACGAAATTGAGCGCCGCGCGATGGCGGTTGGCGCCACCGAGGCGGTCGATGAGGAAGAAGAGGGGGATCAGCGTCAGTTCCCAGCAGACGTAGAACAGCGACCAGTCGCGGGCCGTGAAAACGATCAGCAGGGCCGTCTCGAGAACCAGCAGCAGCGAAAAGTAGAGCTTGGCGCCGTTGCGCACGCTGCTCGAGGTGAAGATCGCGACGAAGCACAGCAGCGTGGCCAGCAGGATCATCGGCAGCGAGATGCCGTCGACGCCAAGCGCCAGATGCGAGCCGACGCGCGGATTCCACGGCCGGGTCTCGAAGAACTGGACGTCGGCGGTCGTCGCGTCGAAGCTGGCCAGCAGCAGGATGGCGCAGAGCATCGTCGCGGCCGCGGCGGCGCTCGCCAGATGCCGCATCAGGTCGACGCTGCGATGGGGCAGCAGGGCAACCACGGCGGCCCCGAGCAGCGGCAGCAGCAGCAGGGTCTTCAGCATGGTCGGATCGCGGTGGCGTGCCGCGCCGCCGCCCCGCCGGATATTCTTCTCCGCATGGGGGGCGATTATGCCAGCATTGGCGGTCGCCGCCGCCGGTGCCGTGGTCTCGGCGTGTGGGCCCTTGATTTTCTCCCTCCCTTCGACGACGATTGTGTCCGTATGGGCCGTCGTCAAGGTCTGGCGAGGGCTCCGGGAATCCGGGATGAGTCGAACGATCTGTCGTCAGTTGTCGATCCGCGGCCGTGTCCAGGGCGTCGGCTACCGTTGGTCGCTCTGTGCCGAAGCCGGCCGCCTCGGCCTTGCGGGCTGGGTGCGCAATCGCCGCGACGGCAGCGTCGAAGCGCTCGTCAGCGGCCCCGTCGAGGCGGTCGAAGCCTTGCTGCTGTGGGCGCACCGCGGGCCATCGATGGCGCGCGTCGACAGCGTCGTCTGCAGCGAGGGAAACGCCGCCGAGATCGGCGGGCGGACGGGTTTCGACCAGATTGCCAGCCGCTGATCCCGCGCGACGAGCGGACGCGCCAACTTGCCGATGCCGGACCCGATCAATGCTCACCGCCCGCAAGGGCGCCCTTTCGAACGATCATGGCTGCCGCGATGAACACACCGCAAACCGGAATCCTGCTCCCCCTGCCGCCTCTCGCGTGCTACCTGACTTTCCTGGGCGAAGACGTGGCGCATGCCGCCGGCTGCCTGCGGGCGCTGGCCGCGCTCGCCGACGGCGAACGGACGGTCGTCGGCCTCGGTCGCTCGTTGCTCTCGGCGCTGGCGATCGACATCGACGGGCTGCGGCCGTTCCCGAGTGTCGCCGGGCCGGGGATCGAACTGCCGGCGACACCGGCAGCCGTCTGGATCTGGCTGCGCGGCGACGACCGCGGCGAACTCCTGCAGCGGGCGCGCCACATCGCGCAGCTGCTGGCACCGGCGTTCTGCCTCGCGGAGACGATCGATGCCTTCGTGCACGACGGGGGGCGCGACCTGACCGGCTACGAGGATGGCACCGAGAACCCGGTCGGCGAGGCGGCGACGGCCGCCGCGATCGTCGGCGCCGGGCGGCCGCTGCTGGCGGGGTCGAGCTTCGTTGCCGTGCAGCGCTGGCTGCACGATCTCGGCCGCTTCGAGCAGATGCCGTCCGACGAGCGCGACCGCTGCATCGGCCGCCGCCGGTGCGACAACGAGGAGATCGACGATGCACCGGCATCGGCGCACGTCCAGCGCACGGCGCAGGAGCGCTTCACGCCGCCGGCCTTCGTCCTGCGCCGTTCGATGCCGTGGGCCGAAGGCCCTCGCGGCGGACTGGTGTTCGTTGCCTTCGCCACCTCGTTCGATCCCTTCGAGGCGCAGTTGCGGCGAATGGTCGGCAGCGAGGACGGCATCGTCGATGCCCTCTTCCGCTTCACCCGGCCACTGTCCGGAGCCTATTTCTGGTGCCCGGCGATGCGCGCCGGCCGCCTCGACCTGTCGCCGCTGGAGATCTAGCGGCGGTCGCCGCGCGGCGTCGGCCAGCCGGCCCGCGCCGGGGCGGGGCGGGTTACAGGCGGTTACAGGAGCTCACGAATGATCCCCGATCGCCGGTCATCCTGGTTGGCAACGCCGCGTTATTCGCTACATGAAAACGACCATCACCGGCATCTCCCTCGCGCTGAGCCTGACGCTCGGCTTCTCTTCCACCGCCTTCGCCGATCATCGCCACCATCGGGGTGACTATCGGGGACATTACGCGGGCGATTACCGGGGCGGCCATCACGGCCCGCGCGCGTACCCGGCCTACCGCCCTGAACGGCCGCACAGGCCGTCCTGGATCGCTCCGGCAGCGGTGCTGGCGATAGCCGGCGTCGCCGCTGGCGTGGCGGCTTCGACCTACCAGGCGCCGCCACCGGTCTACGTCGCGCCGCCGCCAGTCTACGTGCCACCGCCCCGCACGGTCTACGTCGTGCCGGCACCCGTGCCCTACCCACCGCCGCCGGTTCGCTACTGGGGCTACTGAGCCGCTTGCCTGCCGCTGGCAGGTGCTTGCCGTCGCCGGCAGTCGCCGGCGATCGCTGCCCTGCCGAGGGCGGGATGGTGGGCCGACGTCTTGGTCCACGACTGCTCTGCGGCCTGCTGCTCGCGGGTGTTCTGGCGGGCCCCGCCGCTGCGACCCGGGTGGGTTACCCGTTCACCGTTGCCGTCGAGGCCGCGCCTGGCGGCCACCGTCTGGTCGGGCTCAACCGCGGGCCGGCGCCGGTATCGGTGCGGTTGCTGCTGGCGGATGTCGACAACGTCCGCGCCGATGCGCTGCTGCCGGTGTATGCGGTGCTCGCGCCCCAAAGCCAGGCGGTCCTGCTGCAGGTGCGTCCGGCCGTCGCCGGGCGCCCGTATCGTTTCAGCAGCGAGGCGGTCCATGTCATCGGCAGTTACCGCGCGCAACCCGACGCGAACTTCGCCTACCGACTCCCCTTCGCTCCGGGTCACCGCGCCGTCGTCAGCCAGAGTCCCGATGGCCCGCGGCTGACTCACGACACGGCCGACAGCGAGTACGCGATCGATTTCGCCATGCCGGCAGGAACGCCGGTCGTCGCCGCGCGCGACGGTCTCGTCATCGAGGCCGAGTTCGCCAACCGCGCCGGCGGCCGGGATCGCCGCTTGCTCGCCAGGGCCAACGTCGTTCGCATCCTGCATGCCGACGGCAGCATCGCCAGTTACGCCCACCTGGCCCACGTCGCCAGCGCCCCGGTGGCGATCGGCGACAAGCTGCAGGCCGGCACCGTCATCGGCGGGGTCGGCGCGACCGGCTACAGTGGCGGTCCGCATCTTCACTTCGTGGTGCAGAAAGTCGTCGGCAGCAGCACCGGTTTCGCCAGCGTCTCGCTGCCCGTTCGCTTCCTGCTCGGCAGTCCGCCACGCGTCGCCAGTGTGGCGTATGGGCAGCGTTTGCGCGCCGACGAAGCACCGACGAGCACTGCCGACCGAGCAGCGAAGCCGGATCCTTGACCGGCGACCGCCAGGCCGGAGGCCGTCATCGGCAGCGACGCGGCGTGGACGGTTGGCGTCGCCGGCTGGTTGACGGCGGGCCCGCGCGGGTCGCATACTCGACGCGGGGTTGAGGGTGACGCTTTCTTGACGGTTGATGGGAGGGGCAGCCATGCTCGGCATTCTGGGGATTCTGGTCTCACTTCTGCTGCTGATCGTTCTCGCCTATCGCGGCTGGAACGTCATCCTGATTGCACCGATCTGTGCCCTCGTCGCCCTGCTGCTGGGCGACTTCGATGCGCCGATCCTCGCCACCTACACGCAGGTGTTCATGCCCGCGCTGGGCAACTACCTGATCAAGTTCTTCCCGCTCTTCCTGCTCGGTGCCGTGTTCGGCAAGCTGATGGACGATTCCGGCTGTGCGCGCACGATCGCCCACGGCATCGTCGAATGGACGGGCAAGGAGCGCGCGATCATCGCCATCATCCTGGCTTGCGGCGTCCTCACCTATGGCGGCGTGTCGCTGTTCGTCGTCGCCTTTGCCGTCTTTCCCGTCGCCATCCAGATGTTCCGCGAGGGCAATCTACCGAAGCGGCTGATTCCCGCCACCATCGCGCTCGGCTCCTTCACCTTCACGATGTCGGCACTGCCCGGCTCGCCGGCGATCCAGAACGCCATCCCGATGCCCTACTTCCATACCGACGCCTTCGCCGCTCCGGGCCTCGGCCTGATTGCCGGCGTCCTCATGTTCGCCTGCGGCAGCCTGTGGTTGATGCTGCGCGCGCGCCGTGCCCGCGCGGCCGGCGAGGGCTTCGGTGACGCGGCGCCGGCCGTTGGGCCGGCCTCGGCGGCGGCGATGCCGCTGGGCGAAATGCCGTCGTTTGCCGTCGCCATCACGCCGGTGATCCTCGTGCTGGCGATCAACTTCGTCTTCAGCAAGTACGTCATTGGCGACCTCGACACCGCGTACCTGGCGACGCCGAAGTACGGCAAGACGACGGTCTCTGCGGTCGGTGGTACCTGGGCGATCATCGTCGCCATGCTGACTGCCTGCGTCGTGCTGATCGCCCTCACCTGGCGGCGATTCCAGAGCGTCCGCCAGTCGCTGAACGAGGGGGCGCTCGGTTCGATGCTGCCGATCCTCAATGTCGGTTCGGAGGTCGCCTACGGCGGCGTCATCGCCAGTCTCGCCGCCTTTGCGATCATCAAGGACTGGTTGATGGGGCTGACCGACAATCCGGTCATCGGGCTGGCGATCATCGTCAACGTGCTCGCCGGCATCACCGGTTCGGCGTCGGGCGGCATGAGCATCGCCCTGCAGGCGGTCGGGCAGCAGTACCTCGAGCTGGCGCAGGCGGCCGGACTCAGTCCGCAGATCCTGCACCGCGTCGCGGCGTTGGCCTCGGGTGGTCTCGATGCGCTGCCGCACAACGGCGCCGTGATCACGCTGCTGGCCATTTGCGGGCTGAACCACAAGCAGTCGTACTTCGACATCTTCATGGTGGCGGTCGCCTTTCCGCTCCTGTCGATGCTGCTGGTGATCGTGCTCAACGGCCTCTTCGGCACCTTTTGAGGGAGGGAACCGTGCGCATCCTGACGCTCCTCCTGGCCGCGCTCGCCGTCTGTGCGCCCGCTTTCGCGCAGGGACAGGCGCGGACGAAGGAACTGCGCCTGCTGGCCGCCGAACTGCCGCCCTACACGTTCCAGGTCCCACCGGCCAGCGTCAGCGAGACGCCCGGGGTCGATCATGGCGTGGTGCTCGAGGTCGTCGGCGAGATGGCGCGGCGCATCGGCCACAGTGGCCTGGTCGAGTTCATGCCCTGGGGCGAAGCCCAGCGCCTGGCGCAGACGCAGCCCAACATCGGCATCCTGGCGCTGACGCGAACGCCCGAACGCGAGGCGCACTACCGCTGGCTGGCGCGCATCGTCACCGACGACCTGATCCTGGTCGGTGGCCAGGGGATCGACGTGGCCAGTCTCGACCGGGTGCGTGACCGGCCGGTCGGCGTCCTCGCCCGTTCGGGCGCCGAGGCGCTGCTCAGGGAACGCGGCTTCAGCCGCATCAAGGCGCAGCCGGAGGAATGGATGAACGCACGCCTGATGCAGCAGCGACGGATCGATGCCTGGCTGGCACCACGGCTGATGGTCATCCATGCGATGCGCGAGGTCGGCGGCAACCTGGCGGCCCTCAACTTCGGAGAAATCGTTCGCCCGAGCGAGATCTACCTCGCGGCATCGAAGGACCTGCCCGACGCCGAGGCGGAGAAATGGGCGAAGGCGCTGGCGGCGATGCAAGCCGATGGCAGCTACCAGCGGATCGTCGACGAGTACGGTCGCCTGCAGATCAGGCCGATACCGGACGAAATCAGGCGCCGCTTCGCGCAGCCCGTGTGGGAAGGCCGCTAGGTTCCGGCGGCGGGGCGCGGGCGGCTGGCGACGATGGACCGGCGGACACCCCCCGGCGTTGCCGCTTTCGCGCTGATGCTGCTGCTCTGCGCGACCTGGGGCTTCCAGCAGGTCACGATCAAGATCGCCAGCGAGGGAATCAGCCCGGTTCTGCAGGCCGGGCTGCGCTCGGCGATCGCCCTCTTGCTGCTGCTCGGCTGGGCCCGCTGGCGACGCCTGCCGCTGGCTGAAGCCGACGGCACGCTGCGTTGCGGCCTCCTTGCCGGACTGCTGTTCGCGCTCGAGTTCGTCTTCATCTATGTCGGCCTGTCCTACACGACGGCCTCGCGCATGATCGTCGTGCTGTACACGGCGCCCTGTCTCACGGTTCTCGGCCTGCATCTCTTCGTCGCCGGCGAACGGATGCGCTGGCGACATTTCCTCGGCGTCGGGCTGGCCTTTTTTGGCATCTTCCTCGCCTTCGCCGGCAGGAGCGGCAGCCAACCCGACGCCTGTATCGGCGACCTCCTGGGGTTGCTGGCGGCGATCGGCTGGGCGGCGACGACCGTCCTGATCCGGGCGACGTCGCTGGCGACGATCAGCGCGAGCAAGGTCCTCTTCTACCAGCTTGCGGTATCGACGCTGCTCATGCTGCCGCTCTCGCCACTCCTCGGCGAGAGCGGAATCGGCAAGCTGAGCGGCCCGGTGCTGCTGGCGCTGGCCTATCAGGGCGTGATCGTCGCCTTTGCCAGCTACCTGACGTGGTTCTGGTTGCTCACCCGCTACCTGACCGCACGCCTCTCGGTCTTCTCCTTCCTGACGCCGCTGTTCGGCGTCGCCTTCGGCGTCCTCCTGCTTGGCGACCGCCTGACGCCGGGCTTCGTTGTCGCCGTGATCTGCGTCAGCACGGGCATCGTTCTGGTGAACCTGCCGGTCCGCCGGCAGGGTGACGCTGCCGGTTGACGACCACGCTCCGGCCGCTGCCCGAATGGTTGCCGCTCCGGGGAGGTGGGCGTGGCCGTCTCGTCCGTTCTGGCCGGCCTGGTCGATGCGCCCCGCCAGAAGACGGGCGCGGCCTGCGCCGCTGTGCCGGCATCGTGACGCCCCCGGCTACGGCCGCTGCACGGCGAAGGGGCCGAGCATCGACTGCAGACCCTGCTCGAAAAGCTCCAGCATGGGCTGCGCGAGATGCGCCAGGCCGAACATCAGGGCGGCAAAACCGAGGGCAATCGTCAGCGGAAAGCCGATCGCCATCAGGTTGAGCTGTGGTGCGGCGCGGCCGAGGATGGCCAGCGCCAGGTTGGTGATCAGCAGCGCGACGACGATCGGCAGCGCCAGTAGGAGTCCGTACGAGAAGATGACGCCGCCGGCGCCTGCCAATTGCCACCAGGTGTCGGGCCAGAGACGGGTGGCGCCGACCGGCATGAGACTGAAACTGTGGGTCAGGGTGGCGATGACCATCAGATGGCCGTTGATCACCATGAACACCAGCAGCGCGAGCAGGCCAAGGAATTCGGAGACGACAACGGTCTGTCCGGCAGTCTGCGGGTCATAGGAACTGGCAAAGCCGATTCCCATCTGCAGGCTGATCAGGCTGCCGGCCATGTCGATGGCGCTGAACACGAGGCGCATGGCAAAGCCCATCGCAAAGCCGATCAGTATCTGTTGTGCGAGCAGCAGCAGGCCGACTCCCGAACCCGGGTCGACGACCGGCATCGGCGGCAGCACCGGGGCGACGCCGAGCGTCACGGCGAGACCGGTGAGCAGTCGCACGCGCACCGGCAGTGCCGGGTTGTTGAATGGCGGTGCCGTGGCCAGCAGCGCCAGGACGCGGGCCAGCGGAAAGAAGAAGGCGACGACCCAGGCGTTGATCTCGGCGCTGCTGAGGCTGATCATCGGGGCTTCAGCCGATCAGTTGGGGAATGCTCTCGAACAGTCGTCGCACGTAGTCGACCATCAGCTGCAGCATCCAGGGTCCGGCAGCGAGCAGGACCAGGAAGACGCCGACCAGCTTCGGGATGAAGGAGAGGGTCTGCTCGTTGATCTGCGTCGCCGCCTGAAAGACGCTGACGACGAGGCCGATCAGCAGGGCTGCGAGAAGCAGCGGCGCGGCGAGCAGCAAGGTCATCTCGACCGCCTGCCGCCCGATCTCCATCACCGTTTCGGGGGTCATGCAGCGAAGCTGGCGACCAGCGAGCCAAGGAGCAGGTGCCAGCCGTCGACCAGCACGAAGAGCATCAGCTTGAAGGGCAACGCCACCATCACCGGCGACATCATCATCATGCCCATCGACATCAGCACGCTGGCGACCACCATGTCGACGATCAGGAAGGGAATGAAGATGACGAAGCCGATCTGGAATGCGGTCTTCAGTTCGCTGGTGACGAAGGCCGGAATCAGCAGGCGCATCGGGATCTCGGCGCTGGAAGCGAAGCCCTGGCTGCGGCTCATGCGCACGAAGAGCGCGATGTCGGATTCGCGCGTCTGTTTCAGCATGAACTCCCGCAGCGGCACGGCGCTGCGCTCGACGGCGGTACTGAAGCTGATCCGGTCCTCCGACAACGGCACGTAGGCCTCGCTGTGGATGCGGTCGAGAACCGGCGACATGATGAAGAAGCTGAGGAACAGCGCCAGGCCGATCAGCACCTGGTTTGGCGGCGAGGTCTGGGTGCCGAGGGCGTGCCGGAGCAGCGAGAGGACGATGATGATGCGCGTGAAGCTGGTCATCATCAGCAACGCTGCCGGAATGAAGGTGAGCGCGGTCAGCGTCAGCAGCGTCTGCACCGACAGCGTATAGGTCTGGCTGCCGTCGGCGCCGGGGGTGCTGGTGACCATCGGCAGCCCGCCGGCCTGCGCCCAGGTGGCGAGCGGCGCAACCAGGAGCGTGAGAAGGATCAGGCCGCGGGCGAGATCAGCCGTCTTCATTCCTGCGCTCGGAGATTCGCTTCAGCCACTGCGCAAAGTGCTTCTCGCCGTCGCCCCCGGTTCGCAGGTCACCCTTCGGCAGGGTGTGCAGGGTTCGCATCTGCCCCGGGGCAATCCCGACGACGATCCACGTATCGTCGACCTCGACGAGGACGATCCGCTCACGCGGGCCGATCACCAGCCCGCCAACCAGGCGCAGAGGACCTCCGTTGCCGAATCCGCGGCCACCGTTGATGCGGCGCAGCAGCCAGGCTCCGAGGAACAGGAGCGCCACCACCAGCGCCAGGGCCAGCGTCATCTGCAGCAGGGCAGCGCTGCCGAAAGGCGGCACCTCGCTGCCGGCAGTCTGCGCCAGAACGGCGGTGGGCAGCATGGCCAGCGGAGCGGTCGCATGGAGGCGACGGCAGCGGGGTACGGACGGGCGTCGGAACAAGGTGGTTGGTCCGGTGATGATGTCGGTGGACATCATAAAGCAAGTGCGCTCCGGGTGAACGGTCCGCGGCGCGGCAAAGACGCTCGTCGACCGTGCTCGCCGGCGATCGTGGCTGAAGCACCGGCACGACCGGTCTGCGTACGCTGCCGGTGCCCAGCGGGCAGCGGTCGCTGCAACACGGTTCAATGACCGAGTCGGCGTGCGCGCTCCGAAGGGGTGACGATGTCGGTGAGGCGGATGCCGAACTTGTCATTGACGACGACGACTTCGCCCTGGGCAATCAGCGTGCCGTTCACAAAGACGTTCAGCGGTTCGCCCGCCAGCGCATCGAGTTCGACGACCGAGCCATGGGCGAGCAGCAGCAGGTTCCGGATCGTCATCCTGGTGCGCCCGAGCTCGACGGCGATCTGGACCGGAATGTCCAGGATCATGTCGAGCTCGTTCATCAACGATCCCTTGCCTCCCGCCTCGTCGAACTTCGGGAAGATGCTGGCCGCCTGCGCCTTGCCAGCCGGTGTGGCTTCCGCCATTGCCTGCTCGGCCATCGCCGCTGCCCAGTCGTCGTCCAGTCCGGCGTCGTCGCCCGCGGGCATTCCCGTGTCGTCCATGTCGCTAGCCATTGCTTTCCCCCGCGGGATTCTCCGCGCGCTCTGCCGTCAGGAAGCGCTCGACCTTGAGCGCATACTGTCCGCCCTGTTGCCCATAGCGGCACTCCATCAAGGGCACCCCATCGACCTGTGCGACGACCGTTTCCGGGATCTCCAATGGCACGATGTCGCCGGCCTTCATGTCCAGGATCCGGCGCAGGCTGGTGGTTGCCGTTGCCAGTGTCGCGGTCAGCTCGACCTCGGCATTCTTCAGTTGCTTGCGCAAGGTGGTGACCCAGCGCCGGTCGGTGGTCAGCTGGTCGCTCTGCATGGAGCTGTACAGCAGCTCCCTGATCGGTTCGAGCATCGAGTAGGGAAAGCAGATGTGCATGTCGGCGCTTGAGCCCCCGAATTCCAGCGAGAAGGTCGTCGCGACGACGATCTCGGAAGGGGTCGCGATGTTGGCGAACTGCGAGTTCATCTCGGAACGGATGTATTCGAAGCCGAGATCGTAAACCGGCTTCCAGGAACGTGCATACTCGGCGAAGATCACTCGCAGCATACCCTGGATGATGCGCTGTTCGGTGGCCGTGAAGTCGCGACCTTCGACGCGGGTGTGGAAACGGCCGTCACCGCCGAACATGTTGTCCACCACCAGGAAGACCAGGCTCGGGTCGAGGACGAACAGCGCCGTCCCGCGCAGTGGCCTGGCAGTCACCAGATTCAGGTTGGTCGGGACCACCAGGTTACGGGTGAACTCGCTGTACTTCTGGACGCGAATCGAGCCGACCGAGATCTCGGTGCTGCGATGCAGGTAGTTGAAGAGCCCGATTCGCAGATAACGGGCAAAGCGCTCGTTGACCAGTTCGAGGGTCGGCATCCGCCCGCGGACGATGCGCTCCTGTGTTCCCAGATTGTAGGGGCGAGGACCACTGCTCGCGTCGTCAGCTTCCTCGGTGACGTCCGCTTCGCCGGTGACGCCTTTCAGCAGGGCGTCAACCTCATCCTGGGAGAGGAAGTCGGCGCTCATGCGCAACTACTGGATGATGAACGAGGTGAACAATACGTCCTTGATCGGCCAGTCCCTCTTCTTGCCCTTGCCGGCCGGGTCGAGGACGCTGTTCATCTGTTCCCTGATTTCCTGCGCCAAGAGCTCCTTGCCTTCCTTGGTGATCAGCTGTGACGCCTTCTTGCTCGACAGCAGAAGCGTGATGTCGTTGCGCAGCTTCGGGGTGTAGAGCTTGATGTGCTCGCCGACCTGCGGGTCGTCGACTTCGACCGAGACGATCAATTGCAGGAACTGGTCACCATTCTCCGGCACGAGGTTGACGGTGAATGTATCGAGCGGCACGTAGACCGGTGGTGCGTTGAGGTCCACCTTCTTCTTCTTCGCCGGCTTGGCCTTCTCGACCACCGCTTCGTCGCCGTCTTCCTCATGTGCGGCGTTGCCCCGCAACAGGAGGAAGGCGCTCAAGCCGCCGAGGCCGAGGACGACAACGACGAGCAGGATGATGATCAGAAGTTTCTTGCTGCTCTTCGCTGGTGCAGCATCGGCGGTTTCAGTCCCAGGTTTGGCGTCCTTGGCCATGCGGCGTTTCTCTCCCTGATTAGCTCGGCCGTCCGTAAGCCGACCCTCCGCCGTCGTGCCGCAGCATCAGGCGAAGACATCGATCATCGCCTGGCCGTGGCGAGTGGCGACCGGCGACACGAACACGCCGGCAGGCGGATCGGAGCCAAGTATAGCTGCATCGGGCTGCCGACGGGTGGCGGGCGATGAATCTCCCTGTCCCTGCGACTGCTGTCCGGATGCGTGGCTGCCGACACTGAGTTGCCCGATGTCGATCCCCGCGTTCGCGAACATCTCGCGCAGGCGCGGCATGGCCGCTTCGATGGCGCTGCGCACTTCGGCGCTGGGCGACGCAAAGTGCGCCGTGGCGCCATCGCGATCGAGGTTCAGGCTGATCTCGACGACCCCCAGTTGTGGCGGGTGGACGGTGATCCTCGCGGTCTGTTGCTCGTTGCTGGCAAACCAGAGGAGCTTCTGGCCGAACTCGCTTGCCCAGGACGGGTCGCGCAGCGGGGTGTGCAGGGTGTGTGCGGCTGCCGCCGGCATCGCCAGGGTACCCGTTGCCGCACTGCCGGCGCCCGCCGGCGGTGCTGGCGCAAGCGGCTCATCCGGTTCGACCGCGGGCTGCTCGCGCGGCACGGTGGCGAGGTCTGGCACGGCAATAGTTGCCGCCCTGGGCCCGGCTTCGGTTGCCGCTGCCACTGGTTGCCGGCTGTCGCCGGTCGGCAGCACGGGGTCCGCCACGGCCGGTCCGCTGCGGGCAGGGGGTGGGTTGGCGAGGGCTTCGCCAGCGACGGTTGCCGCTCCGGCGACCCTTTCGCTGCCGCCCTCGCCGGCGGGCGGCGGGCGGTAGGCCGTCTGCGGCAGTTGTTGGCTCAGCACGAGCATCTCGATGGTGGAAGCCGGCGTCCCGGCTGCGGCTGCAGGCGGCTCATCGTCGGCGCTGTCGGTGGCCGGCGCCGGGGCGCTGGCGGTCATCGCCGGCAGGGAGAGAAGTATGTTGAGGAAATCGTTGCCGAGACCAGCCTCGGCAGCGCCCGTGGTGCGAGCGGTGGCGTCGTCGGTGACGGTGGTATGCGCAGGCTGGGTGATGAGTGCCGCCGTGACGATGCTGATGGTCATGGGATGTCCTTTTCGCGAGCTTCCGCCGTATCCGTAGCAAGCAGCGTGCCATGTACGCCGACTACTGCTCCTGCCGGTCGTCGTTGCCGCGTGCGGCAAACTCGTCCTGGAGTTTCTGTTCGTGGCGGAGCTCCCGCCGTGCCTCACCGGCGCGGTGGCGTTCGGAGAGGGTGTCGAAGGCGTTGAGGCGGCTTCGTTGACGTTGCCACTCGGCCTGCCCGGCGGCGGTGTGCGCCGCCTTCAGGTTCGCGGCCTGCTCCTGCTGCCGGACCGCCTCGTCGAGACGGTCGAGGAAGTCCTGGAAATTGCGCCATTCGGGCAGGCCCAGCCCATCCTGCACCGCCTGGCGGAAGCGTGCGGTGTACTCGTCACGGTACTGCCGCAACATCGCCAGCGTCTTGTGGGCGTCCCGTTCGGCGGCGATCAGCGATGCCAGTCGTTGCGTCGCCGCATCGTTGCGGCTGCGCATCAGGTCGAGGACGGTCTGCAGCGGGAAGGTTCTGGACATGGTGATTCCGGTGCCCGGGCGTCACGCCTCAAGGGAGGGCATGCTGGCCGGCTGGCGCCGCGTGCGCGGGGCCAAAGAGATCCTGCAACTGGGCGATGCTGCTGGCGAGGTCGGCACGCTGTCCCAGGCTCTGCTGCAGCAGCACCTCGAAGCGCGGATAGATGGTGATTGCCTGGTCGAGCTGCGGGTCCGATCCAGCGGCGTACGCACCAACACTGATCAGGTCGCGCGAGCGCTGGTAGCGCGAGAAGAGGCTCTTGAAGCGCCTGATCTGCTCGAGGTGCGTGGGGCTGACGAGGTTGACCATGGCGCGCGAGATCGACTGTTCGATGTCGATCGCCGGATAGTGTCCGGCGTCGGCGAGCGTGCGCGAGAGGACGATGTGGCCATCGAGGATGGCGCGGGCGGCATCGGCGATCGGATCCTGCTGATCGTCGCCTTCGGCCAGCACGGTGTAGAAGCCGGTGATCGAACCGCCGCCGTCGCGGCCGTTACCCGCCCGTTCGACCAGTTGCGGCAGGCGGGCAAAGACCGAGGGCGGGTAGCCGCGGGTCACCGGCGGCTCGCCGATGGCGAGGGCGATCTCACGTTGCGCCATCGCATAGCGGGTGAGCGAGTCCATGATCAGCAGCACGTGCCGTCCGCGGTCGCGGAAATACTCGGCGATGCAGGTGGCGTAGGCGGCGCCCTGCAGGCGCATCAACGGGCTGACGTCGGCCGGCGCGGCAACGACGACGGCGCGGCGCAGTCCTTCCTCGCCGAGGATCTGCTCGATGAACTCCTTGACCTCGCGACCGCGCTCGCCGATCAGTCCGACGACGATCACCTCGGCAGCCGTGTAGCGGGCCATCATCCCGAGCAGGACGCTCTTGCCGACCCCTGAACCGGCAAACAGTCCCATGCGCTGGCCACGACCGACAGTGAGCAGCGCATTGATGGCGCGAACGCCGACGTCGAGCGCCTGGTCGATCGGTGCTCGCGACATCGGGTTCACCGGACGGCTTTGCAACGGGCGCAACGATGGGGCGTTGAGCGGTCCGAGCGCGTCGAGCGGGCGGCCGGCGCCGTCGAGGACGCGCCCGAGCAGCGAGTCGCCGACCGGAACCAGTTTCGCGCGGTCGATCGAACGTCTTCGTGCCGGTGGTGGCTGGCCGATCCGTGGTGGACCGTTGGAGGCCTCCAGTGCCACCACGCGGGCGCCCGGCGAAAGCCCATAGACGTCTTCCGTGGGCATCAGGAACAGGCGCTCACCATGAAAGCCGACCACTTCCGCCTCGATCGGGGTGCCGCCGGACGGCATGATCCGACATGAGCTGCCGAGTGGCAGCTTGAGCCCGGCGGCTTCCATGACGAGGCCGTTGATGCGTGTCAGGTGACCACTGGGCAGCAGCGAGCTGACCTGCGTCGTCGCCTGCCGGCAGCCGGCGAGGAACGCCCGCCAAGCCTCGAGGTGTGGATTGCGGGCGTCTTCAGCCATCGCCGGCAAGCCGGTTCACGCTTGTTCCCTGAGCCACTCGGGGTTGACGCCGATGGCTTCGATGACGCGCCGCCAGCGGGTCTCGACGGTCGCATCGACTTCGCTGGCGCCGAGTTCGACGCGACAGCCACCAGCAGTCAGCGTGCTGTCGTCGCTGATCCGCCAGTTGCCGTGGGCGAGTTGCTCGCCGAGTCGGGCGCGCACCAGAGCGGCATCGTCGGGGTGCAGGAAGAGCTGCGGCTGGCCTTGATGCGGATGCAGCGCAGTCATCGCTTCCCTGACCAGAGGCAGGATGAGTTCCGGTTGCAGGCGCAGGCTCTGCCGCATCACCTGGTTGGCGATTTCGATCGCCAGCGCCAGCAGGTGGTCGGCGATCTCCTGCTCGATGCCGGTGACGGCCTGCTGCAGGTTGTCCAGCACGATGGCGAGCTTCGCCGCTTCTGCCCGGGCGTCGCCGAGTCCTTCGGCCTGGCCGGCCGCATAGCCAGCCGCATAGCCAGCCGCATGGCCAGCCGCGTGCGCCTCGGCTACGACACGCTCGATCTCCTCGTCAGTCGGCCGCGCGACCGCTGCCTCCGCAGCCGCATCGGTTTGCCCCGCCGGTTCCGGCGACGCCGCTGCTGGCGCCTGCGGCGGCGGCGCCGAGTCGGTCGGCGGGCCGGCCGCCGGGATGCCGGTTGCCGGGCGGTCGAAGACTGCGACCTGCCAGCGTCGATAAGCGGTGCTCTTGTCGCGTGGCGTTCCGTCGCTCATCGCCCCGTCGCTCTCAGATCATTTCCCCGCCGCCGGAGCCGCCAAGGACGATCTGTCCCTCATCGGCCAGCCGGCGGACGACCTTGAGGATCTCCTTCTGTTCGGCCTCGACCTCGGACACTCGGACCGGACCGCGCGACTCCAGGTCTTCGCGCAACATCTCGGAGGCGCGCTGCGACATGTTGCGGAAGATCTTCTCGCGCAGCGCTTCGGTTGCACCCTTCATCGCCAGGATCAGCGACTCGGACTGGATCTCGCGCAGCAGCAACTGGATGGCCCGATCGTCGAGGTCGAGGAGGTTCTCGAAAACGAACATTTCGTCGAGGATCTGCTGCGCCAGGTCCGGGTCGTACTCGCGGATCGAGTCGAGGACCGCGGTCTCATTGGCGGTGCCCATGAAGTTGAGCATCTCGGCAACGGTTCGCACGCCGCCCTTGGCCGCCTTCTTCATGCTGGCGGAGCCCGCGAGCAGGCGCAGCATGACGTCGTTGAGCTCGCGCAGGGCCTCCGGCTGGATTCCCTCGAGGGTCGCGACGCGCAGCACCACATCGTTGCGCAGGCGCTCCGGGAACTGGTTCAGGATGTCGCTGGCGTGGTCATGCGCGAGGTGCACGAGGATCGTCGCGATGATCTGCGGATGCTCGTTGCGGATCAGGTCGGCGACCGTCGGCGCATCCATCCATTTCAGGCCTTCGATGCCGTTGGTGTCGCCCGGTTGCAGGATGCGCGAGATGAGGTTCGACGCCTTGTCGTCGCCGAGTGCCTTGGTCAGTACCGAGCGCACGTAGGCGTCGGTGTCCACGTTGACCGCTGCCGATTCCTCGGCGGACTTCTGGAACTCGCTGAGCACCTCATCGACGCGCGTGCGCGGGACCGACTTCAGCGTTGCCATCGCTTGGCCGAGTCTTTGCACCTCCTTTGGGCCAAGGTGCTTGAGCACCTCGGCGGCGTAGTCCTCGCCGAGGGCGATCAGCAGGATGGCGCTCTTCTCGATTCCGTCCTCAGCTGGCATTGGCGCCCGTCCATTCCTTGATGATGTTGGCTACCGCCTGCGGATCCTGCTGTGCGATGGCGCGCACCTCGGCGAGCTTCCTTTCCAGCAACTCGCTCGCCGTCGGCACATGTTCGATGCCTGCCCCTTCGCCTTCCTCTTCTGCGCGGACATCGATCTGGCTGCCGAGAGTCTTCTCGCTGGCCGGTGGACCGACCATCGTCCGCACCAGCGGTCGCACCACACCGAGCAGGAGGTAGGCGATGATGGCCGCGATCACCCCGTACTTGACGAGTTCCTTTGTCAGCGAGATGGTTTCCGGGTCACGCCAGAGCGGCACGCCGTCGTCCTTCTCGATGGCCGTAAACGGTGCGTTTGCCACCGAGATCGTGTCGCCCCTGTCCTTGCTGAATCCCATCGCTTCCTTGACGAGATCACTGATCTGCTTCAGCTCGGCGTCCGGCAGCGGCTTGCTGACCGACTTGCCATCCTTGGCGGTGTCCTTGCGCTGGTTGACGACCACCGCTGCCGACAGCCGCCTGATCGTCCCGACCGACTGTCTGACGTGGCGGATCGTCCTGTCGACCTCGTAGTTGATCGTCGAACTCTTGCTCGTGTTCAGCGGCTGGCCGACACTGGCGATCGGTGCCTGGACGCCGGCGGCATTGATCTGTCCCGGCAGCGGCGGGGCGGCGCCAGTGGCGCCGGGTGCGGGTGGCACCGGCGGTTGTGTCAGCGGTGCGGTCGCCGGCACCGGCGGCTGGTTGCTGAGCGCGCCGGGGACTCCCTGCGCCGTCGGGCTGGTGCTCGCGGTCTCGTTCGTCTGCTGGCTGCGGATGCTGATCTCCGGCGGAGTCGTGTTCGGACGATGGGTCTCGGCGGTGTGCTCGCTTTGCGAGAAGTCGATGTCGGCGGCGATCTGTACCCGTGCATTGCCGGCGCCGACGATGGGCGTCAGGATGTCCTCGATGCGCTTGATGATGCTGGCTTCGATCTCGTTGACATACTTGACCTGTGTCGGATCGAGGCCGGCTTCGAGCAGTTTGCTCTTCATCTGTGAGAGCAGCGTGCCGTTCTGGTCGAGCAGCGTCACGCTCGACGCCGCCAATTGCGGGACGCTGGCCGCAACTAGGTTCTGGATGCCGGCGATCTGCGCGCCGTCGAGCGAGCGGCCGGGGTACAGCCTGAGCATCACCGAGGCCGAAGGCTTGAGCTCCTCGCGCATGAAGACGCTCGGCTTCGGGATCGCCAGATGGACGCGCGCTGCCTCGACCGCGGCGATCGATTGTACGGTGCGCGACAGTTCGCCCTCGAGTCCGCGCTGGTAGTTGAGTTGCTCGGCAAACTGGCTGATGCCGAATTTCTGGCTTTCCATCAGCTCGAAGCCGACGGCTCCACCGCGTGGCAGTCCCTGTGACGCGAGTCGCAGGCGGACATCGTGGACGCGCGCGGCGGGGACCAGGATCGCGCTGCCCGAGTCGTTGAAGCGGAAGGGCACGTTCATCTGTTCGAGCGCCGCGATGATCGCGCCGCCATCGCGTTCGCCGACGTTGGAGAAGAGGATGCGGAACTCGCTTTGTCGGAGGAGCGTCGCCGCTGCCACGAGCAGCGCGACCAGAGCCGCGATGGCGACCATCAGGACCACTTTCTGACGGTTGTCCAGGCGTGCCAAGGCGGCGCGCGCCCGATCCAGCGGAGCGCTCGCGACTGCTGTTTCGGTGGTCTCGGTTCCGGCTGCCGCCATGCCAGCGTTCGGGTCAAAGGCCTGCGCGCAGGCAGGCAAAAAGCGAAAAAAGGCTGATAATTAGTCTGCTATTGTAGCTGTTTCTGGATTTGGACCTTCAATTCGATGATCGATGCCGGGCAACCGTCAGTTGTGGATGGCAGAGCGCAGGAACTGCAGCGCGCATTCGACGCCTTCAACCAGGTTTCGCAGGCGCTGACGATGGCCTATGAGGGTCTGCAGGGTCGCGTCGAGTCGCTGACCGCCGAGCTGGCGACCGCCAACGGCGAGTTGCGGCGGCAGCATGACGCCAAGGAGGCCCTGGCCGAACGCCTGCGGCTGTTGCTCAATGCACTGCCGGCCGGAGTCATCGTCCTCGACGGCGATGCGCGGGTCAGTCAGGCGAATCCGGCGGCACGCCGCATCCTCGGGCATGACCTCGTCGATCAGCTGTGGCCGGTGCTGGTGAGCAGCCTGTTGCTGGCCACCGAGACTCCGACGGAGTGGCAGTCAGGCACCTGCCGGGTCGCGATCGTCGAGAGCCCGATCGATTCGACTGGCGGACGGATCATCATCGTGCACGATGTCACCACCGCGCACGGGCTGAAGACCGAGCTGGCACGCAACCAGCGCCTCGTCGCGATGGGCGAGATGGCGGCGTCACTGGCGCATCAGCTGCGTACGCCCCTGGCGACCGCGCTGCTTTACAGTGCCAACCTGTGCCAGCCCGAACTGACGGACACTGCCCGCATCCGTTTCGCCGAGAAGGCGACGGCCCAGCTCAGGCGGCTCGAGCGCCTGATCCGCGAGGTCCTGCTCTTTGCCCGTGGCGAACGGGCCGGCAGTGGCCGCATGATGGTGGCTGAAGTCCTGGCCGACGCAGCGCAGACGGTGCAACCGCTGTTCCGGGAGAAGGACGTCGCCTATCGGGTACACTGCCCGGCGGCACAGGAGCAGCTCGTCGGCAACCGCAAGGCGCTGGCGGGCGCGCTGGTCAACCTGCTCGAGAACGCACTGCAGGCCTGCGCGGCCGGTGGCGAGGTGACGCTCACGGCACGCACCGGCGACGGGCAGTTGCGAATCGGTGTGCGCGACACCGGGCAGGGAATCGCTCCCGAGGTGCAGGCGCGGGTGTTCGAGCCATTTTTCACGACCCGTGCCCAGGGTACCGGGCTTGGACTGGCGATCGCTCTCGGCGTCGCGCGCGCCCACGGCGGCAACATCGAGCTCGACTCGGACCGCGGTCAGGGGTCGGAGTTCGTGCTCCTGCTGCCGCTCGAATCGACGACGCAGCGGGAGGGTTGAGGAGAGTGGAAACGATGGGCCGGGGATTGCCAATCCTCGTCGTCGAGGACGATGCCGCGCTGCGCGAGGCGGTATGCGACACCCTCGAACTTGCCGGACAGCCCATCCTCGCCGCCGGCGGTGGCGATGAGGCGTTGCAGGTGCTGGCCGGCAGCGAGGTCGCGCTCGTCGTCAGTGACGTGCGCATGCTGCCGATGGATGGCATCACGCTGCTGAGGGAAATCCGCAGTCGCCTGCCGCAGTTGCCGGTCGTCCTGATGACGGCCTATGCCGACGTCGATCGGGCAGTCGAGGCGATGCGGGCCGGCGCCTGCGATTTCCTCCTCAAGCCCTTCGAGCCGCAGGCGCTGCTCGAGCACGTACTGCGCTACCGTCTGCCGGAGAAGATCGACGAGCAGGGCGTGATCGCCGTCGACGCCGTGTCGAAAAACCTTTTCGCGCTCGCCAGGCGTGTGGCGCAGACCGATGCGACGGTGTTGCTGAGCGGCGAGAGTGGTGTCGGCAAGGAGGTCGTGGCGCGCCATATCCACCAGTGCTCGGCGCGCTGCGCGGGCCCGTTCGTCGCCATCAACTGTGCGGCGATTCCCGACAGCCTGCTCGAAGCGACGCTCTTCGGGCACGAGAAGGGCGCCTTCAGCGGCGCCCACAGTTCGCAGGCCGGCAAGTTCGAGCAGGCGCAGAATGGTACGCTCCTGCTCGACGAGATCACCGAGATGCCGCTGCCGCTGCAGGCCAAGCTGCTGCGCGTCCTGCAGGAGCGTGAGGTGGAGCGGGTCGGCGGCAAGAAGCCAGTGTCCCTCGACATCCGCATCATCGCCACCTCCAATCGGGACATCGCCGACGCCGTCGCCAGTGGCCATTTCCGTGCGGACCTGTTCTACCGGCTGAACGTGTTTCCGTTGCTGATTCCCGCCCTGCGCCAGCGTATCGGCGACATCGTGCCGCTCGCGCGGCACTTCCTGGCGACGCATGGCGCGCGCGCCGGTCGCGCCGGCCTGCGGCTCGCACCGGCCGCCGAGGATGCTCTGCAGCGCTACGCCTGGCCGGGCAACGTCCGCGAGCTCGAGAACGTCATGCAGCGGGCGGTGATCCTGGCCGCGGCAGAAGTCGTCGAGGTCGCTGCGTTGCTCCTTGGGGCGCAGCGCCCGGTCGATCCGGCCGCAGCACCGCTGCTGCCGGCACCGGCGGCGACGAGCGCTGGCGCGTTGCCGCTCGGCAGCCGGCACACGGCAGAGCTGCGCGACGTCGAACGGCAGCACATCCTCGCGACCCTCGCGGCCGTCGGTGGATCGCGAAAGCTCGCCGGGGAACGTCTCGGGATGCCGGAAAGAACGCTGCGCCACAAGCTGAGGCAATACCGCGACGAGGGCTTCCTCGAGCCCTGAGGATGCCGGACCGGTCGTTGGCCGAAACGTGGCGCCAACGGTGGCGCAATTTTTGCTAGTATCGGCTGTGCATTGATCAGGCAGTCGCTGGAGGAAGGAATGGACAAGGGCATCGATCAGGTACTGAGCGCGCTGCGTGCCAGCTCGGCTGCGGCTTCCGGTCGCGCCGTGCCGGCGCCCGTCACGGCCGCCGCCGGTGCGCCGGTGGATTTTGCGCAGGTTTTGCAGGCATCGCTGGCGCAGGTCAGCCAGACGCAGCAGCGCGCCGATGCGATGGCGGCAAATTTTGCCGCCGGCAGTGGCGGCGCTGACCTGCACGACGTGATGATCGAACTGCAGAAAGCCAGCATCTCGTTTCAGGAGATGGTGCAGGTACGCAACAGGCTGGTGTCGGCGTACCAGGATGTGATGAACATGCAGGTCTGAGACGCTGCGAAGATCAGGGCTTGAGTTTTCGACAGCCGGCATCCATAATTCGGCACATGGTCGTAATTCCGGCAAACCGGATGCGTTCTGGACGCGGGTTCGATTCCCGCCACCTCCACCACTGCGGGGGTGTACTGGTTTCGACAGGGCGAGAGATGGCGCGCAGGCGACCCGAAAGGCGACGGACGTAATCCGAGCAAATCCACAAACGCCAACGATGAGCGTTTCGCACTGGCCGCTTGAGGCCTGCTGAGGACGTAGCCGTCCAATAAACAGAATGGCTATCGGCGGGGGCTACGGCCCCCGCCGTCACTTTCCGGCCACGCTGGGCGCATGCGCGCCCGGACGTGGGTGCGTGCGGGGGGCAACCGACATCGGGAGGGTCGCGCCGGATTGGCGGCCTGCGGTGGTGGGGATTCGGGGTGGTGGTAGCGGCGTCACATTGCCGGCCCGCCGATATGAAACCGCTGCCGCGACGGGCAGGCGGCGTGGGTGCTTCGCTGCGAGTCCGGACGGCTGCCTGCCGCCCGTTCAGCCCATATTGGCGGTGGCGAGCGGACGCTTCTGCCGGGCGCTGTCGTCGAAGCCGGTGAGCTGCGACTCGATCCCATCGAAGCTCCGGGCGGTGGCTGGCGTCAGCCGCGACAAGCGTCGCAGCAGGCGCTGCTGGGCAAAGGTTTCAGTGGGTTCCGGTTTGCCCAGCACGTACTCGGAGCCGCGGCGCGTCGTCACGATCATCGAATTGCCATCGAGGGTGTAGGCGGTGATCGGCGAGGTCCGGATGTGCGAGGACGACGGAAAGCGTGGGTTGCTCCCGTAGACGCGTCCCTCAATGCACACCAGCTCCTCCCCATCACGGGTGACGAGATCGAGCATCTTCCAATTGTTCAGGATATTCATGGTGTTACCCCAATCCATGCAAGACGAGAAGCGCCGAAGCCAAGGGCGATTGTACGCCACTTCAAGGCTTTGTGGACCGCTGCGCGGTCTGCTCGCCTGGAGCTACGGCATTGGTGCCGACAGGCACATGAAGAAACGTTCCCCATCTTCTCGAAGGCTACTGCAAATTGTTGATCTGTTGACCGGTTGACGCCTGCTTGCGCAGGTCGTCCGGGGAGCGCCGGGGGTGCTTCGCTGCGCGTGCCGGAAGCACCTGTCGGGAAGCTCCGCCGCGGCCGCAGCCGCAGCCCGTCGCACGCGCGGGCACCCTCTCCGAGCGCGTCCCGTGACGGCGAACCACCAAGTCCGTTCGCCATGCGCCCGCCTGCATCAGCAGACAGCAAGAACTGTGCTAGCCGCGATGGTCTTGTCAATTGACTCATTAAAGCAGGATCCTGCAGATGCGCCCCGGTGATGGGCAGGGTTCGGGTGTAAAGTTTCTCGACAGAAATTTTCCTGGCGTCGGGTAATCGGGCGGCAAGGTCCGTGGCGAGAGAACCCGTCACGCCTGCAGTCGGTGGTGCGGCTGGCCCGGGACCGTGTGCCGAACCGGCAGCAGCTGTGCCCGTTCGTCGTCGCCC